>ENA-OQBG01000011-OQBG01000011.1-human-gut-metagenome-genome-assembly--contig:-NODE-11-length-93433-cov-5.181971_pt1 | contig 93433 bp, 98 predicted proteins | sample MGYA00242746_ERZ504551 | MGnify/ENA primary metagenome ERZ504551 (study PRJEB26092, sample SAMD00036289) | human gut metagenome | host: Homo sapiens | study: EMG produced TPA metagenomics assembly of... | reverse complement strand
CGCAAGCAGCAAGAACACGAACACAAGGTACAGCCACGGAATATCGATCGTCATCCCGGAGATGGTCAGCGTCGTGGTGAGGATTCCCAAGTCGATGGAACCGCCGGGAAAGCGTATCACCGGGGCCACATCGCAGTAGTTCACCGCGATGACGAAGAAGACGCAGACGATCAGCGTAAGACCGATCATCTTGCCCGCGGGCGTGAGGCCAAGGGAGCGTTTCTGCACGACCTTGGTCACATCGTCGAAGAGCCCAAGTGCGCCGGTGGCGAGCATCGCGCCCACGGCGAGCATGAGGTCGATGGTGGGCTTAGCCATGATGAAGCAGGTGAGCACCACGGCAAGCAAGATGATCACACCGCCCATGGTGGGAGTTCCCGCCTTCACCAGGTGGGACTGCGGGCCGTCCGCGCGGATCTGCTGACCGATGCCGTCCTTTTAAGGAAACGGATCCACAGCGGCATGATCAGCCCGGCGATCACCGCCGAGATGAAAATGGCCAAAAAGACTTGGTACGTGGGATACGCGGGGTTACCGAGCATCGGCGCACACCTCTTCCACAAATCGGTCGAGTCCGACGAAACGCGAACCCTTCACCAACACGAGGTCGCGTTCGCCGATCACCCCGGCGAAGCGCTTGATAAGCACGTCGCACGACGGAACGACGTGCACGTCGCCCTCGTCGAGACCCATGAGACGCGCGGCAGTGGCCATCTCCTCGGCAAGCTCACCGCCCACGCAGATGAGCAGGCCGGGACGCTTCGCGGCGGCATAGGCACCGGTGAGCGCATGGAGACGCGGAGCCTCCTCGCCCATCTCGCCCATCTCGCCCAAGATGGCGATACGCGTGCCGGAGCACGGAAGACTCTCGAGCAAGTTGAGGCCGGCTGCCATGGATTCGGGGCTGGCGTTGTACGAATCGTCGATAACGCGGGCACCGCAGGTCGCATGGCGGACCTGCGCGCGGCGGCCAGTCAGTGCAAGCGAGGAAAACGCCTCGTCGATCTCGAAACCCGGAACGCCGAGACGGTGCGCAACGGTCGCGGCGAACAGCGCGTTGGGCACCGACTGGGCACCCGGAATGGACAGGTGCGTCTTGAAGCTCAAGCCATCCTCGAACGTGATGTCGAAGTGCGGACACCCCGTCTCATCAAGCTCTACATGGGTCGCATAGACGTCATCATCGGTCGAGGTGCCCGCAAGCACCACATCGATGCCGCGAGGCCGCGCATACTTCTCGATGATGAGCGGGGTGAAATCATCCTCGCCGTGCAGCACGAGGGCGGAATGGTGCCCCTCGAAGTTCTCGGCACTCGGAGGCATGCCCTGAAGAATCTCGGCCTTGGCGCGGGCGATCCCCTCGCGGCTCCCGAGCATGCCGATATGCGAGGTGCCCACCTTGGTGATGATGGCAAAGGTCGGTTGGGCACACGCGGTGAGGCGAGCGATCTCGCCGAAATCGTTCATACCCATCTCGAGGACGAGCATCTGCGTGTCGGCGGGGGCGGACAGGATGGTCAACGGCAAGCCGATAAGGTTGTTGTAGTTGCCCGCGGTGGCGTGAACGCGGAAGCGCTTTGCCAGACAGGCGGCCAATACGTCCTTGGTGGTGGTCTTGCCGATGGAGCCCGTCACACCGATCACGGTGCAGTGCAGGCGTGCGCGGTAGCCCTGGGCGAGGCGCAAGAGGAACTCGGTGGGGTCGTCGCAGGTCAACAACGAGCAATTGCGCGCGTGGGCGGCGTCGACGAGAGTCTGGTCGGGCTCCCGCGTCATCACGACGGCGGCGGCGCCCTTCTCAATAGCGGCGGCGGCGAAATCGTTTCCATCGACGCGCTCGCCGGGGAACGCGACGAAGATGCGTCCGGCCCGACTTCGCGGGAGTCGATGACGACGCCGCGGCATACGCGATCGGGATCACCCGCGACGCGGCGCGCGCCCGTGGTGCTCTCGAGGTACTTGACTGCGATCTCAACCATATTAAGTGGTGACCCTTCCTGATCGCGTTCCTTGCAACGTGATATGGTACCCCGCCCGCCCTTCGATGTGGTGCAGGCTGTGTGAACCCTATCGCGTGGGCTTGATGCCCAACGCCGGCAACGCCGTCTCCATGATCGTCTTGAACACCGGAGTCGCCGCATCGGAGCCGGCAGCCGTGCCGTCAAGCGTGATGTAGCACATCGCGCGCGCATCAGTGGTGGACGCGAAACCCATGAAGGAAGACATGTAGTTTCCCTCTTGATAGCCAAATGTGCCCTCCACGGCGCGCTCCGCGGTTCCCGTCTTTCCCGAGATTTCGTAACCGGAGACCTGCGCTCCGGTGCCGGTACCTTCATCGACGACCGTTCGCATCATATCCGCAACGGCGGCGGCGGTCTCAGCACTCAGCACCTGCTGCTCGCCATCGGTCCAATCGACCTCTTGCCCGGCACGTGTCTTGAGGAAATGAGGGGTCGTCATGACGCCCTTGTTCGCAATCGCGCTCATGGCGCGCACCATCTGCACCGGCTCGACGGCAAGCGCCTGACCAAACGACATCGAACCCAGGGTCGCGCCATCATACTCGGATCGACCCTTGATGATGCCAAGCGATTCGCCCGGAAAATCAATGCCCGTCGAGGTGCCGAACCCGAAGTCCTTGATGACGTACTGGTCGAAGTCGTCCGCACCGATCTTCTCGCCCACCAAGACGAACCCTGTATTCGAGGAGCGCCGCATCATCTCGCGCAGCGTCATATTGAGGCCATAATCGCGCTTATCGGCGTCACGGACTTCGTCATCGCCCACCCGGACCATGGCGGGCACGTCCATGGCGGTGTCGGGGGTCATCCCCTCGTGTTCGATTCCCGCGGCCGCCACGAAGGACTTAAAGACCGAGCCCGGCTCGTAGACATCGGTCACCACGCGCAGATTGAGATCCTCGTTCGAGGCGTTTGCCAAGTCCGTAGGATCATAGGTGGGATACGAGCACGCGCAGATGATCTCGCCTGTCGTGGGATCACTCACCAAAACGGAACCGTTCTTGGCGCCCACGCGCTCCACCACCTCGGCAATGGCGTCCTCGGCGACGCGCTGGATATTCGCGTCGATCCCAAGCACGATGTCCATGCCATCTTGGGCGGGGATCTTCTTATACGCTCCACCGGCGATGAACGTGCCATCCAAGGCGCGCTCGCGAACCAACGAGCCGTTCACGCCCGTCAATATCTCGTCATATTGCTTTTCGAGGCCCGAAACGCCCACATTGTCCACGTTCACGATGCCGAGCACCTGCGACGCCAGCGTGCCATTCGGATACACGCGTTTGATTGACGGCTCGAACTCGATGCCCGCGATCTCCTTCTGTGCGAGCAACTCGGCATCTTCGTCATCAACCTGGCGCTTCACATAGGCGAAGGTCGTGTCTTGGTCGAAGAGATCGGCCACGTACTCCTCATCGACGCCCAAAACGTCAACGAGTGCGGCGATCGCCTTCTTGCGCTGCTTCTTCTCAATGAGTTGCGGATTCACATAGACGTTCTTGCACTCGACGCTCGAGACGAGCACCGTGCCGTTGCGGTCGTAAATCGTACCGCGCTTGGCGTAGAGCGTTTGGCTTATCATGCGGCGCGCATCCGCCTCGGCGAGGTAGCGGTTTGCGTTGAAGATCTGGTAATCGGCAAGGCGCGCCGTGATGAGCAGACCGGCGAGCCCCAAACCGCCCATGAGAAAGCCGTGGCGCGAGATGTTCTCATGCGCCAAGTCGGAATGAAGCAGATCGGTCTTGACGCGGGCGTCTCGATGGTCGCGTGAGCCGCGGGCGTCGCGCCCGCGCGACTCTTCACGTGCACCGCGCGCACCACGCGGGCTGCGCGAGCCACGGAGCCCATCTTGGGCACCGCCACGCGAGCCGCCCGTGCGACCGGAGCCCCGCCTCCTATCGTAATTCGAAGACATGAAGACGTGCCGCCCAACTACTGGCCGAGCGCAGAGAGCGCACTCGCGCCGGTGTCGGCACTCGAATCGACATATTCGGTGAAATCGAGCGTGATACCGCTGTCCGCGGTAACCATGCCGTAGCCCTCAGCAAGGTCGCGGATGCGCGTGGACGAGCCATACACGGCACGCATGACCTCAAGCTCGGAGCTCTGCTCCTGAGCCTCGGTAAGTTCGTTGGAGAGGGTCGCGGCGTTGTTGAGCGTTGCGGTGGTAAGGCCGGCAAGAGCCACGCGGAAGACGCCAATCGCGACGAACAGAACCGCGAGCACGGCGAAGACCTTGACGCAATGCGTGAACTGGGGGCTGACCTCCTGGCTCGCCTCACGGCCCGCACCGGTGACGACATCAAGGCGAGGACGCGCAGAAGGTGTGGGGGCGGAAGCGTGCCCGGCATACGTCTCGGGCTGCATATCATAGGCATATGCTGCGTTTGAGGTGTGGTAACCCATGATATGCAACCCTCCGTCCCGGAAGCAGTGACAATACGAGCGGCGCGAGACGAACGGATGGCGAACGCGGAGCTATAGACGCTCTGCGCAACGAATCTTCGCCGATCTCGCGCGTGGATTGCGGGCGACCTCCTCGGCCGTCGCAACTAGCGGTTTGCGGGTGGTGACCTTGACTATCGGCACGTTCCCGCACACGCACACCGGAATGTCCGGCGGACAGGTGCATCCTTTGGAGAGCTCCTGGAAATGTTGCTTGACGATGCGATCCTCAAGCGAGTGGTACGAGATGACGCATACGCGACCTCCCGGGTTCAACCAACGAACCGCCGCCTCGAGGCCGCGTTCGAGCACATCGAGCTCATGGTTGACCTCGATGCGAATCGCCTGGAAGCTGCGTTTGGCCGGATGCCTCCGTGCCTACGCGCCGCCGCCGGTATACCGGCTTTGATCGCCTCGACGAAGTCTCCCGTCGTCTGGAGCGGCGTCACCTGCCGACGACGCACGATCTCACGCGCGATCTGGCGAGCGAACTTCTCCTCTCCATAAACGCGAAGAATCCGGGCGAGGTCGGCTTCGGTATAGGTGTTCAAGACCTCAGCTGCGTTTAGGGTGTTGGTTCCCGGATCCATACGCATGTCGAGTGGGGCATCCTCGTTGTACGAGAAACCCCTACCAGGGATATCGAGTTGGGGGCTCGAGACACCCAGATCGAACAGGAATCCATCGACGCCGGGCACCTGAGCTGTGCACAGGAGCTCGTCCAAGTCCCCGAAGTTTCCCTTGAGGAGCTTGTGGGGCGTACCCGGGGCCTCGACGTCAAGCCGATTTCCCGCCGCCTCGAGCGCCATGTCGTCCTGGTCGATCCCGAGCAACAGCCCTTGGGGTCCAACCTGCGCCGCCATCTTCACCGAGTGACCGGCACCGCCGAGCGTGCAATCGCACACAACGGACCCGCTTGCGAGCTGGAGCTGCTCGAGCACTTCTTGGAGCATGACTGGTTCATGCCGATATTCAGGTGTCAACGTACCTGTCCCCCGTTCGCGTCCATAAGGCCTTTCCTAATCGAAGAAGCCCGCGAGGATATCCTCGGTCTCAGCCTGACGTGCCGCATAGGTCTCGCGATCCCAAATCACCAGGCGGTCGTCGCCACCGACGACCGTGACCTCGCGATCCAGGTGAGCCTTCTTGCGGTCATGCTCGGGAAGGCTGATGCGGGCGGCGGAGTCTATTTCGAGTGTGGTTGCCGCGCCGTACAGAGCCTCCTTGACCATGCGGTGAGAACGGTCGGTGGGATTGAACCCGCCCTTTGCCTCAAACACAGAGTCAACCCAGACCTTGAACGTGTCCTCAGTGAACACGTACAGGGCATCGACTTCCTTTTCAGGAGCGGGAAGGACGCGCACATGACCCTCGAGCTGCTTTTTGAAGGCGGGCGGCAGCGACAAACGTCCCTTCGCATCGAGATTTCGATCGTAGGTACCGTTGAAATACACTGGCGCACACCCCCTTAGGCTTACTCGTGGGCATATGCGGGAGCCACCCCGCCGTCGACGCTTTTCATTCTATGGGGGCTTCTCCCCTTTCGCAACACTTTTTCCCACTTTCTCCCCCACAGCTCCCCACGCGCCCCGAACGCCCCATCAAACGGACGCGAACAGCCGTTTGGACACACACAACATCTTGTGTTTGGGCAATGTACGACCACCACGGGTCGATGCGATATCCGCAGGTTAAACCTTCTAGTTGAGGTTGAACCGATTTTCGAGTTGTGCCCGACTTGTGGGCGGCGTGTGGGCGAGCATCCCACCCCATGCGGCGGCGCAGACGCCAAGGCAGGCCGTGAACCTAGGCGCGTGGATGGGCGGCAAGGTAGACTTCGCGTAACTGCGTCTGATCGAGATGCGTGTACAGCTGGGTCGTGGAGATATCGGCATGCCCCAGAATCTCCTGCAAAGCGCGCAGGTCGGCGCCACCGGCGAGCATATGCGTCGCGAATGAGTGGCGCAAAGTGTGGGGATGCAGGCCCTCGATGCCAACCATGCGGCCGTAGCGCTCGCAGATACCGTGAACGCTTTGACGCGAGAGCCTGGTGCCACGAGCATTGAGGAACACCGCCGGGGAGATGGCGGTGCCGCGGGAATGACGGAGCAGGTCATTGCGGGCACCATCTGTAAGATAGGAGTGCAGAACCCTGAGCGCGGAGCCTGTAATGGGGACAAGGCGCTCCTTGGATCCCTTTCCCACCACACGGACAAACTCATCGTCAAGATATAGGTCACGAATGTCGAGACCCGTGAGCTCACTCACCCGCATCCCGCATCCGTAAAGAACCTCGAGCACCGCATGGTCCCGCTCTCCAGCGGCGGTTTGAGGAAACTCCTGATCGAGCAGGGCGTTTGCGCATTCGATCGAGATGACGTCCGGAAGGCGCTGCTCGGCCTTGGGGAGTCGAATGGTCGATGTCGGATGCGTATCGACCAGCCCCTCGCGGACAAGAAAGCGGTGAAGGCCCTTGACGGCCGAAAGGGCGCGATTGACCGACGCATCCGCCGACCCGGCGTCGCGACGCGAGGCCACAAACTCCTCCACATCACGCCGGGTCACCGCGGATGGACTTGTGATACCGCGCCCGAGCAGGAACGCTCGATACCCCTCGAGGTCGCGGCGGTACGCGGCCACCGTATTCCGCGAGAGGTTGCGCTCCACCACCAGATGGGCAAGGTATTCCCGGCAGCAGTCTTCGAGGTCCGTCATGGGGAACACGGTTTAGCGGTGGTAATACCCGCTACGCTCGAACTTGGGCTCGCAGCATACGTTGATGCCGAGCTTCCTCAGCAGTGCCTCATCCGAACTCGAGATGATCACCGAGAAGAACGCATCGCAGCCGCGCAGTTTGGGGAGACCGGCGAGCACGCGCGCGGCAACCTCGCTCGTGGCGGAGGTGATGGACAGTGCAATGAGGGTCTCGTCCGGGTGAAGACGCGGGTTGACGCTGCCCAGCTGACTCGTCTTGAGGCGGCTGATGGGCTCGATGGCGTCGTTGGAGATGACTTCGAGCTCGATGTCGACGCCGGTAACGGCCTTCAGCGCGTTCATCATGAGCGAGCTCGCGGCACCAAGGCGCGTGGATGTCTTGCCCGTGACGACCGTGCCATCGGGCAGCACCATGGCTCCCGCGGGCGACCCCGTGGTCTCCTCCTTAAGCAAGGCTGCGGAACGAGCCGGAGACTGATCCTTGGTGACGCCGACCTTCTGCATGATGGCCTTGAGCTTGTCGACCTGCTCAGAGCCGCAACCCGTGCGCTTGACGTTGGCCGCGGCGCCGAAGTACCTGCGGACGATCTCCATGTTGGCCGCCTCGCGACAGGCGTCGTCGTCGCTGATCGCGTAGCCCACCATGTTCACGCCCATGTCCGTGGGGCTCTGATAGGGCTCTCGCCCAAGATCTTCTGCATGAGTGCCTTGACCACGGGGAACGCCTCGACATCGCGGTTGTAGTTGACCGTGGTGACACCATGCGCCTCGAGATGGAACGGGTCGATGATGTTCGCGTCGTCGAGGTCGACCGTCGCTGCCTCGTACGCGATGTTGACGGGATGCGTGAGCGGCAGGTTCCACACGGGGAAGGTCTCGAACTTGGCATAGCCCGCGGCGACACCGCGCTTGTGCTCATGATAGAGCTGGGACAAGCAGGTAGCGAGCTTGCCGGAGCCCGGACCCGGCGCCGTCACGACGACGAGCGGACGAGAAGTCTCGACGAACTCGTTCTTGCCGTAGCCCTCCTCGCTCACGATAAGGTCGATATCGTGGGGGTAGCCCTCAATGGGGTAATGGAGCTTGCAGGTAATGCCGAGCATGGAGAGGCGGCGGCGGAACTGGTCGGCGGCAGGCTGACCGGAGTACTGGGTGAGCACGACGGCACCCACGAGGAATCCGTTGGAACGGAAAATGTCGGCAAGGCGCAAGACATCCTCGTCGTACGTGATGCCAAGGTCACCGCGGGCCTGTTCTTCTCGATATGGTTGGCGTTGATGGCGATGATGATCTCAACGTCATCCGCCAGGCTCTTAAGCATGCGGAACTTGCTGTCGGGCTCGAAACCGGGCAGCACGCGGCTCGCATGGTAGTCGTCGAACAGCTTGCCGCCGAATTCAAGGTAGAGCTTGCCGCCGAACTGGGCGATGCGCTCCTTGATGTGCTCGGCTTGGTTGGCAATGTACTTCTCGTTATCGAAACCCTGGCGCATGCGTTCGGCTCCTTTGTCATATGGCGGTACCGAAACATAGTAGCCGAGTTTCGCTCCCCGCCCGCGCCGCTCGCACACTTCACGCAATCGCCCCGACACGCACAGGCCCCACCGCCGCGAAACACAAGCGCCCTCCCGCGCACGGAAACGGAAGGGGGCAGAAAGGTAGGTCGCAACCGATCGCAAGACGATTCAAGTGACCGGTCGGACGGCTATTGAGCGACCGCGGAGCCCACATGGGGTGCTTACGCTATGATCACGGCCGCAAAGCACCCATCGGGTACTAGATCACCATGCAGGCCACCGTCGTGATAACCATGCTCACAAGCGTGAGGATCACAATGAGCGGCATGGCGAACTTGAGCCACGTGGTCCACTCGATCTTGGCGAGTGACAGGCCACCCATGATCGCGCCGGAGGTGGGAGTAAACAGATTCACGACACCGATGGCGGACGAGAAGATCATGACCATGACCTCGGGCGAGAAGCCCAGACCGGCAGCCAGCGGACCCATAATGGGCATGGACACGGTTGCCATACCGGACGTGGACGGAATCAGGAAGGAAAGGCCAAAGTAGACCAGGAACGCCACAGGGGCGAAGATGAAGCTCGGAACGCCCCTGAGCATGGCGGCGGCAGCGTCGAGCACGTACATGTCCAGACCGGTGGCGGCCATGAGAACGGAGATGCCACGGGCCAGCGCGATGATCAGGACGACGGACATCATGTCGGCGGCACCGGTGATGAACGTGTTCACGATCTGCTTCTCGGACAGGCCGCCCACGATACCGATGACGATCGCCATGACGAAGAACCACGTGGAAGCCTCATCGAAATACCACTGGCCAATGGGAAGGCCGGTGACAACTGCGGACCAAGCCTGGGTAATGGTATTACCGTCGGCGTCGTACACACCGTTGTCGAAAAAGCCTGCGACGTTCGCATTAAGGTCGCCCAGCGGGATGAAGCCGACGATCATGACGACGAAGGTGAAAGCGAAAATGCCCAGAACGGCCTTCTGACGACCAGTGAGCTTGACCTCCTTGGCGGCCTCGGCGGCAGCTGCGCCATGGGCGGCCTCGGCGTCCTTCTGCTCCTGCAAAGACAGGAACGTGGAGCCCTTATCGGCCTTGACCTTCTTGGCGTACCGCATCACGAAGATAATGGAGATCAGCGTGGTCACAACGGTGAGAAGGAAGCCCAGACCAATGATGATGGTCTGATCAACCTCGATGCCCTTGGAGGAAAGGGCATCGACGGCGGCACCGACGGCGAACGGGTTGACCGTGGAACCCAGGCAGCCGCATCCCGCGCCGAGCAGGACGGTAGCGGCGCCGACCAGCGGGTCGAAGCCGGCAGCCATCATGGTGGCGGCAAGCAGGGCGTAGAACGGGACCGTCTCTTCACACATGCCGTAGGAGGTTCCGCCGAGGGCGAACAGGCACATGAGCACCGGAATAATCCAAATCTCACGGCCCTTGAGCTTCTGAACGAGCACGGCGATGCCGTTGTCCAACGCGCCGGTCTCGGTCATCATGCCGAGGAAGCCGCCGAGGATCATTACGAAGAGGCAGACGGGCAACGCATCGGCGAAGCCCTTGACCGGCGCCGTGAAGAAGTCGCTGAACGTAGCGGCGGTCACGGCATCCGTCGTACCGGAAACAATTACGGTGATGACGGCGACGATTGCCAATAGGGCAAGAAGAATGGTGAACGATGAGGGCATGCCGCGCTTTTTCTTGGCGGTTTCAGTCATTGTTCTCATCCCCCCTTCTTTGTATTACTTAGGCTTATCCCGCATGGACGGGGCGCAATCCGTGCCGTGCGACGCCCCAAGCGGCGGGAAAACTACCAAAAGGACCGCTCGGGACGCGCAGCGATGCGCCCCGAGCGGGCAGACGATGCGCTCTTACTTGAGCGTGGCGTACATAATCGCCTTGATGGTGTGCATGCGGTTCTCGGCCTCGTCGAACACCTTGGACTGCGGGGACTCGAAGACGGCGTCCTCGACCTCCATCTCGGTGACGCCGAACTTCTCGGCGATCTCGGCACCAGTGGTGGTGTTGGTGTCGTGGAAGGCCGGCAGGCAGTGCAGGAAGATGGCGGAAGGATCGGCCATGGCCATGAGCTCGGTGGTGACGCGATAGGGCTCGAGCTGCTTGATGCGCTCGGTCCAAACTTCGTCGGGCTCACCCATGGACACCCACACGTCGGTATAGATGACGTGAGCGCCGGTGCAGGCCTCCTTGGGATCCTCGGTAAGGGTAATGGTGCAGCCATTGGCCTCGGCGATCGGCTTGCAGGCGTCGATCACATCGTTGGCGGGCATGCACTCCTTCGGGCCGCAAGCCACGAAGTTCATGCCGAGCTTGGCGCACACGACCATGAGGGAACGAGCGACGTTGTTCTTGGCGTCGCCCATGAAGACGAGGGTCTTGCCCTTGATGTCGTAGTTGAAGTTCTCCTGGACGGTCAGGATGTCGGCGAGCATCTGGGTGGGGTGCCACAGGTCGGTCAGGCCGTTCCACACGGGAACGCCGGACTTGGCGGCGAGCTCCTCGACGTCCTCCTGGTCGAAGCCGCGGAACTCGATGCCGTCATACATGCGGCCGAGGACGCGGGCGGTGTCCTCGATGGACTCCTTCTTGCCCATCTGGGACGAACCGGGGTCGAGGTAGGTGACGCCCATGCCAAGGTCCATACCGCCGACCTCGAAGGCGCAGCGGGTGCGCGTGGAGGTCTTCTGGAACAGCAGGACGATGTTCTTGCCCTCGAGGTAGCGGTGCGGGGTGCCCGTGCGCTTGAGGTCCTTGAAGTTCTTGGAGAGCTTGAGCAGGTACTCGATTTCCTCGGTGGTGAAGTCGAGCAGACGCAGGAAGCTGCGGCCAGAGAGGTTAACGCCCATGTGGGCTCCTTTCACATAGAAGGTAGAGCGAATGCCGCGGATGATACCACGGCGAAGTGCGACGGCGCACCGGAGCCGATGCGCCGTCGAAGCTAGTGCTTAGAGATCCTCGCGCCAGAAGGGCATGCTCATGCAGCGCGGGCCACCACGGCCGCGGGAGAGCTCGGCGGACGGGCAGACCAGAAGCTCCAAGCCCTCCTTGTAGAGCACGTCGTTGGTGACGGTGTTGCGGGCATAGACGCAGATCTTGCCGGGGGCGACAGCCAGCGTGTTGGAGCCGTCGTTCCACTGCTCGCGAGCAGCCGCAATGGGATCGCCGCCGCCGCAGGGAATCAGCTTGATCTGGTCGACGCCGGTGGCGTCCTCGAGGACGTGCTCGAGCGTGTCGACCATTTCCTTGATGTTGACCTCGCCGGGGTTCTTGCCCGGAGTGAGCTCGTACACCTTGAGGGTGCCCATGATCGCCGGGTGGATGGTGAACTTATCCACGTCGATCTGGGTGAAGACGGTGTCGAGGTGCATCATGGCGCGGTTGTTCGGGATGTCGAAGGCGAGGATGCGATCGACCTTGGAATCGCTGTTCCAGAAGATGTTCTGGGCCATGACGTCGATGGCGGCAGCCTGGGTGCGCTGGGAGATGCCGACGGCCAGGGTGTGCTCGTTGATGTTGAGCACGTCGCCACCCTCGGTGTGGTAGGCAGCGTCACGACGGAAGTACAGGGAGACGTCCTTATAATCCGGGTGATACTTGAAGATGTACTTACCGTACAGGGTCTCGCGGTTGCGGGTGACGGAGTACATACGGTTCAGGCAGACGCCGTTGCCAACGACCGCGAACGGGTCGCGGGTGAAGTAGAGGTTCGGCATCGGGTCGATGATGAGATCGGACTCGGACTCGGTGTTGACCATGGAGTCGAGCGTGACGGAGCTCACATGCGGCATCTCGATCTCGGCCTTGGTGAGACCAGCCATGGTCTTCTGGACAAACTCGAGGTTGTCCTTGATGGAATCGAGCTTCTCTCGGACGACGCGGGGCATCTCCTTGCCCTTGATGCCGGCCTCGGCGATGTACTGATCCAGGAACTCCTGGCGAGCGTCGGGGTTGGCATCAAAGACCTCGGCGACGAGCTTCTCGAGATAGAGAACCTCGACACCCTGATCACGAAGAATCTGGGCAAAGGTGTCGTGCTCCTCTTGGGCGACCTCGAGGAACGGGACGTCGTCGAAGAGCAGACGCTCAAGCTCGAACGGCGGCAGATTCAGCAGTTCCTCGCCGGGCCTGTGCAGGCAGACCTTCTTGAGCTGCCCAATCTCACTTGGGACATGCAAGCCTTTCGTCATTGCCTCCTACCTTTCTTATTCTGGGACCGCGCGGCGATCCCGTCTTAAGTCCTTTACGGGACTCCGTTCACACCTACCGTTATATCCAATTTTCGGCTTAATGATACCGTCACCGCCAAACGGTCGTAAAACTGGCGGGAACGGTATATCATCAAAACTCCCGCAGGTCGTTACTTTTATCCAGTAAAGCGTTTTACATGGGAGAATAGCAGCACATGGCATGTGCAAGGCAAGGGATAAATGCCTGAATCTATACCTCAAAGTGAATATTTTTCTACTTGTCCTGCATATTATGAACAAGATTCAAAAGCCTAATTTACGGTTTGTTAATATGCATTTTAATCAACTATTTATGCAATTGCCTGTGAATTAAAGCCGCTCATGGCATTATTACGACCGTCTACGCGCTTTTTTGTGCACGGGAGTGCCCCGCGCTGTGAGCTAAAACTTACCACCGGCACCACGATTTCCAAAAGCGGGAGCCGACTCCCTGTAAGGGCATCCATCGCACGGCCGAAACCAGCCGCCCATCTCCTGCCCCTTGTGCTTGTACCGTGCCCATGCGCGAACGCGGCATATCGAGCGAGGCGCTTCTAGTATCATGATTTAGATTGCGCGTTTCGCGTATGACGTCCACTCCCGACCGATGGTGGTATCCATGGAACAAGCCATGCCATATTTCCTTGTGGCTGTCGCCGCCTTCCTTGCCACCTACCTATGCGTCCCGCCCGTCAAGCTCCTCGCGCGGAGGCTTGGTGCCATCGACTACCCCTCTAAACGCCGCATCAACACCAAGCCCATCCCACGTTTGGGAGGCCTTGCCATGTTCGCCGGGCTCTGTCTCGCGCTCGTCGTCGAGATTGCGGGAATCAAACTACTCGGATGGCCCCCCATTCTCATTCCCCATCCAACGCATGACGATCAACTACCCCCTGCTGGGCGTCGCGTTTCTCATCATCGTCATTACGGGTGCGGTAGATGACGTGCGTTCGCTCAGCCCTAAGAAAAAGCTGCTCGGCCAGATTGTCGCCGCATGCGTGGCAGCTACCGCGGGCCTGCTCATTGGGAATATCGTCAATCCGTTCATCCCGGGAGCGAGATCGACCTCGGGTGGTTCGCCTACCCCATCACAGTGATCTACCTCGTGGCGTTCACCAACATCATCAACCTCATCGACGGACTCGACGGACTCGCCGCGGGCATTTCGGGCATCGCCTCGCTTTCCATGTTTTCCTTTGCCGTTCTCGCGGGGCGTCTCGACGCCGCCTCTCTCGCCATCGCGCTCTTTGGTGCGTGTCTCGCCTTCCTGCGCTACAACTTCCATCCCGCATCCATCTTCATGGGCGATTCGGGGTCCTTGCTCTTGGGCTTTGGCCTGGGCACCATCTCGCTGCTCAACGTGAGTCGAACCGCGGCGCTCACCTCGCTCATCATCCCGCTCATCGTCGCAGGCGTTCCCATCCTCGACACCCTCTCCGCCATCGTCCGTCGCAAGCGCGCGCACGTGAGCATTGGTCAGGCGGACAAGGGCCACATCCACCACCGCCTCATCCAAGAGGGGTATGACCAGCGTCAGGCGGTCCTGCTCATCTACGCGTGGTGCCTGTTGCTCTCGCTGGGTGCGGCTCTCATCAACCAGGTTGCCATCGAGGCGCGCATTGCGATCTTCCTTGCGTTGCTCGCCTGTTCTGCGATTTTCGCGGCGCGCCTTCATTTGTTCGAGCCTGTTTTACGGCATCACTACAACCCAAAGACGCAGCAAGACGAAATCGTGACCCCCGAGGATCCGGCGTTCGCCGACGAGGAGCGCGCTGCGGAGGAGCTACACGAAAGCCGGATCGAACGCCTTGAGGAGATGCTGCCCGGAAAGGGCCCAACGCACAGCCACAGCTCATCCGACCACACCGACCAGTAACCTCTTGTCCCCTTCGTGCAAGCGTAGAGCGCGAACGGGATGTGCCATCGATCGAACACGCAAAGGAGACATCATGCCCAACGAGCTCAGCTACGAGGTCAGCCTCGAGCGCAGCAACCAGATCCGCGCCGACCTGCCGCTGCATCCCGAGAAGTACACCATGCTCACCGGCGACCGCCCCACCGGGCGTTTGCACCTCGGCCACTACTTCGGTACGCTCAAGAGCCGCGTGGAGCTGCAGGACATGGGCGTCCACACCAATGTGCTCATCGCCGACTACCAGGTCATCACCGACCGCGACAGCACGGACAACATCCAGGATAACGTCTACAACATGGTCATCGACTACCTCGCCTGCGGCCTGGACCCCGACAAGACCATGATCTACACGCACTCAGCCGTCCCGGCGTGCAATCAGCTCATGCTGCCGTTCCTCTCCCTGGTCTCCGAAGCGCTGCTGCAGCGCAACCCCACGGTCAAGGCCGAGATGGAGGCAAGCGGCCACGAGCTCACGGGGCTGCTCCTCACCTACCCTGTGCACCAGGCATGCGACATCCTCTTCTGCAAGGGCAACGTCGTGCCCGTCGGCCGCGACCAGCTGCCGCACATCGAGCTCACCCGTACCATCGCCCGTAAGTTCAACAACCGCTACGGCCAGGTGTTTCCCGAGGTCGATGCCCTGCTCTCCGATACCCCGCTACTGCCGGGACTCGACGGGCGCAAGATGAGCAAGTCCTACGGCAACGCCATCAACATCTCGATGACCGCCGAGGAAACCGCCAAGCGCATCAAGAAGAGCCAGACCGACGGCGAACGCATGATCACGTTCGATCCGGAAGGAAGGCCCGGCGTGTCCGGCCTGCTCTCCACTGCCGCCATCTGCACCGGCCGCTCTGAGGTCGAGATCGCGGAGGAGATCGGCATGGGCGGCTCCGGCCAGCTCAAGAAGTACGTCACCGAGAGCGTGAACGAGTATTTCGCCCCCATCCGCGCGCGCCGCGAGGAACTCGCAGGTGACATGGACTACATCAAGGACGTCCTGCGTGAGGGAAATCGTCGCGCCAACGAGGTCGCCGAGACGACGCTTGCCGAGGTGCGCGAGGCGATGGGCATGGTGTACTAACATGTACCGTCTTGTCGCCAGCGACATGGATGAAACCTTCCTCGATACCAACCATGTGATTCCCGAGGCGAATCTCCACGCGCTGCGGCGCATGAGGGAGCTCGGCGTGCTGTTCGTCCCCTCCAGCGGCCGTTGGTACTCCAGCATCATGGACAACTTCACGGGCGAAGCTCGGGAACTGCTCGAAGGCAGCTATGTGCTGTCATACAACGGGGGCTTCATCAACCGCGTGGGCGACGAGACGCCCCTCAGAACCTGCGGCCTTTCGCGCGCTTGCGCGGAAGAGCTGTACGCGAGGGGTCGCGAACTCGGTCTGTGCATGCACATCAACGTCGCCGACGGCCACGTCTTCGTACCCGATGCGGACAAGGACGAGCGTGCGTACCTTAGCTTGATCTCCGGCGTGACCCACATCTCCAGCGCCGACCATCCGGACCTGTCGTTTCTCGATGGACGCGATATCGTGAAGATCCTGTACGTGAACCGTGACTTCGAGGCGCTGCAGGGTCTGGAGCCACACCTGGCACCCATGGCGAAACGCCTTGGGGTCGAGATCACGTTCTCGTCCAAGCGCTATCTCGAATTCATGCCCGCGGGCGTGGACAAGGGCACCGGTCTTGCGCATCTCGCAAAGATGCTGGATATTCCGATGTCCGAGGTGATCGCCGTCGGCGATTCGGCAAACGACCTTGCCATGATCAAAGGGGCAGGCCTGGGTGTGGGCGTGGCAAACGTCACCGACGACGTACGCCCCTACTGCGACGCCATCCTCGAGACGACGGGCATGGACGGGGCATTCGGGGAGCTTGTCGAACGATTCCTCACTACGTGAAAACCTGCGACTTCGTTCGAGCACAGCTCGACCCGCCCCATCCGAGCCGACGCGCCATCTCCAGCGATACGCATTTGTAACCCTTAGTTAACTTATGGAGACGATATGTATCGCCTTCTTTAGCGCATCTTTGACGACGACTGCAGGTATATTCATCGCAGCGAAGGACACAGGCGATACAAGGACCTTCGTTATTGCTCGGAAGCGCGTTTTTCCCTCCCCTCTGCGCGCGACTACATTTGGCGCCGTCTTCCTGCTGGAAGGCGGCGCCATTTGCTTGAAATGTTATTCAGCGAACTGGGAGTTGTAGAGGTCGGCATAGAAGCCGCCGGCGGCCAGCAGCTCGTCGTGCGTGCCGCTCTCGATGATGTCACCCTCCTTCATCACCAGGATGAGGTCGGCGTTCTTGATGGTCGAGAGGCGGTGCGCGATGACGAAGCTCGTACGGCCGCGCATCAGCTCATCCATCGCCTGCTGGATCTTGAGCTCGGTGCGCGTGTCCACGTTGGAGGTCGCCTCGTCCAAGATGAGCATCGGCTTGTCGGCGATCATCGCGCGCGCGATCGTCATCTGCTGCTTCTGCCCCTGGGAGAGGTTGACCTGGTCGTTCAGCACCGTGTCGTAGCCATGTGGCAGCGAGCGGATGAAGTGGTCGAGCCCGACGGCGCGGCAGGCGCGCTGCACCTCCTCGTCGGTCACCCCCTCGTCGCAGTAGACGAGGTTCTCGCGCACCGTCCCCTCGAACAGCCAGGTGTCCTGCAGCACCATGCAGAACAGCGCATGCACGTCCTCGCGGCGCATCTCGCTGGTCGGTACACCGTCGATGCGGATCTGGCCGCCGTCGATCTCGAAGAAGCGCATGAGGAGGTTGACCATGGTGGTCTTGCCCGCGCCCGTGGGACCTACAATGGCGACCTTCTGGCCGGGCAGCGCGTGCGCGGAGAAGTCCTTGATGACCGGCTTGTCGGAACCGGCGTAGGTGAAGCGCACATGGTCGAACTCGACCTCGCCGCGTACGCCCTGCGCACGGCGCGCCGGCTTGGCGGACTCGTCGGCCATCTCGCGCGCCTCGAGGAACTCGAAGACGCGCGTGCCCGCGGCGCCTGCGGACTGCAGCGCCTGCACGCCCTGGGCGATCTGCGAGAGCGGCTGGGTGAAATAACGCACGTACAGCATAAAGGCGACGATTACGCCGAAGCCGATCTGGCCGTCGAGCGCCAGGGCACCGCCCACCACGCACACCGCCACATAGCCGAAGTTGCCGATGAACATCATGATGGGCATCATGAGACCCGACAGGCACTGGCGCGGAATCCCGCGCTCACGAGCTCGCCGTTCATGCGGTCGAACTCGGCGCGCACGCGGTCCTCGGCGTTGTAGGCCGCGATGACGGAATGGCCGGTGTAGGACTCCTCGATATGGCCGGACAGGGCCCCCAGAGCGGACTGCTGGCGCACGAAGTACTTCTGGCTGCGGCCCATGATGCCCATCATAAGCGCGAAGCCGAGCAGGCTCGCACCCACGGCCGCCAGCGTCATCCAACCGTTGGTGGTGATCATCATGAACAGGCTGCCAAAGAACAGCACCACGGCTGAGAGCAGCGTGCCCACACTCTGGTTGAGCGACTGGCCGAGCGTATCGACATCGTTGGTGATGCGCGAGAGGATGTCGCCGGTGGGCACCGTGTTGAAGTACGACATGGGCAGGCGGTTGATCTTGGCCGAGATGTCGGCGCGCATGCTGCGGCCGATGCGCTGCGTGACGGTGGTCATGATCCAGCCCTGGACCACGGAGAGCACGTAGCTCGCCACGTAGAAGGCGACGAGGGTGAGCGCGATGCGGGCGATCAGATCCATGTCGATGCGCGGCTCGACCAGGCTCTTGACGGAGGCGGGAAGCTCATCGAGGGCCGCCATGGCCGCCTCGGTGTCACTCATGTCGAGGTTGGAGAAGATGTCGAGCAACTTCTGCTGGTCGGCACCGGTGATGATGACACCGTCCACCTCGACGTCGGTGAGCAGCGCGTCTCGCGTCTCAGCGGGCATGCTCGCGAGGTCGTCCAGGGAGGGCGCGGCGGATGTGGCGCCCTCCGCGGTGTCTGAGCCGGTGGCGGCGGCACCCATCCCCGCCGCCGACATCGCGTCGACATCGCCCACACCCACAGGCGCACCGGCGGCGGCCATCGCGGCAGCCTGCTGTTGCGCCATCGCCTCGGCGTTTGCCTCGATATTGCGCGTGACGGCCTCGACAACCTGCTCGAGCTTGTCGCTATTTGGCGCGATGCCGTCTTGCACGGCATCCGTGATATCGGAGAGCATGTTGGGGCCCAGCAGCGTGAGCACCGTGCCCACCATCGCGCAGATAAGCGCCACCGCAACGGCGGGGAGGAAGCGCCGGCAATATTTGAACAGCCTGCCCCAGGTCCCCCGATCGATACGCTGTCCCGCGGCTCCACGTGCGCCGTGCCCCACGGACCCGTGGCCCATGGGGCCGCGCGGCGCAGACGAAGTATGCATGCCCGCCATCTACATCAACTCCTCTTCACTCAGCTGGGACAGGGCGATCTGCCGATAGGTCTCGCAATCGTGCATGAGCTCCTCGTGGGTCCCTTGCCCCACCACGCGGCCTTCGTCCAGAACCACAATGCGATCGGCATCGCGGATGGTGCCGATGCGCTGCGCCACGATGATGCGCGTGGTATTCGCAAACTCACGCTCGAGGGCATCGCGCAAGACGCGGTCGGTCTTGTAATCGAGTGCCGAGAAGCTGTCGTCGAAGATCAGGATCTCGGGCTTGCGGGCAACCGCACGGGCGATGGACAGGCGCTGCCGCTGTCCGCCGGACAGATTCGCGCCGCCCTGAGCCACCCGTGCGTGATAGGCACCCTCCATCTTCTCCACAAACTCGGATGCCTGAGCGGTCTCGATGGCGTCCGCCACGTCCTCCTCGCCCACCGGGCCGCGACCGTTGTCGCCGTATGCCACGTTGGTACTCACCGTGCCACCGAACAGCGTCGCCTTCTGCGACACATATCCGATCTTGTTACGCAGGGCTCGCACGGAATAATCGCGCACGTCCACGCCGTCCACGAGGACCTTGCCCCACGTGGCGTCATAGAACCGCGGGATAAGATTGATCACGGTGGACTTGCCCGAACCGGTGGAGCCTATGAACGCGACCGTCTCGCCACGATGCGCAGTAAAGGAGACATGGCGCAGCATGCTACCCTCGGCATCTGGATAGCGGAAGGTCACATCGCGGAACTCGATCTCGCCCACACGACCAGGCTCGCCCTCTTCGCGTGTGCCGTCCTTGATGGTCGTCTCGGTTTCGAGCACCTCGTTGATACGGTCCGCGGCCACCTGCGCACGCGGCAGAATCATGAAGATCATCACGAGCATCATGAACGCCATGACCACCTGGATGGCGTACTGGGAAAACACCATCATGTCGGAGAACAGGGAGATCTTATCCGCCATGGCGGAGGAGTTGATGAGCACGGCGCCGATCCAGTAAATGGCGAGCGACAAGCCGCTCATCGTCGCCTGGATCGTGGGCATGAGGAACACCATCGTGCGGTAGCCCACGAGCTGGTTGTTGGTGAGCGTGTCGTTCACCGTATCGAAGCGGTTCTGCTGGTAGCCCTCGGCGTTGTACGCGCGCACGACCGAGAGGCCGGAGAGGTTCTCGCGCGAGACGCGGTTGAGGTCGTCGGTGAGGCGCTGCATGCGGCGGAACCGCGGTGTCGCGATGACGAGGCAGACCGCCACCACGGCGAGGAGCACCACGATGGAGACGGCCGTGGCAGCCGTCCACTCCCAGCGCTTGCCGGCGATCTTGGTGATCGCCCACACCGCCGTGATGGGGGCCTTGATGAGCATCTGCAGGCCCAGGACGATGAGCGTCTGGATCTGCATCACATCGTTCGTGGAGCGCGTGATGAGACTCGGCGTGGAGAACCGGCCAATCTCCTCCATGGAGAACGACTGCACCTTGCCGAACAGCTTGGCGCGCATGGTCCCGCCGAACCCGGTTGCGATACGCGCTGCGCACACGGCCGTGGCGACCGAGGCGAGCAGGCTGCCGAGCGAGCAGGAAAGCATCTTGCCGCCTGCCGTGAGGATCTGGGGCATGGTCGAGCCCTCGACCTGCACGAGGCGGGTGATCTCGGCCATGTACTCCGGGGACTTGAGGTCCAGCCACACCTGGGCGACGATGAACGCCAGCGCCAGGACGGCAAGCCCCCGTTCCTGCTTCGTTAGATTTCGAAATAGCTTGAGCAACATCTTCTCCTTATCTAACCCTATGAGATATATACGCGTGCCGAACCGGCTCCGCCATGCGCGCAGGTCGGTTCAAGACGACAGGACGCACAACGAACGCAAGGACGCATCGGAAACCCGAACGTGCAGCGCGGGCATCCTACAGCTGCATCGTGGGCGGGCGCAGGCGCGACCGAATCTCGCATGCCGTGAGGAAGAACGCTCGCAGACGCTCCTCACCCAGCTCGTTGATCAACATGGCCACCTGGGCGCGCATCTCCCCGTAAAACGCGTGCACGCAAGCCGCGCCCTTATCGGTGAGCACAGCCTCGGTGACGCGGGCATCCGCCTCGCTACGTCTGCGCGCGATGAGCCCCTTGGACTCCAGGCGCTTGAGCAGCGCGGCGACACGCGCCGTCGTCACGCCGAGCCGCTCCGCTATGTCTCCCGCCGTTACCACGGTTTCGGCCTTACGCGCCTCCGCCAGCATACGGAGCGTTCCGCCAATGCCCGCGTTCGCCTCGTCCATACAGCGAAACGCATCGGACGAATGGACACGCTCGGCCAGACGAATGATCTCATCAACCTGCGTCTCTGTTGCCATATCGCTCCTTTCGGAATCGAAGGTGCCCGTTGTTGGGATGCGAGCGTTACCGCATGAGCCATTATTACCTCATAGGGTTAGATGTTTCTTGGGATGATGGATGCCATCGCACCTCCATCGTGTCACCATATGCCTGGCGCCATCCGGCCTCCGGCTGACCGCTGCGGCGACGTTGCTTGCAATTGAGCTGTAGGGGGTCTTTTGAGCGAGCGCGATCGGCGCCACCTCGAGCAGCCTAGCCGATCGCTTCTAGTACGTCCTCGCCACGCTGCATCATGTTCTTCTCCCTGGGTCTGCTCCTGAACCAATCGCGCAAGCCCTCAAGCGTGCTGGCCGCAGCGTACACCTTGATCTTCCGACCGTCCTTCGTGGTCACGATGCAACGGTCGCCGCTCTCGCTCCCCTCGGGCGCGGACACCTTCTTGAGGTAGTCGCGTCGGAACGCCACGATGCGCGCGTTGCTGATCGAGACGAACCAATCATCATCCTCAAGCTCCGTCCCCGTGGCACCTCGAGCCGCCATCTCGTCGGAGAAAGAAAAACCGAGCTCGCGCTCCTGCCTGCCGATCTCGAGGATGCCGCGGGCGGGCATGCTGAGCATGAGCAGGGGCAGGAGAACGCCGATGAAAAGAAAGAGAAACGGGACGAGCAGAAGCAGGCGAGCGCCACCTTCGGTGAAGACGGCCATGAAGGCGATTACGAGCGAGAAGACGAGTGCCATGCCGTTGAACACGATAGCCAGCGGTTTGATGGCAGCCCAGCACAGACCAGCTTTGGTCATGGGGCCCTTAATGGCGTCCGAGACCTCGATCCCCTCCTCTTCCAGCCGAGCGAGGAGGTTGAGCGAGCACACGCCCTCGAGGCTTACCGAGCAGAATTTGCGCTCGCCCTCATACAGATCGATCCTCATCATCTGCGTGTGAAGCGTTGCGCGGGTGATGCTGGAGAATGTCGTCTCCCTGCGGATGCCGAAGGCGCTGCGCGAGAGGATTCGCTCGCCGTCCACGTCGATACGCGGGATGCTCAGCAAGGCCCAGATAGCCATACCCGCGAGCGCCATGGCATGACCGAACCACACAAGTTCGTGGTCCCACTCGCCCAGCGAGACGCCCTGCCAGACGTAGACACCCAGCATGAGCAGTTCGAACGCGACGGCGCAGCAGGCGATGATCGTGCGGATGGCTGCGGGCATGCGCACCGTGAAGCAATCGAGGCTGTCCGTTGCCTCGCTGCGCTCGCGCGCGCCGCGGCGGGCGACCCATGCAGTGAGCGGGCCGACGATGAACACGGTCATACCGACGCGCAGAATGGATTCGAGCAGATTACTCATAGGGGCCACCGCCTCGGGCTCTGGAGATTAACTGCAGGAAACGCTACCAGAACGATGGGATGCGCACAACGTAAGGAGCCGCGTATCGGCAAGCGGCGGCATCGCAATCGCCCGGCGAACAGATGATGATCGGCGCCGGGCCAGACGAATTAAACAAAAGGGTGGTCGACGGCGCCCTCGCAGGCGCACCGTCGACCACCCTTCACGTCGCAGCGACCCTACGAGCCGTCCGAAACGAAACGCACTCCGCCAGAGCGCTACCCAATCTTGCGGATGCTCGGGATCGCCCAGGTGATGCCTGCTAGGATCACCATTGCAGCACCGATGAGCACGAAACACGCGCTTACGCCGATGGCGTCCGCGAACAAGGTCGATGCGACGAGCCCCACGGGCATGGCCCAGCTGCAGACCGCTCCGTACAGGCCGAAGACGCGGCCCATGCACTCGGGATCGACGCGCTCCTGCATGAGCGCCATCTGCGGCGCGCTGTACAGCGGACTCGAGACCCCCATCGCGAACGTAAGCCCCAGAAACACAACGAGCGCGGAAGGGGCACGAGGCCGCCCGCGAGCGTGCCCGCTCCGAAGAGGCCGATGGCCAGCGTGCACGAAAGCGCGCGGTTCTTAAGGCCACCCGTCGCCCGATCCAGCCGCTCGCCGCGATCATGCCGACCGAGAACGCGATCTCCGCGATAGCCGACTGCGTAGTGGTACCCCCAAAATGGTCGAACACCATGAGCGGGAACAGTGCGGATATGGGCGAGAACAGGACCGAGAAGGCGAAGCCGATCCAGAGCATGGCGAACAGACCGTGATGGCGTTTGAGCTCGCGGTACCCGTTGGCCGTCTCCAATAGGAAGGCCCGCACCGCGCGGTGCGACGCCTCGGCGTTCTCCTCGGGCGTATGGCGCTCGGGCGCCGGCGTCTTGATGCCGGAGGTCGCCACCGCGATGCTCGCGAGCACCGCCCCGGCGACATCGAGCGCGATCATGAAAGTCAGACCAAACGCCGGGTAGACCGCCGCGGCGATGGCGTTGCCGATGATATAGCTACCCGACTGCATGAACTGCAGCATGCCCGCCAGCTTGCCGAGCACCTCGGGCGGGGCGATGAGCGGTGTGAGCGCGTTGAAGGCGGGCGTATGGAGCGTGCTGCCCAGCGCACGGACGAACAGCACCGCCGCCACAACGGCGACAGAGAGGTCGCCCCGAAGCGAGCCGAAGACAAGCGTGAGGCTCACGGCCGCGATGAAGAGATCGGCGCCGATCATGAGACGCTTGATGGACGTGCGGTCCACGATGGTGCCCGCGAAGGCGCCGAGGAGCGCCATGGGCAAGAAGGCCCGCCAGGCTCACGAACGACAGGGCGCTCGCGGAGCCGGTGGTGAGGGTGACGTGCCAGATGAGACCCATCTGCAGAATGGAGCTCGTGAGCACGGAGAAGAACTCGCCGATCCAGACGATGGCGAGCGAGCGCTTCCAAGAAGCGCAGGGATTCGGTTGTGTCATGGAATAATCCTTTGATGCGATCGGTGGTATGCAGCGAAGTACCGGTCGCTCACGCGACCGTGGCTAGAGCCAAATCCTCATGGAAGCAAGCATGGTGCAGCTCCCCTTTCCAAATCTCGAGGTAAACCTTCAGCCGTGAGTGGGGCTATTATAGGGACTTGCGAGCCAAGATGCAACAGGAAGACCTCTACGGAGCGTAGATGCCGGGCGCCCCGAACCACTTATGCCATGAGAGACGGCATCCGATTCTCCTTGACTTGGTCTCAATGTGATATCACAATGCAATCAGCAGTCGCACGAACTGCTCGGGGACTCGCCTCCTCCCCATCGCAATCTGGAGCGCGGCGCCGGGGACGTCACGCAAACGCCGGCGCAGTCGTGAAAGGAACTCACAATGAGCGTGGAAAAGCAACTCAAGGCCAAGTCGGGCTACGGCATGCTCGTCGCCGTGGCGGTGGCGCTCATCGCCATCATCGGCCTCTTTATCTGGAGCACCATCGGGCTCGCGAGCACGCCCGACGGCGCCGACGCGCCCGCAGTCTACGGATGGGGGCTCGGCCTCAGCATCCTCGCGTTTTGCCTGTGGTTCATCCCACTCAACGGATTCTTCTCGCTGCAGCCCGGCCAGGCGCGCGTGTGCATCCTGTTCGGCAAGTACGTGGGCACCGTCCGCGACGAGGGCTTCTTCTGGGCCAACCCGTTCTTTAGCAAGAGCATGGGCGGATCGGCCGGGATCGGCGAGATGATCGAGCTCGAGATGAGCGATTCCAAGGCGCCAAGGCCGCGGCGCAGAAGGCCGCCAAGGGCAACCCCACCACCATCTCCACCCGCGTGCGCACCCTGAATGGCGAGCGCCTGAAGGTCAACGACAAAATGGGCAACCCCATCGAGATCGCAACCGTCGTGGTGTGGCACGTCGCCGATACCGCCAAGGCGCTCTTCGACGTCGACGACTACCAGAGCTATGTCGCCATGCAGGCCGAGACGGCGCTGCGCCACGTGGCGAGCGTGTACGCCTACGACCACCTGGAGGACGAGTCCGATGCCGCCGGCGCCACCACGCTGCGCGCCAATGTGGAAGAGGTCTCCGAAGCCCTGCGCCGCGAGCTCGCGATGCGCCTGGCGCCCGCCGGCGTCGAGGTCGACGATGCACGTCTCACGCACCTCGCCTACTCCCCCGAGATCGCCCAGGCGATGCTGCGCCGCCAGCAGGCCGAGGCCGTCATCGCCGCACGCAAGAAGATCGTCGAGGGCGCGGTCTCCATGGTCGACATGGCCGTGAAGGAGATGGCTGCCGGCGGCACCATCGAGCTCGACGACGAGCGCAAGGCGCAGATGGCCAGCAACCTCATGGTGGTGCTCTGCGGTGAATCCGAGGCGCACCCGGTGCTCAACGCAGGCTCGCTGTACTAACCCCAACACCAATGAGTAATTTGGGGACGGGTGCAAAATTGCACATTCGACAAGAAGGCACGTCATGGCGCGCAAGCAGTATCCACTCCGTATAGACCCCGCTATCTGGGAGGCCGTCCAACGCTGGGCGGACGATGAGATGCGCAGCGCCAACGGTCAGGTGGAATGGATCTTGCGAGACGCCTCAAACGCGCGGGAAGGCTGCCAAAGAAAGAGCCCTCGTTCAAGGGCACGCCCAAAGGCGAAGAGGGCTAAGCCGGGAAGACAGGGCTCGGCCGCTGCCGACGTCGGGCAAAGCCGTGCTCTGCCTCGCCAGCGCCGAGGCAGAGCTGAGCCCCGCCGCTCCAAAGTCGAGCCGAGCGGCGGGGCCAACACCAACCCAAAGCAAGCTCGCCCCCTCTATACGCACCAACCGGTCCCCGGAGGCATCCGCCTTTGGGGACCGTTCTTTTCCCAGCTAGATGTCGTATATAAAGCCTTTTGACAGCTCGATTTTGCCCCGTGGGGGTCAAATATAAAGACCTTTGATGGTACGATGCTCGCGTCAATGACATGGTGGCTCTCGACAGGGGTCACCCCGACCCTCTAGGGAGCAAACGCATGGAGCTGGGCTCGCACATCAAGGAGCATCGCACGGAGCTCGGACTGTCCCAAGACGATCTGGCGGAGCGCATCTACGTGTCGCGCCAGACCATCAGCAACTGGGAGTGCGGCCGTACGTATCCGGATGTCCAGAGCCTGCTGCTGCTTTCCAACGTGTTCGGGGTGACCGTGGACTCCCTCATCAAAGGAGATGTGGAAACCATGGCACAGGTAATGAACGAAGCGGTCAAGAAGTACAACGCCCTATCCACAATCACGGTCGTGAGTGCGGTCGTGTTTTTGGTGCTGAGCGCGTGGGCGGCGTTCCAGTTCGAATGGGGTTGGGGCGCTCACATCGCGCCCACCGCGGCGTTCGCCGCCGTGGCGCTCGTCGTGATGCTCATGGCGTTCGTGTATATGGAGCGCATGAAGAAGCAGCACGACCTCGTCACGTACGCGAGGTGCTGGCGTTCAGCCGCGGCGAGCAGGTCGAGCGCGACACGCTCGAGGGACACCGCGAGCGCGAGATGAGCCCCTGGGTTAAGGGCGCGCGTAACGGCGTGCAGATCATCCTCGGCGCGATCGCCGGCGGCATGGTGGGCGTCGGCATCGGCATGCTTGCCAAGATGTTGAGCTAAAGGCGATCTTCACGCATATCACGAGCGGCGAGGAAGCTAGACGTCCTCGCCGCTTTTGCATGACCGGGGCCTCGATTTGAGAACAGCGCCCGGGTAAGCCTGCGCGTTCATTCGAACTTGATAACCAGATTCTTTCCCAGCGCATCGGCAATTCTCTCAAGCGTCTTGAGCGTGGGGTTGGCACCGCCGCGCTCAAGTACGCTCACCGCCGTCTGGGTCATTCCGCTTTGCCTGGCAAGATCGACCTGCGTCTTCCCTGCCGCAAGGCGCTCCTTTTCGACTAAACGCCCAAGGCACCGAGCACTTTTGGCGGATGCCCCAATCTCACGCATGTAAAACCCGTCCTGCGAGCTTCTCCCTGCACTGCTTGCGAGCAGGGCGGCGGAATCATATTCCATCAACCCGTGAGACCTGAGCACCTCACCGATATTCTGACGGCCGGGAGGGGCAATCCGCTCATCGACCCAAGCCTGAACCCATTTGCTCGGTATGTCCCGTTCCCCTCGGGCGACAAACGCCGCGAAGATCGCCGGCACGTCCCCCGGCTCCGCCCAATCCTCAACACGAGCGCCATACGCGCCGGTCGCTTCGTCATACGAAATAATCGCACTGGGGCGCAACTCCCGCCCCTCACCGTCAATCAACTCAAAGCGCCGCATAGTAAGACCATCTCTCTCGAACGATCTCCCACATTTTTTCGATAGGTAATCCGGGGCGGCATGTTCCAACCCGGCGAACAGCGCGGCACGATCTTCCAACTTTAGCTCATGCGTAAGCTCTACCGGGGCGATATCGCGCAGATTGTCCTCCAAGAAACGCGAACCGATGTAGTTCGTCGTGGCAACGCGACGGAGTGGATCGAACGCCTCGATAGCATCCCGCTGCCCCGCGAAGGGGGCGACGAATGACAGGCCGTTGTCGAAAATGGGCGCAAGCCTGGCCGACCCGTCGGGAGACAAAATGACCTCGATGTTCGAGCCGTGCCGGTCGCGGTTGGCAATAAGGTAGTCGACGAGCATCATCTGCTTGATTTGCCCTTCCCAACCGTGTGCGCGACACACTTCATAAGGCGATGCGCCCTGCTCGCCGTAGAGGCTCACATATGCGGAGAGGGACAGCTTGCGCTCTCTTGACTTGCGGAAATTCTTGGAGCTGTTGAGCCAGACCTCCCGCTCTCGACCATCAACCACAACGCGCGCGTGGATGAGGCGATATTCCAAGTGATCGATTTCCAAGAGCCGCATCAGACGTGCCGCGACGAGTTCGTTTATGCACTCGTGTCCATCAAACTCGATTCCGTTGTACCGAGGCAGCTTGTAGTAGATGGCACGCGCGCCCTGCCCCGTACGTGCCTTGAGGTACGTCCCCGCCGTTCCCGACGAATTGACGCGCTCGCCCCACTCAAGCGCCGTGAGGTCTTGCTCCTTTTGGACGATGTCATATGAACGCACCGTGCCTCCCCTCCTCACTATACTGCAGGTATATATCTTATATTATATAATCATACACCATGAAGAAAATTCAGGTCACGTACACGAAGTCTCTCAGTGGAATTACTAAGTCAGATTCCACCGAGTGCATACGCGCACAACATGGATCGCTCGATCCAAAGGTGCCCCTTCCCTCGTGCGGTCAGTCCTCGCTTCACCTCAAGCAGCGTTAATTTCCGCAGGTAGCGATAGCGCAAAACAGATTTTGCAGCGCCCCATGCAGGCTCCTGAGTATCATATACAACAGATTCGATAGCGCACGCGGTGTGATCGCGGGACGCTTCTTCACGACCGGGAGGTGACGATGGACATCAGCAACCAGATCAAGACGCGGCGCGAGGCGATGGGCCTCTCGCAAGAGCAACTTGCCGAGAAACTCTATGTATCGCGTCAGACGATCAGCAACTGGGAGCGGGACAAGACGTATCCGGACGTCCAGAGCCTGCTCATGCTGAGTGTCCTGTTCGACACCTCCATAGACACGCTCGTGAAAGGAGACGTGACCGTTATGGAAGAGGCTGTCGAGAGAGACCGCAAGCTCGCGGGAAAGCGCATGGTACGGCTCGCCCTGCTCATGATCGCACTACTTGTCTTGGCATTTGCCCTGTTGCTGTCGCCCGCCTTTACTTGGCTGGAAAGGGTTTGGGGCACGGGCCTTGCAGCGGGGATGGTGTTTGCCCCGGCGGTTGGCGCGCTTCTCGTCGCGACGGTCCTGGAACGCATCAAGCGCGAGAACGACCTAGTGACCTACCGCGAGATCCTCGCGTTCATGAAGGGTGAGGCCGACATCGAGCGCGACCCGCGGGCACTCCCCCGCCGCGCATGGCCGACGAAGCACCGACTGGCGTATGACCTGCTGGCCTTCCTCGCCGCAGCGATCATCGGCGGCGTGATCGGCTTTGCCACATGGGGGCTGCTGAGCTAGACGGACGCGCCGCGGCGAACCACATGCTCGGTGTCGCGGGGCGCGCCTCAAATAAGGGGCAGGCGCGAAATCGAGGTTTCGAAATCGAGGTTTTCGATTAAAATCAACGTCCGTCCTCGGCCTGGGCATCATCGTCGTCATCGATGACGACCAGGGCGATTCCGCTCCCCAGGCATCCAACGACCCAGGGAAGCCAGAACAATCCGGAGACGCCCTCGGACGCACCCATGGCGGACGCGGCGAAAAGCCATACCAGCGCCACCATCGTGGCGACGAGCATGATCACCATGCAGGCCTTCCCCTTGCGGTCGGCGGTGCCGCGACGCCTGGGATTGTTAGCGCGCAGGTACGCCTCGCGACTCTGCTGGTCGAGCCGTGCCAGCTCGTCATCGCTCAGCTCAACGGTCTCGAGCCATTCCTTGTTGTAGTCCGCAAGGTCCGTGCGCCCCCAGAGCATACCCCAGTGGACGATTATCCCGACGCCGAGCGCGACCAGCACCATCATCAGCGAATCGCCGTATACCTGCACGTTAGACTCGACCTCGAACAAACCTGCCACGGCAACCCCGAGCAGAATCACCGCGATGCCGGCCACGATCGCGATCGACGCGCGGCGCCGAGCAGTCGCCTTCTCCTCCGCCGTATAGAAATCAGCGACGTAGGGGTGCGCCTTGGCAAATGCGGCGTGGTCCATGCCCGCAGGAATGGTAAACGCGAGGCCGGCGGCAACGAACGCGAACGTCGCGAGGAGGACGATACCGTCCGAGTGCATGACCTCATCGGTAAAGATTGCGGCCGCCGCGCCGAGGATAAAGAGCACGACGCCGATCGCGATTTTGCGCGCGAAGGTGACCATGTGCTCGTCGTAACCACATACATCCGTAGCTAGACCGGCGGGAATAGCACAGACACCGGCGGAGGAACGTGCGCGTGCAGGTCCCGCAGGTTCACCAAGAGATGCATCCCGCGGTGCGACGGTCAACGGACCGGCGGACATATCGCCAACGGCGCCCTCCGTGGCCACACGCACCGGCGAGTTGCCGTCCAGATTCTCCCCAACGGGAATGCGGTGACGGGATACATCCCCGGTCACCAAATCGTCCAGCGAGCACTCGAAGATCTGGCACATCTTGATGAGCTTGTCCATCTCCGGGTAGGACTTCTCGGCCTCCCATTTGGTGACGGATTGGCGGGACACCCCGAGCAACATAGCGAGTTGCTCCTGGGTCATGCGGCGCTCTGCGCGCAAATATTGCAGGTTGGTACGAAAGCTCATGATGGGTCCTCTCGTTGGCTGGGGAACGGCGGCTCGAGTGGTGCAATGCCAACGCATTGCGACGGCTCGCCCCGACATCCCAGCGTTCGGTGTTTTCCTGCCGGCGACTTACACACTACGGTTGCTGCGAGGCGATGACCACCAACCTGAGGCTTCATTTTACGCAACTTGCAGGCACCCTGCGGTTGCAAACCGCAGGTAGATTGACCGGAACGTCAAATCAGTAGGAACTTGCACACCAATTCGCCAAGGAGATAAGACGCAGCAAAAACGCAATGCGGAATCGTACCGCCCAACGCCGTCGAGACGGGCAATCACTTACCAACTAGAACATATGTTCCCATTTCATGGTATACTAGACCTAGCGACATGGGCGGTGCCCTCCAAGTCCTTGCAGGGGGTTAGGAGGGTTCCCATGGCGAAAATCACCGCGCTGCTTATTGCGGCATCAGCGCTCGTTCTATCGATCGTGCTGCTTTTCCTTATCGCTCGCTAGCGATACAGGGGTGAAACTCGCCAGTCAAGGGAACAGCCGCCCTGTGCCGGAGCGGCTGTTCGTGCGGGTTTCACCCCACTGCTTCTACTCCAGGAGGGCGTACGCTCCCAAGTCGCTACTAGTATACCCGCTTTTTTCGGCGCCCCCCGCACGCCACTCGCGGGTTTCTAGGCGGCACCGGGCCTCGCGATCCTGGTGCCGTTTTTCAGCGATACCGTCATTATGAGACAAGCGCCGAAGAAACCGCAGGGCTCATCTTTGCTCACTCGCAATGATGACAGAACGGGTTCCAAATCGAAAACGCCTACCCTTTCCTGCTTTCGCAAGCTGCACCCTCATCAGCGCACGCCCTCAAGTAATCGCACTGCTACGGCCCGCTGTTACATCCCGTTGCTTGTGGCAACGGACCATCTGCGGATAGCATTGCGGTAACGTAGGAACCGGGAGAGAGAAAGGGCTCCCTATGCTAAACGAGAACATCCGCGAACTCAGGAAATCGAAAGGTTTGTCCCAAGAGGAGCTCGCGCTCAAGCTGAACGTGGTGAGACAGACGGTCTCGAAGTGGGAACGCGGGCTCTCGGTGCCCGACGCTGAGATGCTCGTCGCCATCGGAGGGGTGCTCGAAACCCCGGTGAGCACGCTGCTGGTCGAGACCGTACCCGCATCCGAACCCGAGGGCCTGCAAGCGCTCTCCGAAAAACTCGAAGTGCTGAACGACCAGTTCGCACGGGCACAGGAATTCAAGCGCCGTGCGCTGCACGCCCTTTGCATCGCGATCGCCGCCATCACGGCACTTGTCCTTATCGCACTGGCGGCGATTGGCGGCTCGTATCTCGAATGGGATTTCTCCAATCCGGAATACGCGGTGGCAGGAACGATGCTCCATGGATTCGAATGGGTCTTTGTGCGGATCGCGCCCGTCGTCCTGCTCGTCGCCATCGTAGGGGTTGGCGCCACGAGAAGGAAGGCATAGCACGAGCATTGATCCGCGCCTCCTTCCAAGCAACAGCCCGTTGCTCGACCAGCGCGCCGAATCGCGGGATAATCGCAGGCAAGCGGCGGGATCAAACCCCGCCGCCCACGCCCCGATCAAAGGAGATCCGCCATGATCCTGCTTAAAGACGCCCTGGCTCAAGCCCGACGCGAACGCGGCCTCACCCAAGAGGAACTCGCCGCGCGCCTTTACATCACGCGCCAGGCGGTCAGCCGTTGGGAGACCGGAGCGACCGAGCCCGGCATCGACATGATCAAACTCATTGCGCGCGAACTCGACGTCCCCGTGACGCGCCTGCTCGACATGCCCGAGCACTACTGCCAGAGCTGCGGCATGATGTTCACCGAACCCGACCAGCGCGGACATGAAGCGGATGGAACCGAGACCGACGAGTTCTGCCGCTGGTGCTACGACCAGGGCGCCTACACGTACGAAACCACGATGGAAGAGATGATCGAGGACTGCGCCCCACGCATGGCCGAATACATGAATTGGTCCGTGGATGAATGCGCTCGCTGCTCGGCGCCATCCTCCCCACGCTGCGCCGGTGGAGCGGCGGGGACGCGTAGCCGCGCCCCATTCATCTATTCCTGCATTTGAAAATTCTTCCAATTTTATTTGCATCGATTATACTGTCAATGACAATAAAACTTGGCAATAGAGGATGAACATGGACAGGAGCGAAATCCTTGCAAGAAGCCGCATGGATAACCAGCATCATGACGAACGGGAGCGCAGAGTGACCGACAAGGCGTGCACCTGGGGAGCGGTGTCCATGGCAATCTCCGCTGCCGCAATCTTCTTTATCCGCTTGCTCGCGAAGGGTGGAAACCCGTACGACCTGCTTGCCATCTTGTTCGCGTACCTCGCCGCCGCTCATGCCTATACATGGAGCAAAAGCAGGTCGCGGTGGACGCTCATAACAGCCGCCGCATACACCGTCGGCGCCGCTGCCTTGCTATGCGCCTACGCACTGTTGGACTGATACCGCCGTGAAGGAATCGCTAACCCTTAAGAACTCGCTGAGAGCGGCTCGCAAAGAACGGGGGCTCTCGCAGGCACAGCTTGCCGAGATGACGGGAGTGTCCCGAAACACCATCAGCTCGATCGAAACGGGACAGTTCAACCCCACAGCGAAGCTTGCGCTTGTCCTCTGTATCGCGCTCGACAAGAAATTCGAGGAACTGTTCTATTTCTAGAGACCAGGAATCGTCGGTCATTTCCCGCGATGCTTCCGGCGGCGCTTCTCGCAGCGGAGCTCCCACCGCTCACGCTTGTTCTGCTCATGCGAAAACCGCCTGGTGGAGCGTGCCTCCCCTTTCGTCCGCTCCCGCTCACGCGCCAGGGCCAGCTGAGATGCTGTCGAGGTCCCGCGTGCCTTCATGGCTTTCGCGACCTCCCGTGCACGGCGCTTGGGATTGCCAGCCATGCGCTCCGAACGCGAATCGACGGGTACGCAGGCTTCGCTTAATTGCAGGCTCTCCCAATGCCCAAGCACCCATGCATAGATTTCTTCGTTCGATGGCTCCGCGCCAAACACCACGCGCGCCACGCTCAACCCGCCCCGTTCGACATGCTCAACCACGCCCACCCAAAACTGACCGTTGTGATAGACCGTCAGCGTCGATGAGACTTCCCACTTCCGCATAGCCGCGACCTCCTTCTATGTAGGGCTACGCGAAGAAGGGACAACCAAGGAGGCAGGTTACTGGCGGGCGAACGCCCACGGCCCGACTACCCGACGGGCGCTGTGTTTTTATCTTCGATAGACGAATTATAGCACCGCTGTACCCGCCCTCGCGCCTTGCGAACCGGATGCCGGATCACAGTCTTGAGCTTCTCGGGCGCGGTGCGGCGAGCGTCGTTGAGGTAGATCTCGTGATGGAGGCGCTCGTCACTAAAATCCTCGATGTAGCCGTTTTCCTCGGCAAACGCGCGCATGGCCTCAACCGTCACCGGCTCGTCGTCATAAGCGCCCACGTGCAAACACTGGACACAGAGACCCTCTTCGATGGTGAGAAGCTCCACCATCGAGAAGTCGCGCTTCTTCTTGGCGGTCGCCTCGGCAACGGCCCAATCGAAGTCCTCGCGCATCACGAACTCGGGAACACGAATGACCGAGATCCAGTTGAAATCCTCCTTGTGAGCGTAATCCACGCCCAACACACCGTCCTGCCACCAGAAGCCCTCCAGCGGCGGAACCACGAAGTCGAAGTATCCCTCGATGCGGTGGTCACCCTTCTTGGACATCTTGATGGTGTACGCCACGCCATAGAGCGCCTCGAGCGCGTCCTTGTACGCCCCGCCCTCCTCGTTGGGGTCGCCGTGGCCGCGAACCGCCAAAAACGTCATCTCCGGGACCTCGATGATCGTCGGCTTCTTCGGCGGCAGGTAGAACTCCTTGTATTCCTTCTTGTAGTCGAATGCCATCGCAATCCCCTCTCGCGAACATCATTGAATTAATGATAATCGAACATATGTTCTTGTCAATGAGTTTCCAGAGCAGTTTAGGTCGATTCGCCTAACGCGATTTCACGGCGTAGGTCGCCCAGAAGGTCGGGATGTTCAGGTCATGCAGGCGGCCCTTGCCAGAGGTGTCTTCATAACAGTCAATCAGCTGGAAACCCGCTTGCAGCTGACCGCGAATCTGCTCTTCCATCGTATGTGAGAACAGAATGCCGTCCTCAACAGGATCGAGCGCCGCCAGGTGCTCGGGATTCTTCAACGGGTTGAACGGCAGGCTGTACACCGCCCGTTCCTCCGCTGGGTAGTCGAACACATATCCAAAGCCGTTGTCCATGCCCGCCAACAGGCGACCACCAGGCTTCAGAATGCGATAGCACTCGCGCCAAAGCGGCTTGACCTCCTCTATGTAACAGTTCGAGACGGGATGGAAGATGAGGTCGAACTCCCCGTCCGCAAAGGGAAGCGGACGGGACATGTCGCCTCGAACGATCTCGATCTCATACCCCTCGCGCTCGGCGACCATCCGCTCGGATTCCAGCTGACTAGGCGTGTAATCGAACACGGTGCATCGCGCCCCGAGGGCGGCAAAGATAGGCATCTGCTGACCACCGCCGCTTGCCAGCCCGAGCACGCGCAGGCCAGACAGGTCGCTCGGATACCATGCGGGCGGAACGGGCTTGGTGGGAGTCAACAGCATGCGCCACTCGCCCTGTCTAGCCTTGAGATACTCCTCATGGCTCAAGGGCGTACCCCACTCCCAACCCTTTGCGTTCCACCCCGTCGATGGCACGCGCGTTCACGTCGACGTAGATATCTCTCGTTATTTCCGGCATACGCTGGGCCTCCTGTATTCAACTTGATTCAATCGCGTGCATCCAAAAAGCCCCGCGGATTAAACTCCAAACGAGTTCGCGCGACTATCAACGCGAGCCAACCCCTCGCCCAACTATAATCTAGCCACAAGGTGCAACTGAGCCCGAAGCCCAATCTTTCGAACCATCGCTCACAGGAGGGTGCATGAACAGGAAGAAAGTCCTTATCGCAGCGGCAAGCGCACTTGTCGCCCTCGGCGTCCTCATGGCACTCCTCCTTCCATCTGGCGGGAACGTGCAATCAGCCAAGCACATCGCACACGCAACGGACCTTTACACCAAAGAGGACATCGAAGCCGCGTTCGACGCCATCGAGTCGGAGTTCGCATCGGGGTTCAAGGGCTGCGCGCTCAAAGAACTCCGCTATGACGATGAGATTGAAGCTCAATATCTGGACGAAACTCCTGAGCACAAGCAGAAGGGCACTGGGGACCGCATCGTCGTGCTATCCGAATTCACGACCGACTGGCGGGCGGCTGACGAGGGCTTCTCGCCGAACGACAGATACGAGGGCTGGCAATGGGTTCTGACCAGGCCCTCGCAAGGCGCCCCATGGAAGGTCGTCGACTGGGGCTATTGATGATGCCCCCAATGACCTCCGAAATAAACCAGGCCCATCATAGCGACCCCGATCAAGCGCAAGGCATGCGTGTGCGGCGGCACGGCGACATCATGCAAATAAACCAGGCCGGATAAGTGTCGCAAACCACACGAGCATGCATGCGATATCTACCGCACACGCTGCGCCCAATGCAAGGCGAGCGTATGGGTCGCGCACGCCATCGCGCGCGATCTCATGGGCCAATCGCTCACGAAGCACGACCTTATCCGCAGCGGCGCACTTGCCCGCAGCCAACTCGGCAAGCACCCCGGCGGCGGATGCAGCGGATACGGCCCTCTCGCCCGCCCGTGCAATCACCGTAAAGCCCATCACCATGCCCAAAAGCGTCATCGAGTAAAATGCGACGGACCCCACCAGATAGCGCGCGGTAAAAGAGACCGCGACAAGACAGACTCCCGCACCTACGGCAACGCAGGCAAGCGCGAGCGTCCTACCTATGGCCACCCGCGCTTCGCGATCGACCATCTCTTCCATTTCCGCAACATCCCCTTTCACGAGCTCATCAATGCTCGTTCCGAATATCTCGGAAAGAACCAGCAGGGATTGCGCGTCAGGGAGCGTCCTGCCCGTTTCCCAATGCGAAAGCGTTGGGCGCGATACATATGCGCGGCGAGAAAGTTCCTCTTGAGAAATCCCAAGGCGCTGCCGCTCGCGACGAATCCGGTTTCCGACCTCCATTGTCCCTCCTTCGATACATGCATCCCCGGAGATGTTGCAGATGGTTATAGCACATGGAGCGGAAATCGTCCGTAAAAATACTTATCGAGCGGCTCACCTGCGCTTTTTAATTAGATGAACAATATGATCTAAGCATCTGAGACCGGATTGCGAGCCCCTGCCAACATGAGGTCGGCGAGCATTCGGGCATGAAGCAAGTGGAAACCCGCCTGCTTCTTCCGCAAGCATCTCTTTCGATGCGGTCAGCGAACATATCAAATATCCGTCAGCCCCGCTCGAAGATCGCGCCGTAGCCCGTGTGCGGCAGGTACTCCACCGCGAGCCTCTCACCCTCGTCGACATAGCCGGAGAACACCGTGAGGTCGAGACCTCTCCGGTCTCGCCGTCGCGCACCGAGATGCCCCGGCGCTCGCTCGGCACGTCCGCCCCGCCGTGCGCGCGGCGACCGCGACGCCCTCGATCCTGAGGTAATCCCCGTCGATAATCCGGGGCACGTCGAGGAGGGCGGCGACGAGGAAGCCCACCGTAGCGACCGCCACGACCATCGGGATGATGTTCAAGACCCTCAGGAACAGGACGTCGTTCCTGCCGCTGAAGCTCTTCCTCACCTCGTTCGGGCTCCGGAAGACAGCGTCGATGAAGTCCCTTTTGCGCACGAGGTGCGAGACGCAAAGGGCAAACGCGACGAGGAAGACCAAGGATCGCATCGCGAGCCTGAAGACGGCATATTCCATCACCCGCTCACCTCCAGCCCCGACAGGACCTCGGCGCGCAGCGCTCCATGCGGGGCGTGAGCGGCTCGAGGGCAGGGTCGTTCGCAAGACGTGCCGCCTCATCGGCGGATCCGTGCAATAACTCGTATTCGGCGAGATAGAGTTGCCAATTCGCACGCTGCTGATGGCAGGTTGCCAGCATCATGCGCTCGTGCATGCGGGCGGCGTCCGCGGCGTCGCGCTCGGCGGGGCGTCGAAGCAGCAGGTCGTAATCCAGCAGCTGCTCATCGGCGAAGCCGCGGTCGCGCGTGCCCTCCTTGAAGTTCTTGCGAAACGACGAGAGCCGATCCAGCGTGCCCCGAGCGCCCGCGTTGTCGCCCATGTCCAAACGCGCCATGAACTCGACCTGCATCGCTCGGAACCACCACGGGTTGCTCGCGCGCTTGAAGGTGACGGACTCGAGGCGGCGCAGGGCGCCGGCGCTGTCGAGCTCAAGGTAGTCGCAGTACGCGAGCTCGATGGCGATGGTGTTGGCGGAGCGGCCGAAGCGGTCGCGCTCGGCGAGCGCATCGAGCGCCGCGCGATAACGGGCGGGGTCGCAATCCTGAGAGACGACCTCGGAAAGGCCGGTGAACAACTTTACCTTGCGCAGGCGGGTCACGAAGGCGGCCACGAGCGTCAGGGCGAGAGCAACCAGATAGAGCACATAGCGCTCGAGACGGACGGCCCAGAGCATCACGACCAGGTTGGCAAGGAGCACGACGATGAGCTGCATGCTGATCGAGCGCAGCCGCTTGAGGTACGCGGCCACGGTCCCCTGCGCATCCAGGCCCCAGTACGCGGAGCGCCCATCCCCCGTCGGAGCCACGCTGTCGATACGGTTGGGCTCCGGCGTCCGGGCGGGCGCGGTCGGAAGGTTGCTCATGGCGGTCATCTCCTCCTACAAGCTGCGACGTTCAAGCCGCCGTGATCATTCGCGGGCGCGCGGGGCGCCGCATCGCCGTGCACGCCGCATCGCTGCGCCACCGGCACGGGCAACGTTCCCCAAAGCACCCAGCCCTCACATCCTCATGCATTCGAGACGGGGGTACCCACGGCGAAGCGCCGCGTTGTACTGGCTCTTCAGGCGGCCCGCCTGCAGGTACCAAGCGGCATAGAGGGCAACACCTTCGACCACGAGCATCGCCGCGAGCACGAAGGGCGCCGTCTTCGTCATGAGCAGCATCGCGTCGAAAGCGGCGAAGAGCGCCAGCACGCCGGCCGTCGCCTTTGTGCGCTCCTCAACCTGTCGGCGCAACTGGCAGCGAATGCCTTCCAGCTCCATCTCCGTATAACGCGCCGCAACGATGCCTTGGCGAACGCTTTCGTCCATATGCGCGATACAAAAACGGATCACGGGACCCTCCATCCCCTAGTCGACGAACCAGAACCACGCGAAGAATACGAGATACGGAACGCTCAGCAGGTACAGCGCGGAGATGAGTGCGATCATCCCGGTGCGAGCGGGCGAACCGTCGCTCGCTCGACGCAGCTCGCGCACCGTCAACACGATGGCGACGACGAGCGCGACGACCGCCAGGACGGCCATGCCCATCAGCATCAGGGCGATGCCGACGCTCAACGCCATGACCGGGGCCATGAGCAGGGCGCACCCGCAGCCCCCGGGGCCGTACAGCGCCCGGACGAGCGGATCGGACGACGGCGCCGTTGATGCGCAGCGATAACCGGCCCCGCCGGACAGCGACTTCTGAGCGTCAACCGGGCGTGAAGAGACTCCGCCATAGGAGCCTCTCTCTTAGTCACATGCTCCATGGCCACCCCTACCCTATCGGGTCGCCCGCGGTGGCGGGGCCGTCCACGTCGCTCGCCCCCACGAGGGTGCGGGTCTTGGGATACCAGCGGACTTCGGCCATCGGCTCGTCGAGGACGAGCGCGACCTCTGGCCAATCGGCGGCGTTCACGCTGAGGCGCGCATCCACATGGTGATTCGCCACCGACTCTCCGTCCTTGTAGAGCGACACCTCGAACGTGGTGGGCGACAGCGCCGCCCCGCGGCCGCTCGGCTTGTTGATCTCGGCCTCGTAGAAGGCGAAGCGCTCCTGCTTCCAGCCGCCGTTGAGATCGTCGAGCATCTCGCTGCACGAGAAAGCGCCGCCGACGATCGAGATGACGGCGAACACGCCGCAGAACGCCACGATCGCGGCGGACCCGGTGTGTTTGTAGGAGATGGGGTCCTTTTTGCGATGGCGGCGGTAGACGAAGGGGATCGCGCCGAAGGCGACCATGAGCGCGAGCCCGAACACCCCCGTGGTGTCGGCCGAGGATAGCGCGCCCATGGCGAGGAAGAACGGCACCACGTAGCAGAGGAAGCCGAGCAGAATGCCCTTAAGCTCGCGGGCGAGAACGGCAGGGTCGATACGCCTGCGGTGCATGCGCTGCAGGTAGACCATGGGCGTGAAGCAGAGCATGGAGATGCCGAAGAGGATGAACCCGACACCGACCGACGCGCGGTTGTACAGCGCGAAAGCCCCGACGCTCGCGGCGAAGCGGCCGTAGACGAGGACGCCGAAAGCGGTGAAGAGGAAGACGCAGCCGATGATGGCGACGGCGCCCTGTTTGCGGTCCCTCGCGGTGGTGAAACGTCCCATGCTTCCTCGCTCACGTCGATGCAACCCAGTCCGTCCCCGGGCCGATAATTCAGACGAATCTAGCACAGGGCAGAACAACCCATGGCGGAGGTTCGGTAAAGGGCGCGGAGGGGTCGGCCTGCGCGAAACGGCAGCAAGGCAAATGTTCAAGCCAATTATGCCAACTTTCCGACGCACTCACGTATTGTTGATAGAGGGAGATATCGCAAACCGGTCCCTCGCACATCGAAACCACCCGAGAAAGCGAGGTGAGGACATGGGAGCTTGGAGTGCATCGGCCGCGCGACGGGCAGGCGAAACGCTCGAACGGCCGCCGCAGACGGCAGGCGAGCCGACGAGCCGCCTGATCGAAGCAGAGGCGAACCGACTCGTGGCGACGTATGCCGACACGATACTCCGCGTGAGCTACACCTATCTGCACAACACGCAGGATGCCGAGGACATCTGCCAAGAGGTCCTTCTTAAAGCCCTCGGCCGCACGAAGGGCTTCGACTCCGCCGAGCACGAGCGCGCGTGGATCATCCGCGTCGCCATCAACGCCGCGAAAGACCTCCTGAAGCGCCAGACCGGACGCGACACCGTGGCGCTCGACGAGATCAGCGAGCCCGCCGCGCCGCGGCGAGCCACGGAACACGAGCTCGAGGCCCGCGCGGAAGGCGTCCTGGAACGCGTCATGGCCCTGCCCCTGGAATACCGCGAGGCGATCTACCTCCACTACTACGAAGGGTATTCCATCAAGCAGATCGCCGCCATCGTCCACGCATCCGAATCGGCCGTGGCAACGCGACTCAGCCGCGGCCGGTCCAAACTTCGCACCGCCCTGGAAGGAGTTCGACATGAGCTCGACTTTTGATTCCATCTCCTATCGATCCGACCTTGACCAGCTCTCCTTTACCGGCGAGCAGAAGGCGCGCATGACGGCGCGACTCATCGAAGCGGCAAACGCAGTCCCCATTGGGATCCCCACCACGCACGAGACCGCGCCGAGCACCTCAGCCGAGGACACCGGCGAAGCCGCTCCCGCCGAGATCCTGGAACTCCCCGTCGACCGAGCCGATCAGCCCTCCCGCATCGCGACGGGTCGCCGGCAGGCCCACCCCTTTGCTCGCTGCTCCAAAGTACGCCGCATCGCCGCGGCACTCGGCATCGCCGCCCTGCTCACGGTTGGCGGCGGCACCGCGTACGCCACGGGGACGCTCGCCCGTGCGGCGGACTCCCTCGCCGCGGTCTTCGGCGCGGGCCCCGCGCAGACCGAGCTCATCGACCGCATCGGCCGACCAATCGGCGCGAGCTGCACGAGCAACGGCATCACCATCACGGCCGACGCAATCATCGGCATGCGCCACGCCTACGCGGTGGTCTACACCATCGAGAAGGACGACGGGACGGCGTTCGATGAGATCACGATGAACGAGAACGGGCACTACAACCTCTTCCTCGAGGGAGGCGGCAACATCAACGCGCTGACCGCTCTGCGCCTTGGCGTGCAAGGCGGCCACGGCGGCGCCTACACTTTCGACGCAGACCCCTCGGACAACGCCATCCAGCTCATGGAGATGATGAGCCTCACCGGCACCGACGCCTCGCTCTCGGGCGAGACGCTGCACTTCGACGCCATCAAGCTCCTCTACATGCCCACGAGCGCAGACGGACAGAGGGACCTACCGGTTGAGACCATCGCCACCGGTGACTGGAACATGTCGTTCAAGATCGACTACGACGACCTGTCTGTCGACCTGCCCGCGGGGCAGAGCTTCACCGTGAACGGCCACAACGCTGTCGTGGATGAGCTCGCAATATCCCCACTCGGCGCGACCATCACCTACACGGTCGACGCCGTGGACGGGCCTTCCGAGCCCACCGGCCTCGAGACCAATTCCGAGAGCCGTGCCGGCTACGGCAACTTCAGCGTGACCTTCACCGACGGCACCACCGAGGAAATCGGCAGCGGCTACGGGTCCTGGCGGGAGGACGGCAAAACCGTCGTGCAGAAGACCCGCCTTTTCGACCAGATCCGCGATGTCGATGACATAGCCAGCATCACCGTCGGCGATCTGACGGTCCCCATCCAGTAGAGACGGCACCCTTTGACCGGGAAAGCCTAACAGTATGAAGACGGCGGGCACCCATTTTGGCGCCCGCCATTTCCCATTCCGAACCACGCAGGACTTTTCATCGAAACACCCGGACTTCGACATCACCTTTGCCCGCGTAGCCAGCCTCCACGTCTAGGTCGGCTTGGCTTCTTGAGCTTTTTCGTATTCAAATCGGATAATGGCGAGTAGCCCCAACATAAGATGCACCTTCACCTGTGCTTTTGCCGCACGGGAAGCCCGCTGTACTTCGCGAGTTCAAAATTGAATACGAAAAAGCTCAACTAAAGGCAATGCACAAGAGATTTGGCAGCACAAACCATCTTACGGCGGTAAGGTGAACTTGGAAAAGGACAAACATGTTCGAATCCGACGAAGGGAGCGTAGATGATTCTCTCGGAACAGATCAAACTATGCCGCAAGCAGCTCGGGATGTCGCAAGCCGATCTCGCCGACGCCATCTGGGTGTCAAGAAACACCGTAAGCAACTGGGAACGAGGCGATACCACACCTGACATTCAAAGCCTCGTGCTGATGGGCGCGCTCTTCGGGCGCTCTCTCGACGAAATTGTGAAGGGCGATGAGCAGGTGATGGCCCAGGTGCTCGAACGCGACAAGAACCACCTCATTATCGCAGGAGAGGCGTCAGACATTGGGGGCGAACAGCCCGACAGCCGAAACCATGCGACTATTCTGAACCTCTTCGGACTCCGCTCGACGGGCGGGCCCGCGCACGGCAAGTTCGGAGACGCCGATGTCACCGACCCATACGGACTCGCGTATCGCCTGGTACGTGTCGCAACGCTGTTCAGCCGCGGTCTTTACCACATCTTGGATGAACACGGATGCAAAGTGGGATCTATCACGCGCAAACACGCCCTCCAGCACCCCGTCTTCCAGGTACGCATGAAAGGATTCGACCGAGTCCAGCTCCGGCGCGAGACTCGCATCGACAACGGCTACAAAGACGTCATACGGTTCGACGGCGGCGTCGTCGGCGTGGACGGCAACCTCATGGGGGACGAGTTCTCGATACAAAGGAACGGCAGCATAATCGCCCGCGTCAGCGTGCGGCGGGCCCTCAACCGGTCTGCATACGGAATCGAGATCGTGGACGATGCGGCGGCTCCCCTCGCACTTGGTCTGACATTCGCAATCCTGATGCTTCGCGACTACGACCGCGTATGGGTGCGTGGCGCGGGCAGAGTCTCTATCTGATACTTTGAACAACTGGAAACGCTGCGAATGGTAGGTTCATTCAGCTATGCGACCGTTTCTGCCCAGCTAAACGGTCTTCCCTTGAGAACGCCCACGCACGAGCGCAATGGCATCAAGGCCGTACGTCAACACGACCAGGGTGATCGCGCAAAGTACATAGGCGTCAATCGTGTCGTAAAAGGACGAGGCCTCGAGAGCGTGTGCGTATTGTTGCAGCCCCATAAGAACCCCCACCAGGGAGAGCGCGGTACTCAGGCCGCTGGCGAACACAAGCGCGGGCATCGCCTTCGTCCGCGCAGCGAGGGCCGCCATCAAGGCGAGTCCCACGGCGATGATTCCCGGAGCGAGCTGAGTACCAAAGGTAATGAGTCCGGACGTCCAATCATACGCTCCCATGATGACCCCTTTCTCGATTTCCGCCGGTATATCTTGTATACCCTCACCCCCCTCAAGGCACCGCACGGGACTTTCACAAGAATCACAGCGATGCGCCCCGACAGCGGCAGTTGTTCCAACCTTCACATGCTGCATAATTCCCTTACAGCAATAGTGTTGTCTCACAAGCGATTTTTCGAGGGCAGCACCCCACCTAAAACCCCAGTTGGCGAATAGCTCACTACGACAAATATATGCGATATCTTTTATCGCGTTTTACTCTGAGGGATTTTTGCAGCAACTTGTGCAGCGTTTTGCTTGCCCTCTAAATTAGGTAGTTGACGCCTTATACTATGCGCCGTACAGTATCGGTCGAAGGGAGGTATCATGGATGCTCAGATGAAACGCGGCTTCCTCGAGATATGCGTGCTCGCGTCGCTCCAGGGACGGGACTCCTACGGCTATCAGATCGTAAAGGACGTGCCCGACATCCTGGGCCTCACCGAGTCGACGCTCTACCCGCTACTCAAGCGCCTCGAGAAGGCCGAGTGCCTGACCGCCTACTCCGTGGAGCACAACGGGCGACTGCGAAAGTACTACCGACTCACGCCGACCGGCGAGGAGCGCATCGCCGAATTCCTATCCGAGCAGGCGGACATCATGTCGATCTATGACTTTGCAAAGCGAGGTGCACAACGATGACCAAGCAGGAATTCCTCTCCGAGCTGGAGCGGGCGCTGGGCAAGCTCCCGCACGCCGAAGTCGAGCAGGCGCTCGCGTCTACGACGAAGCCATCAGCGATCGCATGGAAGATGGCCTTTCCGAAGCCGAGGCGTTGGCAGGCCTGGGTCCGGTCGACGAGATCGCGGCGCAGATCGCCGCGGAGACCCCGCCCATCCCTCGCGCCATCGCCCGCGCGAACACCGGCAACCGCACCCTCAACATCGTGCTGCTCGCCGTGTTCTCTCCCATCTGGATACCCATCGTGCTCGCGCTCGCGGCGGCCGCGCTCGCCGTGTACGTCGCGATTTGGGCAGTCATCGCCGCGTTGTGGGCCGTCGACGCGGTCCTCGTGCTCATGCCCTTCGCGGGGCTTGCCGCCCTTGCCTCGACCGTGGGCGGCGGGATGCCGCTGCCCGGCGTGTTCGTATTCGGCCTCTCGCTCGTGTCGAGCGGCTTCGGACTCGTCGCCTCCTTCGCCGTGTTCTGGGCCAGCAAGCTGCTCTTCCAGGCAACGCGTACCTTCGCGCGCTGGATCGCGAGCCTGTTCGTACGCGTGTCCGGTAAAGGCGATAACGGCGAGACGCCCAATCGGGTGAAGGCCAGCGGCCACCCCGAACACGCCCGACCATGCCGAGAACACTCCCTCCAACCACGCCACCCTCCCGGAAGGAGCGCCCGCAATGCGTAAGGCCCCCAAGATCATCCTCATCACCGCCGCGGCGCTCATCGGGACCGGCACCGCGCTCTCGTGCGGCGCATGGGCGGTGGCCGGATTCGATACGGCCCGCCTGTCCACCGTGAACTACGACTGGCATCAAACGGTGAGCGCGCTCGAGGACGAAGCAACCTCGCCGCACAAGAGCATCGTCATCACATCAGAATTCGAGAACGTTCTCCTCGAACCCGCCGACGGCGATGCCATAGAGCTCGAGTACTGGACGGGAAACTGCCAGAGTGTCTCCGTCGAGGACACAGATGGCGTGCTCAAAATCGACGTCGACTCGCAGCCCATGGAGGGCGTCATGATCGACCTCTCCCCTGCCGAGGCCGGCGGCGTCGACGACACCACGACCGTGGTTCGCGTGCCAGCCTCGTTTACCGGCGAGATCGAGGTGCACTCCGATTCGGGCGATGTCGTTGCGACTAACGTGCACGGGCTCGCCGGGCTGCGAGCTTCCAACAGTAACGGGGACGTCGTGGCGAAGAATGTCTCTGCCGCCAAGCTCGACGCGATAAACGAGAACGGCGACACCCTGCTCTCCGGCGTCGAAGCCGAGGCGGTCCTCGCGACCAACTTCAACGGCAACATCTCGCTTGGAGGTGCTGCGGCACGCAAGGCCCAGGTCGTAAACGAAAACGGCGACATCATGCTGGTGGACATGGCACTGCAGGATGACTTGCTGTGCGAATCCGTGAACGGGGACATCTCGGCACAGAGGCTCGACATCACCGCGAGTCGGATTGAGAGTGCGAACGGGGACGTCTACCTGTCATATCTGGGGGCAGAGAACTCCTATCATATCGACGCCCACACCACCCAGGGAGACATCGTGGCACCGCGGGGTGCCGACGATGCGGCGCGCACCATCGGCGTCACCAGCAACCTGGGCGACATCCAGATCAACTTCACCTCGAAATAGGAATCACCCCTCACCTCAATTTGGGTGCCTCAATTGAGGGACTGTCCCTAAATTGAGGTGGTTAGGGCGGCGGCGAAATACAACCCAATCCAAACGCGTCCCATTGGAGGCACCCATGTCGCACGCGGCACTGCGCCTTGTTGGCATCACTAAACTCTACCGTTCGAACACCGTTTTGGGCCCCATCGACCTCTCGCTCGAAGAAGGGCGCATCTATGGCCTCATCGGCGAGAACGGCGCGGGGAAATCGACGCTCATTCGCATCGTCATGGGCTTGAGCAAGCCGACGAGCGGCACCGTGGAGCTCATAGGACAACGGGGGTCAGCTGGCCTGCGGAACGCGCGGTCGAACATCGGCTACGTCCCGGATTCGAGCGCAAGCTATCCGCTGCTCAGCGCTGCCGACAACCTCAAGGCGCGCTGTCTCGAATGGGGGCTGGACCAGCGACAGATTCCGCGCATCCTCGATATGATTGGGCTTGCGGATGCAGGTAACAAGCGTGCCCGCAGCTTCTCCCTGGGCATGCGCAAACGCCTCGACTTAGGCATCGCCCTTTTAGGGCAGCCGCGCATGCTCGTGCTCGACGAGCCGACCAACGGGCTCGATCCGCTCGGCACCATCGAGATCCGCGAACTCATCAAGCGACTCAACCGCGAGCGCGGTACCACGGTGCTTATATCGAGCCACAACCTCGCCGAGCTTCATCAGACGGCGACCGATTACGTCATCCTAAGCGGTGGCAAGCTCATGGCGGAGCTGACCGCAGGCGATATCGAAAGGTTGAGCGGCGGCGATCTGGAGAAGCTCTATACGCGCATCATGATGGGCCATCATAACGGGCCGTGCCGCGGCGAGGCGGCCCCGCAGCACCTCAGACGCCCCTCGAAACCTATCTCGACATCGGGAGATGATTGCGATGTCCAGTAACGCCCCATACACGCATCGCCGCAAGTGGCGCTTTGGATGTCAGACGAAGAAGCGCTCGGGAGCCCCGTCGGCACTTATGCGATCTCTTACCGGCGGATTCTTCCTCGCCTGCCGCATCGATCGGCTGATCCCCCTTGCCGCTCTCTGCCTGATCACCTGCATCGCAACCATCTTGAACCCTGACAACGGACCGCTCTTCATGGTGGCGGGAGACCCGAATGCGGCCGTGGGGACCACCATCGGATTCGTCGGCGATGTCATCGTCCCTGGTCACGTGGCGGAATCCGTCCTCCGCGCGTCGCTCGTCTACACGATCGCGTGGATCCCAGCCGCGGCAATCATGGGCGTCACCGCTGTCGGAGTCGGCACCGCCGAGACGACGGCCCAACTCTCCCAGGCGAAAGGCGTGCCGGGAGGCGCGGCCGCCCTTGCACGGGTGATACCGCAGACGATTGCGCTCTCGCTTGCATATTTCCTGTCATGCGCAGTCGCTTTTACGCTCAAAACCTTGACGTTCGGGCCGCCGCTCACCGAAGCCACATGGGGCACGGCGCTTGCCATTACACTAACGAACTGCCTGCTCCTGTGCGCGATCCACCTGGCATCCGCCCTCATTGCCGCCGTCTGCAGAATGCCCCTTCTCGCACTCTTCCTGTCCCTGTTGATCAGCATCGGCCCGCTACTTGCATACCCAAGGGCGTACATCGCGGGAAGCACGCCGATGGTCGTTTGGATGAGCCCCACTGTCCGGCTCATGCACACGTGCTCGCTCAACATATCCGAGGCTTCGCTTGCGGCGGGCGCGGCTGTAGGCGCAGGCATTTGTGTCGTCGCCTCGATACTTACGTATGCGATTTGCAATTGCCAGGAGGCGTGTCGATGAATTACGAAAAGCAATGCCCGTCCGCACGGAATCTCGCGTTCCTCAATCATGGTGTCTCTCCCGATCGCAACGCGCTCGCCAAAGCCGCCGGGGCGCGGGGCAACTCGGCCCCCAAACCCACCGGCCCGCGACGCGCCCCCGCCCAGCACCCCCGCGTTACGACGGCGTCGCTCCTTGTGGGCGTGCGAGCTCATCTTGGGCTTCTGGCACTCGCCGGAACTGCGATTACATGCCTCGTCTTTCTGTTCGCCAGCAGCGGCTCGTGGATGTTCGCCCTCACCGAGGATTCGGGTATCGGTTTTGCGCCCGACCCCGCATATTGGACCATGAATGCCGAGCAACGGCTGTCGAGGCGCTTACGTGCTCGGCACTTGCCGGAACGGCATTCCTGCCGTTCACTACGCTGGCGGTATGCGGACGCCTTTGCGGGGCCCTCTATGCGACGGACGCCCGAGCGGTCTCGCGGGCGCGCGGCACATCGCCTTGGCGACTGGCAGTTGGCGACCTTCTCACCGCATCACTTCCCGTACAGGCCCTCTACGCCGCCACCGTCGTCGCGATTGCAATCGCGCTGAGCCTGCGGGCAGGGCAGGCGAACCTCCTCGGGGCAGTCCTCGCGTCGCTCGCGCCCCGACTTGCACTCGCCTTGGCCGTCAACGAATCATTCATCGCCTGCGCGCTCGCGCTGTACCGCCTCATCCCCAACCGCGCTGCGGCGTTCGGAGTCATGGCGGTCGGCTTCATCGCCGCCTGCGTGGCGCAGCTCTCGTTCCCAACGATGATATTGCCGATTCACGCCGGGCTCTGGATGCACATAAGCAGCGCAACCGCCCTGCATACACTCGTCCTGCCGGCGCTCGTCTTTTCGGGAATCACCGGCGTCATCGCGCTCGCCCTCTACGCGCACATGCAGCGATAACAGCAGGCCAGCCCTACTCCCTCACGTGTTCGAACAGGTATTCGCGCATATAGGGGATCGCAAAGCTAACCACACCGTACGACGGAGCCTCGATGAGCGCCGCATCTACGAGGCGGCGACGATAGGTGCTCACGGACGTGGGGTCGACCCCCATCTCGCGCGCGATATCGCCAGACGCCACGGGGCCAGACCCACATCGCGCCATGGCCGCAAGGTACTCGAACTGCTTGCCCGAGACGCGCCTGAGCGCCGGCTCGATCACCATGTTATCGAAGCTCTTGCGCGCCGTCGCGATGCCCTTTTGCGCATCGAGCAGCTCAACCGCATCAGAACCGCGGCGCGAAGCTGACTGCCAGGTGTAATATCCGACAAGCTGGACCATGAAGGGATAGCCGGCAGCGGCGGCCGTGAGCACACCGGACACCCCAGGCGCAACAGATTTACCCGCGCGCACCATCGTGTCCTCAAACGAATCTCCGACCTCAAAGTCCATAAGGCGCTTGAGCTCGACATGCTTGGCCCGCTGTAGAAACGTCAGGGTCGCGTCCACCACGACACCGTCGACCGAAGCGGGAAGACCCGCGAATGCAAAGGCGACGTTCGCACCCTGGCGCACCAGCAGCTGGATCTCGTTACCAAGCTCGCGCATCTCATCGAGCGGCGCATCTTGAATTTCATCGAGCGTGATCAAGAGACCACCGTTGCGCGAAGCCTCGTACATGGCTTCCCCCAGCTGCGTCGCCGACTTGGATATCTCGACGGAACCCAAGCTCACGCCCAATATAGAAGGGGATATCGACAGCGAGGACACTTCGCGATTCCGCGAGAGGGCACCGAGAATGCGATCGCAAAAGCCCGCGTTCGCGGCGACGTCAACAACATGGAACCCATGCTCGCGCGCGATGTCTCCAAATGCGTTAAGGAGCACGGTCTTACCCACGCCACGGACCCCGGAAACGCGAAGTAATCTGTCAGGAGCTCCGGGGCCGTTTTCAAGCGCTTCGGTAAAGTCGTCGAGAATCTCATCTCGACCGATAAGTTCAGGTGGATTCATTCCAGCCGTCGGCTTGAACGGATTAACGCGCACCACCGCACATCACCCTCTGCGGTCAAAGAAGTTTAACAAGTTGAACAAAGTTTAACAAGTTGAACAAGGTTTAACAAGTTGAACAAAACTCATACAGAGGCTCGATAGAAGAAACGCCCGCTCAATCAGCTCACTCGCAAATTCTGTCACTCATTGAGAAACCGCACCGGTGCGGTCCTGATCATGCGCAGCACCGGCATCAGCCCTGCTACGACCAGCACGACGAAACCTGCGACGGCGATGAGGACGGCAGGGACAAAACGCACGGACAGCATCGCGCTCCCAGCACCCAAGCCCAACGCATGGGCCGCGATCATGTTGGAAAGCACAACCGCAAGTAATGCAGCTGAGCCTGCTGTCACCACATGCATATACGCCTCGAGAACCGAGACGACACAGACTTGGCGTGGGGTGGCGCCCAGCACCTCCAGCAACGATGCGTCACGCTCCCGCACACGCAGGGCGAGAGCCACGTTTGCGCACGACCCCACGGCCGCCAAGATAACCGGCCCCGCGAACATTACGCACGCGAGGCGCGGGTCGAGACCGAATCCGCTCCCAATCGGCAAGTCGTATGCCGTGGCATACTGCTCCATCAGGCTCATCATCGAATAGAAACCCGCAACGACGCCCATGGCAACCACGAGGGATGTCTCAATCGACAAGCTCTGTGTCAAGCCGTGCTGAGCGCTCCTGCGCGCGAGAAGCCACGCCGTCCAGCGCGACAACGGACACGTCGCCGCTCGCAGGATCCTCGGCAAAAGTACAGGGGCGAGAGCCGTAATTAGCGCCGGGATTGCAATAGGCAAAAAGACGAGCCAGGTGCTCTGACCGAAATCGACAGGGGCCAAGACGGGGTCAACCGTGGACACACACCATGCGGCAGCGGCGCATGCGGCAAGGGCGGCAAGCCAGCGCAGCGGCATCATGCGCTCGGATGCGCCCTCGACCGACCACTCGTCACGCAAAGCCATCACGGGCGGCGTACACGCCGCCGCCCTTGCGGCGCGCGTCCCGCCGAGTACCGACACGAATAGCGACACACCCAGAACCGCAGGGCAGAGGGAAAATCCCGGCAGAAGCCGCACCCCTTCGAACAAGTCGATATCCATGAACAGAGCGCTGAACACGGTGGATGAGCTTGCCCAGCACAAGGCCAAGCCCAAGCACGAACCGAAGACCCCCACGAGTGCAATTTGAACGATGACGGCAAAGCCCACCACAACCGGAGGAATGTTGATCACCTGCCACAGGGCGTAGGTTCGCCGCAACGAGACGACGCTTCCCCGAGCCGTTGAGGAGAGAACGACGCATCCGGCAATCGCCGAGAACATGAGAATCGCCTGGGCGGCGCTTCTAAAGAAGAAAGAAGTCGAGACCATCGGGTCCGCGGCCGCCGTTGCGGAAAACGATGCGAACCAACCTCCCATATAGCCAAATGCGGTAGCAACGGCGAGCACACCGAACCACACATGCCAATGCTCCCGAACATCACCCACAAGCAGACGGATCATCGCAACATCGCCCCCTCATCGGTATCGCGCTCCCCAACCGCCTCCATCGCGGTGAGGATTTCCCGCGACGCAGGACGAGTCATCATGTGGACGATCTTCCCGTCACGCATTACAAACACCCGATCGGCACGAGCGGCCGCCTCAAGATCGTGCGTCACCACGACGACGGCCCGGCTCTCCCCATCCGCCATGGCTCGCAGTATGTCGAGGACCGCGTTCCCGTTCGCCGTGTCGAGGGCGTCGGTGGGTTCATCGGCGAACACGATGTCCGGACAGGAAGCGATAGCCCGGGCGAGCGACACGCGCTGCGCCTCGCCGCCGGACAACTCGGCTGGACGGGCATGCTCCTTCCCTCCCATACCGACCCTCTCCAAGAGATCGCACACATCCTTCCCGCTCACCATGCGACCGGCAAAAACGCGCAGGCAGTGAGACGTTCTCACCCACGGAGAGCGAGGGCATGAGATTGTACTGCTGGAACACGAACCCGACATGTCGAGCCCTGACCTTCGCGCGCTCGCCGCGCCTCGCTCGCACGACATCCACGCCCATAAGATGAATCTCGCCCGCATCGGGGACCTCAAGCCCCGCCAGACAGTGCAGCAGCGTCGACTTGCCCGAACCGGATGGTCCCACGATGGATACCATCTCACCTGCCAACACATTCATATCAACGTGGCGAAGAACCTCGGTGTTCAGATTTCCATGCTTATAACTTTTGCATACGCCACACGCCTCAACGAGGATGCCCATAATTCTTCTGCTCCTTTTGCCAATCCGCCCGTGAGCATGCAAGGCCAAAGCGCACGAGCCCTGCACCCTGCAAGAAAGGGCGCATCGGACAAGCGCCAAGTTACCTTGCACGCGTCTCATCAGTTGATAGTGAATACGAGGCCTCGGCCAGCGGCTACTTCCAGCCGGGGATGTCGGCACCCGAGGTGAGTATCGTGGACAGGATGGTCAGGATAACGACGATCAGCAGGAACACAACCGCAGTGCCCGTGATGACCATGAGGGCACTGAGGGCGAAGCGGTACTCACGCGACAGCTCGCGCGGGGCGGGCGCCGAGGGCGTCCGCACACCGACGGGACGCTCGCCGAGCCCGTGAGGATGAAGTCTGTGCTCACACGGTAGATCTGCGCGAGCTTGACCACGTTGTCGACTTCGGGGCGGCCCTGGGCACCCTCCCACTTCGAGATGGCCTGACGGGAAACCCCAAGCAGGTCCGCCAGCTGCTCCTGCGAATAGCCGCCTTGCGGCGAAGGTCGAGCAGACGATCGGCTAGCTGCGTCGTCGCGTCATCCATAATGAAAGCCTCCTTGTAGCGCTGATATTCCGGGGCCCGACGGCAGCCGTCATGGGATGCTTTCACCCCTTTGGCCATCGGGCTCAGCGCAAGACTATCCTCGCAACCGCCGTTGCGCTCCACCATCTAGCAGCGACAATTGTAGCAACACATCGCGACAATTCCGCCACCGCCCGTTGCGGTGAGGATGCAGGGCGAATACTCGCAGCTTCGAACCCAGCTTCGCCCCGCCGTTGGCATCGTTGCGGCAGTCGGGATCAAAACCAAGTCGCTCGTCTGGTGCATCGTGACGGGAGTCGCGGCGTTCGCCATCCTACAGGCCGCTGCCCTCTAGCTGAGATGTTGCAAAACGAGATGCCGCCGATGATAGAGACGGACGACAGGCCGAGGAGGTCGTCGTTGAAGAACCAAGCGACGGCGAGGCCCATCGCCGTGGCGAGCAAAAGCTTGGGGATGAGCACGACGACGCCCGTCTTGACGGCGCCCGGCGTGGCCTTGAACGAGATGCCCGCGCCGACGAACAGCAGAATCGCGGCGACCACCGCGCTGGCACCCCCGCGCGTAGCCGCCGTGAAGAAGCCGCCGATCTCCAGGACCTGGGGGCAGAAGGTGTTAATGAGCAGACCCGCGATCATGGGGTAGATCATGATGTCGCCCGGAAGGCGTGGGACCTTAAGCGCCCGCGCCGTCGTTGCCCTGTTGCCGTCAGTCGCCATATGCGCGTCCTCCGTCTTTTCGTGCTGCGCTTTCTTTCAGTAAAGTGTTGACATGCCAACAGATGGCTTCGCGCCTCGGATAGCGGCAGGGTCGGAGTGTCGTAATATGTCGAAACCGTTACGAGATGTACGGCACGGGCAGTTGCAAACGGAAGGGAACCCGGTGAAACTCCAACAACTCAGATACATCGTCGAGGTGGCCTCGTGCGGCAGCGTCACCGAGGCGGCACGGCGCCTGTTCGTGTCGCAGCCGAGCGTGACCGCCGCCGTGCGCGACCTGGAGCGCGAGATGGGGATCACCGTGTTCGACCGGACGAGCAAGGGAATGGTGACCACCACCGAGGGCCAGACGTTCCTCGGCTACGCCCGCCAGGTCCTCGAACAGGCGGACCTGCTCGAGGAGCGTTACAAACGCGACACCGAGCCCGTGCCCCGCTTCGCCGTCTCGTGCCAGCACTACTCCTTCGCCGTCAACGCGTTCGTGGACGTGATCCGCGCGTTCGACGCCGCGCGCTACGAGTTCACCCTGCGCGAGGAGCAGACGCACGAGATCATCGAGGACGTCGCCCATATGAAGAGCGAGCTCGGCGTGATCTACCTATCTGATACCAATCGCGACGTGATCGGCCGCATGCTGCGTGCCGAGGAACTCGAATTCAAGCCTCTGTTCTCATGCGCCGCGCACGTGTTCCTCTCCTCGACCCATCCCCTGTCGGGACGCGCCTCGGTCACGCTCGAGGATCTCGCAGACTATCCGTACCTCTCCTACGAGCAGGGGGATTTCAACTCGTTCTACTTCTCCGAGGAACCACTGTCCACGCTCGGCCGCTCCAAAAACATCCGCGTGCGCGACCGCGCGACCCTGTTCAACCTGCTCATAGGCCTCGATGGTTACACGGTGTGCTCGGGCGTGATCTCGCACGAGCTCAACGGCGAGGACATCATCGCCGTCCCACTCGAGGTCGACGACCGCATGGAAGTCGGCATCGTCACGCGGCGCGACACCCACCTCTCCCGCTATGGAAAGGCGTTCGTCGAGGCTATCCGCACGCATATCCCGTGATGCCCATGGGATCGCAAGCCTTCGTCACCTACCCAGTCCCATAGATTTTTCCTATCGTAGTTTGATTGTTTTAAGTATTTCCCAATCGGATGCGCGTCCCGCATACTCCTTCATCAGATATCGCATCTACCGAAAGGAACCCATCATGGCCGCCATCGCACCCACCCGATTCGACGTCGTCGGTAGTTCCTGCGCCCGGAAGCGCTCAAGGAGGCCCGCGCCGCCCACGCCGCCGGCAAACTTGACGACGCAGGTCTCATCGCCGTCGAGAATGCCTGCATCGCCGAGCTCGTCGCCAAGCAGAAGGACGCCGGTCTGCCGCTGCTCACCGACGGAGAGTTCCGCCGCTCCTACTGGCACCTCGACTTCATGTGGGGACTCGGCGGGATTGAGCACGTGGAGCTCGACCACGGCTATTTCTCGTGGGCGAGGAGACCACGCACGGCTCGGCCGTCCTCACGGGCAAGATCACCGGCGAGCACCACCCCTTCGTCGAACACTTCAAGTTCGTGCAGGCGCTCGAGGAGCCGGGGCACACGACCAAGCAGACCATCCCCGCCCCCGCCCAGCTCCTGCTCGAGCTTTACCGTGACGAGGCGGCAGCCGACGCACGCGCAGCTTCTATCCGAACGAGGACGAGCTGCTCGAGGACATCGGCGCGGCATACCGCACCGTGATCGCCGAGCTCTACGCCGCGGGCTGCCGCAACCTGCAGCTCGACGACTGCACCTGGGGCGCGCTCGTGGACAAGGGCTTCCAGGCGGGCATCCGCGCCGCCGGCTCCACGCCCGTGGCCGAGGCAGAGAAGTACCTGCGCGTGAACAACCTCGCGCTCGAGGGGCGCCCGCCGACATGGCCATCACCACGCACGTGTGCCGCGGCAACTACCACTCCGCCTATGCATCGAGCGGCCCATACGACCTGGTGGCCCCCATCTTGTTCGCGCGTGAGAACGTCGACGCCTTCTACCTAGAGTTCGACGATGAGCGCTCCGGCGGCTTCGAGCCGCTCGCGCACGTGGCGCCGGGCAAGAAGGTCGTCCTCGGCCTGGTGACCACCAAACGCCCCGAGCTGGAGGACCGCGACGCCGTGATCGCGCGCATCCACGAGGCCGCGCGCTACGTCCCGCTCGAGGACCTCTGCCTCTCCCCGCAGTGCGGATTTGCCAGCTGCGAAATCGGCAACAAGCTCACCGAGGACGAGCAGTGGACCAAGATCGCGCTCGTGCGCAGCATCGCCGAGGAGGTCTGGGGGGGCCTAGCTGCGCCGCTCGTTGCTCAGCGACCTTAGAAGCTTGGCAAAGTTGAGCAGGGTGACTCCGATCGTTGAGCCACCCTGCTCAGGCCAACAGAAGCCAAAACCCCGCCTTGCGATAACGACACATCGAAATTACCGGAGCACCTCGACCGGATTACCGTACTCCCGCCTCATTGCCTCTTGGGTCACAACCCACTGCTTACCAAATTTACGTGCGTCAATCCCCGCTTCTATCTTTCCATATGCCACAGCCTTACGCAGGGCAGACTCGCTCAGGCCCCAAAGCTCACTTGCATCGGAAAACGCCATGAGTCCGTCAAAAGGCGTCTTCACGTCGACGCCGTTTTTCCAAAGCTCATCGCAAGAAAGGTCGAGATCGTCGTTCCAGACGATGCCATAGCCACCGACATCAACTTGCACTTCCTCAAAGAGGTGCTCATCTTCCAAAGCGGCAAACTGGGGAAATCGAGCGGCAAGCTTCTCTACGTCATATTCCTTTGTCGATCCATTTGCAAAACGCACACATAGCCTCATGTCCTGCAAAGGAACAACTTCTTTCACTTTGTGAAACACAGGCATCTCCTATTCAAGTGAATCGAGCTTCTTGAATTCTTGGGTCTCCCACATTTCAATAAGCTCATCCTTGTGCAACGCCATCCACTCTTTCACCAATGAGGCAGCGCGCTTTGGAAGATGACCGTCTATTATTTCGCCAGATCTGATGTCAAAGGCGGCTGTGTCTTCCCCATAAATGGCATGGATATGCGGAGGATTGTGCTCCGATCCCAAAAAGTACATGCGAATTACTATGCCGTAAAACCGTGCCAGCACTGGCATGAGCATCCTCCTAACCCTGAAACAGTTTCACCCATGATATCACGATATCGTGATATCAGTTTATAGAGGCTCTTCTGGCGGACTGAGGTGTACCCCAACCGGCTTCGACACCAATGTCTGAATTTGCAGCGATGGCACGGGCGATAGCAACGCGCTGTGCCTCTACTAAGACACTCATGTTCGACCTTCTATTCGTTTTATTTCACCCAAACGTTGAAAGGCGTCGTCTCACCTCAAATTAGTGCCTGTCCCCAATTTGAGGCTACCGCTCGCGTGCTTGCCACCAGGCGACGGCAAGCTGGGTGCGGTTTTTGTGCCCGGTCTTTTGCAGAACGGAACTGATTCGATTGCGCACCGTGCCTTCGCTGATGAACGCGGCGGCGGAGATCTCATGGTTGTCCAGACCCTCGGCAACCAAGCGCACCACCTCGTATTCGCGCTCGGTCAACTCCGAAAAGGCAGCACGACAGCGCCCTTCGGGCGAGCGCGCGGCAGCATCAACGTCAGCTACGGCGCACTCGGATACCGCGTCCGCGCTAGGCTCCGAACAACCATCCGCCGCCACGACACCGCTCGATCCCTCCGCGCCGAACAGCTCGTGCGCGCGAAACTCGTCCCGGGTCCGATGCCGCAAGTCGCGCTGGGCAAGCAGCATGCTCGTCCGCCAGGACAACAGCGCCGCCAACGCAGACAGAGCACCCACGCACGCAAGCTCCGTCCCAGAAACACACGGCGCGACCACCATGCGCGCGGCGGGCAATAGCAAAGCAATCGGCGCCGCGCGCCACGGCAGCGGCTCCCGCGCGAATTGGAGCAACTCGTACACAACGGCGGGAAGCAGAAATAGCCCCTCCGGAACAAACGAACTCACAACGCAATACGCCACCGGGCCAAGCACTCGCCACTTCCCCCGCGCCCACTCGCATGTCAGCACCGCGATGATCGCCACGAGCAGGCAGACGACCGTCGGGACAGCAAGTGCATCCCCCGCGAGTCCCGCAACGGCCGACGCCGCGCCCACGACCCCGGTGGCAACGCGGAACAGCACGCACGCGACGAGCACCAACACTATGTCGATGATTCTCTCCATGGCTCCCCATGGTAGCAAAAGCAAGTTAGGGCAGGTAAAACCAAGTCGTGACAATTGTCACTACCGCGTTGCGAGGGCGTCGGGCACCATGTTCGCAGCAAGCACGGAATCGAAAACCTCAATTTAGGGACTGTCCCCGAATTGAGGTGGAGCGGAGGAATCATGGACGTCATCGCGATCGAGGGGCTCGTCAAACGCTACGACGAGCTGCTCGCCCTCGACCACTTCGACCTGCACGTCGACCAGGGCGAGATCTTCGGCCTGCTGGGCCCCAACGGCTCGGGTAAAACCACGAGCATCAACTGCATGCTCGCCCTGCTCACCTACGACCGCGGCAGCATCCGCCTGTTCGGCGAGTCCATGGCGCCCACGCGCTACGACCTCAAGCGCCGGATTGGCATCGTGCCGCAGCAGGTGGCGGTCATCGACGAGCTTACCGTGCGCGAGAACATCGACTACTTCTGCTCGCTCTACGTGAAAGACCGCGCCCGGCGTCGCGTGCTTGTGGACGAGGCGATCGAGTTCGTGGAGCTCGAGGAATTCGTCCGCTTTCGCCCTGGCAAGCTCTCGGGCGGACTGCTGCGCCGTCTCAACATCGCCTGCGGCATCGCCCACAAGCCCGAGCTCATCTTCTTCGACGAACCCACGGTGGCCGTGGACCCGCAGAGCCGCAACGCCATCCTCACCGGCATCCAGCGCCTGCGCGCCGAGGGCGCGACCGTGGTGTACACCAGCCATTACATGGAGGAGGTCGAGCAGATCTGTGACCGCGTGATGATCATGGACCACGGCCGCGCGCTCGCGCAGGGCACGACCGACGAGCTCAAGCGGTCCATCCGCACGGGCGAGCGCATCGTGATCGAGCTCGAAGGCCCCTCGGGCCCACGCGCGAGACCGGATTCTCGCGCGAGCGACGGCGGCGCGCTCCCCACCCGCGAGCTTGAACGCCTGCGCGCACTGCCCCACGTCCTCGACGTCTCGCTCGCCGGCAACCTGCTCACCGTCTCCTGCGAGGCAAGCGAGCACAACCTCACCGACGCCCTCGCATCGCTGCGCGCAGGCAACGCGCGCCTGGGCCGCATCACCTGCGCACCGCCTACCTTAAACGACGTGTTCCTCGAGATCACCGGCCGCGAGCTGCGCGATTAGGAGGGCACCATGTGGACCACCTTCAAAGTGACCGTGCGCACGCTGCTGCTCACGCCGAACGCCGTCGTATGGACGCTCATCTTCCCCATCGTGCTTGCCACGGTGTTCAATTACATGTTCGAGCCCATGCGCTCCACGGGCTCCGTCGAGGCGGTGGACGTCGCCGTCGTCGCCGACGACGCCTGGGAGGATTCTCCCTTCTCGCAGGTAGTCGATACTTTGAGCGAGGCAGACGAACCCCTTCTCGCCGTTCATCCCGTGGCCGGTGAGAAGGAAGCGCGCGACCTGCTCGCCGAGGGGTCCGTGGCCGGGGCGTATGTCGTCGACGCTGCGGGAGAGTCGACCGCCGCGCCCTCCGCCAGCGACGCGTGCGCACCCCGCATCATCCTCGCCCCTGCCGGGTCCGGCACGAGCAGCGACGCCTCCTACGACGTCAACCGAGCCATCCTCGAATCGGTCGCGACCAGCTATCTGCAACGCGTGGCGCTCATCGAAGACCTCGCCGCGCATGACCCCGCGGCACTGAGCGACCCCACCACCGTGCAGAACGCGCTCGGTCTCGGCGTCTCCGTGCGGGAGGTCTCGCTCACGAATGCCCAGCCCGATAGCATGGTGCGCTTCTACTACGCGCTACTCGGCATGGCCTCGATCTTTGCCGCGCAGCTCGCCGGGGAAAGCGTCTGGCGCCTGCAACCCACCTCGTCAGCCGCGGGCGCGCGGCGCGCCGTTTCGGGCACGAGCCGCATGCGCCTGCTCATCCCCACCATCGGCGCCTGTTGGGTGGTCTCCACCACGTTTTTGGCTATCGCCTTTGGCTACATCTGCCTGACCGCGCACATCGACTTCTCGGGGCGCGAGGGACTCTGCCTCGTTGGAATCGCGGCGTCGAGCTTGCTTTCCTGCGGCATCGGAGCCCTGGTGGGCGCGTTGCCCGGACGCATGGGCTCAGACTCGCGCAGAGGCATCCTCACGGCGCTCACCTGTCTGTTGTCGCCTTTTGCCGGCCTCTACGGAGAGTCCACAATGGAGCTCGCCGATACCGTCGCACATGTCTTCCCCGCTGCGACGTGGCTCAACCCGGTCTGCCTGATCCGCGACCTGTTCTACACCCTCTACTACTACGACACACTCGTCCCGTTCGTCCTTCGCCTAGCGGCGTGCGCCGGCATTGCAGCCGTGCTGCTTGCCGTATCGGCCGCTTGCATGAGGAGGTCCGCGCATGAACATCTGTAAACGGGCGCTCACCATCGCGCTTCGCCACCCGCTCTACCTCATCATCTACATCGGCTTTTTATCGAGCATGGGCGTTGTACTCATGGGAGAGGCGGGCGGAAGCGGCGCGCGGGAGGCCACCGAGGTTCCCCGCGCCCGCATCGTACTCGTCGATCGCGACGGATCAGCCGTAGCACAATCGCTCGAGGAGATGCTCTCCCAGACGGACAAGCTCATAACCGTTGCCGACGAGCCCCTCGCCCTGCAGGATGCGCTCGCGACCGACAAGGCCGACGCCGTGCTCGTTATTCCCGCGGGCTTGGCGATGCCCTCATGGATGCCTCGCGAACGGGAGGCGAGCTACCCGAGCTCGAGATAGCGACCGGCGGCGACATGCAGGCGGCGGCGCTGGCATCCCAGCGCGCAAGCCGCACGGCATCGCTCATCGCGAGCCGCGCCGCGCTCACGCCCCACGCGAGCGCCGAGCAGGTGCTGGACGGCATGCGCAAGCTTTCCGACATCGCACCCGCCGTCGACACTATTGAGACGACCGAGGAAAGCACCGCGGCATCGCGCCTGGCGTTCTACCTCACCTTTAGCTCGTACACCGTCACCTCGTCCATCGTCGTGGTCGCCGGCGTGGTGCTCTCCACGCTCAACAAGCCCGACGTGCGGCGGCGACAGCTCGCTGCGCCCGTGAGCAGCTGGCGCATGGGATTCGAGAGCATCGCCGGATGCGCGGTGCTGGCGCTCGGCGTGTGCGCATGGGTCGCACTCGTCGGCATCGGCGCCTCCGGGGCAGGTGCACTGCTTTCGAGCGCAGGTGCGCAGGTGGTGCTCGCCATCGCGTCGCTTTGCGCGTTCGCACTCGTCCCGCTCTCACTCGCCTACACGCTCGCGCAATGCGGCTTTAGGGAGGAGGCACTCAACGCGATCGCCAACCTGGGCGGCATGGTCATGTCGTTTTTGGGCGGGGCGTGGGTGCCGCTGTCGCTCATGGGCGCGAATGTGCAAGCGGTCGCGCACTTCACGCCCACCTTCTGGATGTACGATGCCGTGACCTGCGCGCTCGGCGCCCAAGAGGTGAATGCGAGCGTTCTGGCCGCCGTCGGTATCGACTTGGGTATCATCGCGCTCTTCGCTGTCGCGATCGTGTCCGCGGGCCTTGTGGCCGCCCGCCTGCGCGTGCGCGAGGTCTAACGCACCTCGATGCAGGGACTGTCCCTACATCGAGATGACCGCGGCCGCGTGGACGAACTCACGGAACAGCGGGTGCGGACGCGTGGGGCGGCTCTTGAACTCGGGATGCGCCTGCGTGGCGACAAACCACGGGTGCAGGTCGCGGCGCAGCTCGACCATCTCGACCAGCTCGCCATCCGGGCTCGTGCCGGACACGACCAAGCCGGCCTCCTCCAGCTCCTCGCGGTACGCGCTGTTGAACTCGTAACGATGGCGATGGCGCTCCTGCACCAGCGCCTCGCCGTACGCCTCCGCAGCGAGCGTGCCTGCGACGAGCGCACACGGATACGCGCCCAGGCGCATGGTGCCGCCCTTCTCGGTCACGCCCTCCTGCTCATCGAGCAGGTCGATCACGGCGTGCGCGCACTGCGGGTCGAACTCGGACGAGCTCGCGTCCGCATAGCCCAGCACGTCGCGCGCAAATTCGCACACGGCGACCTGCATACCCAGGCAGATGCCCAGATACGGCACCCGGTGCTCGCGCGCGTAGCGGGCAGCGGTGATCTTGCCGTCGAAGGCGCGCTTGCCGAAGCCGCCCGGCACGAGGATGCCCGACGCGTCGCCCAGCACCTGCTCGACGTTGTCATCGGAGAGTGCCTCGCCATCGACGAGTTCGACCTCCACGTGCTTGCCCAGGTGCGTGCCCGCGTGGTGCAGCGCCTCGATGACGGAGAGGTACGCGTCGGGCAGCTGGGTGTACTTGCCGACGAGCGCGATCTTCACGGGGTCGCCCTCGTTTTCCGCATGGTCCTTCGCAGCGAGGAACCCCTCCCAATCCGCCATGTCGCGCTCGTGCGGATCGAGCCCCAGGCGCTCGCAGACGCGCAGGTCGAAATCTTGCTCGGCCATCATGCGCGGTACATCGTAGATGGACGGGGCGTCCTCGCAGGTGAACACGCAATCCACGTCCACGTCGGTGAACGAGGCGATCTTGGCGCGCACGTCGTCCTCGATATGATGGTCGCTGCGCAGCACGATGATGTCGGGCTGGATGCCAAAGCTCCGCAGCTCCTTGACGGAGTGCTGCGTCGGCTTGGTCTTCACCTCGTGGGCCGCCGCGATATAGGGCACGAGCGAGACGTGGATGTAGCAGACGTTCTCGGCGCCGGCATCCTTCTTGTACTGACGGATGGCCTCGACGAACGGCTGGCCCTCGATGTCGCCGATCGTGCCGCCGAGCTCGGTGATGACCACGTCGGCGTCCGCCTGCTCCTCGACGCCGCGGAACTTGGCCTTGATGGCGTTCGTCACGTGCGGGATGACCTGCACCGTGCCGCCGAGGAAGTCGCCATGGCGCTCGCGCGCGATGAGGTCCTGGTAGATGGCACCCGTGGTGAAGTTGGAGTCGCGCGTGAGGTTCTCGTCAATGAAGCGCTCGTAATGGCCGAGGTCGAGATCGCTTTCGTAGCCGTCCTCGGTGACGAACACCTCGCCGTGCTGGAACGGGCTCATGGTACCCGGGTCCACGTTGAGATACGGGTCGGCCTTCTGCATGGTCACCCGGTAGCCGCGCGACTTGAGCAGACGCCCCAGCGATGCCGCGGTGATGCCCTTGCCCAGCGAGCTGACCACGCCGCCGGTCACGAATATATGCTTTGTCATGGTGTTTACCTGCACTTCCCGTCGAAATCTGCACCGGAGTCCGGCGCTTCCACGGGATTTCAGTGTACTACCCGCCTACCATGACGGTGGGGAGCATGGCGAATTCACGCACTGGAAACGCAAGGCCGTCTAAGATTTGGAACGCAGTTAAGAACAGCCGACGGCATACGACTCCTCGATTTGGGACGCCCCTCCATTGGGGCACGGGAATACGCGACGGCCGGAGAACGGAGCCGGCAAGAGACCGACACTCCAACGAGAGCTCGCGCACGACCTCGCAATCGCGCGCGGCCGCCCGTCACGCCTTCAGCACCGTGCGTTCCACCGCACGGGCGGTAAGCAGGCCATACACCCCCATCAAGACAACGACGAACGTCAGAACACCGCCCACAATGGCGAAGAAGCCCTGCACGCCGAGCGCGAACGTGAGGAACCCCACGAGGAACAAACCGAACACGTCGTGGATGAGCGCGCCGACGAGAGGCGCGACGAAATACAGCCGAACTTGCGACCGCAACGAACGACGCATGTCCGCATGCTCGCACCCGAGTTGCGTGAGCACACGATACGCCCGACGCGCGTCCTCCGCACCCGAGAGCTGCTGCAGCGCCAAAACCGCGACGGCGCTCAGCAGGAAAACAGCTCCGTAGAAGATCCCAATGTAACCGATGGGCGCCATCGAAGCGGCAATGCCGCTCGAAAGCATCTCCGGCGTCCGCAACCCCACGCTGAACGCTAAGCCGGCCACCATCATACACAACCCCACGGCAATGAGCACGCATACGCAAGCCAGCGCCATCGAGGAGCTTGAAACCCGCGCCTCAACCTGACGAACAGTGAACGCACGCAGCCCGTCCCAGTACCGACTCTCCGATGCGCGCGCATGCGCTGCCCATCGTGCCACACCCAGCCGGGCGACAAGTGCCGTGGCGAAGCATGCGGCAAGTCCCATGGGGATAATGAACGCGATGAAGTACACAGGCTGAAACACGCACGAGCCCCATACCACCGCGAGCAGACAAGCCGCAAGCACACCTTGTCCCGCCCGAAGTGCGCGCTCGCCCAAACGCATGGTCTCGGGCGCGCGATCGGCGGCCAAAAGATCGATGAGGGGTCTACGTACCACATCGCGGGCACCGTCGACGGCGTGAACGCGAACACCACCGCAAAGCACGACCCGGTCCACAGGGCGGAACTTGCCGAAAACGTGAAGGAGAGACGCCAGGGAACGTTGAACACGAAGGCCGCAATCGCGCCGAATGCGGGTGACAACCACGCGCCCGCCGCCAAACCGCACGCCAGCGCGCCGGCACCCACGAGCGCCGTCTCGGCCACGAGCACGACCGACACCGCGCCGCGCCCCATGCCGCACAGCTCGTACAACGCAAACTCGCGCTTGCGCCGGCGGAGCAGGAACCGATTGGCATACCGCACCAAGAAGAGGAACACGAGCACGGTGAAGATGGAGAACGCCTGCAGCACGTCGCCCGCACTCCCCAGCACGCCCATCTGCTCGGGCGAGAGACCCATGGCGCGCACGTGGTCGGTCGAGGCAACGAACGAGTACAGCAGGCACGCCGCGAAACCGAGCGTCGCGAAATACACCGAGTAGTCACGGGCGCTGCGGCGCACGTTGCCGACGGCGAGTTTGAGATATAGCTGCATGGCGGGCCCTTCCAAGGGTTATTACCGCACCCATTCTCGCGGGCGCGGCGCTCCCCCGCCATCGATTCTGCTTACATGCGGCGAACAAAACCGTAAGGTTGCCCGAACGTGCGCCGCCGCATCAAATCCGAGCGCCCGCACACGTTCCGGACTCGCGTCGGCACAGACAGATTCTCCTGGCATGCGCATGCCCCGGCGCGACCGCACCGGGGGCATGCAAGCATCTCCAGTCGAAAACGCCGCCTACAGCACACCATCCAACATGAGGTTCACCTTGAGCACGTTGACCGTGGGCTCGCCGAAGACGCCCAGGAATCGGCCCTTGGTGCACTGGGCGATGATGTCACGCACCTCGCCTTCGCTCTTGCCGGTAGCCTTTGCCAGGCGCGGTACCTGGTACTCGGCAGCATCGGGAGAGATCTCGGGGTCGAGCCCTGAGCCGGAACACGTCACCAGGTCGACGGGCACGGCATCCATGCCGGCGTCGGGATTGGCGGCGCGAATCTTCTCGACGCGCGCGTCCACAAGCTGCCGGTACTCCTCGCTCGCTGGAGAGAGGTTGGACGGAGCGCCGTAGGCCATGAGCCCGCCGTCCTCCCCCTCGACGATAGTCACGTTCTGGATACGGCCCCACATGTGGTCCTCATCCTCGAAGCTCTGGCCGATCAGCTCGGAGCCCACGATCTTGTCGTCGACCTTGATGAGCGAACCGTTCGCCTGATACGGGAACGCAACCTGGGCGATGCCGGTCACGACGAGCGTATAGCCCAGGCCGCAGACAACGGTAAACAGAGCGAACACACCCAGCGCACGCGATGCAACACCTTTGAACATACAAACCTCCACTTACATAATGCCGCAGAACGCGAGCAGCATGTCGATGAGCTTGATGAATACGAACGGGGCAACGATGCCGCCCAGACCCCACACGAGCAGGTTGTGGGTCAGCAGCTGTCCGGACGGGACCTCGCGGTACTTAACGCCCTTCAGCGCGGCCGGGATCAGCGCGACGATAACAAGCGCGTTATAGATGATGGCCGAAAGAACCGCGGACAGCGGGCTTGCCAGACCGAGGATGTTGAGCGCGCCGAGGCCCGGGTAGATCGGCGAGAACAGGGCCGGGATGATAGCGAAGTACTTCGCCACGTCGTTGGCCACCGAGAAGGTCGTGAGCGAACCGCGGGTCATGAGCAGCTGCTTGCCAATACGCACGACCTCGATGAGCTTGGTGGGGCTGGAGTCGAGGTCGACCATGTTGCCGGCCTCCTTGGCAGCCTGGGTGCCCGTGTTCATGGCCACGGCGACGTCGGCCTGGGCCAGAGCGGGCGCGTCGTTGGTGCCGTCGCCGGTCATGGCGACCAGGTGGCCCTCACGCTGGAACTCGCGGATCTTCTCGAGCTTGCCCTCGGGGGTGGCCTCTGCCAGGAAGTCGTCCACACCCGCCTCGGCGGCGATTGCCGCGGCGGTGAGCGGGTTGTCGCCCGTCACCATGATGGTCTTGATGCCCATCTTGCGCAGGTCGGCGAACTTCTCCTTGACGCCGGACTTGATGATGTCCTTGAGGTACACAACGCCCAGCACGCGGCAGTTCTTGGTCACGACCAGCGGGGTGCCGCCGGCCTTGGCGATGCGCTCGACGACCTCGTCGCACTCCTGGGAGAACACGCCGCCGGCCGCCTCCACGTAGGCGCGCACGGAATCGGCGGCGCCCTTGCGGATCTCATTGCCCTCGTAGTTCACGCCCGACATGCGCGTCGCCGCGGTGAACGGGATGAACTCCATGCCCTTGTCCTCGAGCGTGCGGCCGCGCAGGCCGAACTGCTCCTTGGCGAGCACGACGATGGAACGGCCCTCGGGCGTCTCGTCGGCCAGCGAGGAGAGCTGCGCGGCGTCGGCCAGCTCCGCGGGATCGACGCCGTCGACCGGGATGAACTCGGAGGCCTGGCGGTTGCCCAGGGTGATGGTGCCGGTCTTGTCGAGCATGAGGATGTCGACGTCGCCGGCGGCCTCGATGGCGCGGCCGGACATGGCCAGCACGTTGGCCTCGTTCAGACGGCTCATGCCGGCGATGCCGATGGCGGACAGCAGCGCGCCGATGGTGGTGGGGGCCAGGCACACGAGCAGCGCCACGAGCGTGGTCACGGACGTGGGGTTGGCCATGTCGCTGAGGCCGGCCGAGAAGCAGGAGTAGCAATAGAGGGCCAGCGTGACCAGAATAAAGACGATGGAGAGGGCCACCAGGAAGATCTCCAGGGCGATCTCGTTGGGGGTCTTCTTGCGCGCGGCGCCCTCGACCATCGCGATCATCTTGTCGAGGAAGCTCTGGCCGGGCTCGCTGGAGATCTTGACGATGATCCAGTCGGACAGCACCGTGGTACCGCCGGTAACGGCAGAGCGGTCGCCGCCGGCCTCGCGGACCACGGGGGCGGACTCGCCGGTGATGGCGGACTCGTCAACGGAGGCAGCGCCCTCGATGACGTCGCCGTCGCCGGGAATCTGCTCGCCGGCGCGTACGATCACCAGGTCGCCGCGCGTGAGCTCGGTGCCGGGAACGACGGTGAAGTGCTCCTTGTCCTCAACGGACTCGATGCGATGGGCCTCGACATCCTTCTTGGCCGCACGCAGGGAATCGGCCTGAGCCTTACCGCGGCCTCGGCGAGCGCCTCGGCGAAGTTCGAGAACAGATCGGTGAGCCACAGGATGACCGCGATGGCGACCACATAGTAGGTGGGCACACCCGCGTCCTGCACACCGAAGACGGAAGCGACGGCCAGGACGGAGGTCATGACGGCGGAAAGCCACACCAGGAACATGACCGGGTTTTGAATCTGGACGCGAGGATCCAGCTTGGCAAACGAGTCGCGGACCGCGCGGCCCATCATGTCTTTTTGCATAGCCATAAATCTGCGCCCTCCTTTACGCAATCATCTGGAAGAACTCGGCAACGGGGCCAAGCGCCAGGGCCGGGAAGAAGCTCAGGGCACCGATCAGCAGAACGATGAACACGAGCAGGAATACGAACATGCCGTTGGTGGTAGACAGGGTACCGGCGCTCTCGGCGACCTTGCCCTTCTTGGCCAGCGAGCCGGCGATGGCCAGCGTACCGACGATGGGCATGAAGCGGGCGAACAGCATCTCGAGGCCGAGCATGACGTTGATCCAGGGGATGTTGCAGTTCATGCCCGCGAACGCCGAGCCGTTGTTGCCACCGCATGAGGTGAAGGCGTACAGCACCTCGGAGAAGCCGTGCGCGCCGCCGTTGTTGAACTGGTCGGCAAGACCGGGCACCATGCAGGCGATGCCCGAGCACACCAGGATCGCGAACGGGGTTGCCAGGCACAGGACGACCGCCCAGCGCATCTCGCCCGGCTCGATCTTCTTGCCCAGGAACTCGGGCGTGCGCCCGACCATGAGGCCGGCGATGAACACCGTGAGGATGGCGAAGCCGATCATGCCGTACAGGCCGCAGCCCACGCCGCCGAAGACGACCTCGCCCAGGGCCATCTGGAGCATCTGGACGAAACCGCCCAGCGGGGTGTAGGAATCGTGCATGGAGTTGACCGAGCCGTTGGAGGCGGCGGTGGTGTAAGCCGACCACGTGGAGGAGGCGGCGATGCCGAAGCGGCTCTCCTTGCCCTCCATGTTGCCGCCGGCCTGGCCGTCGGTCATCTCGATGTTGACCGCTCCGCCATCGGCCAGCTGCGGGGTGCCCGCATGCTCGTTGACGGCGATGACGCCGGTGAAGATCACCAGCAGGATGAGCATGGCGGCGAAGATGGCCTTGCCCTGCTTGGTGTTCTTGACGCCGATGCCGAAGGTGAAGCAGCAGGCGGCCGGGATCAGCAGCAGGCTGGTCATCTCGATGATGTTGGTGAAGGCGTTGGGGTTCTCATACGGATGGGCGGAGTTCACGCCGAAGAAGCCGCCGCCGTTGGTGCCGGACTGCTTGATGGCGACCTGAGGAGCCGCGGGGCCCTGGGGCAGGAACTGCTCGGTGACCACGCGCGCGTCCTCGACGACCTTGCCATCGACCTTAACCGTGTCGCCCTCGATCTGGGCGCCATCGATGACGCTCCAGCCGCCGTCTGCATTAGGCTGGACAGCGACGGGCTCTACGAGCTCAGCCTTCTGAGCCGGCTGGAAGTTGGCGATGACGCCACCGGCAGCCAGGCAGATGCCGAACACGAGGTTCAGCGGGATGAGCACGTACAGGACGGTGCGGGTGAGGTCGACCCAGAAGGAACCCAGACCCTGCTCCTTGACCTGGCGGAAACCGCGGATCAGAGCGAACATGACCGCGATGCCGGTACCGGCGGAGACGAAGTTCTGCACGGTGAGGCCCATGAACTGCACGAGGTAGGACAGGGTGGTCTCGCCGGAGTAGGACTGCCAGTTGGTGTTGGTGATGAAGGAGGCCGCCGTGTTGAACGACAGGTCCCACGACACACCCGGCAGGTGCTGCGGGTTGCCCGGCAGGACGGCCTGGAGCATCTGGAGCGCGACGAGCACCACGAGCCCGATACCCGAGAAGGCGAGGACGCTCACCAGGTAGCGCTTCCAGCCCATCTGCTCATGCGAGTCAATGCGGAGCAGGCGATAGACGCCCCGCTCGACGGGTGCGAGCACGGGTGACAAAAGGTATGCTCGCCGTCCATGACACGGGCCATGAACCGACCGAGCGGGATGGCCAAAACGACGAGCACGGCGAAGTACAGGATGTACTGAATTGCAGCGCTCATGGGTTACGAATCACTCCTCATCAAAATATAAATGTAGTAGATCAACAGGCCGATGCACGTGATGCCTATGATCGGGATCAGGACATTCATGTAACCGCTCCTTCCGAGAATCACGGGTGGCACCCTTCCCCGAGTGCCTGGGAACAGTAAACGGCGAAGCGGATTAAAACGGTGTTAGAGTGATGCCCTCCGGCCTTAAGATGCCGTAAAGATGCAGCTGGACGGATGCGGCGCCCCGAACGGAGCCCTATACTCATCGCATGCTCGAGGCGGCCCATCCCACCGCCGCAATCGATCCACACCGGCGAGAAAGGCCTCGCAATGTCACGCACTGCATCCGACGTACGGGCTAACCCCGACCTCCTGCTCAGAGCGCTCGAACAGGACGCCCACACACAGGAGCGCCGCGGACGTCGAGGGCACCTCAAGATCTTCTTCGGGTACGCCGCGGGCGTGGGCAAGACCTACGCCATGCTCCAGGCCGCACACGCCGCCAAGAGGCGCGGCGTGGACGTCGTCGCCGGCTATATCGAACCTCATGAGCGCCCCGCAACGGCGCGCCTGTCGCGGGGCATCGAGCGCATCCCGCATATGGCCATCGAGCACAACGGCATCGAACTCGCGGAATTCGACCTCGACGCTGCCCTGGCCCGGGCGCCGCAGCTCATCCTCGTCGACGAACTCGCGCACACCAATGCACCGGGGTGCCGCCATGAAAAGCGCTATCAAGATGTCGAGGAGCTCCTGCGCACCGGCATAGACGTCTACACCACGGTCAACGTCCAGCACATCGAGAGCTTGAACGACATGGTGGCCTCCATCACGGGCGTCGTCGTGCGCGAGCGCATCCCCGACCGCGTCTTCGATGACGCCGACCAGGTCGAGCTCGTGGATATCGAGCCCGAGGACCTGCTCGAGCGCCTCAAGGCCGGACTCGTGTACCGCGCGGCGCAGGCCGACCGCGCGCAGCGCAACTTCTTCAGCATCGAGAACCTCACGGCGCTGCGCGAGATCGCCCTCCGCAGATGCGCGGACCGCACCGGGCGCCTCGCCGACGCCGCGCGCGTGCTCGGCAACCGCGACTACTACACCAGCGAGCGCATCCTGGTCTGCCTCTCCCCCGCCCCCACGAACCCGCGCATCGTGCGGGCGGCCGCGCGGCTGTCGAAGGCCTTCCACGGCGAACTCGTCGCCCTATTCGTCGAGAGTCCGCGAACCCAGACCATGGACGAGGACGAACGTGCCCGCCTCTCATCGAACAGCGCCCTCGCCGAACAGCTCGGCGCGCAGGTGGAAACGGTGTATGGGGACGACATCGCCTTTCAGATCGCCGAGTTCGCGCGACTGTCCGGCATCTCGAAGATCGTCATGGGGCGCACCGGCGAGGCGCGTGGCCTGCATCACGCGCTCTTCGGGCGCAAGTCGCTCGTGGAGAGGCTGATCGCCATCGCGCCGAACCTCGACATCTACATCATCCCCGATCAGCCGGTTCCGGCCAGGCGGGGGCAGGACCGGCCAACGGCCTCGGAACCTCATCTGCCGAGCAGGCGGGACATGTTGCTCACGCTGGGCCTATCCGCCATCGCCACGGCAGTTGGCACCGCATTCCGCGGACTCGGGTTCGCCGACTCGAGCATCATCTCCCTCTACATCCTCACGGCCCTGCTCACGGCCGTCACGACCACGGGGCGCGTCTGCACCATCGTGTCGAGCATCCTCTCGGTGGTGCTCTACAACTTCTGCTTCGTGACGCCGCTGTTCTCATTCGACAGCTACGACCGAAGCTACCTCGTGACCTTCGTCATCATGTTCGCGACCGCAATGGTGGCAGCCGAACTCACCGCGCGCCTCACCGACAACGCGCGTACCTCGGCGAAAAACGCCTTCAGGACCCGCGTGCTCCTCGAAACCAACCAGCTCCTGCAGCGGGCCCAGGGACCCCAGGCACGAGCGCGCATCGCCATGAGCCAGCTCGTGAAGCTCCTCAGGCTCGACGTCGTCTTCTACCCCGCAGACGGCGACCTGCTCGGAGAGCCGCTGTATGAGAGCGCCGGGGCCGAAGACCACCGCACGTCCCTGCTCACCGAATACGAGCGCGCCGTGGCGACGTGGACTTTCAACAACAACAAGCACGCTGGGGCGAGCACTCACACCCTGCCAGAGGCGCAATGCCTCTACCTTGCGGTGCGCGCAGGCAACGAGGTGTTCGGCGTCGTGGGCATCGATCTTAAGGGGCGCGGACTCGAGGCGTTCGAGCACTCCATCGTCTTGTCGATCGTCGGCGAGTGCGCACTCGCCCTCGAGAGCGACAAGGCGGCGCGGGAGCGGGAGGAGGCCGCCGTATTCGCCAAAAACGAGCAGCTGCGCGCCAACCTGCTTAGATCCATCGGCCATGACCTGAGGACGCCCCTCACCGCGATCTCGGGATCTGCCGCCGTGCTGCGCGATGGTGGGGAGAAACTCGGGGACGCGAAACGGCTCGAGCTCGCGGACGCCATTTACGACGACTCGCTCTGGCTGATCGACACCGTCGAGAACCTCCTCGCCATCACGCGCGTCGAGGATGCGGGCATGCACCTCAACCTCACCTCGGAGCTCATGGATGAGGTCATAGCCGCCGCCCTCGGCCATGTCGCGCGCGGGGCGCGCGGCCACCGGGTCGTCGCCGCGCATACGGACGAGCTCCTCTTGGTAAAGATAGACGTCCACCTCATCATGCAGGTCCTCACCAACCTCGTCGTGAACGCGTTCAAGTACACGCCCGAGGGCTCGACCGTGACGGTGGGCGCGCGAAGGGCCGGGGCCTTCGTCGTTGTCGAGGTCGCCGACGACGGGCCGGGCGTGGCCGACTGCGACAAACCGCACGTCTTCGACCGCTTCTTCATCTCGAGCAAAGCGCTGCCCGTGGACTCCCATCGCAGCTTCGGGCTCGGGCTGTCGCTGTGCCGCTCGATTGTAGAGGCGCATGGCGGTACCATCGAAGTGCATGACAACCACCCCCATGGAGCGGTTTTCCGCTTCACCCTTCCCGCCGAGGAGATCGAGATCCATGAATGACGGCACACGCTCAAACATACTCGTGGTCGAGGACGACCCGGCGGTCCGCAATCTCGTGACGACCGCGCTCGGCCTGCATGGATACGACGTCGAGGCGGCGACGAATGGCGAGACGGCCATCTTGGACGCCGCCTCGCGCAACCCCGCCCTCATCATGCTCGATCTCGGCCTGCCCGACATCGACGGCGTGGACGTCATATCCAAGGTCCGCAGCTGGTCGGCGGTGCCCATCATCGTCATCTCGGCACGCACCGAAGACTCGGATAAAATCGGCGCGCTCGACGCCGGCGCGGACGACTACCTAACGAAGCCCTTCTCGGTGGAGGAGATGCTCGCCCGCGTGCGCGCCAACTTGCGACGCTCGGCCATGCCCGCGGCCGATTCCGTCGAGTCGAGCACCTTCGACAACGGGGGCCTGCATATCGACTATGCCGCGGGGTACGCCGAGCTCGACGGCGAGCGGCTCTCGCTCACGCCCACCGAGTACAAGCTCCTCGTGCTTTTGGCGAAAAACGTCGACAAGGTGCTCACGCACACGTTCATCACGCGCGAAATCTGGGGGACGAGCTGGGATAGCGACATCGCGAGTCTTCGCGTGTTCATGCGGACCCTACGCAAGAAGATAGAGGCCGACCCCTCGCACCCGACGATGATCCAGACGCACGTGGGCGTGGGCTACCACATGCAGCGACTCTAGTCCGATCAGGCCTCGTCGCCAAAGGAGATGCCCAGGGAACGCGCCTCGTGCACCAGGTCGCTGCCGGGGTCGACGTACTTGAGCTTGCCGGCGACCTCCTCCAGCGGCACGCGGCACATCTTGCCAGAGCGCTGCGCGACCATAAAGCCGCTCTCCCCCTCCAGGAAACCCAAAGCCGCCTCGACGCCGCACTGCGTGGCGAACACGCGGTCCTGCGCATCGGGCTGGCCTCCGCGCTGCGTGTGACCGGGGATTGCCACACGCGTCTCGCGACCGGTGCGGGCCTCGATCTCGCGCGCGATGTCGTAGACGATGGACGGAGAGGTGCGCGCCGCGACGAGCTTCTTGTACTCCTTCTTGGACAGCGTCGCCTCATCGCGCGAGATAGCGCCCTCGGCGACCACGATGATGGTGAACCGGGCACCGGCCTGCATGCGGCGATTGATCGCGGCGATCACGTTGTCCATGTCGTAGGGGATCTCGGGAATCAGACAGACGTCGGCACCGCCCGCAACCGCGGCGTACAGCGGAATCCAACCCACCTTATGACCCATGATCTCGATCACGAAGACGCGTCCGTGGCTGCTCGCGGTGGTGTGGATGTCGTCGATGCACTTGGTGGCGATCTCGACCGCGCTCGTGAAGCCAAAGGTAAGGTCGGTGCCCCAGGTGTCGTTGTCGATGGTCTTGGGCAGGGCAATGACGGAGAGACCCTCCTCGCGCAAGCGGTTGGCCGTCTTGGTGGAGCCGTTTCCGCCCAGCATAAACAGACAATCGAGCTTGAGCTCGCGATAGGTCTCCTTCATGGCGGCGACCTTGTCCACACCGTCGGCCTCGGGCGTGTCGAGGCGCTTGAAGGGCGTGCGGCTCGTGCCCAAGATGGTCCCGCCGCGCGTGAGGATGCCGCTGAAGTCGACCGGTGCCATCTTGCGATAGCGCTTGTAGATCATGCCCTGGTACCCGTCCTCGAACCCGTAGATCTCGACGGGCTCCGTCGACAGGTTGACGACGGTCTTTACGATGCCACGCATGGTGGCGTTGAGCGCCTGACAGTCGCCGCCGCTCGTCAGAAGGCCGATTCGCACCATAGGTACCCCTCACGCTCATGGCACACGCCGCCTGAAGGGCGGCGAGCGCGGTCTATTCACATATTCAACAGTGTACGCCCAACGAAGCCCCGCTCAGCGTGTCCGCGCGCATCGCTTACATACGCGCGATTCTTTAACATGCTCGAAAGCATCGCGTAAAGAGTCCATCATGCTTGCGCGTTACACTCACCATGAACCGAGGCACGGCGATAACCTAAAGACATCCATGCGATTTCACAGGTACCACCACTTCCGGCAAGCACCGCAACACGAGGGAGCCATCATGGGCAACGACGGACACAACAAGCAGCGTGATTTGAGTTACACCCAAAACCGTGAACTTTCCTGGCTCCGTTTCGACGAACGCGTGCTCTCCGAGTCCCTCGACGACACGGTGCCGTTGTTCGAGCGCCTCAAATTCATCGCGATTTTTGAGAGCAACATGCATGAGTTCCTCATGGTCCGCATGGGTGGACTCTCAAGCCTGGCGACCCTCAAGCGGCAGCCACGCGACAACAAGAGCGGCATGACCCCCTCCGAGCAAGTGGCGGCCGTATTCTCGGCGTTGCCGGGATTGTTCTCCAAAGCCGCCTCGTCCCTCGACGCCATCGAATCCCTCCTGCGCGCCAAGGGCATCGAGCGCATCACGCCCTCCGAGCTCATAGGTGCCGAGCGCGATGCGGTGCGCAGCTACTTCGACCGCAACGTGCTCCCCATCTTCTCGCCGCTCATCATCGACCCGCGCCACCCCTTCCCCCAACCTGCGCAACGGAGCCCTCTACATCGTCTGCACGCTCGCCGCCGCCTCCGAAGACGAACAAGGGCTCCTCGGCATCATCGAGGTCCCAAGCTCGCTCCCCCGCGTCGTCGAGATCACGAGAAACGACGGCCAGCTGCGCTACATCCTGCTCGAGGATGTCATCTTGGCGTGCCTGGAATCGTGTTTTGGCTCCTATGTCCCGCAGGATCGCGCGGTAATCCGCGTCACGCGCAACGCCGACCTCGACCCGGACGGCGAGGGCGTCGAGGAAGACGAGGATTACCGCCAGCACATGAAGAAGGTGCTCAAGAAGCGCTTGCGCCTCCAGCCCGTGCTCCTCGCCGTGCACGGAGATCTCGCCCGCGAGTCCCTCAAGTCGATCCGCAAGGCACTGGGACTGAGCCAGCAGGCCGTCCTGTCGGTTACCATGCCCCTTGACTTGGGATATATCTACTCCCTGGAGGGCAAGTTGCCCGCCACCGTGCGCGACCGGCTCCTGTTCCCTCCGTTCGCCCCCCAGCCGAGCCCGCTGTTTTGCCCGGGTGACTCCATGCGCGATCAGGTGCTCGCCGGCGACAAGCTGCTGTTCTACCCCTACGAGTCGATGGGCACGCTTCTCGGCCTCATCAACGAGGCCGCCCACGACGACACCTGTATCTCGCTGCGCATCACGCTCTACCGCGTAGCGCGTCAGTCGCGTTTGTGCGAGTCGCTCATCTCCGCAGCCGAGCGTGGCAAAGAGGTGACCGTGCTGATGGAACTCCGCGCGCGCTTTGACGAGGAGAACAACATCGCCTGGGCGGAGCGCCTCGAGGAGGCGGGCTGCACCGTCATCTACGGTGCGGAGGGCTTCAAATGCCATTCCAAGATCTGCCAACTCACCTATCATGACCAGGGGAAGATTCGCCGCATTACCCTACTGGGGACCGGCAACTTCAACGAGAAGACCGCACGCCTGTACTCGGACTTCATGCTCATGACTGCGCACGAGGGCATCGGCGAGGACGCCAACGCGTTCTTCCGAAACCTCACCCTGGGCAACCTGCGCGGCGAGTACCGCTACCTCGGCGTGGCGCCCGCCGGGCTCAAGCCCCTCGTGATGGACGGCCTCGACCGCGAGATCGCCCGTGCGCGCGCCGGCATGCCCGCCCACGCCTTCTTCAAGATGAACTCCCTCACCGACCGAGAGGTCATCGATAAGATCGCCGAGGCAAGCCGAGCGGGTGTCCGCATCGATATGATCATCCGCGGGATATCCTGCATGCTGCCGGGCATCGAGGGCAGCACCGAGAACGTGCACATCCGCTCTATCGTGGGTCGCTTCCTGGAGCACGCGCGCGTGTACTCCTTCGGTGAGGACGCCGACACCGTCTACCTGTCGAGCGCCGACATGATGACGCGCAACACCGAGCACCGTGTGGAAATCGCCTATCCCGTTCTCGACCCCACGTGTCGCGCCATGGTGCGCGACTACATGGCCGATCAGCTGCGCGACAACGTGAAGGCGCGTGAGCTGAGCGCGCAGGGCACCTGGAAGCCCGTTGCCCGAGCGGAGGGCGATGAGCCCTTCAATGCACAGGAGCACTTCATGACGCAGGCTGCCAACCGCGCTCGCGCCGCAGAGGAGAGACGCGCGGCTCGAGCCGTCGAGGTCGAACGTGCCGCGCGTGACGAAATCGCACATGACGCGGAAACGGTGAACCCCCGTGCAGGCCGGCGCCGACACGTCGAATGCCGATGCGACGCCGTCGCAACCGGTTGCCTCCACAACGGAAACCAACGAGCTCAACCAAGCTGTCGAGCCCCAAGAGACAGACGGCCACAAGGGTACCGAACAGGGCAAAGAGAGCAACTTCAAGCGCGGCTGGCACATGGTGATGCGCGGCTTCCGCGAGATGTTCTCCTAGCCGCCATTACCCGTTTTCAAGACGAGGACGCTTTCGTATTCGACGGGCAGCCGGTGCACCGCGCGTGTAATGTCGAAAAATACGCGATTGAAGCGCGTCAATTTCGACATTCTACGCGCGGATCCGTCAAATCCGGCTGACATGCCGCGCCGCCTCACATCATGCACGAGGAGGCAGGTACGTTATACGCATTAGCCCTCGAGCTGCTCGCTGGCCTCGAGCCAAGCCATCTCGAGCTCATCAAGCTCCTCACGAGCGTGGGCAATTGCCTCCTGCTGCGCAGTGAGGGCGGCGAAGTCGGTGGGGTCGATGGCGAACATCCCCTGCTCAAGCTCCTCGACCTTGCCGCGACGCGTCTCCATTTTGCGTTCGAGCGAAGCAACCTCCTTCTTGAGGCGCTGGCGCTCCGCATTCGACAGTCCGCATGCCTGGGAAGGTGTCGCCACGGCAGATGCGACGGCTCCTTGACCGGACGCGCCGCCGCCCAAAGGTGACCCCGCTTCCAAAGCACCACCGAACCCGGGCGCCTGAGGATGGGACGCTCCGCCGGCAGACGCGCCCTCCGTCAAACGCAGGTACTCGTCCACGCCACCAGGTACGTGGCGAAGCGTGCCTCCTATGAGGGCCCACTGCTGGTCAGTCACACGTTCCATGAGGAAACGGTCGTGCGTCACGAGGATGAGCGTGCCCGGCCAGCTGTCGAGCAGGTCCTCCACGAGAGCGAGCATGTCGGTATCGAGGTCGTTGCCCGGCTCGTCCAAAATCAAGACATTCGGTTCCTCCAAAATGGTCAGCAGCAACGACAAACGGCGCTTCTGACCACCCGAAAGATCCTTGATACGACTCCACATCTGTTGCTGCGTAAATCCGAGGCGCTCGAGCAGCTTCTCGGGGCTCGTCTCCTTGCCCTCGACCATCACGTAACGCTTGCCGCGGGCAAGCACCTCGCGAATGGTGTCGTCCTCGACGGGCTTCAACTCGTCGAGCTGCTGGGACAGCACGCCAAACCGGACCGTGGAACCAATCTTCACGCGTCCGCGGAGCGGCTTGAGTTTGCCCTGGATGATATTGAGCAAGGTGGTCTTACCGGCGCCGTTCTCGCCGAGCAGGCCGTAGCGGTCGCCCGCACCAATAAGCCAGGTCACATCGGAAAGAACGGGACGACCCAAAGCCACGGCGTCAGGAGACACGCCGCGGGCAGCGAAGCCGTCCGCCGCAGCGGAATTGCCCACAGCAGAAGGATTGTCCGGCACGGCGGAGCCGCCAAGAGAACTTGTGCCTTCCTTGGAGCCACGCACGGCGGCCAAGGAGCTTGCGTAACCCGCGTCCACATCGATCACATCGATGACCTGCTTGCCCAAGCGGCTCACCGCGAGACGCTTGAGCTCGAGCTCGTTGCGCACGGGAGGCACGTCGGCAATAAGCTCGCGGGCAGCCTCAACGCGGAACTTAGGCTTGGTACTACGCGCCTGCGCACCACGAGAGAGCCAGGCAAGCTCCTTGCGGGCCATGTTGCGGCGACGCTCCTCGGTTACCTGCGCCATACGGTCGCGCTCGACGCGCTGCAGGATGTAGGCGGAGTACCCACCCTCAAAGGGGTCGACACACCCGTCGTGCACCTCCCACATGGAGGTGCAGACTTCATCGAGGAACCAGCGGTCGTGCGTGACCACGAGCATTGCGCCGCTCGATTTCTGCCACCGCGCCTTCAAATGCTCGGCGAGCCAGTTGATGGTACGCATGTCCAGATGGTTGGTGGGCTCGTCGAGCATGAGCACGTCATAGTCGCCAATAAGCAGGCGCGCCAGGTCCACACGACGACGCTGTCCACCAGAGAGCTCGCCCACCAGGCCCTCCCAGGGCACGTCGGCGATAAGACCGTCAAGAATCTGACGCACGCGCGGGCTCGACGCCCACTCGTATTCGGGAAGGTCGCCCACCACAGCACGATGCACGGCCATGCCGTCATCAAGCGCATCGCGCTGACCGAGGACGCCCACCGTCACATCACGACGCGCGTCACGCGTCCGGCGTCCGGCTCGATCGCACCCGAGAGAATGCCGAGCAGGCTCGACTTGCCATCACCATTCTTGCCCACGATGCCGATGCGGTCGCCCTCGTTCACGCCGAGCGTCACGTTCTGCGCAATCAGTTTGGTAGGAAACTCAAGATGCACGCTGTCGCAACCGAGCAGAATGGCCATATCGAAACGCTCCTCGCTATCGTATTTACAGCCATCCATCTTAGCAGGGCGTCTACCCGAGACAGGCGGGGCGGGACATTGCAGACACGAGCACTTAACCACAGTGTGCCGCGCCGTACCCTCGGGCATATCGTCCCGCGCGCAGTTCCGCACGAGCCGAAGGCCCCAGTGGGGCCTTCGTGCGATTCAGGACTGTCCGAGCACGGGATGATATGCCCGAGGGTACGGCGCGAAGCGTGATAGGCGGTCTACGAGAACATGCCGGTCAGGTAGTCGTTCAGGCGCTTATCGCGAGGACGCTGGAAGATCTGCTCCGTCTCGCCGTACTCGACCATGTCGCCCATATAGAAGAACGCCGTTCGGTTGGAGGCGCGGCTCGCCTGCTCCATGTTGTGCGTCACGATAACGATGGCGCGCTCCTTCACGATGCTCTGCATGAGCTCCTCGATCGCCAGCGTGGAGATGGGGTCGAGCGCAGAGCACGGTTCATCGAACAAAATCACGTCGGGATGCATGGCGAGGGTGCGCGCAATGCACAGACGCTGCTGCTGGCCACCGGAAAGCGAAAAGGCGCTCTGGTGTAGCTTGTCCTTGACCTCGTCCCACAGGGCGGCGCCGCGCAGGCTCTCCTCCACGAGCGCATCGAGGTTCTCCTTGCCCTTGAGGCCATGGCGCTTGGGCGCGAACACGATGTTCTCGTAGATGGACTTGCGGAACGGATTGGGCTGCTGGAACACCATGCCGATGGAACGGCGCAACTCGTAGAGGTTCTCCTCGCGGGTGTTGATGTTCCGGCCATCGTAGAGGATCTCGCCCTCAACGCGGCATCCGCGGATCTCTCGATTCATGAGGTTGAGGGAGCGTAGGAACGTCGACTTGCCGCAACCGGAAGGGCCGATGAGTGCGGTGATCTCGCCCTTGTGGAATTCGAGGGACGTATCATGCAGCGCATGGTTGTCGCCGTAATACACGTTGACGCCGCGCGCCTCGAGAACGACTTCGCCATCGGTCGCACCGCGAGGCTGCACGGAGGCGGCACCGGCGCGCACGCTATCCATGAAGGCTTCGGACGCACTCGACTCCACGGGGGCGGAAACGTCATGTTGGGTAGACTTATTACTCATTCGGCCGTCATCCTTTTCGCCAGAGCCTTACCGGCCAAACGAGAAGCCACGTTGAACAGCAGGACGCAAATCATCAGCAATGCGGCGGTTCCCCATACGATGTGCTGCGCCTCGGGGCTTCCCTCACCGTAAATCTTGTAAATGTGCACCGCAAGCGACTCGCCCGGTCGGAAGATGTTCCATGCGCACGTGGGGCTTGAGAAGTTGAGCGAGAGGAAGTTCAGGCGCACCGGGCTCGACATGCCCGAGGTGAACAGCAGGGCCGCGGCCTCGCCGAAGACACGCCCGGCGGAAAGAACCACGCCCGTCACAATGGCGGGCATTGCGGCGGGAATCAGCACGTGGACCGTCGCCTCCCAGCGCGTAAGGCCCATGGCCAGGCATGCATCGCGCTGGTGCTGAGGAACGTCATCGAGGGCCTGCTGGATAACGCGCACCAAGATAGGGATATTGAACATGGTGAGCGCGACCGCACCGGAAATGATCGAGTACTTCCAGCCAAAGTTCACCGAGAACACGAGGAAGCCGAACATGCCGACGACAATCGACGGCAGGGAGGACAGCGTCTCGATGGCGGTACTCGCGATGCTCGTGATGGGGCCGTCGGGTGCGTACTCCGTGAGGAACACGGCAGCCCCCAAGCTCACGGGAACGGAGATGATCAGCGTGATGAGCAACAGATAGAACGAATCGAAGAGCTGGTACGCCACACCACCGGCAGCGCCGTTGGAGCGGCTGGGCTGCGTGAGGAACCCAGGAGTGAACAAGGTCGAAAGGCCCTCATAAAGGATATAGGCGACCATCGAGACCACGATGAGCATGACGAGTCCCGCGATGGCGGCAAGCGCCACGGTTGCGAAGCGATCGGCTCGGCGGGAACGGCGAATGATACGCATGTCCCCCATCTGAGCGGACGCCGCCTGAGAGATATCAGCCACGGGCGTTCGCCCCCTTCTTGCCAATGAGATGGATGATCAGGATGAAAATGAGCGACATACCCATGAGCAGCAGGCCCAGCGACCACAGGACGTCCTTTTGCACGGAGCCATCCGCATAGATCGCCATGCTGGTGGTAAGCGTGGTCGTGATGGTGGATGCCGGTGACAACAGGGATGCGGGCATGACCTCCGCGCCACCGATGACCATACGCACCGCGAGCGTCTCGCCAAGGCGCGCGTCATGCCGAGAATAACCGCGGTCATGAGCGAGGGAAGGGCGCTCTTGAGCACCACGTGCCAAATCGTCTGCCAGCGGGTATAGCCTAGGGCGAGCGAGCCCTGACGATATCCATCGGGTACGGCGCGCAGCGCGTCCATGGAAAGCGTCGTGACGGTAGGCAAGATCATGACGGAGAGCACGATGGCACCGGGCAGGATACCCATGCCCGTCTGCGTCCCAAACACGGCCTTACAAGCGGCGACCACCACATGGAAGCCGATGAGACCGAACACGACCGACGGGATACCCACCAGCAGCTCGACCATGGGTTGGAACACGCGCTTCCGAACGCCGGGCGATCTCAACCGCAAAGATGGCGGAACCAATCGCGATGGGAAGCGCAATTGCCGTCGAAAGCAGCGTGACCGCAAAAGACGTGATGATGAGCGGAAGCGCGCCGGTCTGCGGCAATCCCGTCGTCTCGTCGACATTGGCGAGGCTCCAATCAGTCCCGGTAAAGAACCCAACGGCGTCGACACCGTCCTTGACGAAGGTCGAGATGCCCTTCTGCGCCACCATGACGATCAGCGCAAGGACAAGAAGCGTCACGAGCGCTACACACGCGCCCGTGACGCCCTGACCGACCCTCTCAAGGTTGCGCTTGGGCATGTGCTTTGCCATACCGCACCTTTCGAGAATTCGTGACTTCAACAGTTACTTCTTGGAGACCTTGCCCTCGGCATCCTTGGTCACCAGCATCTCGGAGACGGGGATGAAGCCCTGCTCCTCAACGAGGGAGCCCTGGACGTCGTCGGAGAGCATGTAATCGAGGAACGCCTTGGTGGCGTCGTCGGCATCCTCGGCGCAGTACATGTGCTCGGTCGCCCAGATGGGGAAGCTGTTGTCGAGGACGTTCTTGCTCTCCGGCTCCACGCCGCCCACCTTGATGGCGGTGAACTTGGAGTCATCGAAGTGGGAGAAGTCGATGTAGGAAATGGCGTTATCGGTGGAGCCCATGAGGGTCTGGACGTCGCCGGACTTGTCCTGCTCGGGCTGAGCCGGCTTATAGGTATTCTTCTCGTCACCGAAGACGGCGGCCTCGAAGGTGGCGCGGGTGCCGGACCCCTCCTTGCGGTTGACGACGACGATCTCAGCGTCGTCACCACCGACCTCGCTCCAGTTGGTGATGGTGCCGCCGAAGATTCCCTTGAGCTGCTCGAGGGTCAGGTCGTCGACGGTAACGTTCTTGGAGACGATCGGGCCCATGCCCACGACGGCGACCTCATGGTCGACGAGCTTGGCGGCAGCGTCGGCATCGAGCTTGGTCTCGGCGAAGACGTCGGAGTTGCCGATGGTCACGGTTCCGGAGGAACGGCGGTGAGGCCGGCGCCGGAACCATTGCCGGAACCAGAGATGACGCAGTCGGGGTTCTCGTTCATGAACTGCTCGGCCGCAGCCTCGACGAGCGCCTGGAAGGAGGAGGCACCGTCATAGGTGACCTCGCCCGTCACGGTAGCGGCGGCATCGGCAGAGCCGGCAGCGGGAGCGTCAGAGCCACCGCAGCCAGCCAGACCAAGACCGGCGACAGCGGCAAGACTGCCAGCGAGACCGAGGAAGGAGCGGCGAGAGCAGGAATAATCGAACATGGTTCTCCCTTCGAGAGCAAACGTGCGCAATGCGCGGACGGTCCGGGGCGTGTCCTTAAGGCCCCAATGGGGAACCTTCAACTCCCCATCCGTCGTACCGCAAGCACAATACCGCGCGTTCGCCGCCCATTCCTCCACGTTCGCCGTCTCTTACGGCTCTCTGACCATCCATTACCGCCCGCTGCGCCCCAGCTTACCCGCGGCTTACATAGACGACTGAGATTGACGCCCATGCGTTATGCCGTGGACAACCACCCGGCCAACCCGCCACATTCCCCCTGCCCATTCGAGGGCGAACGGCGTTTGAAGCATGTTCCAAGCCGATAAAGGGGGTCTTTATTTAAAAAGTGAGGGGTTTATTTGGCAACAGCTGAATATACACGCACGTTCTTCCGTCGAATCATGCGGATATGGTCCAGCTAAAGCGTGTGCATACGGCGAGCCGGGATAACCGCTCATATTCTATTTTTTAACCCCTCTTACGGGGACGTTTCGTCCTCGAGCGGCCCGCGGTACCCGTTCGTCCCGAGTCGTCGCCATGGCGTCTGCGGTACAGGTAGCCGCCAAACACCATGGAAAGCGCAATGATCACGAAGCCGAAGATTTGCTCCCAGAAATTGGGCACGATTGCCTCCCGTCCTATCCCTGCATGCATACGATACACACGTGCAATGGGGCACCGTGGCTCATTCTCCGCGGTGCCCGCGTCTCTTACAGCTCGAGCTCGTTGAGGCGAAGAATAGCCAAGATATACATCTTGAGAGCGTCGCGCAAAAGCGCCTCGTTCGCCGCCTCGTTGGGACCGTGCATGGTGCCTGCCCACTCGGGAAGTTCGAGGTCGTTGTCCTCGGGGCCGAACGACACCGCACTCTTGAAGTTGCGGGCATAAGTGCCGCCTCCCATGGAGAACGGCTCGGCATGTTTGCCCGTAACCTCGCGATATGTGTCGAGCAGCGCTTGCACGGCGGGGCTCTCCGCCGAGGTCGAGAACGGCTCCTTGGTGCTGTCGAGCACGAATTCTGCACCATACCGCGCCGCGTGGGCACGGCAGATCATGGACATCTCGTCGCAGGTGATCGAATCGGGATAGCGAACGTCGATGGTCTGCGAGATACGCCCGTCAGAAACCTTGATCGTGCCCGCGTTGCAGGTGAGCGGACCGAAAGCCGCGCTCTCAGCCTCGATGCCCAAACCCTCGCCTGCCGTTCCCTCATGCACGATGGAAAGCAGGTTGAGATAGGTGCGCTCGCCTTCAGAGAGGAGATCGGGCCGCTCGGCCGAGATCTCCTGCAGATAGTCGACAATCAGAGCAATGGCATTGACGGTACCCTGAGGCAGCGAAGCATGTCCGCCGATGCCCTTGGCGAAAATGCGGGACCGCCCCTCCCCGAGCGGCTCAACCGTCAAGCGCTCCGCATGAGACCGCGGTGCGGGAAGCTCAGAGACGGGGACTGCAAGCACACACACCGACTCGCTCGGAATGGCATTGGTGGCATCCGCGCCACTCCACGACTCGATGGCGCCGTCTTTGATAGGCGCACTCACGAACATGCCGCCAAAGCAACCCTTCTCGGCATTGCAAACGGGAAACTCTGCATCCGGCGTGAAGAGGAACAGCGGCTGCTCATGAGACTCGAGGTAATGGTGGACGTCGGTCATCCCGACCTCCTCATCGCACCCCAAAAGCGCACGGAAACCGTAGCGGGGCTTGATACCGCGGCTCAGCAGGTATGCACCGGCGTATAGCGAGAGCACCGCCGGGCCCTTGTCGTCGATCACGCCGCGGCCAAGCAGCCAACCCTCGCGGCGCTCCATCACATAGGGGTCGGTTGCCCAACCGGGACCAGCGGGAACGACGTCGACATGCGCTATCGTAGCGATGTGCCCATCAACGCTCCCCCGCGATATCGGCGATGCCGACGTAGCCCTCATCGTCCCCCGTCTCGTATCCAAGGCGATGGGCGATGTCGAGAGCGCAGTCGAGGGCATCTCGCACGGTGGCACCGAAAGGAGCGCCGGGCATCGATTTCCCAGCATCGGCGACCGAAGGATGCGCGACGAGGGCGGCGATGTCGGCCACCACATCCTCCCAGACCTCATCGACATATGCCTCAATGTCATCCATACTTCCAGTGCGCATGGGCACTCCCTTCATGAAGACGTTCAATCTAGACCATTGTGCCCCATAAACCGGATGGGGCAAAGCCCGTGAGCAAACCCTCGGCAAGCGGACCCGGGTCTCTCGGCAAACAAGCGGCGCGGCGCGACCGAGGTGCGGGCCGCGATTCCGCTAGGCCACACCCAGCACGCGCGCCACCTCGAGCATAGAACCGCAAGACACATCCGCGGCATCATGCTCACCGGGTTGGGCGGCACCCGTGTACACGCCGATACAGGGGACACCGCAGGCGTGGGCACCCTCGATATCGTTGAGGCGGTCCCCAACCATCACAACGTCGGCGGCGTCAACGCCCATATACTCGAGGGCATCGCGGATGGAGTCCGCCTTGGTGAGGCGAACGGGCTCATTGAGGCCCATGACGCACTCGAACCGATCGGTCCAGCCGAGCTGATCGACCATACTCCGAGCACCCGACTCCTTACGCGACGTCGCGATCGACATACGCCGCCCCGCAAGCGTTAGACGACCGAGCAGGAAGGGCACGTCGTCGATTGGCGGGAAGTCGGAGGGAGTGACGGTCTTGTCGAACAGCTCGCGATACTCTTGAGTGAGTGAGAGCGCAGTGTCGTGCGTCACGCCGAACGCGCGCTCGAATCCCGACACGAGCGGCGGGCCCAGGAGCTTGCGCAATCGGCATCGGTGGGCTCGATGCCCCGCGCGCGGAGCACGGCGCGCGCAGTTCGCATGACGGCTCCGCCAGTGTCTGCCAGCGTGCCATCGAAGTCGAAGAGGACGACGGAACGGTCTCGAGCGCGTGGGCATCTCGGAGTCGGCGATCATATACGGCTCCCTTCAACGTCCATATATGCCATTTGGGATGAAAAGACCCGACGGGCCCGTGCCCGTCGGGGTCTGCAGCGAACCTAAGGTTCAAAGGCGCTACACCGGAATGCTACTCGGCGTCCTCGGCCTTCTCCTCACCCTCGAGCGGGGTGACCTCGATCTCGATGCCGAGGGTCTCGGCAGCAGACTTCATGGAGAGGGAGATGCGACGACGATCGAGGTCGATCTCCATGACCTTGACCTGGACCTTGGCACCCACAGCGGTGACCTGGGCCGGCTGGTCAACGTGCTTGTTAGCCATCTCGGAGATGTGGACCAGGCCCTCGATGCCGTCACCGAGGTCAACGAACGCGCCGAAGGGCACGAGCTTGGTGACGGTGCCCTCGACGATGGCGCCGACGGGGTACTTCTTGACGAGCGCGCGCCACGGATCCTCGGTGGTCTGCTTGAGACCGAGGGAGATGCGCTCGCGATTCAGATCGACGTCGAGAACCTCGACCTCGACCTCCTGGCCGACCTTGACGACCTCGGAGGGGTGGTTGACGTGGTTCCAAGAGAGCTCGGAGATGTGGATGAGGCCGTCGATGCCGCCCAGATCCACGAAGGCGCCGAAGTCCACGATGGAGGAAACGGTGCCCTTGAGACGCATACCGCTCTTGAGCTTGGAGAGGATCTCGGAGCGCTCGGCCTTGCGGGACTCCTCGAGCACCACGCGACGGGAGAGCACGACGTTATTGCGGTTGCGATCCATCTCGATGACGCGAGCCTCGATAGAGGTGCCGAGGTAGGAGGTGAGATCCTTCACGCGGCGAAGGTCAACGAGGGAAGCGGGCAGGAAGCCGCGCAGGCCGATGTCGAGGATAAGACCGCCCTTGACGACCTCGATGACCTCGCCCCCGACGTTCTCGCCGGCGTTGAACTTCTCCTCGATGCGATTCCAGGCACGCTCGTACTCGGCGCGCTTCTTGGAGAGAACCAGACGACCGTCCTTGTCCTCCTTCTGGAGCACGAGCGCCTCGATGGAGTCGCCCAGCGCCACGAGGTCGGCAGGGTTGGCGTCCTTACGGATGGAGAGCTCGCGGACAGGAATGACGCCCTCGGACTTGAAGCCGATGTCGACGAGGACCTCGTCGCGCTCGATCTTCACAACGGTGCCGTTGACCAGGTCACCCTCATCGAAATCGGTGATGGAGTTGTCGATGAGGTTGTTCATCTCCTCGGTATCGACGTCGTCGAGGGAGAAGATGGACGAGTTCTGAATCTCACTCAAAGGTGGACCCCTTTCGAACTACGGGGCCCCGATTACCTGACCTGCAGATGGTTGCGAGCCTTAAGGCGATAATCGCCAGCGCGCGCGCACCGTTTGGAACAATCTCGGGGGCCGACAGATACTAATGTGAAGCATATGCATTCACGAAACAGTAGATTACGTGGAAACAAAGTCGTTTTCAAGCGTCAACTGCGATTTTTTCGTACTCGGCAATAAACCTTTCGCGAATGGCGCGCCCCTTCCTCGAGCCCTCACGTAAAATGCTATACACAAATCGATTCAATTCCAGGAGCCCTTGTGTCCACCATCCAAGAAGTCGCCAAACGGGCCGGTGTGTCGGCGGGAACGGTCTCGCGCTACCTCAACGGCCATCAACTCAAAGCGGGCAATCAATCTCGCGTCGAGGCGGCGATTGAGGAACTCGGGTACCGCAGCAACTACCTTGCCCGCAGCTTGCGCTCCAACCAGAGCATGTCCATCGGTCTGCTTATCAACAATATGCTGAACCACTTTGCCGTGAGCGTTGTTGCGCAGGTGGAACGCGAGATGGAGCTCAATGACTACAATATCATCCTCTCTGGATTTCGCGAGGATCGCGAGGTCTTCATACGCAAGCTCGAAAATCTCATCGACCGCCGCGTGGACGGCCTCATCCTCTTCGAGGCGATTGAGGACGAACGCGCACGCAAGCTCATCGAGCAGAGCGGGATCCCAACCATCTCCATATCCAACCCCCTTCCCTATCCATGTGTCGACAACATGCTCGCCGCCAATCGCAAAAGCTGCCGCGAAGTGACGCGCCGCATCATACACGCAGGCCACGCACGCATTGGCGTGCTCGCCGGCCGATCCAAGAGGAATACGTCTCGCGCGAGCGTTGGCAGGTGTGCTCGAGGCATTTGACGAGGCGGGCCTGCCGCGCAACAACGCCGTGGTGCGCATTGGCGACTATCCGCGCGAATGCGGGTATCGCGACATGATGCACCTCGTCTGCGAGGATCACGTGGACTGTGTCTTCGCACTCAACTACGGGCGTAGTCAAGGCGCCCAGCAGGCGTTAAACGAGCTTGGGCTGCGCATCGGCGAAGACATCTCGTTCGCATGCTATGACTACCTGGACACCAAGACCTACTTTCACCCGAGCATCACCACGGTGTGCCCGCCCTCGCTCGAAATCGGCACGAACGCCGCGCGCGAGATCCTCTCCATGATTCAAGAGGGGCGTTTGGGCAGGGGTCGCACCACGTATACCGACGAGGACATCGCCTGGTTGCCCTCCATCATCGGCCTGGACGCATAGCGCACTGGTAATTGGCGCCCGGCCCATAACGCGATGGCCCCGCAACCGACTTGGGTTGCGGGGCCATCGCGTTTCTGCAAGATGTCGGTCGGTCGTTGAGCGCGCCTAGGCGTTCTTCTTCGCAAGGTCGATGAACTTGCCGGCCAAGATCTTGAAGGTCTCGGCGCTCATGAGCTGGTCCTCGGCGTGAATGAGGATGATGCTCGGGTCGATGTGGTCGCCGCAGGCTCCTGGGCGATCATTTCGCCGTGCTTAGCGTGACCGACCAGGAAGAACTGCTCGCCCTCGGCGACACGGGCCTCGGCCTCGTCGATCTTGCCCTCGCCGGCGAGGTCGATGGCCTCGATGAAGCAGCTGCGGGCGGAGCCCACGTTGGCGATGATCTCGAAGCAGGCCATCTCGATCTTGTTCATGTCTTCCATGTTATTCCTCGCTCTCCGCGGCGTTGTCAGCCGCACTTTGGCTCTCCTCCGGCAGTTCGCCGTTGGCGGATACCGAATCGGACTCGTCGTCTCGGACGGAAGCGCCGCTCGCCTTGATGTAGGCCTCCATGTCACGCAAACGCTTCTTGATTTTACGCTTGGCAAAGGGGCTGTACAGAGTACCCATGAGTTTGCCGTTGAGGTCGTTGAGGGTCTTGTCGCCCTCGTAGCCCTCCTCGTAGACGACGCTGATGGCGTCCTGTCCCTCGATGGGCTCAATCTCGTAGCGCACGGTGTTGACGCCGCGCGACGAGGTGATGGAAGCGGCGTACAGGCGCGGGGGCTCGAACTCGGTGATCTTGGTGGTGACATGCTGAGCACCGCCGAGCTTGGCGTTCAGCGTCTTCTGATAGGTGAACCCCGCCTTGAGCTTCTTTGCCGGCACCTTCTTGCCGCGCGCCTGCTCGACGTCGTAAAGCACCGACGTGACGATGCTGTCGAAGAGGTCGTCGGCACTGATGCCCATCTTGACCTGTACTTTCATTAACCCTCCTCATAGGGGCGCCCCGCCACGCGCAAGGGCGCCCTCGTGTCGCTAGAAGCCGCGGGACTCGGCGAGCTGCTTGTACCAGCGACCGCTCTTCTTAATGCGGCGCTCCTGCGTCTCGAGGTCGAGCTCGACCAGGCCGTAGCGGTTCTTGTAGGCGTTCAGCCAGCTCCAGCAATCGATGAACGTCCAGAGATGATACCCGATGCAGTTGGAGCCCTCATCGATGCCGCGGGCGAGCTCGGTCAGGTGCTCCTTGATGAAGTCGATGCGATAGTCGTCCTGGATGGCGCCATCGGGTCCGCGGAACTTCTCCTCGCCCTCGACGCCCATGCCGTTCTCAGACACGATCCACTCAATGTTGCCGTAGTTGTCGCGCAGGTTGATGGCGATGTCGTACAGCGCGTGCGGATAGATCTCCCAGCCGCGGTGCGGGTTCATGCGACGACCCGGCATGGCGTACACGTCGTAGTAGTACGTGGGCATGAAGGGCGCCTCGGGGTTGGGCAGGCTCGCACGGGCGCAGACGCGCAAGGGCTGGTAGAAGTTAACGCCCAGGTAATCCACCGTGTTGTCGAGGATGATGGCGAGATCGGTCTCGTCGACCACGGGCATGAGGCCGTGCTTCTTGATGAGCTCGACGAGCTCGGGATCGTAAGCGCCGTGCACGCTCGGGTCCAGGAAGCTCTTGTTGGCGAAGAGCTCGGCGATGTGGGCGGCGCGAGCGTCGGCGGGATTTTCGGAACGCGGATAGGCGGGCGTGAGGTTGAGCACGATGCCGATCTTGGCGTCGGGCAGGACCTCATGGCAGGCACGAACAGCCAGCGCGCTGGCGAGCGCCGTGTGGTAGGCAACCTGTGCCGCGGCCTTAGGGTCGACCTTGCAGGGATAGTGGTACTGCTGCAGATAGCCGCACTCCACGTGCACGATGGGCTCGTTGAACGTGTACCAGCGCTTGACGACGTCGCCGAACAGCTCGAACGCAATGCGGGCATAGCGTTCGTAGAGGTCGACGACCTCGCGGCTTTCCCAGCCGCCGCGCTCCTGCAGGGCGACGGGCATGTCGAAGTGGAACAGGTTCACGAAGGGCTCGATGTCCTCGTCGCGCAGCGTGCCGAACACGTTGCGGTAGAACTCGACGGCCTCGGGGTTGGGGTCGCCCTCCGGGTCGGGCAGCAGGCGCGACCAGCTGATCGAGGTGCGGAAGGAGTTCTGCCCCGTCTCGTGCAGCAGCTCGATATCCTCGCGCCAATGCTCGAAGAACGTCGACGTGTCGGCTGGACCGACGCCGCCGTGGAACTTGTAGGGCTCCTCCTCGAACCAGAGGTCCCAGATATCCGGGGCCTTGTGATCGGCGGTATGGGCGCCCTCCGCCTGGGCCGCGCTCGTGGCACTACCGAAGTAGAACCTTCCGGGAACTTGACGTCCATCGTCTTACCTCTTTCTCTTTACGAACAGGTAGATGCCGCTCAGGATGACGATCGCCAAGCCGCCCACGAGCAGGCCGAGGCTCATCTCAGAGCCGGCGGCGGCACCGAAATTCGACATCACGATGAAGAAGAAGCCCAGGCCCATGATGAAAACGGCCCAAGGAGATCGAAATCCCATGAGTAGCAAACCTTCCTCTAGGTAAAAGGGCCACCGGCGAGTCAGCAGACCACCGGCGGCCGACGGGCGTGACCCGCATGGAGCATATGCAACCACTGTGGGCCACGCGAATCAATCGTTGAAAGCCGAAGCCCTTAACGCCTAGGCAGCGGCCTCGGTCTTCTCCTGCTCCTTGTTCGCAAGGATGACGAACGGGAGCCAGATGATGAAGGAGACAGCGAGGTTCAGGAGCGCGACGAGCGCGGCCATGACGTTGCCGCCGGTGGCGAAGAAGGCGTACAGGCCAACGGGCATAATCCAGGGAACCTGGATGTAGACCGGCGGAATGATGCCGGCGTAGGTGAAGCCGAGCGCGATAGCGGCGGTGATCACCGGGACGAGCAGCCACGGGAAGAAGTAGATCGGGTTCAGCACGATCGGCATGCCGAAGATGATGGGCTCGTTGATATTGAACACGCCCATGGGAGCGGCCAACTTGGCGATGGTCTTGGAATCCTCACGCTTGGAGAAAAAGAGGATGGCGATGATCAGGCCGAGGGTAAGACCGGAGCCACCCATCATGGTATAAGCGTCGAAGGAGCCGCGGGTCCACATGTAGGGAAGCTGGGAGAGGTCGCCGGTGGCGTTCCAGACGGCGAGGTTCTCGAGCAGAGCGGGGGTGTAGATGCCCTCGGTGATGGGGGCGAGGACGTTCATGCCGTGAATGCCGAAGAACCAGAAGAGCTGGGCGAGGAACTCGACGAGCAGGACCGTGAAGAAGCCGGAGGACATGCCGAGCAGCGGGCGCTGGATGAACTCGGAGATGAGGTCGTTCGGGTAGGAACCGGGAGACGACGCAGATCTGCGTGATGATGGCGGACACGAAGATCGCCGCGACGCCGGGGATCATGGCCACGAAGGCGCTGTTGACCGCGGGCGGCACGGAATCGGGCAGCTTGATGGTGAGCTTGGCCTGGATGAGCTTGATGTAGATCATCGTGCAGACGAGGCCGAAGATCAGGGCGGTGAACAGGCCCGTGGCGCTGGTGAGCGCCGTGGAGATCATGCTCGAGCCCACAACGTCCATCGTAACCGCACCGGCGTCCGTCACCGTAAGACCGGTGAGGCCGGCGGCCTCGAGAGCCTTGACCGCATCGGGGGTGACGTCGGCCAGGGTGTAGGCGAAGCTCGGGGCGAAGTTCATCGTGGCCACGACGGAAGCCAGGGAGACGGCGCCGCCGGAAATCGGCGAGACGTCATAGGACTTGCAGAGGTGGTAGCCGAGGGTGAACGCGAAGCAGAGCGCGAGAATGGAGATGGAGCCGTTGTACACGTTCACGTTGACGTTGATGAGCTGGGTGCAGGCCTCGGTGAAGGCGTTGCCCGCGCCCCACCAGGTGTTGGGGAGGTCACGGAAGAACACGTTCAGAAGCGTTGCGACGGAGCCGGCCATCGTGACCGGCATGATGGAGATAAAGCCGTCACGGATGGCGACGAGGTGACGCTGATTGCCGATCCTCTGCGCGATCGGCATGAACTTGGTCTCCATCCAGTGCATGAAACCGTCCATGGGTGATGCCATGTCGTCTCTCCTTAAAAAAGTGGGGTGATGATCGAATAGACACGGGTGCGGGTGCCCCCGCGGGTTCGGGCGCGCCGGGCGCGCGGCCGATTACTCGTGGCCGATGAGCTTGAGACCCTGATCGAGGACCTTGGCACCGTCCATCATGCCGTACGCCATCATGTCGATGACCTCGACCGGCGTGTCGCCGGCGACCGACTTGACCTTGTCCAGCAGGAAACGAACCTGCGGACCGAGCAGGATGACGTCGGCCTTCTCGGCGTTCGCCTGAGCCTCGGCCTCGGGCACGGCCCAGATGGTGGCCTCGATGCCGCGCTCCTCGGCGCTCGCCTGCATCTTGGAGACCATCAGGCTCGTGGACATGCCTGCGGAGCAGCAAAGCAGAATGTTGACCATGAGCTCTCCTCCTTTCCTTCTCCCGCGCGTGCGGGAACGACATTGCGCGGCCGTGGAAATGCGACCGCAATATTCTCATCACCCCACCTTGATGATACGCCGTGGAGCGAGGAATACCCAACGAAGTGACGTGCGCCGCGCAAGCGGCGGGTGGGCAGGGGGT
>ENA-OQBG01000009-OQBG01000009.1-human-gut-metagenome-genome-assembly--contig:-NODE-9-length-103314-cov-9.418047_pt1 | contig 103314 bp, 80 predicted proteins | sample MGYA00242746_ERZ504551 | MGnify/ENA primary metagenome ERZ504551 (study PRJEB26092, sample SAMD00036289) | human gut metagenome | host: Homo sapiens | study: EMG produced TPA metagenomics assembly of... | reverse complement strand
GTTCCAGCGAGTGGTCGACGCGACGCTACCTCGACATGTCAAGGTCGGTGAGAACGTACAGTCAGCGAACTGATCATCGCCACGGGGACGGGCGAAGACCAAAGTGCGCAAAAACTCGGGCACTACCATTATCTTCTTCCCAAACTCATGTCCGGCGAAATCGACGTTTCGAAGGTTGATCTCACGCAGCTAACAAATAATCATTTAGCCGGACGGATGCATTGGAGCAATGTGATCAGAGTAAGAGCTATTCACGCTGTGCACAGTCAGCAAAGCCAGATTCCTGCTTACGAATCTGTGCCTAAAGTGTCCCATTCTCCATGTCGCACCGCCTTGACGCTCGGCGGAATCGCGCCGCTGTTGAGCTGGCTGGCGGTGAGTCAGTTCACGGCACAGTCGTTCGCGATGCTCGTTGTATTCTGTCAAGTTGTCTTGTGCGGTGTGAGCTCTGAGCTCTCATGAAGCACTGGGTCGTTTGCGCCGCAGATTATGGTTTTTGGGGACGGTGTGTGTTCTTCTTGTTGTTTGATAACTCAAGAGTGAGTGATCTGCTGGCATGTCGCTTCAGCGGTTGCGTATCGGGGAAGATACGGATGGATTGTACCGTGCAATCGATGCCGTGGGACGGGCGGAGTATTCGTATTTTGGGACATGGAGTCCATTCTTGCGTCGCACCCCGCACGGGGTGCGACGCAAGAATGCGCCAACGTCTACTGCGCGCCGATCGCGGCCTTGAGCTCCTCGACCTTGTCGGTCTTCTCCCACGGGAACTCAACGTCCGTGCGGCCGAAGTGACCATACGCGGCGGTCTTCAGATAAATCGGACGTTTCAGATCCAGCTCGTCGATAATCGCAGCGGGGCGCAGATCGAAGACCTTGCGTACGGCGGCGGCGATCTGGCCGCGCGTCACGCCTTGCTCGGTGCCGAAGGTCTCCACGTTGACGGATACCGGGTCGGCAACGCCAATAGCGTAGGCGATTTGGATCTCGACTTTGTGGGCCAGGCCGGCAGCCACGATGTTCTTCGCAACCCAACGGGTGGCGTACGCGGCGGAACGATCGACCTTGGACGGGTCCTTGCCGGAGAACGCGCCACCGCCGTGGTGGGCGGCGCCACCGTAGGTGTCGACGATGATCTTGCGGCCGGTCAGACCGGCGTCGGCCGCCGGGCCGCCCAGGATGAACGAACCGGTCGGGTTGACCAGCTGGCGGTAGTTGTCATGCGGCACCTTGGAACCCAGCACCTCATCAAGCACCGGGTCAATCACGTGCTTCTTCAGCTCAACAGCAAGCCAATCCTGCGTAACCTCAGGATCATGCTGGGTGGAGATCAGCACGGTGTCCAGACGAACGGGCTTATCGTCATCGTCATACTCAATGGTCACCTGGGTCTTGCCGTCCGGGCGCAGGTGCGGCACTTCGCCGGACTTACGAACCTCGGTCAGACGGAAGGCGAGGCGATGTGCCAAGTAGATCGGAAGCGGCATCAGCGTCGGGGTCTCGTCGGTGGCGTAGCCAAACATCACGCCCTGATCGCCGGCACCTGTGCTTCGTAACGCTCTTCGCGGCTGGCGGCGGTCTCCTGATCGCCAGTCAGACGGGCAACGCCCTGGTTGATTTCGGCGCTCTGCTCGGTGATGGCCACGACCACGCCGCAGGAATCGGCGTCAAGGCCGACTTCGGAGGAGGTGTAGCCGATGTTGCGCAGGGTTTCGCGGACCTTGGACTGCACGTCGCAGTACCCCTTGGACGTGACTTCGCCGAAGATCAGGAACACGCCAGTGGCGGCGGAGGTCTCCACGGCCACATGGCTGGACGAATCCTGGGCCAGCAAATCATCAAGAATGGCGTCGGAGATTTGATCGCAGACCTTGTCAGGGTGGCCTTCGGTCACGGATTCGGCGGAAATAAGCCGATGTTCTTCTGTCATATCATCCCTTTCTTCAGGACTTATCGCCCCGCGGGATGCGAGGCACAATGATACGGTGTCAATTTTTACTTGTCACTGTGGAAGCGGGCATAAATAAAGGCTCGTGCCAACCAGCGCGGTGGCGCGAGCCTTGCGTCTTATTCGCTCCCGATGTTGAGTTATAGCCGATTGCGATAACTCAGGCAAGCGTGTCGCTCAAAATCAGTTGTGAGAGAACTCTCACACCATCATTCGGCGACGAACTGTCCAAACAATCCAAACGAATTGTCGGAATCGATCAGTTGCCCTCGTTGGCGTCGTCCTCGCCCAAGGTCTCCTCAAGCAGGCCCTCGTCGATTTCGCGGAAGGCGATGGACAGGGGCTTCTCATTGTTCTGGTATTCGACCAGCGGGCCGATGTTCTGCAGCAGGCCCTCGTTGAGCTGCGTGAAGTAGGAGTTGATCTGGCGTGCGCGCTTGGCGGCGAAAATGGCCAGCGCGTACTTGGAATCGGCGTGCTTCATCAGGTCGTCGATCGGCGGGTTCGCAAGACCGTCGGGTGTCGGGTCAGTACCAAAAGCCATTGTTCTTATCTCCAGACATTGGAAAATCTATCTCAACCGAAGCAAGTGTAGCCGTTTGGGGGGACTTCTGTCAGCCCTATACCGGACTCTCGCCAGAGGAATGTATTCCAAAAAAAACTGTGAGAAACGTTACGTTTTTGAAAATTCCACTATTCGACTCTTGACAAATGGCGTGTCCCTCGCAAAGGCTTGAATAGAACCATGACTGAAATGCGATCTGCAAAAATTATGTCAGGGCGCGTCTTTGCAGGCGCCCGAGCCCTCTACCGTGCTGCGGGCGTCAGCGGAGACGACATGGGCAAGAAGCCCATCATCGCCATCGCCAACTCGTTCGATGAGTTCCTGCCCGGCCATGTCCACCTCAACAAGGTCGGCCGCATCGTTTCCGAGGCTATCAAGGAAGCCGGCGGCATTCCGCGCGAGTTCAACACGATGGCCGTGGATGACGGCATCGCCATGGGCCACACTGGCATGCTCTACTCCCTGCCTTCCCGCGACATCATCGCCGACACCGTCGAATATCAGTGCAACGCGCACTGCGCCGACGCCCTCATCTGCATCCCGAACTGCGACAAGGTCGTGCCGGGCATGCTGATGGCAGCCCTGCGCCTCAACATTCCGACCGTGTTCGTCTCCGGTGGCCCGATGGAGGCCGGCACCACGGTGCTCGCCGACGGCACAGTCAAGAGCACCGACCTTATCGACGTGATGTACGCCACCGCCGACGACAACGTCTCCGATGAGGAACTGCTCAATTACGAGAAGACCGTCTGCCCGACCTGCGGCTCCTGCGCCGGCATGTTCACCGCCAACTCGATGAACTGCCTGACCGAGGCCATCGGCCTGGCCCTGCCCGGCAACGGCACCATCCTCGCCTCCCACTCCTACCGCAAGGACCTGTTCAAGCGTGCCGCCAAGCAAGTCGTCAAGATCGCTCACCAGTACTACGACGATTCCGACGATTCCGTGCTGCCGCGCTCCATCGCCACCAAGGAAGCCTTCGAGAACGCCATGACCATGGATGTGGCCATGGGCGGTTCCACCAACACCGTGCTGCACATCCTCGCCATGGCCCAGTCCGCCGACGTGGACTTCACCCTGGACGACATCGAGCGTATTTCCCACACCGTGCCGTGCATCTGCAAGGCCTCGCCGTCCGGCAAGTGGGAGATTTCCGACGTGCATCGCGCCGGCGGCATCACCGGCATCCTCGGCGAGCTCGACCGCGCCGGCAAGCTGCACACCAACGTGCATTCCATCGACTACCCGACGCTGGAAGCCAAGCTGGCCGATTGGGACATCATGCGCCCGACCTGCACCGAGGAAGCCCAGCAGATGTACAAGGCCGCTCCTGGCCACATCATCTCCCCGGAGCCGTGGACGCACACCACCCTGTTCGACTCGCTCGACCGCGACCGCACCAACGGCGCCATCCACGACATCAACCACCCGGAGATTCACGAAGGCGGCCTCGCCGTGCTGCGCGGCAACCTGGCCCCCGACGGCTGCGTGGTCAAGACCGCCGGTGTTCCGCCGGAGATCTGGAAGTTCCGTGGACCGGCTCTGGTGGTCGACTCCCAGGAGCAGGCCATCGAGGTCATTCTGAACGACACCCTGAAGCCTGGCATGGCGCTTGTGATTCGTTACGAGGGTCCGAAGGGCGGCCCGGGTATGCAGGAAATGCTGTACCCGACCTCCTTCGTCAAGGGCAAGGGCATCGGCAAACAGGTCGCCATGCTCACCGACGGTCGCTACTCCGGCGGTTCCTCCGGTCTGGCCATCGGCCACATGGCGCCTGAGGCTGCCAACAAGGGCCCGGTGGCGCTCATCAAGAACGGCGACATCATCGATATCGATATCGAAGCCCGTTCCGTGAACGTCGAACTGACTGACGAGCAGCTGGACGAGCGTCGTCGCGAGCTTGAGGCTGGCGACGGCTACGTGGCTCACCGCAACCGCCACGTCTCCCAGGCGCTGAAGGCGTACGCCGCCTTCGCCCGCTCGGCCGACAAGGGTGCGACGCGTGACCCGGAGCTGATCAACAAGCTCTCCGGTCTCAACTGATCGCCGATTGCATAGCTGAAAGGCCCGGCATCTTCTTTATGAAGATGCCGGGCCTTTACTGTGCTTCCGAGGCGGGAGCGATATTGCTTGTTATCGCACGCAGGCGGCGGGGGAGAGGCGTGCGCCTCGGGCCCAGTCGGCGGCGCGCATGGCCTTCTTGCCTTGCGCCTTGACTTGGGTGAGTTCCAGCGGCGTGCTGCCGGTACCAACCCACACGTTCTTCTTGCCCACCTTCAGCTCGCCGGGCTGAAGCTCGGCCGGAGTGTTGGGATTGGACTGGTCGGCCGGTTGTGCGGCGAGAATATGCAGGGCGAGGGATTTAGCGGTTGACTCGTCATTATCGGCGATTGGCCCTTCCGCAAACAGTTCGGTCCATGCCCCGGGATGTGGCGTGCAGGCGCGAATCTGGCGGTCGATGGCCTCGGCCTCGTCCGTCCAACTGATGCGGGCGTCCTCCACCGTGATCTTGTGCGCATATTCCAGGCTCTCGGCCGGCTGCGCGGTGAATGTGGCGGTGCCTTCGCCGACGGCGGCCAGAGCATCCACATACATGGGCGCGCCTTCCTCGGCCAGACGGTCAAGCAGTTCGCCGGAGGTCTCACGGCCGGTCAGTTCGATGGTCAGGGAAGCGACGATCGGGCCATCGTCCAAGCCCTCGCCGACCTTGAACACGTCGCGCCGGTGGTCGGGTCGCCCGCCCAAATCGCACGCTGGGCGGGAGCGGCGCCACGCCACTTCGGCAGGTTGGAGAAATGCAGGTTGTACCAGCCCATGGGCACTGCGTCGAGTACGTTCTTAGGCAGGATATTGCCATAGGCGATGACCGCGGCGATATCCGCATGCAGGTTGTTCAGCGCTTCCATGAATTCGGGGGAGCGGGGTTTGAGATCGATGACGGGCAACCCGAGTTCCAGAGCCGTCGCCTTGACCGGGCTGGGCGTGAGCTTGCGGCCGCGGCCGGTAGGCGCGTCGGGGCGGGTGATGACGCCGACCACATCAAAACGTGGATCGGCGGCAAAGGCCTTGAGTGAGGGCACCGCTACATCGGGGGTGCCGGCGAACACGAGTTTGAGCATGGTCCTCCTTAAAACGTCGATGCTCACTGCACGGCCGGAATGTTCACGCCATTGGCGATGAGCAGTTCACGCAGCTTGACCGGATCCTGGAAACGCACGCCACGGATGCCGGCCGCATTCGAACCGACGATGTTCATGGCCTTGTCGTCGATGAACAACGCGCCATCGGCCTTGATGCCGAACTGGTTCAACGCGGCCTCGTAGATTTCCTTGTGTGGCTTGCGCAGCTTGACAAAACCGGAGACGAGCTTGCCATCAAGCTGCTGCAAAATATCGCACTGTTCCTCGGCCACGTGGAACAGACTGGATTCCCAGTTGCTCAGGCCCCACACGCCGATGCCGGCAGCCTTCAGGTCATTGACCAGCACGCGTGCGCCCGGCACGATGCCGGTCAGGGAGTCGCGGAAGTTCTTGATGTAGTAGTCGAGGATGTCCGCCCACTTATCGCCCCTGTCACGGCGTATGATGGCGATGGCCTCGTCGGTGCTGGTGCCGCCGTCCATCAGGTCGTTGACATCGTAGAAGCCGGAGATGTCGTTGTCGAGGAATTCGTCGATGGTCTTCTGGCTGTAGCGGGGGATGAGTACGGCGACCGGATCCCAGTAAATCAGCACGTTGCCGAAATCGAAGATCACGTCGGTGATCGGCTTGCCGGCGTTCGCAGCGGCCTCGCCATCCGCGACCAGCACGTCGTAATCCATATCCGGCTCTCCAGGCCAACCCTTCATGGTGTCCTCCTTCTAGCGATGTTCATTCTGTAATTATCGTTTCACGTGTTGAAGACGATTAGATCAGGTCCTTGGGATCTACTCGGAAGCGAAGCTCGCCGGGTTCGCGGGACGCCACATGACGAGCGGTTTCCCGGTGCAGTCGGGCCGCCAGCTCGGCTCGCCGACTCTGCGGCACACGGATTACTGCCTTCACCCGGTCGGCCGTGGCTTCGAGCTCCCGGGCGTCGACCGTGTCCGGTTGCGCGATCGGCACCGGGCCCAACATGCCGGGCAGCTCGCCGCAGGCCGTCCAATCGCCGCCCAGCGCGCCGATACGCTGCATCAGCGTCATCACCGCATCACGGCGTCCCCATACGCAGGCGGCGGCCACGGCCGGCGGCATACCGGTCTCCACACGCTCCTCAAGATCCTTGGCTGCAAGAATCCTCGAATCCCAGAGCATCAGCGATTGGGCGATGGCCGGGTCGGTTTCGCCGAGAATCAACGCCTGGCCGCCACGGGAACGCGGCGCGCACAACGACACCGCACGCATCCACGCGGTCAATGTATCCAAGCGAGCATCCACGCCCAACGCATACAAGCTGGTCCAAGCGTCGAGCACGGCCACGGCACGATACTCATGGCCAGCCGATCCCTGCTCGGCACTGACCGGACGCACGCGCGGTTCGAAACCGGGAGTGGCGATGACAATCATCGGCTGGCAAGCTACATCGCGCACCAGACCCTGCGTCTTGCTGGACAAAACTACTGGCACGCCACGGAACAATCCAGCCAGCTCCGCCGCAGTGCCGGCAGCCCCCACACGCACCACGCGCATACGTTCATGCCCACAGCCCGGGCACTTCCAGTTGATGGCGGCAGCCCCACACCAGCGGCATCGCGGTGTAGAATCCCGGCGGTCGGCCGGCAGTTGCAACGGTCCGGAACACTTGGCACAACGCACCTGACGATGGCATTTCGCACAGCTCAAGGTCTCACTGACATTGTCTTGCGGAATGGATAGCAGCACGGGGCCACTTTCCAAAGCCTTAGATAGCACGCGGACGGCCGTATGCGGCACGCGCGCCCCGATGGACGGGTCAGCGAGACGCGCAAGCTCATCGCGATTGAGCCAACGCACCCAAGGCGTCGCATCCTTCAGTGGCGAGGCAAGCGGATGAATCGCGGTGGAATAGCCGCTCACCGGAGTTTCCACCGTACCTGGACCGGTGTTTTCCCACTGACTTTGCGGAGTGCGCGCATTGGCCATGGCCACGAATACGCCGCCATGGGACTTGGCGCGCAACCGCATCACGCCGCGAGCCTGTGGATACGGCATCATACCGTCCATGTTCTGATAGGCGGCATCCTCCAGAATGGCGAACAGTGCCGGGCCTTCAACCGGCGCATACATCACCGCACGGGTGCCGATCACCACCTTCACCTGGCCCAACGCCACAGCCAGACTACGTGCGATACCGGTCGCCGCGGGCATGGTCTCCGCGTTAAGCACGGCGACGTCGCCCACCCAACCGCCGGCCGGAGCAGGGGCGAACGGTTTGAGCCCATAATTGCGCAGCATAGGCATCAGTCTCGATCCTCGCTGCATGGTGGGCAATTCAACCACGGCAGCTTTACCGGCACTCAACGCAGTGGCCACCATCCATGCCATGTTCCGTTGCCACTCCTGTGCACCGGGCAACGAATCAAACACAAAAGATTGGAAACGTTGACCGGTAAGCGCATCATGAAGCACATTGACATCGGCGTAATTGGCGGTCAGACGACGATACCCCTGCGCAGCTCCTTCCGAAACGGTGCTAGCACGGCAAAGGTAGAGCCAGCAGGTTTGGTCCCATCGGGATTGGTGCCACGCCCGGCAAAACCGCCTTGCGTATTATCCGGCAATGAGCCGCCGACCGGCCGACGGAACGACGCGGCCAACCGCTGCTCGGTCTCCACCTTGGCCACGCGCGGTGGCACGGCGAAACGCAGAATATTGGCCCGTGTGCCGCCATAGGCTTTGGCAACCAGACCGATATCCTCGCGCATCGAAGCGGGAACCAGTACATCGGGGCTTAGCACTCGCTCGATATAGCGAATCGAAGAGCGCGGCGTATCACTGGTATCGGTGCGTGCCCAGATCACGCCGCTGACCCTCTGACCGCCAAACCGCACGCGCACCAGCACACCCGGTTGTGCGGCCTCGCTGTCTTTTTCATCAATGAAGTAATCGAATGTCTGACCGAGGTGGAGCGCCTGCACATTCAGCACGACTTGCGCTATGGGATGCTGCTCGGCCGGCGTATGCTCCGCAGGCGCACGTTTACGCCGCTTGCGGGGAGCCAGCCCCGCAAGCGTCAACTGTTCTGCGCCTGAAGTAGTCATGGCTCAACTATAAGTGCCGGAGCCGAGGTCGTAAATTTTACCGGCGCAGGTAATCGAGTACGTGGGTTAGGTCGCGGTCGTTGATGGCTTTGTCGGCGGCGAGCTGGGTCTTTGGCTTGGCACAGAACGCGAGACCCAGACCGGCGGCCTGAATCATCGGAATATCGTTGGCGCCATCGCCCACAGCCACGGTCTGGCTCATCGGAATACCCAAACGGTCCGCCCATGTCTGCAAGGCGTGTAACTTCACAGTCTTGCTCACGATTTCGCCGAGCACCTTGCCGGTCAAGCACCCATCGGCAACCTCAAGCCGGTTGGCGATCCAATAGTCGATATGGCCTTCGGCCGCCAGCATATCGACCACTTCATGGAAGCCGCCGGACACCACGCCGATCTTCCAACCGTGTTCATGCAGCGTGTCGATAAGCTCCAGCGCACCCTTGGTGAAATGCAGCTTGTCATGCACCGTGTCGAACACGGAGATCGGCAGGCCCTCCAACAGGGCCACTCGTGCGCGCAGCGCATCGCAGAACTCCAGTTCGCCGCGCATGGCGCGTGCGGTCACTCCGGCAATCTCCTCACCGCAGCCAGCCACCACGCCCAACTCGTCGATAACCTCTTCGTCAATGAGCGTGGAGTCCACATCCATAACCAGCAGGCCGGGCTCGCTCAGCGTCGGCACAGAAACCGCAGAACCAGCCGGGCTCCCAACTTCGCTCTCGGCGGACTTGTCAATAAAATGCACATCTTCTTGCGTCATGCTTCTGATTCTTGGAAAACCTTGGGACAATGCCCTCTATGAGTTTTTCCATGGCAGCCGCCACTATTCTTGCGACCGACCCTACGCCCATCTGCACCACCACCGAACCCGGCCTGATCGGCACCATCACCGACTGGCTGATCATGCTGATGGAAACCATCGGCGGTATCGGCGTGGCCTTGGCCATCGCCCTCGAATCCATCTTCCCGCCCATCCCGTCCGAAGTCATCCTTCCGCTCGCCGGCTTCACCGCCGCACGCGGCACCTTGAGTTTGCCGGGCGCAATCATCTGGGCCACCATCGGCTCCGTACTTGGTGCCTGGACCTTGTACGGCATCTCCCGCTGGGTGGGCCTGCATCGCATCAATCTCGCGGCAGACAAAATCCCCGGCGTCAGCCGCAAAGACGTGAGCAAAGCCAACGACTGGTTCACCAAATACGGCACATGGTCGGTGCTCATCGGCCGCGTGATTCCCGTGGTACGCTCGCTGATTTCGATTCCCGCCGGATTCAACCGCATGAACTTCCTGCACTTCACCGGCTGGACCCTGCTCGGCTCGGCCGTGTGGAACACCATCCTCGTTTCCGCCGGTTACCTGCTCGGCGACCAGTGGTGCTCGATTCAAGGCGCGCTCGGCGTGTTCGAGGACGTGGTCATCGCGGCCGTGATTGTGGTCATCGTATGGTTCGTGGTGCGAAAAGTGCGTACTGTTATACGTAACAGGAAATCCGCCGACGGCAACGAATAGGGTCTGCCGACTGCCATAAGTTGCCGACAATCCCGGATAGAAGGGAAGCGAAGAACCCGCATGAGCGACACCGAAGATCTCGCCGCGCTGAACGATCGCCTGATGGCCAAGAACCATGCGCTCGCCGAAGCGCTGAGCCGCGCCGGCAAGGAACTGACCAAGGCGAAGTCACAGCTCGCCCAGCTCGCTCAGCCGCCGCTCACCTTCGCCACCATGGTCAAGGTCGATTCCACCCGCACCGATGAAGACGGCATCCAGCACGCGTCGGCCGAAGTCATTTCCGGCACCCGCCGCATGGTGGTGTCTGTGGCCTCCAACGTCAACGCCGCCCGCCTGACCGCCGGGGCCACCGTGATGCTCAACGAGAAGCTCGTGCTGGTCGAGCAGCGCGATGCTGACACCGTGGGCCAGATTCGCAGTGTCAAGCAGGTACTTGACGACGGTCGACTGATCGTTACCGACGCCTCCGGCAATCCCGTGCTCATCCGCCGTTCCGGCGCGCTCGCGTATGCGGGCATCAATCAGGGCGACCGTATTATCGTCGATCCGTCCGTCCGCCTCGCCATCGAAGCGCTGCCCGCCGAGGGCGACAAGGATCTGGTGCTGGAGGAGACCCCGGATGTCACGTTCGCCGACATCGGCGGCCTGGATAGTGAGATCGGTCGTATCAGGGACGCCGTCCAACTGCCGTTCCAGCATCGTGCGCTGTTTGAGCGCTACGATTTGAAGCCGCCAAAGGGCGTGCTGCTGTACGGTCCGCCCGGCAACGGCAAGACGATGATTGCCAAGGCCGTGGCGAACGCCCTATGCGAGGGTGGTTACGATTCGAATGGCGACGGCGCAATCAGTCCGGCCGAAACCCATGTCAAGGGCGTGTTCCTGTCCGTCAAGGGCCCGGAACTGCTCAACAAATACGTCGGTGAATCCGAACGACTGATTCGCCTGATTTTCCAGCGCGCCCGTGAACGCGCCGCGGACGGCAATCCGGTGGTCGTGTTCATCGATGAGATGGATTCGCTGCTACGCACCCGCGGCTCCGGCGTCTCCTCCGATGTGGAGACCACGATTGTGCCCCAGTTCCTCTCCGAACTCGACGGCGTGGAATCACTCGACAATGTGATGGTAATCGGTGCTTCCAACCGCGTGGACATGATCGATCCGGCTGTGTTGCGACCGGGGCGTCTCGACGTCAAGATTCGCGTCGGCCGGCCCAAAACCAATCAGGCCATCGCCATCGTGGACCATTACCTCACCGACGACCTGCCTCTGGAAGATGGCGTCGACGCGCACGCCTTGTCCGCCGTGCTGGTGCATGACATCTACGGAACCTCCGAACGCCGCCATCTATGCGACGTGCAGGAGGAGAACGGCCAGTGGCATGCGTTGTTCCTGGCCGATGTGGTCTCCGGCGCGATGCTCAAGAACATCGTGGACCGGGCCAAGACCCGAGCAGTCAAGGAATCCATCGAAACCGGCTCGGACGTGGCACTCACCGTGCCGTTGCTCGCCGCCGCCGTGGAAGACGAATACCGCGAGACCCGCGATTCCATGGCCGACGTGGACCCCGAACAATGGTCGCGCATCAACGGCATGGACCCGATCCGCCGCATCCGCACCGCCGAATAGCTCAAGCTCAAGGAGCACTACATGACCGTTAAACGAGTGATGGGCACCGAAACCGAATACGCGGTATCCCTGAACACCCCGGACCGCTACAATCCGGTGCAACTGTCCTTCGACGTGGTGAATGGCGCTGCGGACAGCCACAGCAAATCCATCCGCTGGGACTACCGGCAGGAGGACCCGGTCAACGACGCGCGCGGCACCCGTCTCGAACGCGCCGCCGCCCGCCCGGACATGCTCACCGACGCCCCGCAGCTCAACATCACCAACGTGATCGCCCCCAACGGCGGCCGCGTCTACGTGGACCACGCCCACCCCGAATACTCGGCGCCGGAAACTACCGACCCGTTCGAAGCGGTCCGATACGACCACGCCGGAGACCTCATCATGCAGGCCGCCACCGAACACGCCCGCAAACAGACTGGCACTCCCATTGCCCTGCATCGCAACAATGTGGATGGCAAGGGCTCCTGCTGGGGCACGCACGAGAACTATATGATGGCCCGCGCGGTGCCATTCGACTTGGTCACACGCCTGATGACCCTCCACTTCGTCACCCGCCAGATCTACGCCGGCTCCGGCCGCGTAGGGATTGGCGAGAACAGCGAGATCCCGGGCTACCAGCTCAGCCAGCGCGCCGACTACATCCACGCCAAAGTCGGCCTGCAAACCACCTTCGAACGCCCGATCATCAATACGCGCGACGAATCCCACTCCACCGATGCATACCGCCGTCTGCACGTCATCGTCGGCGACGCCAATCGCATGGAGGTGCCGCAGGCACTGAAACTCGGCACCACGAGCATGCTGCTGTGGCTGCTCGAACATGCGGACGAGGCCGGATTCGACCTGAACGCCTTCCTCGACGAACTCGAACTGTCTGACCCAGTCGAGGCCATACACACCGTTTCCCGCGACCTGACGCTGGGGGCAATCTTGCCGCTGGCCAACGGCGGCGAAACCAACGCATGGCTTATCCAGCTCAAACTGCGCCAAGCCGTCTACCAGGTTGCCGCACTGGTCGAAGGTACCGACACCGCCGGCGAACCCGCCTGGCCGGACAAATCCACCACATCCATTATGGCGATGTGGCAGCAGGCGCTCATCGACTGCGCCTCCATCCGCCATGCCGCCGACGATGACGAACGTCTGGCCATGACCGGCGAGGCCAGCCGCATCGAATGGCTGCTCAAATGGCAGCTGCTCGAAAAACTGCGCCGCAAAATCACCACAACGTCCGCACCCGGCGTGGCCAACGGATGGAATGATCCGCGACTGAAGGTCATCGACCTGAAATGGGCGGCGCTCGACCCCGCGGACAGCATCTTCACCAAACTCGAACCCCGCACCGAACGGGTGGTGAGCGCCGCCGACATCGCACGCGCCACCACCGAACCGCCGGAAGACACCCGCGCCTGGCTCAGGGCAAAACTCGTGGCGCAATTCGGCGATGAGGTGGCCGCCGCCAGCTGGTCCCGACTCACTGTTCGCGACCCGCGCGCCGCAGACGAGGGCGAGGCGGTCGAATTCTACGGCAATGCCGGCCATATGGCCGCTACCGACCATCACCTGTTCTCCCTCGACATCTCCGATCCGCTCGCCTTCACCAAGGCGCACTGCGAAACCGAACTCAATTCAGCCGAACACGCCATCGATCTGCTGAAGTCGCTGGCCATCAACGCCGAACGATAGACTTGGTAGCTATGGAAGAAACACGCGAAGAGACCCCACAGGACCTGCGCAACCTTGCGCTCAAAGTCGCCGGCCTGCTCGAAGAAGCCGGCCAGCATGCCCTCCACGACCAACTCAATCCGCGTAACCTCGCCCAGCCGAGCACCGAGAACGCGGACCGTGGCCCCCGCTACAAGCTTGAAGTGGACAACAAGATCATGCGCTTCATGAGCGCCAGAATCGCCGACATCGCCCACTTCGACGGCTTCTGGACCACCCGCCCCGCCGAAAGCCGCCCTGGCCAGCGTTACTGGTACATCGGCAAGATCGACGGTGTGATCAACTACGTACGTCGCATGAGCGAATGGACGGTGACCGCCGCCCTGTTCGAATTCGGCCCGGACAACGAGCCCAAGCCGATCATCGGCATCGTGCACCGCCCCGGGCCCTCGGCCTGACCTACCTGGCCGCCAGGGGAGCGGGTGCCGTGCGCATCCACAAACCGCGGTCGGCGAGAAGCGCGACAAGGTCGTGCCGTCGATGACCTCCTCGCTGGATGGTTCTGTGCTGAGCTACGGCATGTCCTTCATCCCCAGCGAATCGCAGCGTGCGCTCGACGTGGCCTCCTCGCTCGCCGGACGCCCGGCCGACATCAAGCGCGTGGGCCCCGTCTCGCTCGACCTGTGCAAAGTGGCCGACGGCACCTATGACGCCTACTTCGAGCCGATGCTGCACGTGTGGGATATCGCGGGCATCGCCGCCGGCACCGTAGTGGTCTGGGAGGCACAGGGCACGCTGAGCCGTTGGGACGGCGAACGCATCCACTGGCGTCACGATAACGATGTAGTGCCTCCAATGGACTCATCATCCGCGAACTGCAGCATTACCTGCAGCAGTATCCGTGGCTCGACTCCATCAACCAGCGATAATTTTTGACTCCTCCGGCTCCCCTCGGGTGAGGGGAGCCGTCGGCCGAAGGCTGACTGAGAGGAGTTTGACAGCCCAAGAAGAAGACAACATGCCACAACAATTCGAACAACCTCAAGCACAGCAGGCCGCGACCCAGGAAGACGACGCCCTCGCCACCACGCAGGCCGCCGCCCAAACCGAGTCCACCGACCAAGCCGACGTGTTGGACGACATCCTCGACGACATCGAATCCGCCTTGGAAACCAACGCCGAGGAATACGTCAACAGCTTCGTGCAAAAAGGCGGCGAGTGATGCCCCAACTGCGTGACAGCGGCACCCGCTCCCTGCACGCCACGGAACCCGTACCATCCGCCGAGATGGACGGGTTCTGCCGTATTTTCGGCGTCGAAACCGAATACGGCGTGGCGGTCACCGGTGCCGAACGCCCCGTGGACGCCGGCCAGGTGGCGATGACCATGTTCCAGCCCATCGTCTCCCGTTCCCGCTCCACCAACACGTATCTGGCCAATGGCTCACGTCTGTATCTGGACGTCGGATCCCACCCCGAATACGCCACCGCCGAAGCGCGCGACCCGCGCGAGGCCCTGGCCCAGGACCTCGCCGGCGAACACGTGATGCGCAACCTAGCCCTGAAGGCCCAGCGCAAGCTGCGCGAATCCTACGGCGCACACGCCACGATCCATGTGTTCAAAAACAACGTCGACTCCGCCGGCCACGCCTTCGGCTGCCACGAAAACTACCTGGTCCGCCGCTTCGTGCCGTTGGAGACCATCGAACACCAGCTGCTGCCGTTCCTCATCACCCGCCAGCTGTACACCGGTGCCGGCCGCATGACCCCGGACGGCTTCCAGATCACCCAGCGCGCGGACTTCCTGGACGAGGCCGTCTCCTCGGCCACCACCCGCTCCCGCCCGATGGTCAACACGCGCGACGAACCGCACGCCGACCCCGACTCCTTCCGCCGGCTGCATGTGATCATCGGCGACTCGAACCGTTCGCAATGGTCCACATGGATGAAGCTTGCCGTCACGCACCTTGTGCTGTGCGCGATCGAAGACGCCTTCCGCCATGGCGTTCCGTCCGGATTCGAGCAGTATGCCTTTGCTGATCCGGCTGCCGCCAATCGCACGGTCAGTCGATTCCTTGACAATCCGCGCGCCGAACTGACGTTCGAATCAGGCGAATCCGTGTCCGCACTGGGTCTGCAGCGCCGGTATTATGCGGCGGTCAAGGCCTTCATCGAAACCCATGGCGATGCGCTGGCAAGTTCGCTGCCGGCCACCACGATCGACACGATTATGGGGGAGTGGAGCCGCGTTCTGGACGCGCTGGAGCGTGGTACATACGATGCGCTCGCCGACCGCGTGGACTGGGCCGCCAAGAAGCGTCTGTTCGACGCGCTCAAACGCCGTCGCCCGGACGTCACCTTCGCCCAGATGGAACAGCTTGAGCTCGACTACCACGACATCGCCAACGGTCGCCTGTACGGTTCGCTCGTAGCCCGCAACCAGATGCGTGAGCTGCTGACAGGAGACAACGTGGAATACGCCGTGCACAATCCGCCGACCGACACCCGTGCCGCCCTGCGTGGCCGGTTCGTGGACGCGGCCCTGACGTCGGGGCCCAGTTCTCCGCCGACTGGACCCACCTGACCCTGACCGCCCCCGAACGCCGGGAAGCCATACTCCTCGATCCCTTCGAGGCCGAGCCCACCCTGGGATTCGAGCAGCTTATGGAAGCGCTGAACTAGTCCGGAATAATACGGTTGGACAACACGTCACAGCACCACAACAAAAAGACCCCGACCATCTCGGTCGGGGTCTTTGTCGTCAGTAATGCTCGAAGTAATCGCTACGAGCAGAAGGTCACTCGGTGACGGCCTTCTTCAGCAGGGAGCCAGCGGAGATACGAACGCCGTAGGAAGCCGGAATGTCAATCTGCTCGCCAGTGCGCGGGTTGCGGCCGGTGCGAGCGGCGCGCTTGACGCGCTCAGCGGAGAACAGGCCGGTGAGCTTCAGGCCTTCGCCGGACTTCATAGCCTCGACGAACACATCCTGGAAGGCGTTAACAGCAGCCTCGGCCTGAGCCTTGGTCAGGTTGGACTTCTGGGCGATCTTCGAAACGAGGTCAGACTTGTTGTATGCCATAAAGCATCCTTCTTGGGTCAGGGGACAAGCACTTTTGCTTAGTCCATGTTGTCATCAATGATACTAGCGCATGTTTCTGCGAAAACCCGCGTTTTATAAGGGTTTTCACATCTATTTCCCCGAAGGGGGTATGAAAATAGACGAATCAGACAAGATTATGCTTGTCAAGCCACTTCATGGCCGCCGCGCCCAGCGGAATGCGCAGCCAGTAGAACACCACGCGGTGCAGCAAAGTGGCGGAAAGCGCCACGCCCTGCGGCACTCCGACCGCCACGAACGCGAATGTCAGCGCCGCTTCCACACCGCCCAGACCGCCTGGAGTGGGCACTGCGGAACCCAATGCATAGGCCAGCAGGAAGACGAACGTCGTTTCAATCGGATTCGATGAATGGCCGAACGCTTGCAGGGCCGCCCAGAAAGCGAGCCCAGTGGTCGCGTTCTGGAACAGCGCGCCCAGGCAGCTGACTGTGAGCTGTCGGGGCTGGGAAAGCACGTCCAGCAGCTGGTTGATATACGTCTTGGCCAGCGGCATAAGACGACGGGTCACCCAGTGGCGCAACGGCGGAATCATCATCGCAATGGACAGCACCACGACCACAACGCCCAGCACGATAACCAACGTGTTTGTCGGGATTGCGCCGGAGAACATGTTGCGGCCGGTGAACAGGCCGATGATGACCAGCATGGAGAAGTACACGGCGTAATACACCACGAGCGCGGCGCTCATAATTGCGGTCGCCTGGGTGTTGCGATAGCCGGATTTGCGCAGGAACTGCAGGTTGACGAACGAGGGGCCCACGCCGGCTGGCATGGATACGGTGGCGAAGCCGCCTGCCACCTGGCTCATGAAGACGCCCATATTGTCACGCTTGTGCCGCGCCATCAGGGAACCGAGCGAAATCGACGAGCCGATCCAGCCGCAGACACCGAACGCGAGCGTCACCACCGCCATCAACGGGTTGGCGTTGGTCAGCGCGGTGATGATCTCCTCGGGCTTCAGTTGGGTGAAGACCACGACCACGGCCACGATGACCAGCAGCATGGTGATCATCGAACGCCAGGAGAATCGGGCCAGCGTCACCGGTTCGGCGGATTCCACCGTCTCCTCGTCAGCCAGCGCGGTGATACGACTCCTCAGGCCCTTGAGCAGCTGCTTGTCCCAGGATTCCAGCGCGCGCGTGGGGGAGGGGACCGCGACCTTCTGAATGAACGGGGCCAAGGCCGTCAGAGTCGTGTCTCCCCACGCCTCGCGGGCGGCCTCCACCGCCGGTTCCACGCCGATCAGCGCGGCGAACAGCACTAGCAGCTGAACTTTGTCGAGCGCGGTGTTGGCCGGACCGGAAGCGTTGTCGCCGTTGAGCCAGCCGGCAATCACGGCGGTGCCGTCTTCAAGCCGGGCGAGCGTGTCCGGCGTGATGCGCCGGTGCGTATAGCCGCGCCGGCTCGCCACGGACAGGTAGCGCATGTAGGCCACGGCATCCGCCTTGGTAAGCGTGTTCAGGTTGGCGGGCAGTTCGATGGTGTGTGCATCCAGCACCAGAATCGCGGATTCGTCGGTATCGGCGATGCCGTAGGGTGCGGGCGCGGGCAGTTTGATATTGTGCAGACCCAGCAGCATGGCGAAATGATGCTGGACGGCGTCACGCACGGAACGGTCACGTCGGATGGACACACTGGTGAAACGCACCCAGTCCCACAACTGCTTCAGATAGCCGACGGTATGGGTCTGCGCGTCGATGACGGAAACGATGAAACGACGGTTGTCCGTGGTATCCAGATCGTAGATGCGCGAGCCTTCGGCCAGATCGTCGTCCAGCGTGACGGCCAGTGAACCGTGGCCGACGCCGGGCTCCTGATGCCGAATCAGCGAGGCGGTGTCCAGTCCGATGCCTTTCAGGGCGGCGACCAGATCTTGGCCCCACACGCCCTTGTTCTGCGTGCCGACCACGAATCGGATCAGCATGCCCACTGTGCGGCCGGCGGCCATCGACACCAGCATGCCGGTGACCGAATGCCACGACAGCACCACCATCACCGCAGCGATGGCATACAGGATATTCCAGCTCCATTTGACCGTGGAGCGGGTGCGGCGTGGCCCGGCGGCGGTCAGGAAGGACGCCATGCCGGCGTAGATGTCGGGCAACAGCCCGGAGCCGTATGAGGTGGCGGCTGAGACTAGTGCCATTGGCAGGGTGAAATCGTTCAGACTGCTGATTGCCGTCGATATGACCCACACCATGCCGTAGCCGGCGAACATGGCCAGCGCGGACACCGCGGCCTGCAGCCATTCCCGGGCCAGTAGCAATTGAGCGAGCACGATAACTACGATGACCGTGGTGGCCAGCTGCGTCAGTACGGTGGAGGGGAAAGCAGCCAGCCAGTTGATGGCTTGGGCGGCGGTATGCGCGTCGGATTCGACGCCGCGCGTCATGCCGCCCAGATACACGGCGAACACCATGACCACGGCGGCCATCAATAGCGACAGACCGGCTCGGGTCAGGTCGCCGAAGTCGCGCGTGCGGCGCGGAGCGATGTCGTCGATGTATGGTCCGGAATCGTTGCTGTCGTCGGTTGCCGGGCTGTCCGGTCCGCTGACAGCAAACTGGCCGACCGGCCGTCACCAGAGGCGATCGGCCGGTCGGTAGTGGAGGAGGTCGCCTTGTTCGGGCGATCTTCCGTAGTGGACTGATCCTGTTCAGTAGTCATGAAATGGTCACCTGACGCCTGTCCTTGTTCGGTTCAGTTTGCGGTTCGGTTTGTGACTCAGCGCAGTAGTGTGGTGGATGCGAAGGATTCGAGGGACTCGAGGGACTCGAGAGACTCGCATCGCGCCTATCTCAGCGGCCGAAAGCGACGAGCTGGCTGGCCACACCGGTGTAGGTGGCGGGGGTCAGAGCCTTCAAGCGAGCGGCGGTTTCCGGGTCGAAGGACTGCTGGTCGATGAACTGCTCGACCTGTTCCTTGTTGATGGTGTGGCCGCGCATAAGCTCCTTGACCTTCTCGTACGGCTTATCCATGCCCGGCAGGCCCTTGAGCTCGCAGGCGCGCATGGCGGTCTGGATCGGCTCGCCAAGCACCTCCCAGTTCTCATCCAGCTCACGCTCGATGACGTGGGTGTTCGGGTGGATGGACTCAAGGCCACCCATGAGGTTGGTCAGGGCGAGCAAGGAGTAGCCGAGCGCGGAACCGATGTTGCGCTGGGTGGTCGAATCGGTCAGATCGCGCTGCCAACGGGATTCCACCAGCGTGGCGGAGAGGGTGTCGAGCAGCGAGCAGCTGATCTCGAAGTTGGCTTCGGCGTTCTCGAAACGAATCGGGTTGACCTTGTGCGGCATGGTGGAGGAACCAGTGGCACCCTTGACCGGCACCTGGGCGAACACGCCGCGGGAGATGTACATCCACACGTCCACACACAGGTTGTGCATGATGCGGTTGGCGTGGGAGACGGTGGAGTACAGCTCGGCCTGCCAGTCGTGGCTTTCGATCTGCGTGGTCAGCGGGTTCCAGGTCAGGCCCATGCGGTTCGTGACGAACTCGCGGGAGACAGCGATCCAGTCGACATCCGGGCATGCGGCCAGGTGGGCACCGAACGTGCCGGTCGCGCCGTTGATCTTGCCCAGGTACTCCTGGTTTTCGATGTGCTTGAGCTGACGGTTCAGACGGTAGACGTAGACGGCGAGCTCCTTGCCGAGTGTGGTCGGCGTGGCCGGCTGGCCGTGGGTGAGAGAGAGCAGCGGCATATCCTTGAATTCCTCGGCCTTGCCGGCGAGGTGGTCGATGATGCGCTTGAACTCCGGGGTCCACACGTTTTCCATCGCGTTCTTGACGCAACGGGCGATGGAGAGGTTGTTGATGTCTTCGGACGTGCAGGCGAAGTGCACGAGGGTCTTCAGCTCGTCGTTGATGTTGGTCAGCTCGGCCGGAGCCTTGTCGATCTGATCATCGATGTAGTACTCCACGGCCTTCACATCGTGGTGGGTGATGGCCTCATGAGCGGCGTGCTGCTTGATGCCTTCGGCGCCGAAGTCCTCGGGAATGGCGCGCAGGAAGGCCTGCTCTTCGGCAGTGAACGGCTTGACGCCGTCAACGATCGGCTGGTTGCCGTTGCCCTCAAAGCCGTTGGCCAGAAGAATCATCCATTCGACTTCGACACGCATGCGTTCGCGGTTCAGGGCAGGTTCGCTCATGTATTCGACGAGCGGGGCGGTGGCCTTGTGATAACGGCCGTCGAGCGGGGTCAATGCGATTGCGGGGGAAATATCGGTAAGCTTCATAACCTCCAAGGGTACTTCCAGCCGTGAACCGAGCGGCTATACTGTGGTGCGGCGTTCCCGCCCGAGCCGCACAGGTCAAGGAACGCCCGTGGTTCGATTACTGTGTGCGGCCTTTAAGGCTAGGAGATCACCATGCCTGCAACCACCATTCATACTCCTCCGAAACGTCCGATTGCCGTATCGTCACTGAAATGGCAGCCGTTGGATATCGCGGTCGGTGCCACGCTGGGTGCGGCCTGCGGCGTGATCTTCTGGGGATTCAACTTCGCGTACATGCCGATCTCTTCGGTATTCGGCGCGATTCTGCCCGGTTTCGCCAGCATCGTGCACGCCGTCTGGTACTTCTCCGGTACGCTGGCGGTGCTGATTCTGCGCAAACCCGGAGCGGCGCTGTACGTGAACCTTATCGGCACGCTGGTCGAAACGGTGATTGGTAGCCAGTTCGATTTGGGCTTCGTGATTATCTCGGCGCTGTTGCAAGGTGTTTTCGCTGAGATTCCGTTCGCCTTGACCCGTTACCGCATGTTCAATCTGCCGATTTCCATTGCATCCGGTGCGTTGGTCGCCTTGGAATACGGCACATATCTGATGCTGTTTCGCTACGTGGGTGTGTCATTCGTCAGCCCGCGTGGCATTGTGCACATGATTTCCGAGGTCACCGGCGGCGTGCTTATCAGCGGCGTGATGGCCTGGTATCTGATGCTGGCCATCGCCAAAACCGGTGTGCTCGACCGCCTCGCATCCGGCCGCGCACTCATCGAGCGACGCGCCTGACACTCTTTGCGCGCCACTTTCCCGGGAATGTTGCGCTGATAGAGGGGTTTCGGGCATGCTAGCGCAACAATCCCGGGAAAGTGGCGCTAGCCGCGTCTTTGCGGTGATTGCATTGTGGGGTAGCCGATTGATGCTAAGCATTGACAAGTTGATGTGCCCGTTGCCGTGAGACCCCGAGTATATCGCCTATTTGCTGTAGGGCGAGACCCATGCCATGTAGTTCTTGTGCTGCGGCGCGAGTTTCCCGCGCTGCGTTCGATCTGCATTCCGCTTCTTCCTTGCGCAGTCGCCGAGCTTCATCAAGATGCTCCTGCACGGATTGCGGCAGCTTTGTCTCTACGGTGAGTGCGAAATCAGCATCTTGTGTCATGACGGTGATAAGGTCGCGTGCCATACTTTCAATCTCTGCTGTTGTTCTTGCCTGCGTGAAACCGATACCGGGAATCTCAAGAATCCAGTATTTTTCGCCAGGACGAACGATGACCTGATATGTTTTCACTGCTGATACCAGCCTTTCCCGAGTTTGGCTTCTGCTTCTTTGCAAATAATGTCCGCGAGGTTGTTGTCGATTTCGTTATGACGTGGGATGGGGAATCATAAGTCCATCGAGTTGGAATATCTCATGACTCCCTCCTTGCCTGATACTTTCAAACGTGACATTCTTGCGTTCTGCCGCTTGCTTCATCAGTTTGATGAGCCATCTCCTACTCGTCATTATATTGTTAACTCCTTTCTTGACAACTCTGTCAAGTGTGGTATTTACTTTTAACCGCCGAACGTGCTGAACTCGGTGGTTCGCTCGCTAGGGGCAATGGTCGCGGACTGGGTCATGCGGCCTTGGTAGTAGCGGGTTTCCTTGAGCTCTCCGTTGATAACTTCCTGGAAATGGGCTTCGTGGCGTTGCACGGCGGGGGAGCCGAGGTCGGTGGCGTTCTGATAGGCGGCCTGATGGTATTTGATCCAGTGCGACAACTCCCTGCCGTTGGTCGAACCAGCCACGGGTGCGGCGTCATATGGGGTCAGACCGGTGATGGGCGTTGCGCCGGGAGTGCATGAGCCGTCCGAATGCACTGTGGATGGTGTTGCCGCGGGCGCGGGCGATACATGCCCTTGTACGGTGAGCCAGTTATCGGTGACCGGGTTGGCGGCACCATCCAGTGCGGCGACCAGTTCATCATCGATTTCCACGCTGGTGACCCACGTGCGTTGCGGAATCGGATGATTGGCCACCGGCGATCCGGCTGTCACCACATGCTCGATGGTATATTCCTCCGCCCAATCCGAGGCAAGCGTGGCGGCAACGATACCACCCTGGGAATGGCCGATCAGCGCCACGGGCTCATCCTTGCCGATGCCTGCCTGACGCATCGCCTCGGCAACCATGCGAGCGCTGTCCGCTTTCCTGCGGCGCTCCTGATCGGCGCTCATCAGTTCCACGTTCTGCGCCCAGCCAAATGGTGAGTCAGGCTGTCCATCGGTACCCGGGATGGTGACCAGCCAGGAGTTGGTTCCATCAGATCGTTCATAGCGTTGAATGGCGATGGTCCCATATTCGAGTCCGCTGTTCAGCTCGATTTTGCCGAGCCGCTCTTCGGCGAGCCTGCGCAGATTCTCCATTGACTCGGCCACCGATCCGCTTGCGCGGACAACGTCGGCATTCGCCTGCACCTCGCGCACGTCCAGATGATTGCCTTGGACGACGTCTTTCGCCGGGCCGGAGAAATTGGCGATTTTCCCCGCAGCCTTGTTGACCTCATCGGTGTGCGCAATGCTCTTGCCGATAGGTACGCCGCCAATGATTCCGCCCGCGCCGCTAAGCACTCCTCCTGGAACGGATAGGTGAACGTGGACATCCATGCCGGGTTCGGTTTGCCGTCAATAGTCCAGCCGGCCAGAAAGCCGCCCGCCGCCACAGCGGCAACACCCGCCGCGGCATATCCCGGTTTGGCCTGTGTGCCGGCCTGCAATAATTCGGTAAACATGCGCCGAGCCGTCATCTCCGCCTGAGAATACAGAGAGTGTGCGCGAATCAGCAGATCGGCCGCGCCACGCAGATCATCGCTCAACCGCTGACATGCCGTTGCATGGTCATAACACCGATTGCCCAGCGCGGCATATGGTGCAGTGACATGGCCGGGAACAACGGCGCTCGGATCGCCCGACTGCAAGGTGACGCACATCGGCGCACTATGCCGATGTGACTGCAACTGTAATGCGGCCGATTCCCAAGCCGTGGCTATGGCCGCAAATCCTGCCGCCTCGTCATCGAGAGCCTTGGCTATGGCGGCATATTCTTCAAGAGTGGCTGGCGCATATCCCACTCCGCCGTAAACGGACGATTCCACTTGCCAGTAATCGTGCTCGCTCATGACGACCCCCAAGCCAATCGGTGGGTGGTCTCCATGTCTTGCGCGAGACTGGCCGAATACTGTGCGGTGCGACTGAGCCGCGATCGGAATAGATCGGCGGCTTTACCGGTCCACACGATGTTGCTGGAGCGGTTCACGGCCACCGCCGTCTGGTCCGATTGCGCCAGTGTGGCCGCACGCTGGACGGACACGAGGTCGCGACTACGCTGTACCGCCGCATGGCAAGGGCAAGTGCCGTAATCGAACGGCGTCACCGTATTGCCGGCAAAGCCGCCGGTGGGATCGATGGGTGCTGGGTTGCTGGTGTAGGTATTCATATATCCAGCTAAAAGGACAAGACTCATGCTTGTCCAGCCGGAACGACCAATGTGGTTCTAGCTTGCCGATTTTGGGTGAAGTTATCCCCAAGTGTTGTGCATAGTCGTAACGATTATCCACAAATAGCCTGTTTGGACATACCTTGGATCAGCCATGGCCTATCGAAAATTGGATAAATGCCAAAGCCGACAGCCGAAACCGGGAAACAGCCGCGATAAAGCCATGACCCGTGAGGGTGTGAGAAAAAAGAACAACTGTGAACGACTGCTTACCACGGCTTGGTAGCCCCGGTACCCTTGTTCTGCGTCGCTTTCTGCTCGGATTGGGTGGTGTTCGACTGGGTATCGGTGGATTGCTGATTGGCCTTCATCAGCTCCTCGACCTGCTTCTTCTGTTCGTCGGTCAACGCGCCGCCCTTTTTGGCATTGGATGAAGAATTCTCGGATTGCTGTGCCGACTGGGCTTGCCCGGAATCGGAACCGCTGTTCTGCGCCTCGGCCTGTTTCAGGGTGATCTTCGTCAGCTCGGAAGAAATCGAAGCATTGGTGTCGATGGCGTCCTTGACTTGCGGCAACAGAAGCGTGCGCATTCGCCCGGCCTCGTCGAATTGCGCGTCGGTCTGCTGCTGTTGCGCCTTGAGCGTGGTGATATCCGTGGACTCGTCCTGAGCCGCTTTGATATTGGCGTTCAATGATGCGGTGGCCTGATTGAACGTAATCGAAGCGGACAGGTTTACTGCCGCCACGCCGGCAACCAGCAACAGCAATACGGCGCCACAAGCCAGGACGATACGTGCCCAAAGCGGACACTTCGCCCGCATCCGAGTATTCGCCGAGCCGTCGTTCTCGTGGATTTCGTTACTGTTTCTCACAGCAGTCTCCTTGAGGTTGCGATCCATGCACCGACTTCCATGGCAAGCAATATCGCCAACGCAATGGCCAACGGCCATACCACCGGCGTGGTGCGTGTGCGTTCCCTGACCGTGGTGGCCATGCGCCACTGCTTCGACGACTTGGCCGAAACCGAATCCGCCAAAGTCTGTGAAGCGTTCACGGCCACATACGTGCCACTGATCTCGTCGGCAATGTCTTTAAGGTTCTTCTCATCCATCTTGGAGATGCCGGGTTCGCCGGTATCCGGGTCGACCACCCAGTGGTCCGTGGTGTTGGAATCGCCGGCACTGACGCCATCGGCGATGACGGGAATCTTGCCGCCCTCGGTCGAGCCGACGCCCACGGTAAACCCATCATTGAGATACTGGCGCAGTGACGAGAACGTACGACGCGTCACATTCGAGGTCTGTTCGCCGTCAGTGATGAGGTACAGCACAATCGCATCATCCGGGTGCGCTTCACGAATCGACTTCACGGTCAGCAGCAATTGATCGATCGGAGCATCCAGACTGGAGCCCGCCGACACGGATGTGGCTTCCACCGCCAACGTGTTGGCCCAATTATCGATGGCCGGCGCATCCGGGGTCAGCGGCACATCAAGCGTCCCCGAAGCACCGAACCGTAACGCCGCGAAACTGGCGTCCGGATAAGCGGCGGTCACATCATGCACGGCCTGGCGTGCGGCATCGATGCGGGTAATGGTCTTCTCGGACCCGTATGTGGCGTCGGCCACCGCCATCGACCCGGTGGTATCCACCGCCACAATGACGTCGGTGGCATTGATGGCCTGTGAGGTGGTAGACGATACCACGCTGGGAGTCAGTACCATCACCGCGACAATGAGCAGCATAAGCGTACGTCGTATGCAAGCCCACGCGGTCTCGTCACTGGAAGCACGGCGACGAACAAATAATGCGATTTCGAGAATGGCCAGTACGGCGAGCCCGGCCGCCAGCAGTCCGCCGGCGACCCAGCCCAAGGCGGGGGAGAAGGTGAATCCGTTCATCGCCTCAACCTCCATGCACATACGATCCAGATAATGAGTATCACGGCCAGAGCAAGCGTCCACAGACCGGGAGCGTCCACCATCGAGGATTTCGCCTTGTTCTCCACATCCGTATCTCTACGCGACTGAATATCCCGTACCAGCTCATCTATCGACGCGCCATTCGATTGGGTGAGGAAGATGCCTCCATGCGACTCGATCGCGGACTTCATATCCGTTGTGGTTTGGTCCGATTCACTGGCTTTCGGCCCGGAATACAGGCCGTCCACGGTGATTTTGGTCTGCTGGGTCAAATCCAACGCTTCGGTCAGCGAATAGGTGGGCTTGCCCGACACGACGTTGTCGGTGGCCAGCACGATGGATGCCGCACGCTGACGGTCGGCATTCGCATGATTGGCTTCGCCATAAGCGAAACCGGGGAGCATCGCCGCGCAAGACACCACGCCGTCGCCAATCAAGGAGGTGGCGTCCTTGCGGTTCTGCGTGCCTTCGAGCCAATTGGCGATGTCCTGATATTCGGCATCGGACATCTTATCGATGTCATCCTGCGACTCGACGCCTTTCAGCGCCTTGCTGGCGGAGGTCAACTGTTTGGTGACCAGTTCGTAGTCGTCGGTCAGCGGGAACACCGTGCGTGAGGTCGAGTTGAAGATACTCAAACCGATACGTTCCCCCTTGAAATGCTTGACCAGTTCCAAATAGGTGTCGATGACCTCGCGATCATAGGGGAGCGTGGACCCCGACACATCCAGACACAGGACGATATCTCGGCTGGAAGCGCGTTCGTCACCGGCATCCACTTGGCTGGGGCGAGCCACCAGCACAATGGCCAGCGCCAGCGCAAGCACCAGCACGCTGATGGCGAGACGGCCCAAAGCGCGCCATTGACGGAACAGGCGGGAAGCGTGCTCGGTATTGAGATCGTCGTCCATCGAGAATACAGGGGTGTCGTCGGCGGCGTTACGGCGGGCGAACACGACAATCAGCACGATAATCGCCAGCGTCGCCAAGACGCCGGCCAGAGCGGCCCAAGGCCAATGCCATGCCAGCATCATGAACGCCACCTTTCCACCAGATTCGCCACCCACTCGGCGGCCTGCTGCACGCTGGTCGTCTGGGCGATTCGGTGCGGGCATCATCGGCAAATTCCGGTGGATACAACGCGCCAATGGTCTGCTTCAATGCGTCCAATCCTTGGCGATTCGCGGGCGTGCGATTCAGGTACGCCAAATCGGTCAGCGTACTGGAACTAAGCTCCTTGCCTGATGCGGCACCGGCGAAATCACGGGCGATGACGGACAATTCGACGAAAGCCTCATGCCGGGGCAGTGCTCCGGATTCATGACGGGCCACCACATCGTCGATGCGGGCACGCCACTCGGCCTTGGAGCTGGCATTGCTATGAGTGCCACGCGCACGGTCGCTGTTCCGAGGTTTGCGTGCGGGGCGAGCCAGCATGATGATCAACGCGATCAGACCTACCGCCAGCAACAGGCATGCGACGATGGCCATCACCAGGGGAGTGGTCAAGGCCAACGACTCCACGGGCCTGAGATCGCCGGGATCAGTGGCGAGCGGGATGATGGGGAACATGCTGTGCATCATAGATCACCCGCCAAAGTCAGTCCGACCAGTTCGGGTGCAGTGCCCAGTCTATTGCGTGTGGTGCGGGCCAATGCCCGGGACACCAGGGCGACGAAACGATCGAACATGGATTCGCTGGATGCGGCTCGAATGATATGGGAACCGGCACGGGTGAGCTCCTGTTCCAAAGCCGCGGCCATATACGCGCGATGAGTATCGACCTCGGCCGCTGCCTTGGCGTTGCGCAGGAATGCCGGCACACGCCGTGCACTCAAGCCGTCGGTGGGAGCGTGGCGGGATGAGACGGCCTTGAACGGATTCATCGTCGCCACATCGATCAGCACCATCGGATGGGTGCGGGTAATACGACGGATCGTGGTGATATGCCGCTCCTCCATCGCATGCTCATCGGTGGCCAATACGATCAATGCCTCGCGATCCTTGATACGGCGCGCATATTCCAGCAGCGCGTCGATATTACGGTGATGATCCCAATCACGGTCAAGCGCCTTGTCCAGCGTGCGTTCGAACTGCGCGAACCCACCGTTGAACGGCACGCGGGTGATACTGGACTCATCGCCGAACACCAGCGAAATATCGTCCGACCGGCGCAACGACAGTGCGGCGAACATACGCAGCGCATTGGCGGCAACCTGCCATGCGCGTTCTCCGGAAGGGCATACGCCAGTCATCTCCAGGCCCACGTCCATCAGCAACCAGACCCGTGACGTCGACAGGCGCTCGCGCTCGACCACCATGGGGCGGCCTTGGCGGGCGCTGGTCTTCCAATCGATAAGACGGGATTCGTCGCCTGGCTCATAGGCATGCACATCCATCGCATCGCCGCTGCCGCCGCGACGCCCGGATGCGTGTTCGCCCTCCAGCGCGCCCAAAGCCTTCCTTACGGTAGGCAGGCTCAGCTGAGTGCCAAGGGCCTCGATCTTCTTGCGAACGGAATCGGAACTCACGGAACAGGAACCGTTTCGACGATCTTGTCGACGATCTGATCGCTGACCACGCCATCGGCCAGTGCCTCGAACGTCAGCATAATACGGTGGCGCAGCACCTCATGAGCGAACGCCTTGAGGTCCTCGGGTACCACATAGTCGCGCCCGGACAGCAACGCCTTCGCCTGGCCGATACGGGTCAAGGCGATGGTGGCGCGCGGCGAGGCGCCCAAACGCACCAAGGACGACAGTCCCTTGATGGGGCGGGAGCCGGCACCTCGTGACGTGGCGGTGATATCGACCGCATAACGCATGATCGCGTCGGAAACATGCACGCGGCGTGCCGCCTTGCGCAGAAAATCAACGTCGGACACGGAAATGCGTTCGCCGGTGATGGTGTCGGGACCGATCATATCGGAGCCGCGGCGGGTGAGCATGGCCAGCATGCGAGCCTCTTCGTCGGGCGAAGGATAGGTCATGACGGCCTTCATCATGAAACGATCCATCTGGGCTTCGGGCAGGTTGAACGTGCCCTCCTCCTCGATCGGATTCTCGGTGGCGATCACCATGAACGGCTTGGGCAAGGCGATACGCTGCCCGCCGATGGTCGTGGCACCCTCGGCCATGGCCTCAAGCATGGCGGACTGGGTTTTGGCATTCGAACGGTTGATCTCGTCCAGCAGTACGAAATTGGCGTGAATCGGGCCGATCTGCGTGGTGAACTTCTGCGACGCAAAATCGAAGACCTGCGTGCCCACCAGATCAGATGGCATGAGATCAGGAGTGCACTGCACGCGCTTGAACGAGCCGGATACGCAGGTGGCGAGCGTCTGGGCGGCCGTGGTCTTGGCCAAGCCCGGCACGGATTCGATAAGAATATGCCCGCCGGCCACCAAGGTCACGATAAGCGATTCGCGTAGATTATCCTGACCCACCAGTGTCTGGGCGAACCTCGCCCGAATGGCGTCGGCCAGGATACGTGCGCGTTTGGCGTCATCGGCACCCAGCGGAGCCGACACGCCGGGCGCGGGAACGGCGACCGGTCGTGCGGCGGTGGTCGGCGAAGGTATGTTCGGTTGCGTGGGGAACAAAGTCATGCCCCCCACTGTAACTACTCACAATGACTGTTGGCCTGCCTAAAGAGTCCAATCCACCGGGTCGGCACCCATGGTGACTAGGGCTTGATTGGCTCTGGAGAATGGTTTGGAGCCGAAGAATCCGCGGGAAGCGGACAGCGGACTCGGATGAGGCGATTTGATAATGAAGGCATTGGTCAGCAATGGCTCGAGGCTTTGCGCATTACGCCCCCAGAGAATCGCCACCAGCGGCTGGGGCTTGCCGTCGGCGTCCGTGCGCGCGTTCAACGCACGAATCGCGGCCTCGGTGACTTCCTCCCAGCCTTTGCCCTGATGTGAATTTGGCCGTCCGACGCCGACAGTCAGACATCTGTTGAGCAACATCACCCCACGTTCCGTCCACGGTGTCAGATCGCCGTTGGTGGGCATGGGCACCCCAAGGTCGTCAACCAATTCCTTATAAATATTGATCAGGCTTTTCGGCAGCGGGTGAACATTTGGCGCCACGCAGAAGCTCAAACCCACCGGGTGACCCGGGGTCGGGTAGGGGTCCTGGCCGACAATCAGCACCTTGATGGAATCGAACGGGATGGTGAACGCGCGCAGAATATTGTGGCTTGCCGGCAGCCACGGGCGCCCGGCGGCGTTTTCCGCACGAAGAAAATCGCCCATATGGTGGATGGTGGGCTCCACGTCGGCCAAGGCATGGGCCCACCCTGGCTCTACCAGTTCGCTCAATGGTTTGATCATGACTCACCACTGTAGTCAAACGTGCATATCCGGTGCATGGGGCGTGGTGTGGTGGACTGATGAGTTGTTTGCCGATTACACTCATGGGTAGTTTTGATAGGAAGAAAGGGCGATTATGGCACGCGACACGATGACCTACGAATCCTATGAACCGGATTCCTTCGACAATCCTCCGAAGGGACCGGTGGGAGTTCACCGTGGCGCTCGTTCGGTAATGGCCCGCCTCTGCCCGTTCATCGTCGTTATTCTGGTGGCCGCGCTGTGCGGTGTCGGGGCCTGGGCATGGATTTCCGGAGAATACAAGAATGTAGTGGGAGGATCGTCCCAGACGGCGACCACGTCCAAGTCCGATTCGTCCAGCAAGGCTGAGACCAAGAACAGCACCAAGGATGATTCCTCGTCCACTTCGACCGATTCGTCCAAGGACTCGACTTCGGATTCGGCAAAGTCCGATACCGACAGTGACACGACATCCTCGAATGAGAATCAAAACTCCGATCAGCAGTCTCAGCAGTCCGAAGCCATCGCGACTGTGAATAAGGCCACGCAGGTGCGTGTGGTCAACGCCACAGGAATCCAAGGATATGCGGGTCAGCAGGCCGATGTGCTGCAGACCGCCGGTTACACCAGTGTCGAGGCGACCAATCCGAGCGGCACATTGCCGGCTTCTTCCGTGGTGTGGTATCAGAATGAGACCGATAAGGCCACCGCTGAGGATGTGGCGACCACGCTTGGCATTTCGGCTGTGGAACAGGTGCAAGGACTCGCCGTTCCCATTACGGTGGTGTTGCTCAACTAGCGTTGTTGATGCGCCCCTGATATCGGCGAGAAATACATCGAAAACTGTGAGCGTTCTCACGCCTATGGAATAATTCGTACCGAAAATGTGCCACTGCGGTTGAGATTGTTCCCTCGTCACTGTACAATCATCATCTAGTCGCGAGGTAGGGGGAGCGCGATGCGGTTCTTTCTACGTTCCCTATAGGTTTTGTGTCGCGACGCCCAAGGGAACAAAGGAAAGACCAGATATGGCACAAGGTACCGTGAAGTTCTTCCTTGCCAAGAAGGGGTTCAGGTTTATCCAGCCGGACGACGGCGGCGAGGACGTTTTCGTGCACTACGCGGAAATCAAGGACGACGGCAGCACCAATAAGTTCAAAATGCTGTACGAAGGCGATCGCGTGGAGTATACGCCCGCTTCGTCCGGCAAAGGCACGCAGGCAAAGGATGTTGTCAAGCTGTCTTCGGGTGAAGCCCGCTCCGAGTGAGCAACACGCACGCAAGGATGTGCATTGAAGGCCCTGACCGTTTCGACGGTTGGGGCTTTTTCATGCCCAAAGCGCAATCGCCGCCGATGGTGTTGGCACTCGGCGGGCGCGAGTGCTAATGTCTGGGTTAGCACTCGGAGGTCGAGAGTGATAATCGGCAGCTGACGGCTGGTCGTCACGACTCGACGCTTGCGAGTGATAACCGGTATACCTAGCCATTTGGAGGAATACGCAACCATGGCAAAGATCATCTCTTATGATGAGGAAGCCCGTCAGGGCATGCTGGAGGGCCTTGACAAGCTCGCCAACACCGTCAAGGTCACTCTGGGCCCGAAGGGCCGCAACGTCGTGCTCGACAAGACCTACGGCGCTCCGACCATCACCAACGATGGCGTGTCCATCGCCAAGGAAATCGACCTTGAAGACCCGTACGAGCGCATCGGCGCCGAGCTGGTCAAGGAAGTCGCCAAGAAGACCGACGACGTCGCCGGTGACGGCACCACCACTGCAACCGTGCTTGCTCAGTCCCTGGTTCACGAGGGTCTGAAGAACGTGGTCGCCGGCTCCAACCCGATCGCCCTGCGTCGCGGCATCGAGAAGGCCACCGAGGTCATCGTCAAGGAACTCGTCGCTGCCGCCAAGGACGTCGAGACCAAGGACCAGATCGCTGCTACCGCCACCATCTCCGCCGCTGACCCTGAGGTCGGCGAGAAGATCGCTGAGGCTCTGGACAAGGTCGGCCAGGACGGCGTTGTGACCGTTGAAGACAACAACCGCTTCGGCCTGGACCTCGACTTCACCGAGGGCATGCGTTTTGACAAGGGCTACATCGCCCCGTACTTCGTCACCAACGCTGACGACCAGACCGCAGTGCTCGAAGATCCGTACATTCTGCTGACCTCCGGCAAGGTCTCATCCCAGCAGGACATCGTGCACGTGGCCGAGCTGGTCATGAAGACCGGCAAGCCGCTGCTGATCATCGCTGAGGACGTCGACGGCGAAGCACTGCCGACCTTGATCCTGAACAACATCCGTGGCACCTTCAAGTCCTGCGCCGTCAAGGCCCCGGGCTTTGGCGACCGTCGCAAGGCCATGCTGCAGGATATGGCCATCCTGACCGGTGCTCAGGTTGTCTCCGACGAACTGGGCCTGAAGCTCGAGTCCGTCGACACCTCCGTGCTCGGCCACGCCAAGAAGGTCATCGTCTCCAAGGACGAGACCACCATCGTTCAGGGCGCTGGCTCCAAGGAAGACATCGACGCTCGCGTGGCCCAGATCCGCGCTGAGATCGAGAACACCGACTCCGATTACGACCGTGAGAAGCTGCAGGAGCGTCTGGCCAAGCTGGCTGGCGGCGTGGCTGTCATCAAGGTCGGCGCTGCCACCGAGGTCGAGGCCAAGGAGCGCAAGCACCGCATCGAAGATGCCGTGCGTAACGCCAAGGCCGCCATCGAGGAAGGCCTGCTGCCTGGCGGTGGCGTGGCCCTCGTTCAGGCTGCTGCCAAGGCCGAGAAGACCGAGGCCGTCACCTCCCTGACCGGCGAAGAGGCTACCGGTGCCGCCATCGTGTTCCGCGCCATCGAGGCCCCGATCAAGCAGATCGCCGAGAACGCCGGCGTGTCCGGTGACGTGGTCATCAACACCGTCCGCTCCCTGCCTGATGGCGAAGGCTTCAACGCCGCCACCGACACCTACGAAGACCTGCTGGCCGCCGGTGTGACCGACCCGGTCAAGGTGACCCGCTCCGCTCTGCAGAACGCCGCCTCCATCGCTGGTCTGTTCCTGACCACCGAGGCCGTCGTTGCCAACAAGCCGGAGCCGAAGTCTGCTGCCCCGGCCGCCGGTGCCGACATGGGCTACTGATCCGCAAACGATCGCTAGCTGATTGAGCTGAAAGGGGACTCCTTCGGGAGTCCCTTTTTTGTATTCTGGCTCCCCTCTTTGAGGGGAGCCAAGAAACTAGCTGGCAAACAGGCGCGAAGCTTGGATTTCGGCGTCAGCGTACACGGTGGAGGCTTGCGTCAGCGAGCGTTGGATGGACTCGAGTGAGGCCTCCATCTGCTGTTGGGCCGCACGCCACTGTTCGGCTACCGCGGTGAACTGGGTGGCCGCCGAACCTCGCCATGCGTCCTGCAAGGCATTGAGATTGGTGTACATGCCGCCCACGGCCTGCCTGATTTGCGAGATCGAAGTGGCCACTGCGGCCGAGGATGATTGGATTCGCTCGGAATCTACCTGATATTGGGGCATCGTTGCTCCTTTTCTAGAGGGTTAATGGTATGTATGGCGGCCGATTGCCAATACCGGCCGTTAAGGTGGAGGATATGTCAACAACGAATCGGGAAGACGGAAAAACAACTATTGTGGTCCTAGCTTCGGAGCCGTCCTATTCGGCCTTCGGGAATATGGTCCGAAAATGGCTTGTTTGCGCCATTTGCGCCCTTGCTGCAGTAGCGATGAACGCAATGTGGATAACTGCAAATGCCTATGGGGATAACTCGAGCGACAGCTCTGACAGCTCCAGCAGCAGCACCGACAGCGGCGTGACCATCACCGAGAACATCACGGATACGGAAAATCTCCTGGGCTCCCATGCGGCCGAAGTCACGGATGCCATCGCCAAAACCGAGAAGGAAACCGGTGTACACGTGCATCTGCTGTATCTTTCCAGTTTCAATAGTCAACAGAAACCGGGAGACTGGGCGGCAACCGTGATGGAGTCCATGAATCCCAAGCCGAACACAGTGATGCTTGCCGTGGCCTCGAATGACGGCAACCTGGTGGTCGTCGTGTCCAAGAACTCCGATAAGTGGCTTCTCGATAACAAAACCGTCGATAAGCTATCCGAAGCCGCACAGCAGCCGTTACTGGAAAACCCGCCGAGCTGGTCTGGCGCGGCAACGGCAATGATGGATCAAATCGTGAAATCCAAAAAAGCCTCCACCTCATCGTCCACGGTGATCGTAGGCATAATCATCATGGGTGTGGTATTGGTGGCGCTGGTCATCATCATCGTGGTCATGGTGGTGATTCATCGGCGCAAGGAGATCAAGAAGGATTCCAAGGCCGAACTCCAAGATGACATTCAGGAAACGCCCAGAAGAGCGCGACACTCTAGGAAGCATGAGTAAGCCTATTGAAGCATCGATTGTTGTTGTCGACGACGAGCCGTCCATCCGAGAACTGCTGGTCGCTTCCCTGCACTTCGCCGGATTCGAGGTAAACACCGCCGCTTCCGGTTCCGAAGCCATTGAGGTTATCGAAAAAGTGCAGCCTGACCTCATCGTGTTGGACGTCATGCTGCCTGACATCGATGGATTCACCGTCACCCGTCGCATCCGCCAGGAAGGCATTAACGCCCCTGTGCTGTTTCTCACCGCTCGTGACGACACCCAAGACAAGATCATGGGCCTGACCGTCGGCGGTGACGATTACGTCACCAAGCCGTTCAGCCTCGAGGAAGTCGTGGCTCGCATCCGCGCCATTCTGCGCCGTACCCGCGAACAGGTGGAAGACGATCCGATTATTCGCGTCGCCGACTTGGAAATCAACGAGGACTCCCACGACGTGACCCGTGCAGGGCAGCCGGTTGACCTGAGCCCTACCGAATACAAGCTGCTGCGCTACCTGATGGACAACGAGGGCCGAGTACTGTCCAAGGCACAGATTCTCGACCATGTCTGGCAATACGACTGGGGCGGCGACGCAGCCATCGTCGAATCGTACATCTCCTACCTGCGCAAGAAAGTCGACGGCATCGAGGTCGACGACGGCGAAGGAGGCAAGCGCAAGGTGACTCCGCTGATCGAAACCAAGCGCGGCATCGGATACATGATTCGCGAACCGAAGAACTAATCGCCTCCATCCATAACGTATCGCAATCTCATGAGTATCCCCGATAAGCAGTCAGGCGGCGTACCGCCGAGCAGCACGCCGAACGCCGCCCCGAACACGAATCCCATGCCTGCAATGTCGCCGTTCGCCGCCCATTTCCAAGAGCAGCGCGAGCGTAAGAAAAACATGCTGATGCGGCATATCGACCGTATCTCGTTGAGCAGCAAGCTGGTGGCCTGCACCATCGCCGTGCTGCTCATCGGCGTGTCGGTGATTTCCTTCTCCATCCGCGCGTTGGTGAACAACTACATGCTGCAGAAAACCGACACCCAGTTAAGCTCGCAAAGCCAACTGGTGGTCAACAATATCGATCTGCTGTCAAAAAATGACTCATCGGGGCCGAACTCGTACTTTCTGCAGATTCAATACACCGACGGAACCAAAGACAAAGAAGGCAATCCTCTGGTCGTGACCCCGCTGATGCCGCAGATGCAGGACGGTATCGTATCGGTGCCGATTCTGCCTACCTATGGCGATACCAATGGCATCACGCTCGGTCAGGCATTCACTACGCAGGCGGTGGCCAAGCAGATCATCACGGTGCAGTCCGACAGTGCGGACAGCCAGAACGATCCGGCCAACGGAAACTCCAATTCCTCTGACACCATCACCAAGGTACTGGCCAACCCCACTGCCAATGCCAACCATGCCGCCATCGTCACGGCGAGGGCACCATGGCGTATTCTGCCGGTGACCTTCCAGCAAAACGGCAAGGACCGTGCCGTGGTGTACATCGGCTTGTCGCTGGCCGACCAAATCGACACCGTCAACACACTCACCCGATACTGCATTGTGGTCGGCATCGCCGTGGTGCTGCTCGGCGGCTCCCTGTCCACGCTGATCATCCAGCACACGATGACGCCGCTGAAGCGCATCGAGAAGACCGCCGCGAAAATTGCAGCCGGCGACCTGAGCCAACGTATTCCTTCCGCGCCGGAAAACACCGAGGTCGGCTCTCTGGCCGCCTCGCTGAATTCCATGCTCACCCGAATAGAATCCAGTTTCCATGAGCAGGAGGAGACCACCGACAAGATGAAACGGTTCGTCTCCGACGCCAGCCATGAGCTGCGCACCCCGTTGGCCGCCATCCATGGCTATGCGGAGCTGTATAAGATGCAGCGCGATATGCCTGGTGCCTTGGAGCGTGCGGACGAGTCCATCGAACATATCGAACGGTCCAGCCAGCGCATGACTGTTCTTGTTGAGGATCTGCTGTCTTTGGCCCGTCTCGATGAGGGGCGCGGCATCGATATGACCGGCACGGTGAAACTCTCGTCGCTGGTCACCGACGCCGTCGACGATTTGCATGCGCTCGACCCGGACCGTGCCGTTCGCCGCATGCGGATTTCCCTCGAACCGGCGCGCGATTTGAACCATCCCGCCGAATTCAGCCTTGCCGAAGGCGATTGGCCTGAGGTCGTACTGCCCGGTGATGCCTCTCGACTGCGCCAGGTGGTGACCAACATCGTGGGCAACATCCACCGCTACACGCCTGCCGATTCGCCCGCTGAAGCCGCGCTCGGTGTGATGCCGGCCGCCATCGATCCAAGACAGCTCGCTCGCATGCCCGCCAGCGACGCGTCAATGCGGCGGTTCATCGACGCCGCCGAAGTAGGTGCCTCGATGCAGACCGGCTATCGATACGCCGTATTGCGTTTCGTGGACCATGGCCCCGGCGTGCCGCCTGAATCGCGCTCGAAGATTTTCGAACGCTTCTACACCGCGGACCCGTCCCGTGCCCGCGAAAAGGGCGGTACTGGTTTGGGCATGGCCATCGCGCAATCCGTGGTCAAAGCACATCACGGCTTTATCTGCGCCACCGGCACCGATGGGGGAGGCCTGACCTTCACCGTGGTGCTGCCGATTGAGCAGATCGCCGCTCCTGAGCCCAAGCAGTCCACCGGCAAAACCAAGGACGCCAAACAGAAGACTTCTTGGTTCAGCTCTGAGCGTAAGACTCAGGCGACTCAGCCCAAAGCGTGAGGTCAAGCCCTGTGAGGTAAACTGTACCTTCGGTTTACTATTTCCATTGAGGATTAAGGAAGGTTCGCAATGCCCACCGGTCGAGTTCGTTGGTTTGACGCAGCCAAGGGTTATGGCTTCATCACCAGTGAGGAAGGCAAGGACGTGTTCCTGCCGGCTCAGGCCCTACCCACTGGCGCCACCACGTTGCGCAAGGGGGCCAAGGTGGAGTATTCCGTGGTGGACGGCCGTCGTGGGCCGCAGGCCATGGATGTTCGCCTGATCGCCTCCGCTCCCAGCTTGGTCAAGGCCACCCGCCCGAAGGCGGATGACATGGCCGCCATCTGCGAGGACCTCATCAAGATGCTTGATGCGGCCGGCAATACGTTGCGCCGTCACCGTTACCCATCTGCTGCCGACAGCAAAAAGCTGGCCACGTTGCTGCGTGCGGTGGCGGATCAATTCGATGTACAGGACTGATCTGATCTATGACTGATACCACCGAAACCATCGTGACACCGGACCCTCACGCCATCGCGCGCGCCGTGCTGCTCGAAGTGGCCGACGAGAGCGATCAGGTGGGGGATTTCGTTACCTCATATGATCTTGAGGATCACGTCACTGACTTCCGCTTCGCCGTGAATATCCGTGGCTACGAAGGATGGCAATGGTCGGTGACGCTGTATCACGACGAGGAGATCGACTCCTGGACCGTCAACGAATCCTCCTTGATCTCCACTGAGGACGCGTTGATGCCGCCCAAGTGGATTCCTTGGAAGGATCGCCTTGAGCCCACGGATCTGGCTCCCACCGATTCGATCGGTACCGATCCGGATGACGAGCGCATCGAGGAAGGCGAAGTCGAGGAATCCTCGCTGCAGGATGTCAACGACGCCGTCGAGACCTTCCGACTGACCCGCCGTCACGTGCTGACCTCGTTGGGTCGTGCGCAGGCTGCCAAGCGCTGGTATGAAGGTCCGCGAGGCCCCAAAGCATTGAGCACCAAAACCGCCGAAGGCAACCTGTGCTCCACCTGTGGTTTCTTCGTGCCGCTCGCGGGCGAACTCGACCGTATGTTCGGCGTGTGCGCCAACAAGTGGAGTCCGGATGACGGCCGCGTGGTTTCCTTGGACCACGGCTGCGGCGAGCATTCCGAAATCGAACCTCCCGAGCCAAGCCAGCTGTGGGTGCAGTCCAAGCCTGCTTTCGACGATCTGCATATCGACGTGGTGGCCAACCGTCCGCGCAAGCAGGAGCCGGCTGCCCAGGACGAGGCCGAAGGCGAAACCGACAAGACAGGCGAGCCTGCCGGCGATGATATCGAAGCACAGAAGACTGTTGACGGGAACGCCGTCGATACTGAGCCCGCTGAGGGGACGGCAGGTGACGGGACCTCGCAATCCCAGTCTGCCGGTGATGAGTCCGTTGCACAGAACGCATCCGATTCCGTTGTGGATGTTGATGCAGCTGATTCCAGCGACGAGTCCAAGTCTGATGCTGACGACGAGGCCACCGAAGAGGATATCCTCAACAACACCGTTGCCGATGATGATGAGGATGATGAGATGGACGACGAAGAGGATAACGTTCGTCCTTCAGACGATGTGACTCCTGAACTCGAAACCGTCATCGATCTCATTGAGCAGCTGCGCCAGAACAGGGCGGACGAGGAATAAACTCCGAATTCCGCGAAAAGTAGATGGTGATGGGGTTGCAGGAATAAAGAATTCCTCCCTGCAAGCCCATCACCGAGGCGTGCGTTAGCACTCCATGCCGATTTTGGTGAATCAGTGCACCACGGTCACCGTGCATTCGGCGAAGTTCACGATCTGGCGGGACACCGATCCCAGGAAGTGCGCGTCCAGCCCGGACAGGCCACGCGAGCCGACCACCAGATGGCTGGCGTACCGCGAGGCCGCGATCAGACCTTTGGATGCGGGAATATGGAAGGCGTTTGTGCTGACCTTGACGCCATCGGGAATCCGGGCCTTGGCCATCAGCTCAGAGAGAATCTCCTCGGCGCGGCGCTGACCGACCTTCACCGGTGCCACGGCGTTCTCATAGCCCGGAATAACGCCCAAATCCTTGAGCTGCCAGCAGAACATCACATGCAGCGGCGCGTCGTGCAGTCGTGCTTCTTCCAGTGCGAAATCGAACGCACGGCGGGAAGTCTCGGAACCATCCACACCAACCACCACCGGGCGGCGAGCCTCCTCAACCACCGGCTGAGGCTGCGTGTAGTGAACGGGCTTGTCTCCCGGAGTCAGGGCGTTGGCAATGGCCTCGGTCACGGTCTCATCCTCGCTGCCGGCGATGCGCACCACGGTCACCGGCACTTCGGCGGCCTCGGCCAGCGAAGCGGACAGGGACCCCATGAACCAGCGGGCCATACGGCTCAGCGAGCGGCGGCCGACCACGATCTGCTGCGAATCATGGCCGATCTGCAGCAGGGCCGAAGTGCCGGAGGCCTTCACCGAGGTGAGCTTCAGATTCGCCGGATCGAAGTCGATGCCTGCAGCGGCCTTGTCGACCCACACACGCAGCTCGTTGGCAATATCGTGGCGGACCTTGGCCCAGGCCTCGTCGCTGTCCGGTTCGGATCCCATATCCCAGGAATGCGTCCAGCCAAACACGGCGTTGACGCTTTGGCCGGTTAACGAGGCCTCCTCAAGCGCCCACTTCAGCGCGGCAAAGGATTCATCGGAACCATCCACACCGACAACGATGTCGGGCTTGGTTGCAGCTTCACTCATTTCGAGCCTCCTTGTAATCGACTACGGGTGAATCTAGAACCAGCATATCGTTTTCTTCTCCTCTCACGGCGCAATTCGTGGAATCCGATGAATAAACGTCATCGTGAATCGGTAGAGTAAGACGGAATGTCAATTGAGGAAGGACAAGCATGTTCGAACGGTTTACCGACCGTGCACGGCGCGTGATCGTGTTGGCGCAGGAAGAGGCGAGGGCCCTTCAGCACAACTACATCGGCACCGAACACCTGCTGCTCGGCCTGATCCGCGAAGGTGAGGGTGTAGCCGCCAAGGCACTCGCCTCGAAGGGCGTGGAGCTGGATGCCACCCGCAAGCAGGTTGAAGAAATGATCGGCAAGGGCAACGCGGCTCCGAACGGGCACATCCCCTTTACTCCGCACGCCAAGCAGGTGTTGGAGTTTTCGCTGCGTGAAGCCCTGCAGCTGGGCCACAGCTACATCGGCACCGAGCACATCCTGCTCGGCCTGATTCGCGAAGGCGAAGGCGTGGGCACCCAGGTGCTCATCAAGATGGACGTCGATCTGGGCGAGTTGCGTAGCGCGACCATCGATATGATTCGCGGCAACTCCGGCACCGGCACCGGTGACGGCAAGGGCGACTTGGCCAACGCCGGCGGCGTGACGGACAAGCAGAACAAGTCCGGTTCCGCCATTCTCGATCAGTTCGGCCGCAACCTGACCGCCGAAGCCGCTGAAGGCAAGCTGGACCCGGTCATCGGCCGTACCAACGAGATTGAGCGCGTTATGGTCGTGCTTTCCCGCCGCACCAAGAACAACCCGGTGCTGATCGGCGAGCCCGGCGTGGGCAAGACCGCTGTGGTCGAAGGCTTGGCCCAGAAGATCCAAGCCGGCGACGTGCCGGAAACCCTGAAGGGCAAGCAGGTCTACTCGCTGGACCTCGGTTCCATGGTGGCCGGCTCCCGCTACCGTGGTGATTTCGAGGAGCGCCTGAAGAAGGTGCTGAAGGAAATCAAGACTCGTGGCGACATCGTGCTGTTCATCGACGAGATTCACACCATCGTGGGCGCCGGCTCGGCTGACGGCGCGCTGGGTGCCTCCGACATGTTGAAGCCGATGCTGGCCCGTGGCGAGCTCCAGACCATTGGTGCCACCACCACCGACGAGTACCGCAAGTACATCGAGAAGGACGCGGCTCTGGAACGCCGTTTCCAGCCGATTCAGGTGCACGAGCCGACCATCGCCGAGACCATCGAGATCCTCAAGGGCCTGCGTTCCCGTTACGAGAACCACCACCACGTGACCATCACCGATGGCGCGCTGCAGTCCGCCGCAGAGCTGTCCAGCCGGTACATCCAGGACCGTAACCTGCCCGACAAGGCCATCGACCTGATCGATGAGGCCGGTGCACGCCTGCGCATCAAGCGCCTGACCGCCCCGCCTGAGCTCAAGGAACTCGACGAGAAGATCGCCAAGATCGCCGCCGACAAGGACGAGGCCATCAAGGGCCAGGACTTCGAGAAGGCCGCCGAACTGCGCGACAAGCAGGAGAAGCTGGAAGCCGATCGCAAGCAGAAGGAAGACTCCTGGCGCGAAGGCGAGTCCGACGTCAAGATGGTCGTGGACGAGGACGTGATCGCCGAGGTCATCAGCTCCACCACCGGTATCCCGGTGTTCAAGCTGACTCAGGCCGAGTCCAAGAAACTGCTCAACATGGAAGCCGAACTGCACAAGCGCATCATCGGCCAGGACGAGGCGGTTTCCGCCCTGTCCCGCTCTATCCGCCGTACTCGCGTGGGTCTGAAGGACCCGAAGCGCCCGTCCGGTTCGTTCATCTTCGCCGGCCCCACCGGCGTCGGCAAGACCGAGCTGGCCAAGACGCTCGCCGAATTCCTGTTCGACGATGAGGACGCGCTGATTCGCGTGGATATGTCCGAGTTCTCCGAGAAGTACGCGGCTTCGCGACTCTTCGGTGCGCCTCCGGGATACGTCGGCTACGAGGAAGGCGGCGAGCTCACCGAAAAGGTGCGCCGCAAGCCGTTCTCCGTGGTGCTGTTCGACGAGATCGAAAAGGCTCATCCGGACATCTTCAACACGTTGCTGCAGGTGCTCGATGACGGCCACCTGACCGACGGTCAGGGCCGCAAGGTGGACTTTAAGAACACCATCATCATCCTGACCACCAACCTCGGTACGCGAGACATCGCCAAGGCCGCCAACACGGGCTTCAACCTAGGTGCCAACAACGAGTCCAGCTACCAGCGCATGAAGGACCAGGTCAGCTCCGAATTGAAGCAGCAGTTCCGCCCGGAGTTCCTGAACCGTCTGGACGACATCATCGTCTTCAAGCAGCTCACCGAGCCGCAGGTGCGCCAGATCGTGGATCTGGACGTCAAGCAGCTCAACGACCGCCTGTTCGACCGTCATATGTCGCTCGAACTCACCGACGCCGCCAAGGACCTGCTCGCGCAGAAGGGCTTCGACCCGCTGCTCGGTGCCCGTCCGCTGCGCCGCGTGATTCAGCGCGACATCGAGGACGCCATCTCCGAGAAGATCCTGATGGGCGATCTCGAAGACGGTCAGCGCGTGATTGTGGATGCGGAAGGCGAGGGTATCCTCGGCGAATTCACCTTCAAGGGTGAGGAGTTCGAGGAGCCGGCCGCCGCCGATAAGCCCGCCGAAGACGGTGCCGCCACTGATGGCGAGACTCCAGCCGACGCCACTCCGGCCACTGAGCCGGCCGAATCCGCTCCCGCCGATTCCGGTGACGCTCCGCAGGAGTAGTCCGTTTCGATAGCGTAGCTAGCGCATACCAGCAAAGCTCCCCTTGACAGGGAGCTGTCAGCGAAGCTGACTGAGGGGTAGACCTGCGCACACATGATGTGCACGTTTGTGGTCTACCCCTCAGTTGCCTCTGGCGACAGCTCCCCTGTCAAGGGGAGCTACTGTTTGTGTCGGATTATTGCAGCAGGGCGAGTCCGGTGTCGATGGTCTCCTCGCGGGTAAACAGCGTGCGGCCGGCGCGCACCGAACGCAATACTGAGCAGCGCTCATACACGGCGTTGAACACGCTATCGGCGTCCAGCACAATGAAGTTTGCTGGCTTGCCCGTTTCCAAGCCGTACATATCGCGCAGGCCCAACGTAGTGGCACCGTTGACGGTCAGGAACTTCAACGCATCGTCGATTTCTTCAAAGCTCATCATCTGTGCCAAATGCAGCACATAATCAAGAATGAGCATTATATTGCCATTGCCCAGCGGGTACCACGGGTCCTGCATTGAATCCTGGCCCAATGACACATTGACACCCGCCTCAGTGAGCTCCTTGACTCGCGTGATGCCACGGCGCTTGGGGAAGGTATCCTGACGGCCCTGCAAATACAGGTTCTCGGTGGGGGCGCAGGCGAAGTTGATATGCGCCGCCTTAAGCAGCTTGGTCAGGTGGAAGAAGTAGGCGTTGTCCGCCGATCCCAGCGAACAGGTGTGGCTGGCGGTGACCTTCGGGCCAATGCCAGCCTTATATGCCAGCGCCGAAAGCAGCTCCACGTAACGGGAATTCGGATCATCCGTCTCATCGCAATGCACGTCGATGAGCTTGTCGTATTTCGAAGCCAACTCAACTACCGTGTGCATGGAATGCTCGCCAAACTCACGGCACTGTTCGAAATGGGGGATGCCGCCCACGCAGTCGGCACCCATCTTGAGTCCTTCCTCCACCAGCTCGGCACCCGATTCGCCATGCGGGCCCTCGTAGGAGTACATGCCCTCCTGCGGGAAGCTGACGATCTGGAGAGTGACCGTATCCTTCAATTCCTCCTTAAGCTCCAGCAGCGCCTTTAACGAGGTCAGGTTCGGGTCGGTCACATCGGCATGGGATCGAATGAGCTGCACGCCATGCAGCATTTCTTTCTTAATGCCGATTTTCGCGCGCTGCTTGATCTCGTCGACCGTCAAGTCGGACTTGGTCTCACTCCATCGCTGGATGCCCTCAAACAAGGTTCCGCTTTCATTCACCGCACCGGGCTTGCGGGCCGTGAATACGTAATCAAGGTGCAGATGCGTATCGCAGAACGGTGGGCAGACAAGTTTGCCGCCCAGATCGACCACCTCAATGGCCGCCAGATCACCACCCTGAGCCTCATATTGTTGCGCGAGTCCGGGGCCGAATGCGGTGAACACACCATCCGTGACGAGAATGTCCTGCAATGGCAGGGTGCTTGCAGCCGTGCTTCCGGGTTCTCCGGTGGCGATATGTGCGTTGGTGAACAGTGTGGTAGTCATCGTCGCTCCTTCAACTGGTGTGTTGCCGAACGGTTACGTGAACCGACTGCCCGCGTAACCAACTGAGGTTATTGTCAACAGCACGCTTTGCGGTGAGGTTAACCGGAACGACCGGTGTTCCGCGGGGGAATGGACAGATTGTATGACTGTATCGATTCGCAGTGTGCTTCATAACACGCAGTTCAAACGAGCCGATCCTGTGGTGGAGGTCGAAGGCAAAGACCTCGATATGCCAGTGCGATGGGTGTTCACCAACGAGCGAGAGGATGTCTCCAGCTTCCTTTCGGGCGGTGAGATGCTGATTATCGAGGGCAACGCTCTGCTCGCCGCCGATTGGCACGGCACGCTAGGACAATATGTAGCAAGCCTGGCACAGGCTGGTGTTGCCGCTCTGGTGGTCGAACTGGTGGAGGGTGTGGTGCGGATGCCGGACGAACTGGTGTCTGCGGCCAGGCTGCATGGGTTGACGTTGATTGGTTTGAAATCTCGCGTACCTTTTGTCGACATCTGTCAGAGTGTCAATACCGCTATCGTGCACGAACAGATGCACTTGCAATTGGAGGTGGACACAATGTCCACTTCATTACGTGAGGGATTGTCCCGTACTGGCAATATCGAGGCTGTGGCCGAAACCATTGCGTCGCTGTTCGGCGAAAGCGTCGCCATTTTCGATGGTGACGGTCTGTTGGCCGCTCGAGCGGGTCGTGCGTTCGATGCCGGCAACGAATCGAGCGCCGTCATCGCCCTTGAAAGTCGCTCCCGGCCGGTGGGAGCATTGGAGATCACGCAACGCACCATGACTTCCGACGCCACGATGCGTCGGGCCATCGCCACCATCGTGTCTCCGGTGGCCGCCCTTTATATTGACGGCGGTGCGCGCATGGGCATGATGCATCATCTGAGTATGGGTCCGGCCGACGGCGTGCACGTCAATACATTTGAGGCGCAGGAAGCGCATGCGATGCTCGAAGCGCTGGGTTTTGCCGGATCATGCATCTATATGCCATTCGCTTTTCGGTTCAGATCGGTGGTGGAAGGCATCAACCATGTATCGACGATGGTCGAACGGTTCGAAGAACTGTCGGGATGCGCCGTCTCCTGCATGCTGGAAGGTGACTTGATGGTCGGATGGTGCTCCACCACCGATTCCTCAGACGGTGCGGCCGCATTCGGACGCATTGCATGGATGCGCTTGCCGTACTGGAAGGCGACGGTATATACGTGGTGCATGGCCGAGTGGCATTGGACACGGTGACGCTGGTCGACGGGTTCGCGGTATTGCGTGACATCGCCAATCATGAACCGGCATACGGGCGAGTCGTAAGTACCATGTCCGCACTCGTCAACCGTTTCGTCGCATCCTCTGATATGGACAAGGCGATGCGCATGCTCGTGGTGCAGACCATCGGATTCGAGGTCGCCGCCTCCCCGCTGTTGCTGGACACACTGTGCGCCTGCTTCGACAACCTCGACAGCAAAACCGGCGCGTGCGAGCAATTGGGTATCAGACGGCAAACCCTGTACAACCGACTGGACAAAGTGACACAAATGGTCGGCGTCGACTATAACGACAAACCGAACTGGGTGATGCTGCTATTCGCCGCCAAACTCACGAAATCATGGCAAGAACAGCATGGTGAATAATACGGCAGTGCCACTGGGCAACCTGTCCACTTCTACGCCGAACTGGTTAATCGACGATTCACGTTTCAGCAAATACTCAAGGGCATAGTCGAGGCTATCGCGGCGCTGGTCGACCTGCTGCGAAACGGATTCCCACTTGAATCTCATTCAGTCACACGAACAGCACATCCTTGAAAGGACGGTGACATCATGAGTTCCGCAACGATTACTACATCTGCACGACTGATGAATTCCACCCCGCAAACTGAAGAACAGGCCATGGTCAGAAAAGTCGCGGTATCTTCCTTCCTCGGCAACTTCATCGAGTGGTTCGACTACGCCTCCTATTCGTACTTCGCCACCACTATCGCCCTGGTGTTCTTCCCAACCGACAATCACACCGTCGCCATGCTGCAGACCTTCGGCGTGTTCGCGCTATCCTTCATCCTTCGCCCAATCGGCGCACTGTTCTGGGGTAGCTATGGAGATAAGAAAGGCCGTAAAGCCGCACTGGCCCACTCGATTATGTTCATGTCCGGTGCGAGCTTCCTGATCGGCTGCCTGCCGTCTTACTCGGTGATTGGCGTTGGCGCGCCGATTCTGCTTCTTCTGCTGCGCATGGTGCAGGGCTTCTCCGCCTCCGGTGAATATGCCGGTGCGGCCACGTTCCTCGGCGAATATGCGCCCACTTCAAAGCGCGGCATCTACTGCTCGCTGATTCCGGCTTTCACCGCTATCGGTCTGCTCGCCGGTTCTACTCTGGCCACGCTGATGACCGCCAACATGAACTCTAGCGCGATGGTCGGTTGGGGATGGCGTGTGCCGTTCCTGCTGGCCGGCCCGCTCGGTCTGATTGTGCTGTACATCCGCGCCAAGCTCGCTGATTCCCCCGTCTACCAGTCGATGAACGATGCGCTTGAGTCCAAGGGCGCCGCCTCCGCCGACGGTCAAATCGCTGCCAAGAGCGGCATGTTCGCCCCGCTCGCCGAGTTGTTCCACAACCATCTCAAGGCCCTGATCATCAGCTTCGGAGCCTGCGTGCTGAATGCGGTCGGCTTCTACACCGTGCTCACCTACCTGCCGACCTATCTGTCTGACACCGTCGGCATGGACGTCCCCCAGTCCGGCACCATCACCACCATCTGCTTGGTCGCCTACGTGTTCATGGTGTTCGGCATGGGCCACATCTCCGACAAATTCGGCCGCAAGAAGGTGCTCATCGGTGCTTGCGTGGCGTTCATCGTCCTCACCGTTCCTGCCTTCCTCATCCTCAACACCTCCCAGTTCTGGCCCGTGCTGCTGGTTGAGCTGGCAATGTGCGCCACCCTGACCGCCAACGACGGTACCCTGTCCAGCTACCTGACCGAGACGTTCCCCACCTCCGTGCGCTTCACCGGATTCGCGTTCAGCTTCAATCTGGCCAATGCCATCTTCGGTGGTACGGCCTCGTTCATCGCCACTGGCCTGATTGCCCTAACCGGTTCATCCATCGCCCCGGCCTGGTACATGGTGGGTGTTGCGGCCATCGCCTTGGTCGCGATGATTCTTTCCCATGAAAACACCGACAAGGATCTGAATCACATCTGATCTCCTCAGCTCCGGCTCCTTTCCCGAGGGAGCCGGGCGCATTCATTGACCATCCAATCCACCACCAACCCAAAGGAGTACTGCAATGGGTAGCAACCGCCGTATGGACCACATGACCTGGCCGGAATTCAAGGAGGCGAAGACTCGTCCCGTCATCGTGCCGATCGGTTCGACCGAACAGCACGGCCAGCATCTGCCCATCGGCACCGACGCGGTACTCGCCACGCGGGTCGCCGAAGATCTGGCGGAACGCATCGACGGCACCGTGCTGCCCACCCTGAGCTACGGATACAAGTCCAAGCCGCTCTCCGGTGGCGGGCCGCTGTTCCCGGGCACTATCGACATGAACGGCGTGACAGTGATCAACCAAATGCACGACGTGCTGAGCGAACTCATCGCCGATGGCTTCACCAAGATCGTCGTCATGAACGCGCATTTTGAAAACGAGGCGTTCATCGTCGAGGCCATCGATCTGGTCACCCGCGAAACCGGGGGAGTAGCCACCATCGTGGAAACCAATTGGTGGGATCCAGTTCCGCAGTCGGTTATCGACAAGGTGTTCGATGGATTGGTGTTCCCCGGCTGGGCATTGGAGCATGCGGCCGTCACCGAACTTCGTTGATGCTCCACTATGCGCCGGAACTGGTGCACATGGACCGTATGGTCGAGGAAGCCGGTGCCACGGCGAAATCCTATGTCCGCTACCCTGTGCGCCAAGGTGACGTTCCCGCTCACGGCGGACTCGCCAATCCGGCCGGCTCAAGCGCCGAACGCGGCCGTCTGATTGCCGAGGCGTGCGTGGGTGCGGTAGCTGAGATCTGTGCCGAGGAATTTGGCGAGTAATCTCCCCTTGCTGACGCATTCGTAGTGACTCGGGTTGCAAAGGTCTGACCCTGATAGTACGGGGTCAGGCCTTTCCCATCCCAAGACGCCGCTAAGAATTCACCTGAGAGTCGCCTTCCTAGGCATGGCCATTCAATCGACGATTCTAGCGTGACTGGTGTGAGCAGGAATATGAAGAACCGGCGGTGGGCCGGCAAGCGATCGGGGATCGCTTTTGGTGCAGTAGCGCTTATCCTTACGGCTCTGGTGGTTCCTTATGCTTGTGCGGGAACCACGGGAGCCGTTCCTTTTTCCGGCGATAATCCATCTTCCGGCACCCGTACGGTGACCATCGCCGACATCACTGATTTTCACGGGCATATCGAACGTGGTGCAGACAACGCCACCGCCTTCACCGTGGCCGACAGCCATAATCCCGGCAATATGATTCCGGTATCGACCGGCGATTTGGTGGGAGGCTCCCCGTATGAGTCGGCGGTGGAGAAGGACCAACCCACGCTGGATATGGCCAAAGCGTGGGGATTGACGATTTCGGCGATAGGCAACCATGAGTTCGACCGCGGTGTCGCCGATTTCAACAATCGTATCGCTGATCCCAGCAACGGCATCGACTGGCTGTGCGCCAACGCGTCTGCCGCCAATAAGTCGCCTGACGGACTGCTGAGCCACGTACGTGACTCTACGATTCGAACGGTGAACGGCAAGCGGATCGGTTTCGTGGGCGCCCTTACTGATGCGCTCGGCTCGGTGGCCACTCCGCAGATCACTCGTGATGCCGACCTTGACGAACGGGCGGTGGACGCGATCAATCGTGTGGCCCGTGAACTCAAGCGCTCCGGAAAGGTGGATGCGGTGGTGGCCTTGCTGCATGCCGATGCTTCAGCCGCCGCCGATATTAGGCGAGATGTTGATGTGGTATACACCGGTCACAGTCACGCGATCAAGCACGGTACAACCGCGGGTGGCGCGCCTATTTACGAGGCGGGCAGCTTCGGGCGGAACATGGCCGTGCAGGATTTGATCATCACCGGTGCCGGGCGTCGCGCCACGGTGCGAGTGGCCGACGTTGACCTCGGCAATGGCACCAGCCATACGGCGGTTGACGGCGTGCTGGGCGTGGATGGGCTTAATGCGCATCCGGCGCAAGCCGCTTGGATGTCTGCCGGTGCTGAGGAGAACGATGAGGTATCGCGCGCGCAGCATATTTACCAGGCGTCGGCAACATATGCGAACCATACCGGCAGCGCGGTGATTGGCACCTTGGCCTCCGGCGTGAATTTCGACAAACAAGGTTCGGACAAGCACGGGAATACGGTCGGTGTGCTGGTGGCGGACGCGAACCGAGAGTCAATCATGAAGCATGTGTATGCCGGGAATCGCTTGCCGGTAATCGGATTTTCGAATAATGGCAGTCTGCGGACTCCACGGCTTGATATGAATGGCGATGGCAAAGTCACCGTGCGCGAGGTGGATAGTCTCATGGCCTTGCAGTTCAAGGCCGCGCATGAGACGCTCACCGGGCGCGATGTGAAGAGAGTGCTCGCCGAGCAATTCCACCGTGACGATGGGCGACTGGAGCGGCGCTGGCTCGGCATCTCCTCGAACGTGACGTATCGGTATGCCGAATGCGGTACGGCTGGTGAGAGCGGCAATGCCGATGCCGGCGTGATACTGATTCCGGCGCTGATACCAACGCTGACGCTGACGAGTGTGCTGCCGACGAACATGCGGCGGTTCGTATCGCGAACCTCGCCGTTGACGGCCGACCGATTGCGGACGATGACCTGGTGATTATCGCGTCCAATTCATATCTGCTTCAGGGCGGCGACGGTTACCCCGCCTTCCGTGCCGGAACCAATTACGGCGAGCTGGATATGCCATACAGCCAGCCGTTGCATGAATATCTGGCCGCACATCAAGGGCTCACGGCAGTTGTTGCAGTACCGGTAGGGACTCAGGCGTAAGACACCAATTGCTGGGTGACTGAGGAACTATGGGGTGAAGTTATGAGTATAGGGCAGGAGAAAACGGCATAAATATGACGACGCTCCCCTCGCTGAGGGGAGCTGTCGCCGTAGGCGACTGAGGGAGCTTGCGGTATAACCGTAAACTCCCCTCAGTCAGCCTTGCTGCCAGCTCCCCTCTCTGAGGGGCACCTGGCGAGACCCTTACTTGATGGCGTTCAGCCACTGCTCCTTGGTGGCCTTCTCGGCCTCGAGCTTGGCCTTCTTCTTCGGGTCGGACTCAGCGGCGATCTTCTCGTCAAGCTCGGCGAGCTGAGCATGAAGCTGCTCTTCGAAGCTGGACTTACGGGCATCGGCCTCCGGGTCGGTCTGCTTCCAGGCGGCATCCTCGATGGCCTTGATTTGCTTGTCCACGGCGTCGAGGCGACCCTCGATGCGACGCATGGCGTCACGCGGCACGTAGCCGATCTGATCCCACTCTTCCTGAATCTTGGCGAGCTCCTGACGGGCTTTCTTGGCTTCCGCGTCGGTCTTGACCGGCACTAAAGCCTCGGCCTTGACCAGCAGCGCCTCCTTGGCGGCCAGATTCTCCTTCTCGGAGGAGTTGATCTGATCGCGGTCGGCCTGACGGGCGTTGAAGAAAGTGTCGGCAGCCTCGCGGAACTTGGCCCACAGGGCGTCGTCCTCGTTGCGGCCGGCGCGACCGGCCTTCTTCCAACGGTCCATCAGCTCGTTGAACTTGCGGGAGGTCTCGCCCCAGGCGGTGGAATCCTTCAGCTCGTTGGCCTCGGCGATGATGGCTTCCTTGGCTTCCTTGGCCTGGGAACGCTCGTTGTCGCGAGCCTGCGCCCACTTGCGGCGGGACTGGTTGAACGTGGTGCGAGCGGCGGAGAAGCGCTTCCACAGTGCCTCGGCCTCGGGCTTGTCGATGCGGATGGTGGTGCGCTGGTGATTCTGCCATTCATCGAACAGGTTGCGGAACTTGTCCGCGGTGGAACGCCAGTTGGTGTTGTCGCCCAGGGAGGCGGCCAGTGCTTCGGCCTTCTCCACGATGGCGGTGCGTTCCTCGACGGCCTTGGCCACGGCGGCCTTGCGGGCCTCGGACAGTTCGGTCTTCTTGGCCTCGCCGGCGGTCTTCAGCGTCTCGAACTGTTTCTTGAGCGCGGCGACATCGCCCACGACTGCGGGCTCGGAGGTCTCCTCGCCCAGCAGCTTCAGGGACTCGTCGATCTCACGGGCTTTGACATTGGGAGAGGTCAGGCGGCTGGCCAGCAGATCAAGCTTGGCCTTGAGATCCAGGAAACGACGGGCGTACAGCGCCAGGGCCTCTTCCTTGGAGGCGTCCGGGAACTGGCCAACCTCGCGTTCGGTGTCGCCCTCCTTGACGAAGACGGTGCCGTTGTCGTCCACGCGGCCGAAGGCTTCAGCGGCCTTGACATCGGCGTCGGAGTATGCGGCGTGCGCGGCCGGGGCCGCAACGTGGGCCTTGGCCGCGGGGGCCTTCTTAGCGAAAGCGGCGGGGGAGGGCGCATGCGGCTTCGGCATTGAAGCAGGAGTCGGTGTGGCCGGGCTGGCCTCGGGTGCGGGTGTCGTTGCCTGTTCTTCGGTCGCAGCGGTGTTTTCGGTTTCGGTGACAGTCTCGTCGGCCATGGCCAGCTCCTTACAAGCATAGAGTGAGTGAGTGGGAACGCCTCGCATACCGATAATTCGGCATGCTTTGACGCAACCCTCACCTATTATATTGATTTCGTGGCTAAAGGTGCATCAATATCAGGATTCCCGGAGTGGCTCCCCTCCGAACGTGTAGTGGAGCAGCGTGTTATCGACACGCTTCGTAAGGTTTTTGAGCTCAACGGCTTCATCGGCATTGAGACGAGAGCGGTGGAAACCGGCGCTTCTTTGCTGAAAAAAGGCGAGACCAGCAAGGAGATCTACCTGCTTTCCCGTCTGCAGGAGGTCGGTCACGAATCCGACACTCCGATTGAGGACCGTCTGGGTCTGCATTTCGATCTGACCGTGCCGCTGAGCCGGTATGTGGTCGAGCACTCGGGTGCGCTGACCTTCCCGTTCAAGCGTTGGCAGATTCAGAAGGTCTGGCGCGGTGAGCGTCCGCAGGAGGGCCGCTTCCGCGAGTTCGTGCAGGCCGACATCGACGTGATCGGTGCGGGCGACCTGCCTGACCACTATGAGGTGGAGCTGCCGCTGGTCATGGTTTCCGCCTTGGAAGAGCTGCGCGCATACGGCCTGCCCAAGGCCACCGTGCATGCCAACAACCGCAAGCTGTCCGAAGGCTTCTACCGTGGACTCGGTCTGACGGACATCGAAGGTGTGCTGCGCGAGATCGACAAGCTCGACAAGATCGGCGCCGACGAGGTGGCCCGACTGCTTTCCGAAACCTGCGGTGCGACCGAGGCCCAGGCGCGCGCCTGCCTCGAACTGGCCGAGCTTACCGCCTCCGATGGTGCCGAGCTGGCTGCCAAGTTCGACGCGCTGTGCGAGGCGCACGGCATCGCCGAGGATTCCGAGGCCTATGAGCTGGCCCGTCAGGGACTCGATACCCTGGCCATGATCGTCGACGAGGCCGCCGCCATCCGCCCCGGCTCCGTGATCGCGGACCTGAAGATCGCCCGTGGACTCGACTATTACACCGGCTCCGTCTACGAGACCTTCCTCGACGGCGCCGCCTCGCTTGGTTCCATCTGCTCCGGTGGCCGCTACGACAACCTCGCCTCCCAGGGCAACCGCAAGTATCCGGGCGTGGGCCTGTCCATCGGCCTGAGCCGACTGGTCAGCTACATGCTGCACACCGCCGGCGCTCACGCCAACCGTGTCAGCCCGGCCGCCGTGCTGGTCGCTGTGTGGAATGAAGAGGACCGCCCGGCCGCCAATCGTATTGCGAACCAACTGCGTGCGCGCGGCATCGCTACTGACGTGGCACCCACCGCGGCCAAGCTCGGCAAGCAGATCAAGTACGCGGACAAACTCGGCATTCCGTACGTGTGGTTCCCGGCCACCGCTGCCGAAGGTGCGGAAGGCGCAGAGCCCGCTGGCGACGAGGTCAAGAACATCGTCACGGGCGAGCAGGTTGCCGCCGATTGCACGTCGTGGGAGCCGGATACTGTGGTTGCCCAGCAAACCGTCGAAATCTGACGTATTCGCGCGAAAAATCGAGGAGAAACAAGACAATGAGCCAGACGGCTTACAGAACACATCATGCCACTGAAGTGACCGAGGCCCTGGTCGGCCAGAAGGTCACCCTCGCCGGTTGGGTTGACCGACGCCGTGATCACGGTGGCGTGGCCTTCATCGACCTTCGTGATTCGACCGGCCTCGTGCAGGTCGTCATTTACGACGAGGATATGGCCCGCCCGCTGCGCAGCGAATTCGTGATTCAGATTACCGGCGAAGTGCGCCTGCGCCCGGATGGCAACGAGAACACCCATCTGGCCACCGGCAAGATCGAGGTTGTGGCCGAGACCATCGAGATCCTCGCCAAGTCCGACGCCCTGCCGTTCCAGGTTTCCACCGCTCTTGAGAATGAGTCCGAGAACAAGCTGCCTGGCGAGGACGTGCGTCTGAAGTACCGTTACCTCGACCTGCGCCGCCCGTCCATGCAGTACAATCTGAAGCTGCGTTCCGACATGGCTAAGGCCGCCCGCCACGCGCTGGAAGACATGGACTTCACCGAGGTCGAGACCCCGACCTTCATTAAGTCCACCCCGGAAGGCGCCCGCGACTTCGTGGTGCCGGCCCGTCTGGTTCCCGGTTCCTGGTACGCCCTGCCGCAGTCCCCGCAGCTCCTCAAGCAGCTGCTCATGGTCTCCGGTGTCGAGCGTTACTACCAGCTCGCCCGCTGCTACCGTGATGAGGACTTCCGCGCCGACCGTCAGCCCGAGTTCACTCAGCTCGATATGGAGATGGCCTACGTGGACCAGGAAGATGTGATGGCCATGACTGAGAAGGTCATCGCCGCCATCTGGAAGTCCGCCGGCTATGAGGTCCAGCTGCCGCTGCCGCGCATCACCTGGAAGGATGCGATGGACAAGTACGGCTCCGACAAGCCGGACCTGCGCTTCGGCAACCCGCTGGTGGAACTGACCGAGTACTTCAAGAACACGCCGTTCCGCGTGTTCCAGGCCCCGTACGTGGGTGCCGTGGTCTTCAAGGGCGGTGCCGCCACGCCGCGTCGTCAGTTCGACGCTTGGCAGGATTGGGCACGTCAGCGTGGAGCCAAGGGCCTTGCCTACGTGGTCTTCGGCGAAAACGGCGAGCTCAAGGGCCCCGTCGCCAAGAACCTGTCCGATGAGGAGCGCAACGGCCTGCGCGAGGCCGTCGGTGCCGAGGAAGGCGACGCCGTCTTCTTCGCCGCCGGTTCTCGCGAGTCCGCCCAGCTGCTGCTGGGTGCCGTGCGTGTGGAGCTCGCCTCCCGCGAAGGCCTGCTGGATCCGAAGAAGTTCGCTTTCACTTGGGTCGTGGACTTCCCGCTGTTCAAGCCCACCGACGATCCGGATGATGACGATGTGGCTGTCGGCCACTCCAAGTGGACCTCCATGCACCACCCGTTCACCATGCCCTCCAAGGATTGGATCGACAAGTTCGACAAGGATCCCGAGCACGCCATGTCCGACTCCTACGACATCGTCTGCAACGGCGAGGAGATGGGCGGCGGTTCCGTTCGTATCCATCGTGACGACATCCAAGCCCGTGTGCTCGATGTGCTGGGCATCACCAAGGAAGAGGCCGACGAGAAGTTCGGCTTCCTGCTTGAGGCATTCAAGTACGGCGCTCCGCCTCACGCGGGTTTGGCCCTCGGTTGGGACCGCACCGTGTCCATCCTGGCCGGTGCCGACTCCATCCGCGACGTCATCGCCTTCCCGAAGGCCGGCGGCGGCCGCGACCCGCTGACCGGTGCTCCGGCCCCGATTTCCGACGAGCAGCGCGCCGAGACTGGCGTCGACTACGACCCGGACGCCGACGAAAACTAATCTACGGAGCGTATACCGCCTTTCCTCAGCACTCGACGCACCTTAGTGCGCCTTCGGCTTCGAACGGCGGTCTCCGCATGCGTAGATTCATTTTCGAGGAGTAATGCTCCGGTGCTAGTAGCCGCAAATGGCCCTTGGAATAATTCCAAGGGCCATTTGCTTTTTGCGGGTGGGGCCCAATGTGCCAAATACCTGCCAAGGGGTGCCAAATACTCCGCCCGATGGCACCTCCGCCATGCGGCAAACCTCGCACCATGCGGTGTCCCCCTTGGCGTTTGCCGATTATCCTTCCATGGGGCGGTAACTTCCTCATGGGGCGGTAAACAACCCATGGGGCGGTGAAAACCCCATGGGGCGGTAGGTCAAAATGGCTTAATTCCGCGGTTTCACAATTTCTTCAAACCGCCCCATGGGCAAATTACCGCCCCATGAGGAGCGATCGCAACTCCGTATTTGATCAATGTTGTGATGCTTTGTTGTGTTTTGCTTGTTTCCGCCTCCTGTATTCCCCTTTGCGCGCATTGATGGTAAGGCTGCCGTCTATTAATACCCGGCATGAAGGTTGAGGACGGCCAGGAAGCGGTATTTGCATCGCGGTGGCAACCTCTTGTGCGAAGGCACGTTGTTTGGCGGTGTTCCACAGGTCATCGGCGAACACCTCGATGACGGTCCAGCCCAATTGCCGCAGACGTCGACGTTTTTGCTGGTCCCGCACATATTGTTTGCGGAAGCGACGGTGATGATCGCCATCATATTCAATAGCGACTTTGTATTGTGGATAAGCCATGTCAACGGTGTAGGTGTATCCGTTCTCTGAATCGGTAATGCCATATTGTGTTTGCGGTATGGGCAGGCCGAAAAGCATAAGCGCCAAGCGTGTACGAGTTTCCTGAACGGAATCCGATGGTTTTACGAGCTTCAGCGCCGCCTCACAACGCGCACGGCCAATAACGCGGTGAAAGGCCGTTAGTCGTTGAGTGAATTGTTCAATGGCATATCCATAACGTCTGATGAGCGCTTCAGCCAGCACCACTAATTCAGTGAGGTTGAGATATTGGGCAAACTGTATCCACGCATCCATGGGATGCATGCAGGTTACGCCGTTTGAGAAAGCGATACTGTTGAACTTTGCATTCCATATGCGATAGTCGACATTGTCCAATGAAGAGCGGGTCCCCTTGCTCCTCACCGTCACATAAAAATCCTTCTGTGGCAACGTGCTGTGCCTCGGCAACTCCACGCCGCATAATTCCAATGCGGTATACAGCGAGAAACACAACGTGCGTTTCGTGCGCACTTTGCCCAGCAGATTCCAACAGGCCGTGTTCTTGGCCGTGGCTTTGGCGTCAAGATCTTTGCGCAGATAGTTGTTGATTTCGCCATTGTGCGGCACTTCGCTGTATCCGTTCATGCGCCGAGCGTAGCGCATTCCACGGTGGCACAGGGGCAAAACCGAAAAATGGGGATAACTTAAGCGGCGCGAACCGGTTATCCACCGGCATATCGTGTGCCGCGCCCGGTTATCCACCGCGCTTCGGGAGTGTCGTCCACCGTATAACAGCACTCATCGTGTGCGAACAGCTAGCCACGCTCAAAATGCCTAGCACATTTATACGAATACGACATGGGAAACGGCGAGACCAGCCCCACACAATACAAAGTGACCGCCAGCCATGCGCCCGACTGCGGCATACGCGGCAGCAACGCCAACGACACCAAGGCCAAACATGGAATCAGCAGATAGGACAACACGTGCCCGCTTTGCCGTCGCAGCAACGTCTCAGCCACCACGCAGCAGGCAATCAGCGCACAGCAGACGCCGAGCGATGCGCGACTCAGCGAGAATGTATGCCGATGCCCAATGCCGCCTTCACGATGTCTGATGCGGAAATGAGACATCGACTGAGCAACTGTGTGGACATACTGTGAACACGTTGGAAACGTCGGTGTGCTATCCTCCCACTCATGTCTGAAACGAACAATGAAACAGCAGTGCGTTCGCGCGCGACAAGCACAACATCACCGAGCAAGGCCAAATTGACCCCGCTGGTTCCCGGCAAAGAGGACCCGAACCGTCCGCTAGTCGAACTGACCCACGTCGAAAAGCACTTCGGTGCTTTGCACGTCCTCAAGGACATCAACCTGACCGTCGCCAAGGGTGAGGTGCTGGTGGTCGTGGGCCCGTCCGGCTCAGGCAAGTCCACGATGTGCCGCACCATCAATCGCCTCGAGACCATCGATTCCGGCGACATCCGCATCGACGGCAAGCCCCTGCCACAGGAAGGCAAGGAGCTCGCGAACCTCAGGGCCGAAGTTGGCATGGTGTTCCAGTCGTTCAACCTGTTCGCCAACAAAACCATTCTTGAAAACGTGACGTTGGCCCTCATCAAGGTGCGTCACATGGACAAGAAGGAAGCCGAGCAACTGGCCATGGACCTGCTCGCCCGCGTGGGCGTCGACTCCCAAGCCAGCAAGATGCCCTCCCAGCTCTCCGGCGGCCAGCAGCAGCGTGTGGCCATCGCCCGCGCGCTCGCCATGCGCCCCAAGGTCATGCTGTTCGACGAGCCCACTTCCGCACTCGACCCGGAAATGGTCAACGAAGTGCTCGACGTGATGGTCGAACTCGCGCATGAAGGCATGACGATGATCTGCGTGACCCACGAGATGGGTTTCGCGCGCAAGGCCGCCGACCGCATCGTCTTCATGTCGGACGGCCAGATTCTCGAAGAGAACACGCCCGACGAGTTCTTCGAGCATCCGCAGACCGACCGTGCCAAGGACTTCCTCTCGAAGATCCTCACCCACTGACGAACCCACTGAAAGACGGGTACGCAATCCAATGACATTCACCAATACGTTCAAACGGAAGGCTTGCCGCGTGATCGCCGCGCTCGCCGCCGTGGCCTGCACAATGTCGCTGGCAGCCTGCGGCGCGGACGAAACCGGCAAGATCCGCATCGGCATCAAATTCGACCAGCCTGGCCTGGGCTTCAAGAAGTCCGGCACCTACGTGGGCTTCGACGTGGACGTGGCCAAATACGTCGCCAAGAAACTCGGCTATTCCGAAGACCAGATCATCTGGAAGGAAGCCCCCTCCAAGCAGCGTGAGGCCATGATTCAGAACGGCGACGTGGACATGATCCTCGCCACCTACTCCATCACCGACGAGCGCAAGAAGGCCGTCTCCTTCGCCGGCCCGTACTTCGTGGCCGGACAGGATCTGCTCGTGCGCAAGGACGACAACTCCATCAACGGCCCCGAAGACCTGAACGGCAAGCGCCTATGCTCCGTCACCGGTTCGACCTCCGCCGCCACCGTCAAGGAGAAGTTCGCCTCCGAAGTCCAGCTTATGGAACAGCCCGGTTACGCCGAATGCGCCACCGCCCTGTTCTCCGGCATCGTGGACGCGGTAACCACCGACGACATCATCCTGGCCGGCCTGGCCTCCGCCTCGCGCGGCAAGCTCAAGGTGGTCGGCAAACCGTTCACGCAGGAATACTACGGCGTGGGCATCAAGAAGGGCGACACGCAGCTGGCCACCAAAATCAACAACGCCATCGTGGACATGATTCAGGACGGCTCGTGGGAGAACGCCATCAGCGATAACACCAAGGGCACCAACTACACGCCCGACGTACGCTACAACCCGCCCACCCCGGACGAAGGAGAGGAGGCCTGATGAGCGGATTCCTGGAACTCTTCAGCCAGTATGACGTGCTCGGCGCGTTTCTGGTCAATATCGAACTGACCTTGTGGTCCGCCCTGTTCTCCCTGATCCTCGGCGTGATCCTTGTGGTGATGCGCATCTCGCCGATTTCCTCGCTCAGGGCCGTGGCCGGTGCGTATGTGGAACTGTTCAAGAACCTGCCGCTGACCATCATCATGGTGTTCATGGTGCTGGGTGCCTACGCGCAGCTGAAGCTCAGCTTCTCCGACACCTTCACCACGAACTTCTTCTGGCTCGCGGTCACCGGCCTGAGCCTGTACACGGCGGCGTTCGTGTGCGAATCTCTGCGTTCGGGCATCAACACCGTGCCGATTGGCCAGGCCGAGGCCGCACGAGCGCTGGGCTTGGGCTTCATGCAGTCCGCCACCGAGATCATTCTGCCGCAGGCCTTCCAAGGCTCCGTGGCACCGCTCGGCAACACGCTGATCGCCCTGCTCAAGAACTCCACCGTGGCCGCCGCCGCATCCGTGGCCACCGAAACATCCTCGCTGATGAGCGAGATGATCGAATTCCGTCCCGACGTGATCATCCAGATCTTCCTGATCTTCGCGCTCGGCTACGTGATCCTGATCATCCCCATCGGCATGCTCACCACGTACCTGTCCAACAAACTCGCCGTAAGGAGGTGACGGATATGGCCGATACTTCGAATTCCGTGCTGTTCGACGCGCCCGGTCCCAAGGGCCGGCGCACCATTCGCATCGTCAACTGGATCGCGGGCATTCTGTTCGCGGTGGTGCTCGTGCTTATCCTCATGCGCCTGCACAACCCGCCGGACGGCGAGAACCAGCTCAGCTGGGAGCTGTGGAAGCCCGCCGTCGAACGAGAGGCGTGGACCGACTTCTACCTGCCCGGACTGTGGATGACCATCAAGGCCACCATCGTGGCCGTGGTGGGTGCCGTGGTGTTCGGCTTGGTGTTCGGCGTGGGCCGACTGCTGCCGAACCCGTTGGTACGTGGCGTCTCCGCCGTGATCGTCGAGTTCTGCCGTGCGGTTCCCGTGCTGCTGCTCATGATCTTCTTCTGGCGATGGTTCGCGTTCGCGGGCCTGCCCAGCCCGTCCTATTGGGCCGTGGTGCTGGCCTTGGTGCTGTACAACGGTTCGGTGGTCGCCGAACTGGTGCGCTCCGGCGTCGGCAATCTGCCGGGCGGCCAGCGTGAGGCCTCGCTCGCTTTGGGCCTGACCGAAACGCAGTCGCTGATGGAGATCGAGGTGCCGCAGGCCGTCTACGCCATGCTGCCGGCCGCCGTCACCCAGCTGGTCGTGGTGTTGAAGGATACCGCCCTAGGCTCGATCATCATGTATACCGACCTGCTGCAGGAATCGCGCCGACTCGGCTCGATGTACTTCAACATCCTGCAGACGCTGGTCATGGCCGCGGTGATTTACTTCATCGCCTGCTGGCTGTTGTCGAGGCTCGCCGAATGGCTGCCCTCGCGCATGCAGCAGCGTACGGCCGCACCCGCCGAACCCGAGCCGCTGGCGCCGATCGCCGCCGGCGACCCGTCCAATGTCAACCAGATCGCTGTGGCCAAGGAGGTCGAAGAGCTGCCGCTGGGCGGTACGCCGCGCAAATACCATGTGCATCACCGTGGCACCAACGCCTCGATTCGCAACTGGCGGCGCACCCGCTACGAACAGGGATATGACGCCACCCAGCCCGAGTCACAGGTTGACCCGGAAACCGGCGAATTCCAGGAGTCTCAAAAGCCTGAGGACAAGCCAGAGGCCTGACAGTCAGCTCAATCGCCGCTAAGCCGGCACGAAGAATTTACTGAGTGTTTGACTGGGCTCCGGCTACGTAGCCTTCACGGAGGATAGGTTGGAACATATGAAGATGTTCCGGCACCTATCCTCCGTTTTTGCTATTGCGACCATTGCGCCGCTGGCGTTGGCGGCCACGCTAGCCGTGACGCCTGCAATCGCACAGGCCGACCAGCTGCCCAACCCGGATTGGGTGGCATTGCTCTCCGACTACGAAAAGAACTATTGGCAGGCCCCCACCGATGCCGAACACGGTGGCAAGGTGCTCGACGCCGATACAATGAAACTCGACGAAGATTTGGCCGTGGCAATTAACCACAAAGCCGCCGAAAATCTCGATAAGGATGGCCTGAACGCCCAACGCAAGCGTGCGCTCGTCGACTCCGATCTGCAAGCCGAGGAAGCCATGCCGGACGCGCTCGGTCCGGTGCTTGGCAAATATATGAGCGAAGGGCTCAAATCCGGGAAACTCAACGCCGTCGCCGATATCTTCTCCTTTAACGTGGCCTCCACCTACGCCTCAAAACGTGCGGCCATGCATCCGCGCCCCTATCTGAACCGTGCGGAAAGCAGCTACGGCGGCACTAACGATCTCGCCGGACTGCCCGCCACGCTTGACATCAAGCAATCACCCTCATGGCTCGAACACGTGCCCGGCTACTCGAACTTGCAGAAAAACAGTTCCTACCCCTCCGGCCACACTACCGGCGCCTATTCGTGGGGTATCGCGCTGGCCGGCATGATTCCCGAACTCGCGCCGCAAATCATGGCCCGCACTTCGGAGGCCGGCAACAACCGCATCGTGCTCGGCGTGCATTATCCGCTTGACATCATGGGCGGGCGCATTGGCGCATCCGCCCAGAACGGGCAGTACTGGCATAACGAATTCGCTTCGTCCATCGTGCCCGCGTCCCGGCAGCTGCGGGACTATCTGGTGTCCCGCTGCGCCGCGGACGGCCACGGCACTACCCTCGCCGCCTGCATCGCCAACACCAAGGCCTCCGGTTCGGGCGGCTACACCAACGATTTTCTGGACCCGGTGGCCACCGAGCCGGTCGCGGACCAGGCCTCGGCCGTGCGCGTCTACACCGCACGCCTGACCTACACCTTCCCGCAAGACACCGCCCAGTCCGGCGCTGATTTCATGGCACCGCGCGGGGCGGCGGACGTGCTGCGACTGGCCTATCCCGAACTGCACGCCGATCAGCGCAACGCGATTTTGAAAGCCACTGCCTTGGATTCCGGATACCCCCTATGGCAATCGAGCGACGGCTGGCAGCGTATCAACTGGGCCAAAGCCCTGTGCGCCCGCGTCACCTTGGATAAGCACGGCGACGTGGCCAAGGTCGAGACCGCCGACCAAGTGGCGCTTACCGGCCCGAGTGTGGTCAATGCCCAGTACACCGACGCGGGCAATCACCCGGCGTCGGATAGCTCGGCGGGTGAAAACAGTGCCATTGCGGCCGGACCGGATCTCGCCACCCTCCATGCCGCGCAACGACCGGCGTTGATCAGCGTAGCTATCGGTACCGCTGTAATCGCGATTGTCGGCGGAATACGGACGGTTCGACGCAAATCCAAGAACTAGCTTCAGCAGTAATTCAGCCAAAGTTCAGTCGCGCTGCTCACCGCTGCGGTGACACTGAGCAGCATCGCCCTGATCGGCGTGCCCGCTGCGACTGCGGACGAGCAGCAGACCACTGCCGAACAGAACACGGCTGCCAAACCATCCGTAATCATCAACGAGGTCTATGCCGGCAATACGAAAGCTGCCGGAGACCCGGATAGCAAGCGTTGCGATTGGGTCGAGCTCAAGAACACCGGCTCCACAGACGTTGACGTGAAGGTCTGGGCATCTACGGCAGTGACAAGAAAGCCAAGAAGCACTACACCATCGGCACCAGCGAAGTAACGAATACGGACACCGTCATCAAAGCCGGCGGATATCTGGTGGCATACATCGACCCCGACAAGGCAAAGCCTGCCAAAACCTGCGATGCCGCTGCCGATATGAAAGTCTCCTCGATCAAGAGCGAGAGCGACAATCTGATAGTCACGATTCTGGCCACTTCGAATTGTGATGATAAGAACGCATCCACGAAATTCAATGATTCGGCCACCCGACTCACGTTGCAGGACAGCGACGATAATGTCGTGGCCGATGCCGTGTTCGATTTTTCGGGTCTATTCCACGTATACCGCGCAGCTGTCCAGCAAGCGCAAGGGCATGGAAGCTGAAGGCAAGACCTGGAACTATCACGATATTCTTGCGCAATTCATCACGATGCACAACAAGAAGTCAAACGTACTGCTTATCTGGTCGGGTGACTGGCCCACCTACAGCAGCAATTCCGACAAATACTATGTGATTCTTGCCGGTGAGGGCTTCGACTCGACGGATGAGGCTTGGAATTGGTGCAAAGCCAACAATTACGGTCCGAACGACTGCATGTCTATAGATTTGCAGTAACAAGTGGAATGTGAATGTCGCTACGTTGCTGGGTCTCCTGAGTTACAAGACGTACAATCGGGAGCATGGCCAAGGACGACGACAGAACCAACAAGCCTGAAGAGGCCGGCAAGTGGGGTACAGCCGGAAAATCCTCAGGAAAGAACAACAAGAACGGCAAGGGAAAGGAATACAAAACCGATCGACGGATCGACAAGGTATTACAGCTCGCGGCGGATCGCATAGACACCATCGACTCCAGTGCCAGCGTGCCTGAACGACTGGCACGTGCGGCGAAATCCAGTGAACTGCTCAGCGCCGTATGGTCGTTGCCGCCCGCTCAACGTCTTATGTTCCACCACGGCATGCAGGTCACTGATGTCGAAGGCGATTCCACTCCCGGATTCGACGGCAATAAAGAGGACGCCGAGAAGTTCATTTCGATCAGCTCCTCCGAAATCGCCCGATACCAGCGGCTCATGTACGCGAATGGCGTCAAAGGCTCGACACGGCGGCTGCTCATCGTGCTGCAAGGCATGGATGCCTCCGGCAAGGGCGGCATCGTGCGTCACGTGTTCAGCCAAGGTGACCCGATGGGCATCCATTACCATGGCTTCGGCAAGCCTGCGGCCGAGGAGCTCGACCACGACTTCCTCTGGCGCGTGAAGCGTGAAGTGCCCAAGGCGGGGTGGATTGCCGTATTCGACCGTTCCCATTATGAAGATGTGGTCATGCCGCACGTCTATGGCACCTATCCCGAAGACGTATGGCGTGCCCGCTACGACCAGATCAACGATTTCGAACGTGAACTGGCCGCCAGCGGATGCGCCATCCTCAAGATCTTCCTCGTGGTAAGCCAGGAAGAACAGAAAAAACACTTCCTCGGGAGACTGGACGATCCCACCAAGTTCTGGAAATTCGACATCTCCGATCTCGAGGCCCGCGACCGCTGGGATGAGTATATGGCCGCATGGCAGGAGGTGTTCGAGAAAACCAGCACGGCCGCCGCACCTTGGTACCTCGTACCGGCCGATAACCGCTGGTATTCGCGAGCAGTGGTCTCCGAACTGCTGCGCACCACCTTGAAGAACATGAACATGACCTGGCCGCCCCTCGAACCCGAGGTGGACCCCGACGAGGTGCGCCGCCGGTTGGCGTGAGCGATCCTCCCACTGGCGGAGCCAAGCGCATGGCACGGCTCTTCGCACGGCTCCGCCCGCTGGCGGGAGGCGTCGCATAGCGACGGAGGGTGGCTCGTGCCGCCGGAATAGGCCACTGGGTAGACTGAGCATTATGACTGACGAGAAGGAATACGGATCCCTGGGGCGGCTGGCCCCCGAATGGGACGGTGACGAGCGTGAACGGAATCTTACGGCCGACGACATCTACGAACGATTCTTCGGCTGGGTGGAAGACATCAAAGGCATCGAACCATGGCCGCATCAGGAAGAGGCCATTATGGACCTCTTGGCCGGCGACCATGTGATTTTGAATACCCCGACCGGTTCGGGCAAATCGCTGGTGGCGCTTGGCATGCACTTCGCCGCCCTGTGCACTGGCCGCCGCTCCTATTACACCGCTCCGATCAAGGCGCTGGTGTCGGAGAAATTCTTCGACTTGGTCGAAGTGTTCGGCCGCGACAACGTCGGCATGATCACCGGCGACAGCCACATCAACGCGGACGCGCCGATCATCTGCTGCACCGCCGAAATCCTCGCCAATCAGGCTTTGCGCGAAGGCACCCATGCCGACGTGGGCCTTGTGGCGATGGACGAATTCCATTATTACGGTGATCCGGAGCGCGGTTGGGCGTGGCAGGTGCCACTGCTCACGCTGCCGCAGACCCAGTTCCTGCTGATGAGCGCCACGCTCGGCAATGTGGACGCCATTGCCGACAAGCTCTCCGATCTGAACGACACCCCGGACGTGGATGTAATCGCCGACGCGCCGCGACCGGTGCCGTTAAGCTACGAATACACGCTCGATCCGATGGAAAAACCGTGGAACTCGCCTTCCGCAACGGCGAAACCCCGATTTATGTGGTCCATTTCTCGCAGGACGCCGCGCTGGAGACCGCGCAGGCGCTCGCCTCCACCGGCGTGTCCAGTAAGGAACAGCGCCAAGCCATCGCAGAAGCCATCAAAGGCGTCAAATTCACCACAGCCTTCGGCAAGATTCTGCAGCGACTGCTGCGCACCGGTGTCGGCATCCATCATGCCGGCATGCTGCCACGCTACCGCCGCCTGGTCGAGCAGCTCGCCCAGCAGGGTCTGCTGCCCGTGATTTGCGGCACCGATACATTGGGCGTCGGCATCAATGTGCCGATTCACTCCGTGGTGCTCACGGCCCTGACCAAGTTCGACGGCACCAAGATGCGCCGCCTGCGCGCCCGTGAATTCCACCAGATTGCCGGACGAGCCGGTCGTATGGGATTCGATACCGAGGGACTGGTGATCGCCGAGGCTCCCGAATACGAAATCGAAAACCAGAAGGCCATCGCCAAGGCCGGGGGAGACCCGAAGAAGCTCAAGAAGGTCAAGCGCAAGAAGGCTCCGGAAGGTTTTGTGACCTGGAACCAGAGCACGTTTGACAAGCTCATCGACGCCGAACCGGAAACCCTGGTCCCGCACCTGAAAATCACGCATTCGATGGTGCTCAACGAAGTGGCGCAGGGCGGCGACGCCCGTGCCCGTATCGACGATCTCATCGACGATTCCGCGCAGACCCCCGACCAAAAGGAGCATCTGCACCAGCGGGCCGACGAGATTTTCCAAACCCTGTTCGATACCGAAGTCATCGAAACCGAGGACCGCAAGGACGGCGGCAAGGACTACTACATGACCCTTGATATGCCGGACGACTTCGCCCTCGACCAGCCGCTCTCCCCGTTCCTGCTGGCCGCGCTCGAACTGCTGGACCCCGAGTCCGACACCTATGCGCTGGACGTGATTTCCATGGCCGAGGCCACGCTCGAAGACCCCAAGCAGGTGCTGCGTGCCCAGGAGCGTCAGGCCCGAGACAAGGCGATGGCCGATATGAAGGCTGACGGACTCGACTATGACGAGCGTATGGATAAGCTGCAGGAGATTACGTATCCGAAGCCGCTGGAAGACATGCTCGAATCCGCGTTCGACCAGTACCGCCACGATGTGCCGTGGGCCAACGACTACTGGCTATCGCCGAAATCCGTGGTGCGCGACATGGTGGAAACCGCCTCCGACTTCACCGGATACATCACCCGATACAACATCGCCCGCTCCGAAGGTACCCTGTTGCGCTACCTCTCGGACGCCTACCGCACGCTGGCGCGTACCGTGCCGCCCGAAAAGCGTGACGAGCAACTCGAAGACATCATCTCCTGGCTGCGCGTGCTCGTGCGCTCCATCGACTCCTCGCTGGTGGATGAATGGGAGAACGCCGGCGATTCCGCCGACCAGTCCGAGGCGGCGGCCTCCTTGGCGGCGCCGGGCAAGAAGAACGCGGTGGTCGAGGACCGACGAGGCCTTATCGTGCTGATCAGAAACGCCATGTTCCGCCGTGTGCAGCTTATGGACCTCGACCAGCCGGACAAGCTCGGCGCGCTCGACAAAGACTGGGGCTACGGTGTGCACGAATGGGAAGATGTGCTCGACGACTACTACGACGAGCACGAGTACGTGGCATCGGCGCCGAAGCGCGCTCGCCCGAACTGTTCATGTTGGATGACAAGCACGAGAACGACGAGCATACGTGGAAGGTGCGTCAGATTATCGATGATTCCGATGGCGATCACGATTGGGCCATCGAAGGCATCGTGGACCTCGACGCCACCCAAGACACCGGCGAAGTAGTCTTCCACGACTACAAGGTGAGTAACTGATTCCTTTCTTGGCTCCCCTCTCTGAGGGAAGCCAGGGTGCAGCTCGAACGTCTGTTCGAACACTGGGGTACTATAGGACGTTATGAGTGAGAACGATTTGTTTGGGGCGGCTGATGCGCCGGAGTCGATGACGCGGCCGTTGGCGGTGCGCATGCGTCCACGCACTTTGGACGAGGTGATTGGCCAAACGCAGGTGTTGGGCCAGGGCTCGCCGCTGCGCCGCCTCGCCAATCCGGCCAGCAAAGGCAGTCTCACCGCGCCGAGCTCCGTAATCCTGTTCGGCCCTCCAGCGTCGGCAAAACCACGCTCGCCACCATCGTGGCCGGCCAATCCGGCCGCGTGTTTGAGGAACTCTCCGCCGTGACATCCGGCGTCAAAGACGTGCGCGACGTACTCACCCGCGCTCACGAACGGCTCGTGTCACGCGGCCAGGAAACCGTACTGTTCATCGACGAGGTACATCGCTTCTCCAAATCCCAGCAGGATGCGCTGCTTCCCGCCGTCGAAAACCGCGACGTGACCTTTATCGGCGCCACCACCGAGAACCCGAGCTTTTCCATCATCAAACCGTTGCTCTCCCGTTCGGTGGTCGTCAAGCTTGAGTCATTGGAGCCTGATCAGCTCATCGAACTGGTGCAGCGCGCGCTGACTGATGACCGCGGTCTCAGGGGCGAGGTCAAAGCCGCGGACGAAGCCATCGCCGACATCGTGCGCATGGCCGGTGGTGACGCACGCAAGAGTCTCACGATTCTGGAGGCCGCGGCTGGCGCGGTCACTGGCGACGAAGCCCGCAAAAAGGGCGCACGCCGACCCATCATCACCCCCGAAATCGTGGCTACGGTAATGGACACCGCCACCGTGCGCTACGACAAAGACGGCGATGACCATTACGACGTGATTTCCGCATTCATCAAATCCATGCGGGGCTCCGATCCGGATGCCGCCATCCATTATCTGGCACGCATGCTGAAAGCGGGTGAAGATCCGCGCTTCATCGCCCGTCGCATCATGATCGCCGCCAGCGAGGAAGTCGGCATGGCCGCCCCGCAGATTTTGCAGGTCACCGTGGCCGCGGCGCAGGCCGTGGCGCTGGTCGGCATGCCCGAGGCACGTATTATTTTGGCCGAAGCTACGATTGCCGTGGCCACCGCGCCCAAATCAAACGCCAGCTATAACGCCATTAACCAGGCGCTCGCGGACGTGGATGCCGGCAAGATCGGCGCTGTTCCGCTGTATTTGAGGAACGCCCCCACCAAGCTTATGAAAGAGTGGGGCAACCACGAGGGCTACAAGTATGCGCACGATTGGCCCGGTGCCGTGGCGCCACAGGAATATATGCCCGAAGAGCTGCGTGGCACCGAGTACTACCATCCCAACGATCGCGGCTACGAACACGAAGTCAGCCAGCGTCTTGCCAAGATTCGCCCGATGTTGCATGGCGGGGAACCCGAACAGAAATGAACATAGGGGAGTAAAGTGTAACGCAACAATAACAGTGGGAAAGGGAAGACAAACACCATGGCGACCATCTTCATCGTGGACGACGATCAGGCCATCGGCGAAATGCTTAGTCTTGTTTTGGAAAACGAGGGATTCCAGACCGTGACCTGCCTGGACGGGCTGAGGGCTGTGGAAATGTTCCCCATCGTCAAGCCCGATTTGATTCTGCTTGACGTTATGCTCCCCGGGCTGGACGGCACGGGGGTGGCCCGCCGCATCAGAGCTACCTCTAATGTGCCGATTATCATGCTCACCGCCAAATCAGACACACTTGACGTCGTGGCCGGCTTGGAAGCCGGGGCCGACGACTACGTGCCCAAGCCCTTCAAAGTGGCCGAATTGCTGGCGCGTATCCATGCACGCTTCCGCATCGCCAAGCCGGCCGCCGAAGACGGTGCCACCGGTGGCGCAAGCGGTGGCAATGCAAACGTCAACCATCTGGAACGCGGATCCATCGTCATCGACCGTTTGGAACACACCGCCACCAAGGATGGCAAGGACCTGAATCTTACTCCGATGGAATTCGAGCTGCTGTTCATGCTTGCGGCCGCCGCCGGCGAGGCCATCAGTCGTTCCAGCCTGCTCAAGAATGTCTGGGGATACGAGAATTCCGGCGATACGCGCCTGGTCAATGTGCATGTTCAACGCCTTAGGGCCAAAGTGGAGGACGACCCCGAGAACCCGCAAATCGTGCAGACCGTACGTGGCATCGGCTACAAGTTCGTCACTCCTGAACAATGAACCTGCGCCCTCGATTCAGCCTCAAACGCTTGCTGCGCCACGGACGCGCTGAAGTTCGTCGCTCGCTGCAGGCCCGCACCGTGGCCCTCACCGTGATTCTTACACTGGCCGTGGCCATCGTCTTCTCTGGCGTATCGATGGTATCAGTGCGCGCCTCGCTGCTTACCCAAATCACTTCGCAGTCGCGTGCCGACTATTCAAACATGGTGCAGCAGGCCCAAACCAGTCTGGACGCGGCCGATGTCTCCGCCACAGTGCAGATCCAGCAGCTGGTCAATGACTTGGCGTCCTCGTTGCAATCCGAGGGGCCCTCCAACCTGATAGGTGTGTATTTGTGGAGTCGTGATACCAACTCGCGTGCCATCATCCCCGTATCCACCGAACCCAGCTATCAAAGTCTGATTTCTGATGACATCCGTTCGTCCGTGGCCTCCGACTTGGATGACAGCGTGTTCTATCAGCCGGTCGAAATTCCCGGTGATTCCGGCATGTCGGGCAGCGGGACGCCCGCAGCGGTGCTCGGCACCGTATTGGACTTTGGCGTGGCCGGCAACCTCGAATTCTTCGCCATTTATTCGTACACGTTCCAGCAGCAGTCCTTGACGCAGATTCAGCTCAGTCTGGTGGTCATCTGTGCGTTGCTGTCCATCGTGGTGGGCGTAGTAATCTGGCTGGTGATTCGTGGCATCGTGCGCCCGATTGAACGAGTGGCAGCGGCCTCGGAAACACTGGCCTCCGGCAATCTCGATATGCGCGTTACCGTGAATCGTAAGGATGAGCTTGGTGTGCTGCAGCAATCCTTCAATACGATGGCTGATGCGCTCAACCAGAAGATTGATGAGCTGGAGGAAGCAAGCGTTTTCCAGAAACGATTTGTGTCCGACGTCAGTCATGAATTGCGCACCCCGGTGACCACCATGCGTATGGCTTCCGACCTGCTCGAAATGAAAAAGACGGCTTCGACCCTCCACCAAGCGTACGGTCGAACTGTTGGCCGGCCAGATCAGTCGATTCCAAGACATGCTCGCCGATCTGTTGGAAATCTCCCGCTACGATGCCGGTTATGCGGCACTTGACCTTGTGGAAACCGATTTATGCGAACCAATTGAAACGGCAGTGGACCAAGTTGCCGGCATCGCCCAAGCCAAACGGGTGCCGATTCACACGTATCTGCCCAATGTGCAGGTTTTGACTCGTATCGATTCGCGTCGAGTGATTCGCATCGTCAGAAATCTGTTGGCCAATGCCGTCGATTTCGCTGAGGACCGGCCGATCGAAGTGCGTGTCGCGGCCAACCGCAAAGCCGTGGCCATCAGCGTTCGCGACTATGGCGTTGGTATCGACGAAGACAAAGTCGCTCATGTATTCGATCGATTCTGGAGAAGCGACCCTTCACGTTCGCGCGTTACCGGCGGCACCGGATTGGGCTTGGCCATCGCCATGACTGATGCCTTGCTGCACCACGGTACTATCCGTGTACGTTCGGCAGTGGGGGAGGGCACCTGGTTCTTGGTATTGCTGCCGCGTGACCCCGACCAAGGTGAGGTGGCGGACGCTGAACTGCCGGTGAATTTTGCTTCTGAAACGCCGGATGACCTGCGTGTTACCGGTGGGTTTGGTGTGGCCACCAGCCAAGTCACACATGATTATCATGAGGTTCGCCGCGACACGATGATGGGGAGGCCACTATGAGACGAGTGACCAGAACGATTGCCGCCGCAGGCGCGGCCATAGCCTGTTGCATCACGATGACGGCATGCTCAAGTCCGTTCGGTTTGCCGATTAGCGGCTCGGTGCAGACTCTGGCACCGGTGGAACAGCAGACCCAGCGTGTTTACACCAATCCTCAGGGGCCTGCGGACGATGCACAGCCGGAAACCATTGTCAAAGGGTTCTATGACGCTATGCCTGCTGGCGTGCAGTCCGATGGCTATCGCGTGGCTCGCGAATTCCTGACTGGCTCGGCTTCTGCCGGGTGGAATGGAGATTCTGCGGCACTGGTATACAGCGGCACCCCTGATTTCCGCCGACGCGCCAACACCATAAGCGCGCCACAAGGTGCGGAAAGCTCACTGATTGTGGAAGTGGAACTTCAGGTGGTGGGTTCCTTGGATTCGCATGGCGTATACACGCCGTCAAACAGCACCCAAACGCGCAGGCTTCCCTATACGCTGATGAAGAAAAGCGGCCAATGGCGCATCTCGTCATTGGAAAGCGGCGTGGTGATTTCCACCGCAGATTTTGAACAGGTGTTCCGCCAAGTATCCGTGTATCAGGTGAGTACTTCCGGCAAGCAACTTATCCCGGATATTCGTTGGTTGAGCTGGCGCAACTGGCGCACCCAGGCAGTCGGTGAAGTGCTCTCGGATGCACCCTCCTGGTTGGAAGGAGTGCTGCGAGGCGCCGGCTTGTCTACCATCAAACTCGCGGTCGACAGCGTGCCGGTGAAGAACAATGTGGTGGAGATACACCTCAACAGCGGTATCAATGCGTTGAACGAGGAAGAACGAGGCCTGCTGGTACATCGCATCCGTCTGACTATGGGCGACGGCAATGCCGAATACGCGCTGAGGATTACCGGCGATGGAGTGGACTATTCCGATGCCGACGCAAATGTGAAACTTACTACCGAGCAGCCGACAGCGGGCGTATACACGTTGACCGGTGGTCATATCGTTTCCCTGGCCAGCTCCAGTCCGTTGCGTGTAGGGGAGGCCCCCGGATATGACGATGCTCGGGGCTTCGTTTTTTCCTCATCCGGCGGCGCGGTGTTGCGTGCGGACGGCGTGGTCGAATGCCTGAAATCTGATGGTGCGTCCTGTGGGGTGATGTTCTCCGGCGAGCCGATGCGATCGATTACCGAAGGTCTGGATGGCGAAGTATGGGCTGTATCCGAGAACGGGCGCGAATTGCATGTGTCAGATGGGGGCAAGGAAACCGATCTGAAGCTTGATTGGCTTGGCGCTGCCGACAGCATTGTGGCATTGGCGGTTTCTCCGGAAGGGTGCCGATTGGCGTTGGCAGTCGGGGGCGAGGATACGAACGGCGTGATGATGACCGGTGTGGCGCGCAACGGTGATAAAACACTGAGCGGTCTGAGCAAAGCGGCCACCCAAGTGAGTGTGCTCAGACACGTCACCATGCTCACGTTCTACAACGATCTGAATCTGGTGTACGCCACCACACCTCCTGAGGGAAATAGCGAACAACAAGAGGCATGGCGTCAAATGGCACCAGGCCCGGCCAATGCGCAGCGTCTGCCTAATGGAACCATAACGTCGATGGCATCGGGGCAGATTAGCCTGTCCCGTCGCCTGGCCATTGTGGACGATTTGGGTATTGTTCGCTCCGTTTCTGGCTCACTCGACGGTTCCTGGACCATCGCCGATAGCCAGGTCACTGCCCTCGGTGCGCAGTAGATGGTATAAGAAAAACGGTGTTCATAATAACCTTTCTTGTTGTATGAGGCAACGGCTTTGTCGCTCGGCTGGCGAGCGGCATTGCCGCCGTGCAACCACCTCTTATTATGGCTTAATAACAAGGCAAAACGGCGCTGTGAAGCCGTTTTTTGAACTACTGTTATCAAACTGTTATAAACCTGTTATCAAACTGTTATCGCATGCGATTGAACATTTGGCCTGTGAGCGTCATACTAGAGGCTGTCGATGACGAACAGTCACCAAACAGGATGAAAGATCATCCAAAAAATAAACACTGCTCGAGGAGGAGTATTTATGAAGAATTGGAAGAAGGCCATTGCCCTCGTTGCTTCTGCTGCTGCGCTTGTCAGCGTTGCCGCATGCGGTTCCAGCAACGCAGGTGGCAGCTCGGACTCCGGCAAGAAGACGGTTGGCTTCGTGGCTGTCGGTCCTGAGGGCGGCTTCCGTACCGCCAACGAGAAGGACATTCAGAAGGCATTCGAGGATGCCGGCTTTGACCTGACCTACTCTCCGACCCAGAACAACGATCAGCAGAAGCAGATTCAGGCGTTCAACAAGTTCGTTAACGACGAAGTCGACGCCATCATCCTGTCCTCCACCGAGGATTCCGGTTGGGATGACTCCCTGAAGAAGGCCGCTGAGGCTGAGATTCCGGTCTTCACCGTTGACCGTAACGTGGACGTCAAGGACGCCGAGGCCAAGAAGGCCATCGTTGCTCACATCGGACCGTCCAACGTCTGGTGCGGCGAGCAGGCTGCCGAGTTCGTGAACAAGAACTTCCCGGATGGCGCCAACGGCTTCATCCTCGAAGGCCCTGCCGGCCTGTCCGTGGTGAAGGATCGTGGCACTGGTTGGGGCAACAAGGTTGCCTCCAACGTCAAGGTTCTTGAGTCCCAGTCCGCTAACTGGTCCACTGATGAGGCCAAGACCGTGACCGCTGGTCTGCTCGACAAGTACAAGTCCGACAACCCGCAGTTCATCTTCGCTCAGAACGACGAGATGGGCCTCGGTGCCGCTCAGGCTGTTGACGCCGCCGGCCTCAAGGGCAAGGTCAAGATCATCACCATCGACGGTACCAAGAACGCTCTGCAGGCTCTTGTTGATGGTGACCTCTCCTACGTGATCGAGTACAACCCGATCTTCGGCAAGGAAACCGCTCAGGCCGTCAAGGACTACCTGGATGGCAAGACCGTTGAGAAGGACATCGAGATCGAGTCCAAGACCTTCGACGCCGCCTCCGCCAAGGAAGCTCTGGACAACAACACCCGCGCCTACTGATAAGTCTGCTGCGACTCATTGATAACTGAACCAAATAATTGATGTGATGGTGTGAGAAGGATGTTCCTTCCACACCATCACTCATGTGTGGCTCAAATATCACAAAACGATAACACTTCATTCTCGTTTAAGGCAAAGACATGACAGATAAAAACCCCATCGTCGTAATGAAAGGCATTACGATTGAATTCCCGGGCGTCAAGGCCTTGGATGGTGTTGATTTGACTCTCTACCCGGGCGAAGTTCACGCCCTGATGGGTGAGAACGGTGCAGGCAAGTCCACCATGATTAAGGCTCTGACCGGTGTGTACAAGATCAACGCCGGCTCCATTATGGTGGACGGCAAGCCTCAGCAGTTCAACGGCACCCTCGACGCACAAAACGCCGGTATCGCCACCGTGTATCAGGAAGTGAACCTGTGCACCAACCTTTCCGTCGGTGAGAACGTGATGCTGGGCCACGAAAAGCGCGGCCCCTTCGGCATCGACTGGAAGAAGACCCACGAGGCCGCCAAGAAGTATTTGGCACAGATGGGCCTCGAATCCATTGACCCGCACACTCCGCTGAGCTCCATCTCCATCGCTATGCAGCAGCTGGTCGCCATCGCCCGCGCTATGGTTATCAACGCCAAGGTGCTGATTCTCGATGAGCCGACCTCTTCGCTGGATGCCAACGAGGTCAGGGACCTGTTCGCGATCATGCGCAAGGTGCGTGACTCGGGCGTGGCCATCCTCTTCGTCTCCCACTTCCTCGATCAGATTTATGAGATTACCGATCGTCTGACCATTCTGCGTAACGGCCAGTTCATCAAGGAGGTCATGACCAAGGACACCCGCGTGACGAACTCATCGGCATGATGATTGGTAAGTCCGCCGCCGAGCTGTCCCAGATTGGTGCCAAGAAGGCTCGCCGTGAAATCACCCCTGGCGAGAAGCCGATCGTCGATGTCAAGGGCCTCGGCAAGAAGGGCACCATCAACCCGGTTGATGTTGACATCTACAAGGGTGAGGTCGTTGGCTTCGCTGGCCTGCTGGGCTCCGGTCGTACCGAGCTTGGTCGACTCCTGTATGGTGCCGACAAGCCGGATTCGGGTACCTACACGCTCAACGGCAAGAAGGTCAACATCTCCGATCCGTACACGGCTTTGAAGAACAAAATCGCGTACTCCACCGAAAACCGTCGTGATGAGGGCATCATCGGCGACCTGACCGTCCGCCAGAACATCCTTATCGCCCTGCAGGCAACGCGCGGTATGTTCAAGCCGATTCCCAAGAAGGAAGCGGACGCCATCGTTGACAAGTACATGAAGGAACTCAACGTTCGTCCCGCCGACCCGGATCGCCCGGTCAAGAATCTCTCCGGCGGCAACCAGCAGAAGGTGCTCATTGGCCGTTGGCTGGCCACGCACCCCGAGCTGCTGATTCTGGACGAGCCGACCCGTGGTATCGATATCGGTGCCAAGGCTGAAATTCAGCAGGTCGTGCTTGACCTGGCTTCTCAGGGCATGGGCGTTGTCTTCATCTCCTCCGAGCTTGAAGAGGTCGTGCGTCTGTCCGACGACATCGAGGTTCTCAAGGACCGCCACAAGATCGCAGAAATCGAAAACGACGACACCGTCTCTCAGGCGACCATCGTCGAAACCATCGCTAACACCAACGTAAACACCGGAAAGGAGGCATGAGATGGCTGAAAAGGCAAAAGCCGAGGGCAACAACTTTGTCAAGAAGCTGCTGAGCAGCAACCTGACCTGGTCGATCGTCGCATTCATTCTTCTGGTCATCATCTGCACCATCTTCCAGCATGACTTCCTGGCTTTGAGCTGGAACAGCAACACCGGTGGTCTGGCCGGCCCGCTGATCACCATGCTCCAGGAATCTGCCCGATACCTGATGATTGCAACCGGTATGACCTTGGTTATCTCCACCGCCGGTATCGACCTTTCGGTCGGTTCCGTTATGGCAGTGGCAGGTGCCGCCGCCATGCAGACCCTGTCCAATGGCATGAACGTGTGGCTCTCCATCCTCATCGCCTTGGCTGTTGGTCTGGCCATTGGCTGCGTCAACGGCGCTCTGGTTTCCTTCCTGGGCCTACAGCCGTTCATCACCACCCTGATTATGATGCTCGCCGGCCGTGGTATGGCCAAGGTCATCACCTCCGGTGAGAACACCGACGCCTCCGCAGTTGCTGGCAACGAACCGCTGAAGTGGTTCGCCAACGGCTTCATTCTGGGCATTCCCGCCAACTTCGTCATCGCCGTTATCATTGTGATTCTCGTTGGCCTGCTGTGCCGCAAGACCGCTATGGGCATGATGATTGAGGCCGTGGGCATCAACCAGGAAGCCTCCCGTATGACCGGTATCAAGCCGAAGAAGATCCTCTTCCTCGTCTACGCGATTTCCGGCTTCCTCGCGGCCATCGCTGGTCTGTTCGCCACCGCATCCGTGATGCGTGTCGACGTGGTTAAGACCGGTCAGGACCTCGAAATGTACGCCATTCTGGCAGTCGTCATCGGCGGTACTTCACTGCTGGGTGGTAAGTTCTCCCTCGCCGGCTCTGCTGTCGGTGCTGTAATTATCGCCATGATCCGCAAGACCATCATCACCCTGGGCGTCAACGCCGAGGCAACTCCGGCCTTCTTCGCCGTCGTTGTGATTGTGATCTGCGTGATGCAGGCTCCGAAGATTCACAACCTGAGCGCGAATATGAAACGCAAGCGCGCGCTCAAGGCTCAAGCTAAGGCGGTGGCAGCATGACAACAGCTACGGCAAACAAAGTGAAGGCTCCCAAGAAGGGCTTCAAGCTCGATCGTCAGATGATCCCGACCCTCGCGGCCGTGGTAATCTTCATCCTGATGATCATCATGGGTCAGGCGTTGTTCGGCACCTACATTCGACTGGGCTTCATCTCCTCCCTGTTCATTGACCACGCCTACCTGATTATTCTGGCTGTGGCCATGACCCTGCCGATTCTGACCGGTGGTATCGATTTGTCTGTCGGTGCTATCGTGGCCATCACCGCAGTCGTCGGCCTGAAGCTGGCGAACGCCGGCGTGCCCGCCTTCCTGGTCATGATCATCATGCTGCTCATCGGCGCTGTGTTCGGCCTGCTGGCCGGCACCTTGATCGAGGAATTCAACATGCAGCCGTTCATCGCGACCCTGTCGACGATGTTCCTGGCCCGTGGTCTTGCCTCCATCATCTCCACCGACTCGCTGACCTTCCCGCAGGGCAATGACTTCTCGTTCATCTCCAACGTGATCAAGATCATCGACAATCCGAAGATCTCCAACGATCTGTCCTTCACGTCGGCGTGATCATCGCACTGGTGGTTGTGGTCTTCGGCTACGTCTTCCTGCACCATACCCGCACCGGACGCACCATCTACGCCATCGGCGGCTCCCGTTCCTCCGCGGAACTCATGGGTCTGCCGGTCAAGCGCACGCAGTACATCATCTACTTGACCTCTGCGACTCTCGCCGCCCTGGCCTCGATTGTGTACACCGCAAACATCGGCTCTGCCAAGAACACTGTGGGTGTTGGCTGGGAGCTCGACGCCGTTGCCTCCGTGGTCATCGGCGGTACGATCATCACCGGTGGCTTCGGTACGTGCTCGGCTCCGTGCTCGGCTCTCTGGTCCGCTCCATCCTCGATCCGCTCACCTCTGACTTCGGTGTGCCGGCCGAATGGACCACCATCGTTATCGGTCTCATGATCCTCGTCTTCGTTGTGCTTCAGCGCGCGGTGATGGCGGTCGGCGGAGATAAAAAATAGCGGGCTTGCCCGCTCGGTCTCCGCACCGAATACGACACACACCATAACTGAATAGGCGGGATCAGCCCGGCTGCTGTGATGGCAAGGTCACAGCAGCCGGCACTGCCCGCCAAAGCTTTCTTTCTCCTTTTCTTCCTTTCATTAGCGTGTGGGGCGTGCCCCGGGGTTCTCCCGGGGCACGCCCCACACGTGTTTGGAAAGCTGGGACTCTATTGATGATCGGATTTATGCACGCTTACGTGCCGCGCGAATGCGGAACGCGGTGGCCAGACAGCACCAGCCAATCAGGCAGATAACCGTCATCGTGGCAAACGTCCATGTGCCGCCGACGGCAGTGGCGTGAGCAAACTCAGCGGTGCCTTCTTCTCCTGCGCCGGCCTGAGCCACGGAAAGAATCGTGGAGAACAGTGCGGTACCGGCAGCGCCGCCAAACTGAAGACACGTGTTGAAAATGGCGTTGCCGTCCGGCTTGAACTCGGGAGAGACCTCCGACAGGCCACTGGTCATCACATTCGCATTGCCGATGGAATAGAACAGACCGAAAATGAAATAGAATCCGGCGAGCAGCAAGGGCGTAAGCTGCATCGAGAACACCAGCATAAGCACTGGGCCCAAAATAGCGATGCCGATCGGAATCAGAATCGGCTTGACCGCGCCGAACTTATCGTAGAACCAGCCGCCAAGCGGGGCACAGACAGCGCCGACCAGTGCTCCGGGCAGTACCAGAGAGCCGGCCACAAATGCCGTGGTACCGAGCGAGAGCTGTGCCACATTGGTGATGACATAGCCGTAGCCGATGGCGACCAATGGCAGCAGCAGATATGCGCAGGCGTGTAACAGTACGGCGGGATCCTTGAGAATGCCAAGGCGCAGCAGGCGGGGAGAAGGCACGCTTGGAACTCATGGCGAACACGATCAACAAGGCGAGGCCCGCAATCAGACTGACAATGGCGATAATGCCGGAGCGTGTGGCTGACTTGCCGGACACCGCCGCACTGATGGCCACGCCACCTTGGTTGAGCGCCAGCACCAGACCGACCAACGCGACAACAATGGACCCAAGCTGAATCGGGTCAAGATAGGCAGCCTCGGTCGGTGTCTTCTGCTCAATGCACTTCATGCCGATGCATGCTGCGATTAGCACCAGCGGAATGGCGATGACGAAAATCGCGCGCCACGGCAGCACTGTGGTCACCGCGCCGCCGACGGTCGGGCCGATGGCCGGAGCCACGGTAATGACCAGCGATCCTACGCCCATCAATCGGCCGATTTCGAACGAGGAGACTGCTCCAGGATGATGTTGATCATCAACGGCGTGGCCACGCCTGAGCCAATGCCCTGAATAATGCGGGCGACAATCAGCAGCGGGAAGGCTTGGGCGACGATCATGATCAGCGAGCCAACGATGGCCAGAATCACAGCCGCAAGAAAAATGGTTTTCAGCGCGAATCGGCGCTTCAAAAACGAGCTGATGGGCATGGTAGCGGCCACCGCCAACAGATAAATCGTGGTAATCCATTGCACAGTGGCCGTGTCGACATGGAATTCGCGCATCAGTGCGGGGAAAAGCACGGTCATCACGGTTTCGGTCAGAATGCCAATGAAGGCAAGTGAGCCGACAGCCACAATCGCGCCGATAAGACGTGTGGGAATCTTCTCGTTATCAATATGCTGCTCAGGCATACATGCTCCTAAACGTTCGGTTGCAAGGTATGGAATGTAAGGTTTACCAACCGGCGTAGGTACTGTGCGTGCGGATAAACCGGCAATCGTACTGCCTTGGCTGCACGCTATGGAATCACAAAACCACCTGTGAGTGTACGGTTCGGGGCGGACGCTACGGTCGATGCGCAATGGGTTGTCCCTTGGTTTGGTGGGGTTTGATGGGGCGGATTCGGCATTGGTCCGGTAGCAGTTCGGCATTGGTTCAGCATGAGGAAACCGCGATAATATCTGCCCTGCCGCCTAGTTTGGTGAACCATGGGTATTGAGAACACGCATAAGCTGATTGTCAACTGCCTGCCACTCAACGAAGGAGAACGGCGGGCTTTCGCCAAGGCGGCTCGCGATGTGCCGCAGGAATCGTGGCGGACGAAGCGCACCGCGGCGACATGGTCTGGTCGGCCGCTGTTCCCGAGGAGCTTCGCTCCCGAGCTACCGCAGTCATCGGCAACTTTCCGGTCTCGCAGGCTTCCCAATACACCCGTCTTGAATGGTTGCAGACCTTCAGCGCCGGTGTGGATGCGTACATCTGCCGGGTGTGCTGCCTCGCGGCACCATGGTCACCAATGCGAGCGGCGCGTATGGCCAAAGCGTGTCGGAACACATGTTCGCCACCATGTGGGCATTGATGAAGAACCTCAACCGGTATGCCTCCAATCAGCGTGATCATCAGTGGCAGGATGAAGGACCGGTATTGAGCCCGGAAGGTGGCATCGCGCTGATTATCGGCGTCGGTGACATCGGGTCGCATTTCGCTCAGCTTGCCCAATCCGTAGGTATGCGTACTTTCGGTGTGCGCCGTCATGCGGACGTGCCGGCCAAGGGCATTGAAAAGATGTATGGCTTCGAGCGGCTGGAGACGCTGTTGCCATTGGCAGACGTGGTGGCGATGGCGGTGCCGCGCTCGCCGCAGACCCATCATCTGCTGAATGCGGATCGTCTGGGTCGTCTGAAATCCACAGCCATCGTGATTAATGCCGGGCGTGGCGACGCCATCGATCCCGAGGCCTTGGCTGACGCCTTGCACAATGGACGGCTCCACGGTGCCGGATTGGACGTCACCGAGCCTGAGCCGTTGCCGGCGGAAAGTCCGTTGTGGGATGAGCCGCATTGCCTGATCACCCCGCATGTGGCCGGCGGCAATCATTTGGAAAAGACTTCCGAACACATCATCCGCATCGCCCTGACCAACGTTTCCCGCTATGCCAAACAGCAGGAACTGTTGAATCTCGTGCGATACTGATTCGCCTGTGTCGGGCGGCGGGCGGCCATCGCCTGACACTGAATACAGATAAGGGGCGTATAACACCGTTGTTATACGCCCCTTATCGGGCAATCCGAAAAAGATGGTTGATAGTCAGTACCAATCAGTACTGGTTCGCGCCGATACCCTCGAACTTCACGTTGAAGCCACGCTGGTAATGCAGGAACATGCTGGCGCCATAGCGGTCGACCGGACGGTGCGTGAACAGCATACGAATGGCGAATGCGGTCTGCACGTCCTTAGGCAGCGCCAGGAATGCTTGGTGGGCGTCCCAGTACGGGTCGTACACCACGGCGGCACCGGGCACGTAGGCGTAACCGTAGCCATCCTCGTTGACGTATCCCATGAACGGCAGATCCCAGGCGTTGTGTTTGGTGAGTTGTGCCTTGAAGTCCTCGACCTCGGCCAACGCCGCGTCGCTCAGGCCGAAGCTCTTGGCCACTTCATTGGCCTTGGTTGTTTTCGAATCCGGGTCCTTGCCGAACATATCCGGGTTGACGATGATGACTTTTCCCTCCGCCATAATGTGTTCCTTTCAGCATGGCGTTCCCCAAGCAAGCACCTAGGGAAGTACTGGCATTGTTCGATTCACATATGAATTGAACAACATGTTACCTTCTCTGTAGAAAAGGATTGTGCACTTTGTTGATGTGCTGGTTTCAAAGCCTAGCATGAAAAATGGCGGATATAAGCCGTTTTGCCGGTTATTAATCTATTGGTAATGCAATTGGGAAGTTATGGTAGTCTGTGATGTCTGATGTTCATATCTTGCAAAAGTGAACATGATAAATGTTTGTTTTGAGGGTGAAAGCAACAAAGAAAACGGCCGTGTACATGAACTCATGTACACGGCCGGCGTGTCGCATCCCGCTGCGACTGCGGCATCGAGATGATACCTGCAGAGGCGTGGTTGATCAGGGGCCCAATGAACGTGGCCCGAGGTTAGTTTCAGTCTGATAGTTCGTAGCCGTTGGCGTCTTTATGCCACGGTGAGCCGGGCTTGCTGCACAGAATGATGATGCCTTCAACAAAGCCCCAGATGGCGGCTGCGATTGGGCCAAGTCCGAGCAGAATCCAGCCGACAAGCGTCAGCAGCAGCTGGGCCACGGCCTTGCCGGTGTTGCCGAGATAGAAGTTGTGCACACCAAGTCCGCCGAGGAAGATGCCCAACAGGCCGGCAGCCAGCTTGGACTTGGACGATTGCCCCACCGGGGCGGCGGCATACGGAGCGGCGGTGTATTGCGGCTGCGCGTAGGCGTTCGGCTGCTGGTAAGCCTGTCCATAGCCGGGCTGCTGGCCGTAGCCCGCTGCGGGCTGTGCGGGCTGGCCGTACTGCGGCTGGCCGTACTGAGGCTGAGCGTATGCGCGGCGGGCTGGCCGTATTGCGGTTGCTGCTGGCCGTAGCTTCCGGCGGCGGGTTGAGCGTATGCGGCGGGCTGTGGGGCGCCATAGCCCTGCGGCTGCTGTGCGGCATCTTGGCCGTAAGACGGTTGTGCCGGCTGTGCGGGCTGTGCCGGCTGCGGAACACTGTCCGAACCGTACGGTTGTTGTTGATTATCAGTCATGCGGGTCAGTCCCCTCTCAATCGGGAACGGCAATACCTTCTTACCGTTTCTGCACAACATCATCTCATGTTTTGCCCAATAGTAAAACCTGCCGCGCTACGATTGGGCCATGAGAAGTTTCCTGACCAGCTGGTTGATTATGACTATCGCCGCCGCCGTCATGGTCGCGGTGACTCCCGGCATGACCCCGGTGGGGGAGCCTCCGATTCTCGGCATCGCCGCGTTCGCTTTGTTCATGGCGCTGATTAATGCGTCAATCAAGCCGATTGTGCATCTGATCGCACTGCCGTTTGCGATTCTGTCTCTCGGGCTGGTCACCTTGATTATCAATTGGCTGTTCATGCGACTCGCCAGCTGGCTGGCGGTCAGTCTGTTCGGCGTGGGCGTCTTCGTACACGGTTTCTGGTGGTCGGTACTGGGGTCCTTGGTCCTGACCATTGTTGCGGGAATCGTCGGGTCCATCTTGGATCAGTGACGGTGCTCGCTGGGCGAATATGAGTAATGGCGGTTGGAATCGGACTGATTCCAACCGCCATTACTCATATCAAGCTACGGGATCGAGCGGGGCGAACATTACTCGCGCACCAAGCGGATATGCTCCACATCGTCGCGCCGGGAGCGACGGAACAGCACGAAACGATTGCCGATGGACTGCACCACTTCGGCGTTCAGCTGCTCGGCAAGCTCGGCGGCGGCTTCCTTGGCGGTCAGGCCAGAACCGTCCTGCACGGCGCACTTGATGAGCTCGTGCTTCTCAATGGTCTCATCGGCCTGATTGACGGCCGACTCGGTCAAATCGTTCTTGCCCACATAGAACAGGGGCTTCAGCGAGTTCGCCATCGCGCGCAGCTGCTTGATTTGCTTCTTGGTCAATGCCATGGGAATTTCCTTACATCTTTCGTATAACCACACCAGCATAGCAACCGGTGCTGTCTGCGCTGTTTGCCGCCCTACAGCGCGATGATGGCCGCGATGTAGATGATGACGGCAGCGGCGAATATGAGATCTCGCGCGGCGATGGTCAGGGCACGCCAGTGGGTGCGGCGGATGCCCTCCTCGTAGCAGCGGGCGTCAAGTGCGAGGCTCAGGTTGTCCGCGTGACGCAACGTGCCGGCGAAAATCGGCACGATAATCGCGCTCATCGCCTTGATGCGCTGGGCCAGTGAACCGGTTTCGATGGAACCGCCACGCGCGGATTGGGCGTCGACGATGGCGCGGGTTTCGTCGGTCAGCGTTGGAATGAATCGCAATGCCAGACTCATGACCAGCGCGATTTCTTGGGCATGGATACCGAGCCGGTTGAGCGGACTGATCAAGGTGGCGAAGGCGTCGGTCATGGCGGTAGGCGTGGTGGTAGTGAGGAACACCGCGCCCAGAATGATTACCAATGCGAAACGGCAGGCGTACAGCACGGCTATGGTCACGCCCTGATCGGTGATGCTTAGCGGGCCAAGCGCCACCACCGGCGTGCCGGTGCGTACCACAAACAGATTGACCACGCCCATCAGCACCAGCAGGATCAGAATCGGATGAATGGATTCAAGCACCCGTAACGGGTTCAGGCGTGCCGCCGCGATAACGGCCAGGGTGATGGCGATGCCCAGCGCGAGCTGGGTTGGCGTGTTCACCGCGAACATCGTGAACATGGCGGCCAGGAAGCCCACCATCTTCACGCGCGGGTCAAGTCGGTGTATCACTGAGTGCGCAGGGCCGTTGGAGGATACGGCCGGCTCGGTGACGGTGGCCGTGACGGGGCCGCCGGATGCGGGGGCGGCAATCGGCATACGGACCACGCGGTCGGCGATTTGCTCGGCCTCCTCCCGGTCATGGGTGATGATGAGCACGGTCACGCCACGCGATTTGAGCGTGCGCAACAGCTCATGGATACGCTTCTTGGCTTGGGCGTCCAGACTCGCGGTCGGCTCGTCCATGATGAGCACGTCAGGATTGCAAGCCAGCACGCCGGCAATGGCTGCCAATCGTTGTTGCCCGCCGGACAGGTCGAAGGGGGAGCGGTCGGCAAGATGCCCGATATGCAGCAGTTCCAGTGATTCGCGCACGCGGTCGGCTACCTCGGTCTCGCCAAGCCCTTGGTTGCGTGGGCCGTACGCCACGTCCTCGGCTACCGTGTCAGCGAACAGCTGATGCTCTGGATGCTGCATCACGTAACCCACATGCCGGCGCAATTGCGCTAATTGCTTGCGATTCGCCGACTTCGGGCGCACGTTGCGACCGCGCTTGCCGGTCGAGGCCACCGGAACACCGGCCACTTCGATGCTGCCGGCGGTCGGCGCAGTCAGTGCGCACAACATGCGCACCAGCGTCGACTTGCCCGAACCATTCACGCCCATCAGTGCCACGGTTTCACCGCGCGCGATGGTGAACGACAGGTCATCGATAACCGCCCGTTTGGCCGAAGGATAGCGATAGGTCAGATGCGAGACGCGAATAATGGGGTTCGTCATATCACCGATGCCATCGGAGAGCAGCGGCAGTTCGGAGCCGTCTTCGCGCTCCCGCTGGCGGGGGCTGTCGTTCGTAGGGCGACTGGGGGCGGCTTCTGTGCCGATACTACCCTCAGTCTCGCTTTGCGAGACAGCCTCCGCTAGCGGGGATCGATTATCGACGGCTGCAGTGATACCAATGATTCGCCCGGCCTCCATGTGCACGATGCGATCGGCATGAACGGTTTCATCTGGATGATGCGTGACATGCACAATAGTGGTGCCGCGCGCCTGCAAATCATCCAAAATGCGCATAACTTCGGCGCGTGCGGATTCGTCCAGCATGGCGGTCGGCTCATCCAATACCAGCATTGCCGGGTTCATGGCCAGCATGCCGGCGATGGAGGCGCGTTGCTGCTGCCCGCCGCTCATACGGGTCGGGTCGGACTGGCGTAAGTTCGCCAACCCCACGGCCTGCAATGAATCAACGATACGCTCGCCGATGAGCTCGCGCTCCAGCCCGAGATTCTCCGGGCCAAAGGCCACGTCATCCTCCAACACGGTGGTGACCAGCTGATCCTCGGGATTCTGGAACACCATACCGATGCCGTGGCGGGCAGCACGATAGGCATCGGCATTCGGGCCGGCTGCGTACACGCGTTGCCCCAGTAACGTCACTTCACCACCGTCCGGCGCGGTCAATCCCGCAATCAGACGGGCTAACGTGGATTTGCCCGACCCGTTCGGACCGACCAAGCATAGGCGCTCGCCGGCATGGACCGTGAGTGAAACGCCATCCAAAGCCCATGAGGTGCCGCGGTCATAGCTGAAACGAATGTCCTTGAGCACGGCGGCGGGGGAGGCAGGCTCGGCGGAAGCGTGAGGTTCGGCAGAATCGTGGAACTCGTCGGCGTCGAAGGAATGGGGTGCAACGGTCATGAAACAGCAATCCGTAACTGATAGGCGAGAACGCAGAATCCCGGCCCGTGCCGGGATTCTGCGTTCTGGTTCTTTGAGTGGTCTTTGAGTGGTCGTTAGTCGTGGCGGGCATCGGCCCGTCTCAGGCCAGTCACTGCTGCTTGGACAGCAGGTTGGAGATCGGCTTGTAGATCAGGAAGGTGATCACGGCGTGAATCGCCATCTTAGCCACGTTGAACGGCAGCAGAATCGGCAGAATCATCGCGGCCACAGCTTGGTAGGTCATGTGCGCGTAAATCGGCGTGACAATCAGGTTGCTCACCAGCGCCACCACGATGGCCAGCACCGCACCCACCAGAATGCCGATGGCGGCACCCTTGCGCGTACGGATCTTACGGTAGATGAACGCGGCCGGCACAGACAGGAACAGCGCCACCAGCACAGCCATCAGCGAACCCCACGGATTGGCGAACATGTGCGGCACAAAGCCGAGCACAGACACGATTGCGGCGGCGGCCGGGCCATACGCAAAGCCGGCAATCAGGCAGACGATGCCGGACGGGTCGTACTTCAGCCAAGTGACCGGCGTAATCGGGAATTCAATGAAGCTGGTGACCATCGCCAGCGCCACGAACAGTGCATACATGGCGATACGCGCGTGGACCAGCGGCCAGAATCGGCCACACCAGTGGTGTGTGAGCCAAGTTTGGCGCTGGTGCTGGCGGTGGACGTGCTGGCCGAACCCTCGGCCTCGGGTGCCACAGAACGAACAACTTGCATGCGAATACGCGAAGATACACTCATAATGAGCCCTCGTTTCTTCCATCCGGACTATACCGTTGGCTCCGGAATCTCACCGGATCAGCCGCTTGCGCGGGTCGCGGGCTTCCTGCCATCCCCGTTATGAAACCCGGGGTGTAGGTTACCGCCAGTAAGGAATTGCACCTTCCCTGAAACTGACAGGCTTATTCATACGCCATGCGCCGGACGTATGCAACCCGCGTTTCACTGTGCAGAAATTCGTCTTGTGCCGGTCAAGTGCAACAATGGGAGCCATGGCTGAAGTGAAGAAACCCAACAACACCATCGACAAGCTTGCCCTGATCGTCACCACCTACAAACGTCAGCAGTTGCTTGAGACACTGTTCGATTCGATTCTGGCGCTTGAACAGGCACCGTGGCGCATTGTCATCGTGGACAATGAGCAGTCCGATCAGACGGCGGACATGGTCGCTGCGTTTGCCGGCAAGGTGACCGGCCAATGGGGCACCACCGTGGCCGACCAGTCCGGTAACGAAGAACGTGTGGTCTATGCGCCGCAGACCGAGAATCTGGGTGGTGCGGGCGGTTTCTCCGCCGGCGTGGCCAAAGCCTACGAGCTGGGTGCCGCATGGTTCTGGGTGATGGATGACGATGTGGCCGTGCTGCCGGACGCCATTGCCAAGCTGTCCAAGTGGACCGACAAGCACGAGGTGATTCAGGGCTCCCGATTCGACTACGATGGCGGCCCGTTCTACTGGCAGTACGACTTCATTGTGCCGCTGGGCATCCCGAACCCGATTGCGCCCGCCGCATTCGGCCCGGCCGGATACCGAGTGATGGACACGCTGTGCTTCGAAGGCGGCCTGTTCAACCGCCGTGTGGTTACGGAAATCGGTCTGCCGGACCCGCGCTTCTTCATCTACTGGGATGACACGATGTATGGCTACCGCGCCAGCAAGGTCACCAACCCGATTGTGGTGCCCGACGTGATCCTGCGCCGTACGCGCGAAATCGGCAATTGGGATATCGCCGGCGTGCGCCAGCTCAACTCCACATCCGACATGAACCGGTATCACATCATGCGCAACCGCGGATACATGGCCCGGTACTTCATGACCTATGGTGACTTCCGTCCGCTGGTGTTTGGACTGGGTACCGTGCTCACCGCGGCCAAGGAAGTCATTCGCCTGGTGATGGTGGATCGCGAGCACCTCAAGACCGGTTTGGTACAGATTGCCAAGGGCTGGTGGGACTCGCGCAAGCTGATGCACGACCCCACCTGGAAGCTCATGCCGTCGCTGAAGTAGCCGTAGTAGTGGCTCCCCTCTATGAGGGGGGTCACTACAGGTTACTTATGGATGAACAGGCCACCGTCGCCCCAAGCCCACTGGCCTTGGCCGGCACCGATCTGGAAGTGCAGCTTGGCGATGCCCATGTCATTGAACGCGTGATGCTCATCTTCCGCACTCTGATCGATATGCGCGGCGGCGGTATCGTCGGCCGGATTATACGAGAAGGTGATTGGCTGACGGTTCATCGCGCTCGGCGCCTTCATCGCAGCCTCGACGCCGGACTTGAACCAATCCGGAGCGGCCTCGCGCCCCTCATCGCTCATTGTGGCGGTGAACTGCTCATAGGTCTTGGTGGCGCGGTGCGTGCGTTGCGCTTCGCATAGCTCCTCATAGGATTTCGCCTGATAATCCAGATGATTCTTCGGATGCCCGATCACCACACCGAGATACAGCTCCTGGCCAGAGGTGACGCGGCAATGCTTGGCCGCCTCCGCCTTGTCCCATGAGCCGGCGACCCATAAGGTGCCGAGGCCGCGCAACGTGGCCGTGAGCACCATGCGTTCGGCATAGAAGCCGGCACGCTCTTTGGCTTCCTCATCGTTCGCGGGGCCGACGATGGCCAGATAATTCGCCGCATTGGTCAGATGACCTGAAGCATTGGCTTCGGCGAACACCTTGGGCTGGTCGCGCACCAGCTGAATGTTGAGATCGCCGAGTAAGTTGATCGGCTGAAGCGCCATCTCGAGCTGGCGGGCCGTATCGTCGTCGATCGGCTCATCATCGTAGGCGCGTACGGCGGTGCGGATGTTAATTGCATCAATAAGTTGGGTATGTTCTGCCATACCTCCCATTATCGCGCGCGACACAGAGTCAGGCCACCATAGACGCCGATTTTTCCTAGTATGCGAAATCGCATGCATTGCCCATTGTCAGGCTTGAAAAACGATACGAATAGGGTACGTAGTGACCGGCGACGATGCACACGTTTGCACAATTGGTGTGTAATGGTTTCGTGTTGAGCGTAATTCGCGTTAAACTGGGCGCAACCTTACGAACTGATGAAAACGTATGGAAAGGAAGGTCAACGATGATTGAAACTGCACAGGCTTTCGGTGTTGACATTGGCGGTTCCGGCATCAAGGCCGCACCTGTCGATCTGACCAAGGGCGATTTCGCCGAGCCACGATTGAAGATTCTCACTCCCGAGGTCTCCACTCCTCAGGCCGTGGCCAAAATCGTCAAGCAGCAGCTCGACCACTTCGAAGTGCCTGAATCCGCACCCGTTGGCATCGCTTTCCCCGCGCCGATCAAGCCCGGCCAGAAGCTCGACTTCATGGCCAACCTTGACCAGTCTTGGATTGGCGTGGACGTTACTGAAGTGTTCTCCGAAGCCTGCGGCCGCCCGGTCGTCGTGGTAAACGACGCCGACGCCGCCGGCCTGGCCGAAGTCCAGTTCGGTGCCGCCAAGGGCCAGGATGGTCTGGTCATCGCCACCACACTGGGCACCGGCATCGGCACCGCCTTGATTTACAACGGCGTGCTCATCCCGAACACCGAACTCGGACACATCATCCTGAGCGCCAAGCATCTGGACGCCGAGAAGTATGCCTCCTCCGCGATTCGCGAGAATGAGGAACTGGGCTACAAGAAGTGGGCCAAGCGTCTGACCAAGTACTACGGCCTTATGGAGAAGTACTTCAACCCGGACCTGTTCACCGTCGGCGGCGGCGTGAGCCGTCAGAGCGAAAAGTTCCTGCCGTACGTGGATATCAAGACCCCGATCGTGCCCGCCAAGCTGCGTAACCAGGCCGGCATCGTCGGTGCCGCCTACTATGCCAGCACCAAGCAGCAGTGAGCCAGTGAGCGTGGGTGTGCAGCGCTGACCCGCGAATATGCTTCAGGCCGTCCGACTAGTCGGGCGGCCTTTTGCATTGCATAGGAAAGGTATGCGACGCGTTCCCGGGAATGTTGCGCAAAGTGGGCGTGTGTATGGAGGTCTGTGGCGACGCGTTCCCGGGAATGTGTCGCGTTTGAGGGTGTGATTCGGGTCCAGAGCGACGCATTTCCGGGAATGTTGCGCGTTTGAGAGCGGGGCAGGGGGCACCACGCTCTATCGTGGGAGGGTATGAGCGTGCATTTCTCTTCTCGTGTGGATATTTCTGCGCCGAATCCCATTGCGGCGGCCGAGGCGGCAGCCAAGGCAAACGGCATCGCACTCAGCAAACTCAACGATTCCAATCCGACCCGCCACGGGCTGGCACCTGAATTGGTGCCGAGCGTGTATACGGCCGACCCGCGTGGACCGCGTGCGGCGCGAGAAGCATTGGCCGCATTCCTCAATACGGCAAAGGCGGTAGACGCAAGCAGCCCTCAGTCGACTTCGCCCGCTGCCAGCGAGGGCGGGAACGAGCGCCATGCCGCTTTCAACAATGCGAATACCGCCATCGAGGGCGTTGACCCGGACGCCCTGTACTTGCTGAGCTCCACGTCCGAGGCGTATTCGTGGCTGATTAAGTTACTTTGCGATGCCGGCGACGCGGTGCTGGCACCCAAACCCGGCTATCCGCTGATTGAGTCGATTGCACGGCTTGAATGCGTTGACACGGTCGAATACCAGTTGCAATTCGACGGCTCCTGGTTCATCGACATCGCCGAACTCGAGCGGCTGCTCAGCGAGCCCGGTGGCGAACGCATCAGAGCATTGGTGCTCATCAACCCGAACAATCCGACCGGTTCGTACGTAAAACCAACCGAGCGTGCACGTATCGTGACATTGTGCCGTGAGCATGGCATCGCCCTTATCGCCGATGAAGTGTTCTTCGATTACTCTCTCGAACCTTTCCCCGGCAACGCACGGCTCGCGGGGGAGCGCGGCGTGCTCACCTTCGCCCTAGACGGATTCTCCAAAATGCTGGCCGCGCCGCACGCCAAAGTCGGGTGGATTCAGGTGTCCGGACCTGCCGAGGACGTTGCCGAGGCACAGCGTCGACTGGACGTCATCGCCGATGATTATCTGCCGATGAGTGACATCATCGCCGAACGGATTCCCGCATTATTGAACGCCGCGCCCGCACAGACCAGACGGGTGGGGGAGCGCGTGCGCAATAACCTGGCCAAGTTGCACGAGTTGCTTGACGCCGATCCCAACGGGCTGGTCAGCGTGCTACGGGCCGAAGGCGGCTGGAACGTGCTGCTACGAGTGCCTTCAGTCATCGATGAGAACGAGCTGGTGCTGCGGTTGATTGACGAGCACAAACTGACCGGACAGCCCGGCTACTTCTTCGACATGACTTCCAATGGATACCTGGCCGTTTCCCTGCTACCCGAACCGGACGAATTCGAGCGTGGCATCCGCGCCGTGCTCAATACCGTCGCCGCTTTGCTGCGATAGGCCGGTGTTTGCCGGCACCACGCCTGTACTCCACGTACAATAGCGGCATGGGATTCTTGTTTAGACCGAAAGAACTGCCACGCCCGGCGTCGCTGACGTTCACTTTGGATCAGGCCGGGCATACGTATGATGATGGGCACGTGGGACTTGCTCCCACGGACATCACCATCAGCGAGCTGCGGGTGGCTGTGATCGGACTGAACGGCGCAGGCAAATCCACATTGCTGGGTCTGCTGGACGGTTCGTTGAAGGCCAACGCCGGCACGGTGACCATTGCGGGCGGTGAGGAACGTCTTGACCCGGCTGTGAAGAAGGACGCGAAGCGCATCGATAATCTGGTCGGCAAAGTTCGCCGCGAGGAGATTCCGAACAGCTTTTACCAAGCGGCGAATATTTCCGAGGCTGTTTCCGAAGCGCTGAAAAAGCACAAGGTGCCCGAGTCAGAACGTCATGCGCGCATCGGCAATCTGTTCGCGCATTTTGATTTGGCGCAGGTCTCCAAGGCCAAGGCCAGCGAACTGGACTCCGAGAAACGGCACCTGCTGGCTATTGCGGCCGCGCTGAGCTTTGAGCCGAGTGCGATTGTGGCGGATGAGCCGAGCAAGGGATTGGATGAGATTGGCGCCGCGCATGTGGCCAAGGCGTTGTTCAGCTACAACAAGCAGGTGATTTTCGTCACGCATGACACGGATATGATCCGCCGGCCCGAATACGCCATCGACCGCGTACTGGTGCTGGACGAGCACGCGGTCGCGTTTGACGGAGCGCCGGCTGAGGCTGTGGCGTTTTATGAGGATCTGATTCGCCGCAAGTATGAGGCTGCGAAGCGGTAGCAGATAGGAATCGGCCGTTGGAGGATTGGCATCGGCCGTGAGGTCGATGCCAATCCTCACGCGAAGTAGAAGCCGCGGAAGCCGTACTGGTAGACGCGGTAGATGTATCCCGAACTGAGCACCATCTTGTACTGTGCCTTGAGGTTGCCGTCGTCATCGTAGACGCCGAACAGGCCCTGCATGCCGATGTCCACCAGGTTCAGGTCATCGGACAGTTCCTGTGCGGAGGAGACATACGGCGAATACGGCACATCGAAGTCCTGCACTTCGGTGTAGGTTCCGGCGTTCTCGTCGACCAGGTACTTGCGGAACTGGGAGTTCGAGTTCTCATCCTTGGAGCTCTGCGCGGTCGAAATGCCATCGATCATGGTCCAATCGAAATCAGGACGGGTCATGGCATAACCGAAGTCGTTATCGAACATGTAGATGTAGTACTGGCCGTCCTCCAGCGAGGAATCGTACTGCACAGTGATTGAGTGCTGGCCGCCGGTGTCGCCGGAATCACCCACCTTGGTCAGGAAGGAGGGCTGCGCATCCATGCCATTCCATACGCTCGGCTCGCCGATCATGTAGTCGAGCGACGGCGTGCCTTCGATGTCATTGATCTTGATCATCGTGGAGGTCTCACGTGCGGACAGCAACGCGGAGCCATCATCCATGAGCTGGATGGTGTTGAAGTGGATCCAGTCCCAACGGTTCGTGGCGGTCGGATCGGATTCGTCGATGCCGGAATGATCGGTGGATTGCTTGTAATCGGGGAACAGGTCGCCGAAATCCACCAGCAGGCTCACCTCGCCGGAGTCGGTGTCCACCTTGATGACCTGATTCTGCACGGCATGGTCCGAATGTTTCAGATCGGTGGCCAGAGAGACGATATTGCCGTCGGAATCCAGCGCGTAATCATGGTGCAGGATGTACTGGTCGCCCAGATTGATGATCTTGACCAGCTTGCCTAGGCGGTTCATGCCGACGAAATGCTTGGTGGAGGCGGAGAACCACATGATGCCGTCATTGTCGAACAGCAGACGGTGCGAGCGGTAGTAGAGCACCGGGATTTCGCCGCGAATCACACCGTTCGCGTCATAGTAGTACATGAAATCCTGCTCGTTGGAATCATTGCCGAGAATCGCGTACAGGCCATTGCCGAGCGTGGTGACCGTGGATTCGTCGGGGGCGACGGCCTGTTCGAGCCGTACTTCCTCCTCGCCGAGCAGTTTCGGGCCGGTCTGCTCGATGGTGCGCGTGGTGGCGTTGCCGTCGGTGTCGGTGATGGTCAGGGTAATGGTGTTCTTGACCTTGGGGATCAGTCCCAACACCAGAAACTCGTGCTCGGTGGAGGCGATGTCATTGCTCGATACCGTGGTCGTCTGACTCGCCGTGCTGGTACCGCCGACATTGCCGGAACCGTCGGCGTCGCCGGCGGCGGCCTCACGGTATGCGGCGGCCGCCTCATCGCTGGTGATGGCGTTGGCCGTGTAATCCGGGTACCCCTCAGCGGAAACGGTGTAGCTGACGGTGGAGGCCTGATCGGTGGTGAAGTACACGTACATGGACGTGGTGTTGGTGCCGTACGGGTTCACCTTGGTGTAGATGCTGTCGACTGTGCGTTCTTTGGCGTCGCGCTCGTCGGCGATCTCGGTGTCCATCATCTGCTGGTATTCGTCGGTATAGACGTTCTCGATCTGGGCGTTGAGCCGCTCCACGCGGCGTTCCTTGATGGAGGCGCTGACGTCGTCCTGTGAGAACAGGCACAGACCAATGGCGATGGCTGCGGTGACGGCTGCTGCGGATATTTTGAAGACGCGACTACGGACGGCAGTGGACACGGGGAAACCCTCACGACAGTATGGGTAAACGATTAGTGAATTACGTCACATACATTATGCCGCAGGTCTTGGAAAACACCGGCCGGAATGCTGGGAGAATACTGAAGCTTGGCGGGTCGCCGAGCGGTCCGGTCCTATAGCAGGGTGAACCAAGACTGAACCTGATGCCAGAGCGTCGGATTGTTGGCGATCATCGAATCGCTGCGCGACTGCACGAAGCAACTTAGTATGGCTATGCCCAGCGCCCACAATACGGCCAGCATCACGACCCAGCGCATCAGCCAACGCCACGGAGTGACGCGGGCGATGCCATCGCCTGAAGCGGCGTCGTTGGCCCCCGCCAATGAGCGGCTCGGTTCGCGCCCATTGACCAGCCACAGTAGCCCCGGTATGGACGCCAGCGAGATCAGCCAGCCGAAATCGGCGGAATACCGCCATCCCAAACCGCCGACGCGGCTGTCGAATACGACCAGCACCGCCGCCACGGCCAAGCAAGACATCAGCCATGGCCGCATGCCGTGTGTTTCCAATCTGCGCAGCAGGGGCAGCGCCAAAGCCATCAAGGTCAGTGGCGTGGCCGTGAAAATCGCGCCGACCATCACCTCGTAATAGCCCCATTGCGGCATCGGGGCGGGAGAGCCCGCCAGCCACGGGAAACGATCCATGAAGCGCAGCGGCAGGAACAGGTAATACCAGATGTTGGCGGGCATATCCGCGGACGGGGTGGTATGCCGGGTCATATCGGATATGGAGAACTGATACGCATTGCCGAAATTGAACGGGGAATCGAACCGAACCATGTTCCACGTCATCAGAGGCGTCACGACGAGAATGGCGGGGATGATTACCGCCAGCGGCGCGCGCAACGCCTGCAACGGCTTGATACGGCGTGTGCGCAGACCGGTGCCCAGCGCGCGAATCTGCGGCCAGAACAGGGGGAACGCAAGCAATGCGGTCAAGGTGAACGTCGGTCGGCATCCGAAATTCGCCGCAATGCACAAGGCGCCCAAGGCCAGTCGTGGCAGGGAGAGAGGCTTGGCGTCGCCCGCCTGCCATCGGTCCGATGGTCTCAGCGGACGGCGGGACGTGTCCGCGCCGAGCCATAGCCATAGTCCCAGCGAAGTCAACGTCAGCGATGCGGCGAACGGTATCTGATAGAAGTTCGTGCGATACAGCAAATACCCCACTTGCGCGCTCACCAACGATGAGACCACTACTAACGACGCGGCCGCCACCGAAGTCTTCGGCATCACGCGATGGATGACGCGCAGCACCAGCAAGGAGAAGAAGATGATGAACAGCAGCACGAGAATATACTCGGCGGCGGATGTCGGCAGATTATGACCGGTCAGCAGACGATAGGGGACGAACAGCAGCACTGCGGGCAACACGCCAAAATAGGAATACCAGTGACCGTCATAATACGCGTAATCCCAGTAGAGCGGACTGGCTCCATTGGCGAGTAGCTGGGCACGTGTGGCTACGTCATAGGGGTGCTCGGTGGCGGCCAGTTGTTCGGGAACCGGTAAGTCGAGCCAGGGCCGGCCGGCGACCAGCGCATCGGCCACATGCCCATACTGGTCGAAATCATAGGTGTAATCGCCGGAAACGTGGAAGACGAGCGGAGACGCGTACCACAGTTCGTGGATGATGGATGCGCCGATAAGCAGGGTAGGAATCGCCATAAGCCCCACGAAAGCAAGTCGTTGCCGAGTGCTGGACGGGTCAAGCGTGATACGCCACAGGTGCGATCCCGGCCTCCAGACGGCAATCATCAGCAACACCAAGGCCATGGCGAGCACGCGCATCCAATTGATGACGAACGGTACGTGCACGTTGGCGCGGGAGTCGGTGACCGGTACGATCGCGCCGCGCTCTTCCTGAATCCAAATACGCACGATGCCGGCACCCGGCGCCTTGACATAATGGCTGCGAATAGCGTCGGGATTCATCGACTGGGCCTTGCCGGTGATGCCATCGACATCCGCGCGCACATGAATGGTCGCCAGCGGTTTGAAGACTTCCTTATCGTCGTTCGCTTTGGATTCGGCCTCGGCCTGCTCGCGGGCCTTATCGATGACCTTGCTGCTCTCGGTATCGATGCGTAGGTAATCCGACGTGCCGTCCGCGGTCAGTTCAAGATAGGCCTTGGTCGGATCGGTGACGGTCAACATGCCATCATTCCGGCGCGTGAGACCCGAACCCAGCGTGTTATGCACGGCGTTCGTATCCGTGCTCGCTCCGAGCGTACGCCAGAACGGCAGGTTGAACACGATGCACTCCATGGCGGCGATGGCGGCGACGGCGGCCAGCAAGGCGATCAGCAGGCGCACCAAACGCAGCCGGTGCCGGGTATCCGGGCGGCTGGGCAGGTGCCGTTCATGATTCGACGGCATCGGACGGTCTGCGCGAGTGTGGTCTATGGAATGCACGCATTTATTCTATAGGCTTTATTCGGGCTTGATGTCGGGCAAACAAGAGACAATGTGAATCATGCCAAAACGTACATCGGACCATGGGAAGCACAACCGCACGCCACTGCTGGGCGGACTGAAGGATTCGATGAACGCGCTCGCGGCCGATCTGGGACTGTCCAAGCCGAAGAAGCACGATACGAATCCGTTCGGCGATGCCTTGCAGGAGACCAGTGAGCGTAAAGGCGGCATTATCGACGAACTGACTCGCCATGCAGTGGCGCTGAGTCCTGTAATCAAGCGGCGCACCTTCCCCGAATTGGAGAACGTGCCGGAAGGGCTGGTGCTTGGATGGGCGCAGCTGCCCTCCACCAGAGGCCGTGGCTTTTCGCTTGGCATTTTCCCCGACCGCGATCATTTTGCGCAGGTGGCGTTCGCCGATACGCATGGCCGCGTATTCGTGGGCACCGACCCCAACATGGACGTGCAGGATATGCAGGCGCGATTCATGTTCGGCAAGGAAAAGGAAGTGACTCTGCCGGACGGTGAGCGGCTGGGCGAAAGCGACGAGCCGCGTTCACGTTCCGGTTTCTCCCGTGCAGGCCATGGCCTGGGAAGTGCGCTGCATCATGGGCGTGGTTTGGGGCGTGGCCTTGGTCATGGTGCTGACGGCGTGAAGGCCATTACCGGTGGCGTGGTGGGGCGTGACGACACCGGACGCATGACGTGGCTCGCCTCATGGCTCAAGGCCGGCAACCGGTACACGCTTGAGCAGATGCGTGCCAATCTGCCGCCTGTGATGCGTCATGATTTGGAATACCGCGATGCCATTACCATCGCGTTCTTCGCCACGTATATGTTGCCGCAGATCAATGGTCTGCTCATCGGATTCGGTTCCGGCAATATCTTCCGCCGTCTCAACCGTGAGGCGCCAATCGGTGCGATTCGCCGTTCGGTGCGTGACACTTTGGCGGCACGAGCCCACGGCATGCGGGCCTCCGGTCTGGAGGATCACTTCGCCGATCTGATGCGCGAAGCCGGCGCCCTCGACACCACGCCGGGACTGGAAGCGGTGCATGGCGCCGAACCGTTGCACCTGTACACCTCGACGTATTCGAGCGGCTATTTCTTTACGTGGGATAAGTCCTTGGCATTCGGGCAGGCGCTGAAATCCTTGAAGATCGAAGGCAACCTCAACCGATTCGCTGCGGTGAGCGCTTGGCTGGAGCGCAACGCTTCCTTGGGGCGCAACCCTACGGAAGATACGGTGACCCGTGCCGAGGCCGCGCAAATCGACATGAAACTCATTGAGAACCCTGCGATTATGGCGCTTGACCCGTATGATGGCGAGCAGGAGCGTCGGGCCGTGCTGAGCCTGGTCGATATCGCCGCACGCACGGCTGGGCAGATTCGCAGTGAATTCCCTGATCCTCGAGATGTGCTGACCCAGCAGAACGTGCCGGATTCGGGTGTGACGAATGCTGCGGGCGCTGAAAGTACTGAGAGTGTTGAGGGCGCTGTAGAGCGGACCAATAAGAGCGACACCAACACTCAAGCCGCTCGGCCTTCGTATTCGCCGGCGAGGAGCGACGAATGGGTGTATCGTCAGACCCTCTCCTCACTGTTGCGCCGGTTACGGTTGCCGTATCGGTTTGATGTGGAGTTCCGGTCGCGCTTGGATTCGGGTGAAGTGGCCATTGGCTTCACCACTGCCGGCACCTCGGTGATGCCCGATAGCCGGTATGACACCACTCGCCGTACGTGGCGTGCGCTGAGCAGCGCCGAACGCGCGTCGATGAGCGCCGCCTACAACCTGCGTGTCGGCCTGATGATGGCAGCGCTGAGTTTCGGCACCAGCGAATCCGTGCGCCAGGTGTCGTTGCACATCGATTCCATTGGTCTTGAAGAGGCGATTGCCGAACAGGATTCCGCCATCGAGGCGATGATGAGCGAGGCCCTAAGCGCCTTCGAACATCTACGCAGTGGCGATTTGGGGCGTGTGGGTTCCAAAGCCGACCCCAAAGATGGTGATTTCCATGGCGACCCGACCCGCCCCATCACCCATGAGGAGACGTTCGGGCAGACGGCGTCCGGTGACGAACGCGGCACGGCCGGGGGAGCAGGCAACGGTACCGGACCGTCTGCGGATGCTACGGATCAGGCCGCGGCCGAATCTGCTGACGCCGATGGCGCTGCGTCCATCGATTCGCAGTTCGAAGACCTGATGAAGGGCATCGATATCGACGAAATGGCGTTCGGCATGCCGGACGATACTGGCGCAGGCGACGACCTGGGCGGTATCGGCGGCGAGGGCGTCGGCACTGACGGTGCTGATGGGGCCGCCGGCATGGACGATGATCCGATGAGTGTGCTGCGCCGCAATCCCACCGTGCGCAATATGGTCACCGTCACCTTCACCCGTGATGCCTTCCTCAAGCGACTGGACACCGCTGGGCTTGACAATCCCGAGGAAACCTACCGCATGTTCGGTGCCGTGATGGACGTGGACGGCGAAGGTGGTCTGAAACCCATCAGCGCCGACTTCGACTTGGCGGACAGCCGGTTCTCTCCCACCGGATCCCAGGAGGAGCCCGAACTGGCCGACCGTCAATTCAGTCCGGCGACCGCTCACGTGCTGGGCGCACAGAATAGTGCCGGACTGGCTATCCAGCGAGTGGACCTGCTGCAGCATGGCGTCAACGAATTCCACGATATCGCCAGGAACACGTCGCTCGGCTCCGTGGAAAAGGCCCAGCGAGCCATGCAGGTCATCGAATCGATATGCGATCCCGAACTGACCGGTTTGGCCTCTCAGGTCACCAGTGCGTTGATCGATGGCAAGGACACGCCGGACTTCACGTTCACGCTTGCCGACGATCTTGACAAGGAGCGTCTGCGCGCCCGAGATATGCTGTTCTCGGGCCAAGCCGATCAGGCCATCGAAGCGGCCGAAGCGGCCGTGGCCCATTTGGACCAGGTGTATGCGGCAGGCCATGGCGTACCTCGATACTTCAACTCCTATGCCGAGCGCGTGGTCTACAACCGGCTGTTCGCCACATTGGACGAGCGTACGGTGCTTATCCCGGACAATCTGTTCTACGCGCACATGGAGCTGGCTGACGTGTTGAGTCAGATCAAGGGTGCCGAGGCGGCCATCCCGCATCTCAACCGTATGGTGGCGTACGCGCCCGCCTACCCGCTCTCACATCTGAAGCTCGCCATTCAACTGGCCCGCAATGAGGATTGGGATTCGGCACGCGCCGCCTGCCTGAATGCTCTGCGCGTGGCCTTGGACCGCGACGATGCCGCGTTCGCCTATTACCGGTTCGCGTACGCCGAATGGATGCTTGACCGGTTCGACACAGCCGCCGCAGCCTACATTATGAGCGATCACATCGCTCCCGGGGCCATTGGTTCGCTGGAAAGCGAACTGCAGGAACTGGTTTCCCGTGCGGACTCGCAGTGCATACCGGTGCCTGAATCGGTGGAGGCCGCCGCCCATGTGCTTGCCACGCATGATCTGCCGGTCTGGCCGCATATCGAAGTGGCTGACATCGTGCGTGACGCCGCTCGCGTGTGCGTGGATGAGGACATGTTCGTGCCGGCCCGCACGCTCTCGGTGGCTGTGGCCCGCATGAATGACGGCGAAGGCGATAACATCGACATCATCCAAGCCCAGTTCCTGCGCTCGCTATCCGCGTAGCCGCCTGAGGGGAGTTGACGGTATAGCCGGCCGAGGGGAGCCGAGCCCGCTAGGATAGACAACCATGAGCACGAACGAACAACTGGCATGGGATTTCGACGATGGGGATGTGGCCGAGGTCCGGCCTGATACCGGTATTGCACGTTTTGCCCCTGGCTCCGAACAATGGATAGCCGCACTGCAGCCCACTGACGACGACGCGATACGCCTCGACCGTTTCGACGTGAACACGATGACCGCTGAGGCCGCCGCCCGCCTGTGGGCTCGCGTGGCCGCATGGGTGGAATCCGATCAGATCGCCTACTACATCGACGACTCACCCGTCAGCTCCGACGCCGCTTACGATGCGCGCATGCGTTGCCTCGAACGACTCGAAGCGGCGTTCCCCTCACTGGACAATCCGCAGTCGCCCACCCATCGCGTCGGCGGTTCCTTCTCCAACGACTTCGCCTCCGTGCGCCACCCCAGCCGCATGATGAGCCTTGACGACGTCTTCTCCATCGAAGAACTCAAGGATTGGTACGACTCGGTGATTCGCGACCTCGATTGGCCTGAATCCAAGCCCCTGCCCATGAGTTGCGAGGTCAAAATCGACGGCCTCGCCCTGAACCTCATCTATCGCAACGGCGTGCTTGAACAGGGACTGACGCGCGGCGACGGCGTTACAGGCGAAGACATCACCCTGAATGTGCGAACCATCGGCTCCATTCCCGCAAACCTCGGCGGCCCCAAGGAAGACGTTCCGGACTTCGTGGAAATCCGAGGCGAAGTGTTCATGCGTTGGGATGATTTCCACACCCTGAACAACGAGCAGGAGGACGCCGGACGAGCGCCCTTCGCCAACCCACGCAACGCCGCCGCCGGCTCGCTGCGTCAAAAAGACCCTCGCATCACCGCCACCCGTCGCCTGAGCTTCTATGCGCATGGTCTGGGGCAGCTCACTTGGGGGCCGGACCATCCGCGCGGCACCCATGATGTGGTCGCCGACCAGTCGCAGGCCTACGATCTATACACCAAGTGGGGCGTGCCGGTCTCCCCGCACAATCGTGCGGTGACCTCATTCCAGGAGATCCTGGACATGATCGAGTACTACGGCGAGCATCGTGGCGACATCGAGCATGCACTTGACGGCATCGTCGTCAAGGTCGATGACCTGGGCCTGCAGCGTACCCTCGGCGCCACTTCGCGCGCGCCGCGCTGGGCCATCGCCTACAAATACCCGCCCGAAGAGGTCAACACCGAACTGCTCAACATCACCGTGCAGGTGGGGCGTACTGGCCGCGTGACGCCGGTCGCCGTGCTCAAACCTGTCTACGTGGCCGGCTCCACCGTGGCTCGTACCACGCTGCACAATGGATTTGAAGTCAAACGCAAGGGCATTCTGATCGGCGACACCGTGGTGGTGCGCAAGGCCGGCGATGTGATTCCCGAACTGGTCGGCCCGGTGCTTGAACGGCGCAAAGGGCGTGAGGACCAGCTGCGCGAATTCGTCATGCCCGAGTTCTGCCCTTCATGCGGCGCGAAACTGTCACCCGCCAAGGAGGGTGACAAGGACATTCGCTGCCCGAATGTGGAGAGCTGCCCGGCCCAGTTGACCGAGCGCGTGATTTCGCTGGCCTCACGCAAGGCGTTCGACATCGAGCACTTGGGCGAACAATCGGCCATCGCTCTGACCAACCCGGAGGAGAACCGGCCTGATTCGGTGGCGACCTACGCGCCGAACATCACCGAGGTTCTGGTCGCCCCCGGCGAAGAGCCTGACCCGTACGAGCCGGTGGAAGGGCTGGAATTGCCGGCCGCGCAGAAGCCGGTGTTGTCTAACGAATCCGGGTTGTTCAACCTGACCGCCGCCGATCTGCGCGACGTGCGCGTGTGGCGTGAGGCCGCAATCGTCGAGGTGCATGAGACGGTCGGTGCGAACGGTAAGAAGAAAAAGGTGCGTAAGCGTGTCGGCGGCTCTGGCCTGTGGCATCAGGTGCCTGCTTTCTGGACCGCGCCCACGCCGGCCAAAAAGCTCACGGCCAAGCAGCTGGCCGAACGCGCGCAAGGGGAGGCCGCAATCGAATCTGCCGAAACACAGGGAGGTACCGCCAGCGAGACGACCGGCGCACCTACCGAGGCTGAGGCGCCACTTGGTACTATGCCGGGCTTTGCCGCAGCCTCCTATCCTGAGTATGACGTGCCGGCCGACGCGGTTATCGTGCGCGTGGATCACAAGACCACGCGCACTGGCGTCACGGATGTACCGGTGATCATTCGGCCCGGCGAAAACACGCGCAAGATGTTCGACGAAATGGACAAGGCCCGTCACGCCGACCTGTGGCGTGTGCTGGTCGCGTTGTCGATTCGCCGGCTCGGTCCGCCTACCGCACGCCTGATTGCCTCGGCGATGGGCTCGCTGGCAGCCATCGAAAACGCCACGATTGAAGATCTGACGGCCATCGACGGGGTGGGCCCGGAAATCGCCGAATCGGTGGTGAACTGGTTCGCCGCCACCCGCGAACCCGGCGACTGGCGCGGCGCGACTTTGCGTGCTTGGCAGGCCGCCGGCGTGGGCGTCGACGAGGCCGAGACCAGTTCGTTGCCGCAGACGCTGGCCGGCAAAACCGTGGTGGTCACCGGTTCATTGGAGGGCTATTCGCGTGATTCCGCCAAAGAGGCGATTATCGAGCGCGGCGGCAAGGCGGCCGGTTCGGTGAGCAAGAAGACCGATTACGTGGTGATTGGCGCAAACGCCGGCTCCAAGGCCGCCAAGGCCGAGGAACTCGGCATCCCCATGCTGAGCGAAACCCAATTCGCCCAGCTCCTAGCCACCGGCACCATCTAAAATAGCCCCCTCAGACGCTTCATTAACCCCCTCTGATGAGGGGGGCTGTCAGCCTTTAGGCTGACGTGGGGAGAGAAAAAGCGAAT
>ENA-OQBG01000008-OQBG01000008.1-human-gut-metagenome-genome-assembly--contig:-NODE-8-length-111509-cov-22.471207_pt1 | contig 111509 bp, 97 predicted proteins | sample MGYA00242746_ERZ504551 | MGnify/ENA primary metagenome ERZ504551 (study PRJEB26092, sample SAMD00036289) | human gut metagenome | host: Homo sapiens | study: EMG produced TPA metagenomics assembly of... | reverse complement strand
TGGCGTCACGATACTGAAGCCTGCCATCTAACGGCGGGTACGGCTCGTTGCTGGAGTCGTGCACGCATACGCGCGTCGGCGTGCGTATGCCGTGATGTGACCTTTGTAGTGGAATTGAAGAATTGAGGGGCTTCTGCTGTTTTCGTGGGTTAGGTTCTTGGTCGTGGTAGGTGTATGTCGAGTCCGCCGCAGCGGAGCATGACGAGCGCGATGAGGCTGCTGACGCGGTGGAAGCCATAGGTCATGCGGATGGTGACCTTGATGCGGCTGTGGGGCTTCATCCGTGGAGCCAGCGTGATCATCATTTCGACGATCACGGCGCTGTGGCTGTTGCAAGGCATTCCCGTGGTCGCCGGCACAGGCGGATTCACGCACGTCGACGATGTGCATGAATCCGCGTATGGTATGCTCGCCGACGCGGCCGCTCCTGTGTTCGCGCCAGCCGGTTTTGACGACTGGCATGCCTCGGCCGCGTTGATCACGGGATTCGTGGCCAAGGAGGTCGTGGTCGGTTCGATGTCGCAGTCCTATCACGCGGACGGAGCGGATGATACGGCTTCCCAACAGGCCGGAGAGGGGACGTTGGGACAGAAGCTGCGCGCCTCGTTCGACCAATCGTCATACGGTCATGGCAGGGCCGCAGCCATCGCCTTCCTGCTGTTCACGCTCGCCTACACGCCCTGCCTCGCGACGGTCGCGGAAATGCGACGGCAATTCGGCACGAAAATCGCGGCGCGTTCCGTTCCGCTGAGTCTGGCCGTGGCCTACGTCATCGCCGTAATCGCCTTCCAATCATTGCGATTGATATGGTGAACGGTAGAGGACGGTTCGACATTCCTGCACGTGGTTGGCGACTCACGTCACGTACGGTCGGCCCGCAGGACAATGGTCAGGGCGATATCGTTACACGTATCGTCGGCGATGTTGCGGCAGGATTGACGGTGCGGCAGATCGCCGCCGAACGACATCTGCCGGTCGATTTCGTCGACATGGCCAGCGAACGCGCGCGAGAACGAGGATCGCTTGACGTGGTGGATATGCGGTCGCGGCACGCCTGCGGAGAGACGGTATGCCGACCCGACCCCGCTTCGTTGGTGTGCGTGGGATGTCCATTCAGGTTTTCCCATCTTCGGACTCGTAAAATAGGCGAGGTTAACAAGACGAAGAACGATGACATCCGTCGATTCGCAAGGGGTGGACGCATATGGATTATCAGTATCAGGCCGTTGAACAGCCTTCCAATCCCCGCAAAACCTGGCCGATTGTCCTTTCCGTGGTCGTGGCGCTCACTGTGGCATGCGGCGCAGGAGTGTACGTCTACCACAACAAACGGCAGGAGGCGTTGGACACATGCCGGCAATCGCTTGCGGAATTCAGCTCGGCCCGTAAGGCCGTGCTCGACACATCCGAAAACGGTAGCGAACTGCAGAAATTGATCCGTGGTGCGCTCGGCGTGAACGACATCATCGACGCGTTCGCGGACGCGGCCACCAGCGCAGAGAACACGGTCGATACGGAAGGCTGTAAGGCGGACGCCACCATCACGCAGCTCAATCTCGTCTCCAAAACATTGGACAGCGCAACTGACTCCCTGAACGGCAGTCTGAAGACAATCGAAAAGAACCAGCAGTCGCAAAGCGGCGGCGATACCTCCGATGGCACGTCGAATTCAACGCAATCCAATGATGGGACGAGTCAAAACAAGTCAGACGACAATGCCGAATCGTTGGAAGACTCCAAACTTGCTTTGCAGGAATCGCTTGACAAGGCAAACGCGCTTATCGACAAACTCGGCAATGACGGCGATCTCACCCTTATTGGACGCAAACTGTTGAGCGCGCTATCCAAAGCCGTTGATGCGGGCCAGCAGCTGATCGACAATAGCGGCGTCAAAGAATCCAAGTATTACAAGGCCGCCAAAACCACGCTTGATGAAGCCATCGAAATGGCCGACAACTGGGTGAATCAACAAGCAGCCAAAGCGCAGTAAAACATTTTCCAAAGTACCGCGTGGCATTCGAAATCTCGTTTGCGCTTACCGTGCCGTCAGTATGCGGATTCGCGCTGATTTTCGCCGCAATCATCTTCTCCGAAGTGCAACTCCCACATCGCAGCAAATCGTAATGCCGAATATGTGAACTTGTCTGTTGATTCCACGCTGTATCTGCTTTATTCTTGAATACTTGTGAAAGAGTTTTGTGAGAAGTGGCGGAAACGTATCGCCACCAAAGAGATGGTATTCATCGGCATTGTGACGCTGGCCGCGTCCATTATCGCCTCATGGCTGAAGCAATTCCCTGGATTCAGCCTGTTCGGTGCGCTGATTATCGCACTGCTGATCGGCATGGTGCTGCAGTTTCCGATTCGCAAATGGTATTCCAGCCGTTCACCAGAGCATAAGGCCGGTGTGAAAGACGCAGCAGGACTGATTTCCAACAAGCTGCTCCGCTTGGGTATTATTCTGCTTGGATTCAAGCTCAACCTGCAGGTGCTGTTCACGCAAGGCATCAAATGCTTGCCGATTGCCGCTGTTGTGGTGACGCTCACCATCGTCGTGTGCTACAACATCGCCCGTAAGCTCGGCGTTGACCCGCAACTGGCCATTCTGGTGGCTGGCGGTACCGGCATTTGTGGTGCCGCAGCCGTCATGGGACTTTCCGGATCCATCAAGGTTCCACCGGAACAGGAAGACGAGAAAGCCAACAATGAAGTGATGGCCGTGGCCATCATCGCCATCATGGGCACGATCTTCGCCCTCGTGGAAATCGCATTTGGACCGCTTACCGGACTGACTAACACCCAGCTGGGCATCACAGCCGGCGCATCCCTGCACGAAATCGCACACGCGGTGGCGGCTGGTGACGCGTTCGGCGCGGTCGACATCGCCACCATCATGAAGCTGTCGCGAGTGCTTATGCTCGTTTTCGCAGCCATCATCATCGCCATCTGGTGGGATAAGAACCATTCGCAGATGCCCTCGGACGGCAAGCGCAAGATCTCATTCCCGTGGTTCATGCTCGGCTTCATCGGAGCGTCGATCATCGGCACGTTCGTGCCGTTCATCGCCACCATCACCCCGCAGCTGGTCGATTTCGCCTACATCGTGCTTGGCATGGCCATGGCCGCATTGGGCATCACCGTGAACTTCTCGGCACTCGCCAAGAAGGGGCAGAAGGCGTTCCTTGCCAGCCTCATCACTTCGATCCTGCTCATGTGCTTCGCAGCGGGAGTGGCAGCGCTGTTCTTCTAAAAATCTTCTACATATCTTTTATATCTTCCAAATACCGTTGTGCCGTGCGCTGGGATAATCAGTGCACGGCACATTTTTTTTATTTGTATTAAAAGTAATCTGGTATTAATCCGAAACTTTGCGACGATCCGCAATCAAGGTACGAACCAGCGAACAAATCGGCAGCAAATACAGAAAACAGCTCAACAACAGACTTTCCGTAGGAGCCCCAACCGAAGCAAGCGGCACCGCGCCGGCAATCGACCATGGAATCAATGGAGCCACCACAACGGCGGTATCCTCCAAATTAATAACCTTGCGCTGCTCGTCGTTTTCCAAATTGCCGCACAACTGATCAGTCAACATAATCGACAATGTCTGATTACAGGCAACCGCACTCGCAACCACAGACGTGACCAAAGTCGCACCAAACACGCTGATGTGCTTCGCCATCGAAGCGATAAGCCGATGCGTGCCATCCAACAACCCCGTTTCCTGGAAAATACCGGAATACGACGAGGAAATGCAGACGATCAGTATCACCTTGATCATCGAAACGATGCCGCCACCGTCAATCAACGACGCCACTTGGGCGTTCGAACAATGAAAACCGAACACCAAAGCACGGCCAATCTCCAGCCAATCCATATGCTGCACCAGCACGCAAACCGGCAATGCGGTGAGAATACTTGCGCCCATCGTAATGCGCACGTCCATTCGGGCGATCGCAAGCACCACAAGCACCAACGCGGGAATAACGGTAACCCAATGAAGATCGAACGCGCTTGAGAACAATCCCGTGATATCAATGGAACCTGCGGAAGGATGCGTGCACAAAGCCAACACAGCATAAATCGCACACGTGATGATGAACGGAACAATAGATGTTTTCAACATCAGTACGATATTGTCGAAAATATTCGTATGTGTGAGTGCTTTGACTAATTGCGCGCTGGTGGAAACAGGGGAGCAGCGGTCGCCGAAATAGACGCCCGACAGAATCGCACCGCCGAGGAATACGGGCGAAACCTGCATGGACGTGCCGAGCGTCATGGTGATGACGCCCATGGTGGCGGCCGTAGCGAACGATGATCCGGTCAGCAGTGACATGAGGCAGTTGAGCAGGAAGGCGAGCAGAATCACTACATGCGGGCGCACCAGGCTGGAAGTGTTCGCCACAATGAACGGCACGGTGCCGGCGGCGCGCCATAGCGTGGTCAGCAGGCCAATCAGCACGAACGTCACCGCCACAATGCTTGCGGCACGCATGGTGGCGAACCCTTTGGAAAGCATGGTCGCGAATTTGTGACCGGTGATTTTGCCATGGATGAGGAACATGACCACGCCGGCCAGCAGTGCGGGAACGATGGATATGTTGGTTATGATGCAGGCAATCAAAGCCGCACAGAACAGCGCCATCGTAACAAGTTCCGCCATGATGTTCCTTTCTTTGATGATTATCGCGCGGTACGTCAACGCCTTCGACATTCTTTTGACGAATCGTAAGAACTCGGCAAGCGTAGCAGTCATTATGTAAACGCGATGAGTTCGGGCTAAGACGTGGACATGGTCTTGTGCTGGTGCGGTGGAATGGCTGGTGCGGTGGGAGTGTCGGTTTGGTTCAACCGGACTTGAGATTGATAGTCTGTAATCGGTTATGCTGAAGCGAGCAGAATCGAGGAGGATTATGACTGATTTCGATATTGCGAAAGCGCAGGAATTGGAACATCGTACAGATGATGCGTCGGCTCCCGAGGTGTTCTTCACTCCCGTGATTACGCCAGAAAGTCTGGTTGCCGCATATCATGCGTTGGGAGCTAGGCCGGAAGGTAAGGTCGCCATCAAAATCCATTCCGGAGAATCCGAAAAATCCAATAATCTGAATCCCGCGCTGGTCAGGGATTTGGTACAGGAGATCGGCGGAACATTGGTGGAATGCGCAACGGCATACGACGGCAATCGAGAGACTCCCGAAAAAAGCCTTGCCGTGTTCAAGGAACGTGGATACGACGACATCGCTCCGATCCAGATCATGGACATGGGCGGCGAGATCGAGATTCCGGTAGCCAAGCACCGCCATATCGCCTATGACATCGTCGGCAGGCATATCGACGACTATGATTCCATCTTCGTGCTTTCGCATTTCAAAGGGCATCCAATGGGCGGTTTCGGAGGCGCGTTGAAGAACGTGTCCATCGGCATCGCATCGTCGAACGGCAAACGTTGGATTCATTCCGCAGGCGTGGCTAAAGACAAGTGGGTCGAAGCTGAGCAGGATGACTTTCTCGAGTCGATGGCCGAAGCGGATGAGGCTGTGATCAGCCACATGAACGGCAAGATGATGTATTTGAACGTCATGAACCGTTTGTCGGTGGATTGCGACTGCTTCGCCACGCCGTCCGAGCCGGACATGCATGACATTGGCGTGCTCTCGTCGCTCGACCCGGTGGCGCTTGACCAAGCGTGTGTCGATCTGATTCATGTGGCGCCGGACGGCGCGTCCGTGACCGAGCGTATCGCCACCAGGCATGGCGAGCACACGCTCGAATACGCCGAAGAGCTTGGGCTTGGTTCGCGTGCATACCGTTTGACCGTGCTCGAGTAGTGTGCACGGAGTCGGCGATGATGGAATCCAAGGAATCTAAGGAATCCATGGAAAACGTGGAGGAGGCGCAGGCGGTTCAAGACGCGCGGGCCGTGATCGAACGCATCGAACGTGTGTTTACGGAACGCGAGCATGTGTTTGTGGCGATCGACGGGCCATGCGCGTCGGGCAAAACCACGTTGGCGGCTTTGCTGCAGCGTCGTTTCGACGGCAATGTGCTGCATATGGACGATTTTTTCCTGCGCCCGGAACAACGCACTCCGGAACGGTTCGCCGAACCGGGAGGCAATGTCGATCGGGAACGATTCGAAGAAGAGGTGCTGGCTCCGCTCGTTGCCGGAAATATCGTGCAGTATCGTCCTTGGGATTGCCATACCGGCGATTTTGCGGCTTCGCATAGTGTCGAACCTGCTCGTTTGACGATTGTCGAAGGCAGTTATAGCATGCATCCCGCATTGCGTGAATACTACGATTTGATGATCTGCCTGATGATTGATTCCAATGAGCAGTTACGCAGACTCGAGGCACGTAATCCGCGTATGCTGCAGCGATTCATCGACGAGTGGATTCCTTTGGAGAATCGGTATTTCGAGCAAACTGGAACACGCGCAATTGCCAACATGGTTGTAGATACTGCCAAATCAAACGAATAACGAATCATACATAACGAATTTTTCATAATGAACGAAAGCTTGTGAAAAGAAAGCTTTTAAAAAGGAGAATGAACATGACTTCCACTACAGCAGTTTCCTTGCGTCGCACTGATCTGCCACGCTTGAGCGTGAGCGTCAAAGCCGCGGCCACCGTGTTGGCCATTGTGGCCGCGGTCGCATTGCCGCAGCTGTTCCATGTTATCGGTGCCGTTTCCGGGCAGGGCACCATGCTTGGCGTAGCATTTCTGCCGATGCATCTGCCGATCATCTTTGTCGGCCTGATTGCCGGTCCTGCCGTCGGCGCCATCGCCGGAGCCGCCGCGCCGCTCGCCAGCTTCCTGCTGTCCGGCATGCCGATGCTGGCGATGCTGCCGCTGATGATGGTGGAATTGTGCGCGTATGGTCTTGTGGCTGGTTTGCTGCGCGAAGTCAAGCTGCCGAGTCTTGCGAAGGTGGTCATCGCCCAGCTGGCCGGCCGTGTGGTGCTGACCGCGGCCACTGCGATCGCTGTGTTCGCATTCGGCTCAAGCAAGGCGGTCGCCGCAACATGGACGAGCGACCTGGCCGCCGGTCTGCCGGGACTCGCCTTGCAGTGGGCGCTGATCCCGCTCGCCGCCTACTGGACCGAGTCGCTGATTGCCAAGCGCAATCACTGAACAACGATAGTTCAAACGCGGCAGTCAGCCACGTTCTGAACAAAACCGATATTTTCGGGAGCCAAGCCATTACGCTTGGCTCCCGTTGTCATATCAGTCGGGAAATCGGGGGAAACGGTCATGATCGCGGGAGTGTCCATCACCACATTGCTGCTGGTGCTCGCAGCCGGCATCGGGGCGGGATTCGTTGGATACGCGGTCGGCGCATCCTCGCTGATATCCTATCCGGCGTTGCTGGCGTTCGGCATTCCGCCTGTGCTGTCCAACACCACGAACACGGTGGGCGTGTGCGGTACGGGCATCGGCGGACTGCTTTCCGCCCGCAGGGAGCTTAGAGGCCAAGGCGTGCGCGTGGCCGTCTACGCCTGCATCGGATTGGTCGGTGGCATCATCGGCGGGCTGTTGCTGCTGGAACTGCCGGCAGAAGTGTTCGAATGCGCGGTGCCACCGCTGATCCTGTTCAGTGCGTTAATCATCGCCATCAATCCTCGGAAAAAGCTGCTGCGCGAGATGCCGTCGCGCAAGCGCTTCCTCAATCGCAGCAAGGCGAACGGGCCGCGCAGATCGCCAACAAAACCGATGACGGCAAACTGCATGACCCATGGTGGTTGTGGCTTGGCGTAAGTTTCGTCGGCATTTATTCCGGATATTTCGGTGCCGCAGCAGGCACGCTTGCCTTGGCGATTCTCGACTTGGGCAAGATCGGTCCGTTCCATCAGATTAATGCGTTGAAAACGGTGGTCGGTTTCGGCGCGAATATTTCCGCTGCGATCATGTTCATCATTCGTGGATCCGTGTATTGGCCGTTCGCCATCATAATGTGCATCGGATGTATCATCGGCAGTGCCATCGCACCTCCCGTAACCCGGCATATTCCCGAAAACATCATGCGTGCCGCCGCCGTGCTCACCGGCATCATCCTAGCCGTCAAACTCGGCTGGAGCACCTACTTCTAGGCAAAACAGATCAGTTTTGTGAGCAATGGAGATATCCTTGAAAGAAGGTAGTTACAAAACGGCAGGGGAGCAATGGCGATTGTCGATGAGGCGAAGCTGGGGTATCTGGACTTTCTTTCGCGTGAGGATCGGGTACGCCACCATCGTTACGTTGAGGAAATGAAACAGTACGACATGATGCGCGCCGGTGACATCAATGCCATTTCTGAAAGTGCGAAACTGTGGGATTCCGGACTGTACGGGCATCTGTCAGACGATCCTCTGAAAAATGCGAAATACCGTTTCGTCACCACCATCACCTTGGCCACACGCTTCGCCATCGAAGGTGGCATGGATGAGGAAGACGCCTACAACGCTTCCGACCTGTACGTTCAGGATCTTGACAATTGCAAGACCCCGGAAGACGTGCGCCGACTGCATACCGACATGATGACCTTCTTCACTTGGGCCATGGCCGACATGCAGAAAACCGACACCCATTCCAAAGCCGTCAACGAATGCATGGACTACATCCACTACCATCTGCATGAGAAAATCACTGTCGCGATTCTGGCACAGCACGTGCATTTGAATCCCACGTATCTGTCGGAACTGTTCGCACGCGAAACGGGAACGTCATTGTCGCAATACATTACCGACAAACGTATGGAAGCCGCCGAAAACATGCTGAAATATTCGGAATACAGCTTCAATGAGATCGCGCAGATCCTCGCATACCGGTCGCAAAGCCATTTCACGAAAGTCTTCAAGAAACATAGCGGCATGACGCCGGGGGAATACCGTGCCAAGTACTCACAGAACGGCATCTGGCCGGAGTAGTAGCGCCCCGGCGTGTCGCGGGTGATGCGGTGAACCGGACGTAACGACATCGCGAACTTCGGGTGTGCCAATCGTGAAATCGACGTGGTTTCGCGTGTGGCATACGTTCAAATCGACTACGGTGAAAGCATTCAATGATGATGCGCGCCGGCCGAATGAACGGCAGAACGGAAACGCGCGCAGGATGTGGATGAAAGCAAAGGAATAAACGAATATGGGAATGCCCCTTGATTTGTATGTGATTCGACACGGCGAATCCGAAGCGAACGTGATTATCAGTGCCGGTGAACAGGGTGACAACTCGCTGTATACGCAGGACAATGTCACCGTGCCCGACCGTTCGTGGAGGCTTACGGCCACCGGCCGCAAGCAGGCGGACTGCATCGGCCGCTGGCTGGTCTCACAGCAGCCGTTGTTCGACCGCTACCTCGTCTCGCCGTACGTGCGCACGCGTGAGACGGCTGCCACGATGGCCCTGCCTAAGGCGAAATGGGAGGAGACACGCGTGCTGCGCGAACGCTCCTGGGGTGAGATCAATACCATCACGAAAGATGATTTCAAAACCAATTACGCGCGCAACTGGATGTTCAAGAACACTGATCCGCTGTATTGGCGTCCGCCAGCGGGCGAGTCGATCGCCGATGTGGCCGAAAACCGTGTGCATAATCTGCTCACGTCCCTGAACCGCAAGTCGGACGCGGAATCCGTGGTGATGGTCAGTCACGGCGACCTCATGCTGGCGCTTATGCTCACTTTGGAGGACTTGTCCGACGAGGAATTCATGCACCGTGCGGCGTCCGACGAATGGAAGATCACTAATTGTACGTGCTTCCATTATTCGCGTCGCGATCCGGCCACCGGGCGCACGCATAAGCGTTTCCGTTGGGAACAGACCGCCCGTCCGGTGTTCGACGGTGCGGAAGGTCGTTGGGTGGTGAAGGTCGAAGATTGGCGTGAATTCAAGCGTCCAGTGCTGTCTAATGGCGATTTGGTGGACGTTGTTCATGCGGTTGACCGTCACCTGTGATGTGTGTTGGTCTGTTGATTGCATGATCGGATTGGCTGATATCGACGATTGATGCCCCCATCTTGCGTACGAAACGCGCCCGTGTCCACGCCCCACTACAATGGCTATGACACGCGGCGCGTTTTTGTTTGCCGTGCAAGAGAGTTAAGGAGACAATCGCATGTCCAATCTGTTCACGTGGCAGGTCCACGGTGATGGCAAGACGCTGAAGCCGGGCGAAGTCGTTGAGCCTGACGAGCGTCTGACTTGGCCGCGCACCGCCGAAATCGGTGCACAGCACGTCATCGCCATGTTCGGCGCCACGTTCCTGGTGCCGATTCTGACTGGTTTCGACCCGTCCACCACCCTGTTCTTCACGGCCATGTCGACCGCACTGTTCCTGCTGATCAACAAGAACGTGCTGCCGAGCTACTTGGGTTCGTCCTTCGGCTTCATTGCCCCGATCACCGCCGTCACCACGGCGAACAAGGGCATCGCCGTCGCATCCTTCGGCATTCTCGTGACCGGTTTGCTGCTGGCTCTGATTGGTGTGCTCGTGCACTTCGCAGGCGCCAAGTGGATTGACATCATCATGCCGCCGGTGGTCAACGGTGCAATCGTGGCCATCATCGGCTTCAATCTGGCTCCGAGCGTGTGGAGCAACTTCCAGAAAGCTCCCGACACCGCTATCGTGACTTTGGCGGCCGTGCTGCTGGTTGCGGTGCTGTTCAAGGGTCTGCTTGGTCGACTCAACATTCTCATCGGTGTGATCATCGGTTACGCATACGCTTGCATTCGTGGTCAGGTTGACTTCTCCGCCATCGGCGATGCCGCTTGGGTTGGTCTGCCGACTTTCCACCTGCCGCAGGTTGACTTCACGATTCTGCCGATGTTCGTTCCGGTGGTGCTCGTGCTCGTCGCCGAAAACGTCGGCCACGTCAAGTCCGTTTCCCAGATGACCGGCCGTGACTATGATGACCAGATCGGCACCGCCCTGTTCGCCGACGGTCTTGGCACCACCATCGCCGGTTTCGGCGGCGGTTCCGGCACCACCACGTACGGTGAGAACATCGGCGTGATGGCAGCCACCAAGGTGTATTCCACCGCAGCCTACTGGTGCGCGGCTGGCTTCGCGCTGCTGTTGAGCCTGTGCCCGAAGTTCGGTGCCATCATCAACACGATTCCGGCTGGCGTGCTCGGTGGCGTGACCACCCTGCTGTACGGCATGATCGGCATGGTCGGTATTCGTATTTGGGTTGAGAACAAGGTCAACTTCGACAAGCCGCTGAACATCATGGTTGCCGCAATCACCATGATCATCGCCATCGGCCAGTTCGCGTTCGCTTTCAATGGCATTTCCTTCAACGGCATCGCCATCGGCACCATCGTGATTCTCGTCGCCTACCACGGTCTGAAGGCCATAGGCAAGGCCACCGGCACGATCGACAAGAACGACCCCGACATCCTGTGATGCAATAATCGTTTGCATCGCTCTGAAGGCCCTTCCCAAACGTTCCCTGTTCCGGAAGGGCCTTTTGCGTACGCCTGTGTAGCTTTCGCGTGTGCAAGGCATTAGAGATGCGATGAGGATATGACGATTATTGAGAAGTTTCAAGATGAAAGCATACGTCGGAGTCTTCATCGATAGGGCATCTCTGAAATTTGGTTGTACGGGTCTATGGCTCATGGGGATACGAAATATGTGGGCTCGCTGAAAACGGTGTTGAATGTGTTACGTCAATCGTTTGACTTCATGTGGGGTTGAATGGGTATGATGATGCAAAAGGGGTTGTGTTCATTTTTGAGTGAGGAGTTCGTCATATGAGTACCGCAGCCGGAAAGAAAATCGCTATCGTTACCGGTTCCGCGCTTGGATTGGGATACGAGCTGGCTCGACAGTTGATCGCCAAAGGATGGTTCGTTGCTGGTATTGATTTCAATGGCGCACGCCAGGCGGAGTTGTCGAAGACTTTTGCTGCCGACGAATACAGAGCTTTTGTGGGCGATATTTCCGACGAATCGTTCGTGAAGAACTCTGTTGCCGCAATCTCGAAAATCGGTCATATCGATTTGCTGATCAACAATGCCGGTCAGCCTTCGTTCAAAGTCCCGACCGCATACGAGGCGGCCGATGTGGACAAGTGTCTGAAGGGCCTGAAAGGCATGGTGCTGTGGAGCGTGGAAACACTGAAAGCGGACGGTGAGCAGGATCTCAAAATCGCCAACGTCATGTCTACTGCGGCAACGCGAGGCAACCCCAACGAATCCGTGTACTGCGCCACCAAGTGGGGCGAGAAGGGCTACACCAAGAGTTTGCAGGCCGCATACAAGGGGACCAGTGTGAAAATCGTGGGTGTCTATCCGGGTGGCATCGACACCCCGTTCTACCGTGACAGCCATGACTACGTTTCAGAAGAAAAGCAGCATACCTTCATGCGTGCCGACCAACTGGCCGAAGTGATTCTGTTCAATCTGGTCAACAAAGCGAATCTGACCGTCACCGATATCGAAATCAACCGCAATCCGGCGTGAATATAACGGATATGAAGGATTGAAGGAACGTAAGCAAAAGTATTGGGCATAGGCTACAGTTATCAGGTTTGCGCAACGTGCGTAATATTTGACATGAAAGGCCATTGTGCCCGATACCGTTTTTGATGAAGATACCCTCGCAGCCGCTTCCGAAGCGATGGGCGAGGAAGAGGAACGTCCGTTGACGTTCGCCGAACTTGGCGTTCCTGGTCCGCTGGTCCGCGTGCTTGCGGCCGATGACAAGAAAACCGCTTTCCCGATTCAGGCCGACACGCTTCCCGATTCGTTGGCTGGGCGAGACATTCTTGGCCGTGGTCGCACTGGATCCGGCAAGACGCTGGCATTTTCGATTCCGCTGGTCGCTCGCTTGGGCGAAGTGGATGCCGGCGAGTATGAGAACATGAGCCAGTTCCGCCACGAGGTCAATCGTGTGAAGCAGGCCCATGCCGAGGAACGTCGTGCCGACGATTTCGTGCCGCATCCACGTGGTCTGGTGCTTGCTCCGACCCGTGAGCTCGCCAACCAGATCAACGATGTACTCATGCCGCTCGCCCAGATCTACGGCATCAACACCACCACCGTGTACGGCGGTGTGCGTTATGCCCGCCAGATCCGTGACCTTCAGGCCGGTGCCGATATTGTGGTGGCCTGCCCGGGTCGTCTTGAGGATTTGATCGAACAGGGCGCGCTCACCTTGGACAAGGTTGAGGTCGCGGTTATTGATGAGGCCGACGAAATGGCCGATATGGGCTTCCTCCCGCCAGTCAAGCGACTGCTCGGCCAGATTTCGTTCGACGCACAGATCATGCTGTTCTCCGCCACGCTCGACCATGGCGTGGACGAAGTGGTGGAAACCTTCCTGTCTGATCCGAAGGTGCATAGCGTCGATTCCGCGACGGCGACCGTTGACGAGATGACCCACCATGTGTTCAAAACCACGCAGGGCAACCGTCACGAGCTGGTGCGCACCCTCGCTTCCGGCAAGGGCCGTCGCATTCTGTTCACCCGTACCAAATTCCAGACGCAGAAGCTTGCCAAGGATTTAACGCAGAACGGCATTCCTGCGGCCGAATTGCACGGCAATCTGAGCCAGAACCAGCGTGACCGCAATCTGGCCGCCTTCAACTCCGGCGATGTGAACGTTATGGTGGCCACCGATGTGGCCGCGCGAGGCATCGACGTTTCCGGTGTGGAACTCGTGGTGCAGGTCGAACCGCCGGAAGATCCGAAATCCTTCCTGCATCGTTCCGGACGAACCGCGCGAGCCGGCCATTCCGGTGACGTGGTGACCATCATTCTGCCGAACCAGCGCCGCAGGACCCGTCGCATGATGCGTGAGGCCGGACTGACGGTCGAACCGATCGATGTGACCCCTGATTCGCCGGAAGTGTTGGAACTCGTAGGCGAAGTGGCCGAGCCGGTGTTCGGCTGGACGCTTGAGCAGTCGCAGCCGGCAGGAAATCCGCGCCGTAGGAAGAACGGCAAGGGGAGTGCCGACGGCGAACGTTCCGGCAGATCGAACCGTTCCGGCGGGCGTAACAAGGATCGCGGCAAAGACAAGGGCGGTAAGCCGTTTAAGTCCGAACGTAAGGATCGTCGCGATCGCGACCAGCGTGAGGAGCGTAACGACAGCGCGAAGAAGTTCGAGCCGAAGAAGAACCGTGCGGAACGCCGTGCCGCCAAGTTCGAAGGTCGTGACAATCGTGAATTCGAAGCGCGTGAACATCGTTGGGAACATCCTGAAATTCAAGAGGAACGCCGCGAACAGCACGAGGAAAAGCGCAACAGCAAGCGTCGTGAAAAGTATGCGCGCCTGCATGAGCAGCAGCGCAGCGACAACGAGCAGCGCGAAACGACGAACAAGCGTAGGAACGACGGCGATTACGGCAATACCGACAATCGCAGGAAACTGGGAAAGAAGAAGTCCGGACAGCTTGCGAAAAAGCAGGGTGCGCCAAGCAAGAAGCAGCGCAAGTCTGAAGCCCGTGCCGAACGTCAGTATGACGATAATCGTCGGTCCAAAGGCAAGAAGCATGACGAACGTTCCTCGGATGCGAAACGCTATGACCGTCATACGGAAGTCAAGCGTGGCGGCCGTGGCGAACGTCACGACAAGCATGCAGGGCAGTCACGCCATCGCCATGCGAACATCAGGAAAGCGCCATTCCGCACGCGTTGATCGCTGAAAAGCAAAATCAAAGCTCGCGTAGCTGGTAAACAATAGAAAACGGTGTCCGCCATGGTATATGAACACTTGGCGAACGCCGTTTTCTGTTAAATCTGATTGTCTATTAATTGCTTGGCTATATGAAAAGTTGTTCAGCCTGCGATCGGATTGTATTGATCGTCTGCAGTGAAGCACTTACGGTATGCCATCACCATAATGAGACTGTCGGCCAGAAGCGTTAACGCGGCGATGGCGGCGAGAATCAGGAACTGGTATTTCGCCGCGTCGATAGGATTGCCGCCGGCGATGATCTGACCGGCCATCATGCCAGGCACCGTCACAATGCCGCTGGAAGCCAGCGAGGCGGTAGTCGGCAGCAAACCCAAACGAATCGACGAGACGATGGACGGGCGTGCGGCCTCCCAAGCGGTCGCGCCCAACGCCAGCAGCGTATCCACTTCGTCACGGCGTTCCTTCATGCTTTCGAAGAACCGGCTCAACCCAACCGCCAAAGCGGACACGGTATTGCCGAGCAGCATGCCGGTCAACGGTACCACCAATTGCGGCGCATACCATGGTTGCGGGCGAATGATCAATTCGGTGACCAACGAAATCATAATGAGCATGGTGATGACCAAGCTCAAAAACACGGGACCGGCCAAGCCTTTCGGCACACCTTTGGCACGAGACAGGGTGATTTGCACGGCCGCGATCAGCATGAACATCACCAGCAACAGCACCAGCCATGGATTGTTCGACTTGATGACGAACTCCATAATGAAACCCATGGCGCACAATTGCAGCAACGCACGGCACGCCGACCATAGCAGTGTCTTGCCAATGCCCATGCGCATCGCTTCGGAAATGCCTGCGGCCACGGCGACCATAACCAATGCGATAAGCAGACCCCAAATATCAATGGAATAATAATTGCCGCTCATGCCTGCACTCCTTGCACCGAATCGGACTGTGCCGCGAAATCATTGGAATCATTGGTTGCTGCGGTGTGCGGAGCATTCGCACTCTGCAATACGCCATTGGCCAGTGTGAGAATGCGCGTGGCACGCCCATCCGGCGGGCGATGGCGAATACGAATCACCGCCATGCCCTGCTCTGCGGCCTGAGCCATGATGGATGCCACCTTATCGGCGTTCTCATCATCCAAACCGGCATCAACCTCATCGGCAAGCAGCACTTTCGGCGAAGTAAGCAAGGTGCGCGCCAAACTCACACGGGCGGCCTGGCCTCCAGACAAGTCATGCGGAGCACGCCCCAAATCAATATCCGCGCAGCCAATGGCGTCAAGCGTGGCTCGAATGCGAGCATCCGGCAGTAGATCTGTGGGTTTGAGAGACTTACCGGCCGACCATTTCCTGCCGAATCCTTGCTTGACTTCGCCCGCACGGATAGCCAATGTGAACGGTAAACGAATCGCCTCGGCCACACTCGAACCGATCAATACCGGCTTCTGCGGCAAATACGCCACCTGACTACGCCACTGCTGCGGTGTGAATTCGCTGGCAGAGCGCCCTTCAAGCTGAAAATTGCCGTTCGCATTCGGATTCAATCGTGCAAAAGCGGTAAGCAGACTACTCTTGCCCGATCCGGAAGGGCCGACCAAATCCACAATCTCACCATGCTTCACATCAACGGATAATCCGCTGAAAATCGTGCGTTGCTCACCGTCGACCGGCACGACACAGGAAACATTCGACGCCGAAAAAACATACTGCATAATGCAACACCATACCGCTTGGCTGCCGGTCGGATGCATTGGACGCGTTTCGTAGTGTCTTCTTAGCTGGAATCACATTGCATGGGAATATTGCGTCTGCTGTACAAGGAACATGTACAGGGAACATGCGCAAGGAAGCGCGATCGGAGGAAACTGTGCCGCAGTCAGAGTATCAAACCGATCCGGCACGACTGATGCATTCCCAATGCGCTGTTGGTCGAAGGCGATCCCGACGTGGGGTCCGTTCCATGCGTATGGCGGGTATTGGAACGTGCGTTCAAGGCATGATCGGCAAAGATGAGAACGCTGCCTAAGAGCATCATCCATTCAGCTTGCTCACAGTATTTTTCGTCGATATTCCAAGGAAAATCAGCCTCAAGGATGAGGTCGTGCCAACGTTTCATGGACTACAACTGGCACATTGGAAACGAAGAATATGAAAGCAAGAAGTGAGCATGCGTGCATGGTTGATGAACATAAGTTTGGTGGATGGCTGGTTTCCGGCAACGTTGTTTTCAGTAACCGCAGTGCTGGCGGCGATACTGCTGGGTACTGCAATATGGGAGACGGTTGCCGGAAGTCGTGACGGTGGCAAACGCACGTTTGCCGTAGTCGTGTGTCCGGTAGTGATTGCGATTATTGCAGGCATTGCCGGATTGGTGATTGCCTGGCTGCTGTCGGACGTGTTTGTGGTGTTCGGTGTTGAGCTGGGGCCGCATGTGGTCGCATGGGCCGGTTGCGGTTGCGCGATCATTGGATTCGCGATTTGCTATGCGGTGCAGCATAGGGGAGTGTTGCGTGCCGTCGCCGTTGTATTGACGGTATTCGCGGTGCTTTCCGCCGCCACCGGCATCGATCAGGCGTATGGAGAATATGCCACCATCGGATCACTGTTCGGCCAAGACACCTATCGTGAAGCCGACCTGACGGGAATGGCGAAACGCAGCGATTTGATTAGCGTCACGCAATGGAAGCAGGAAAAAGCAGACGGTAGCGTCAGCAATATTCCCGCACATGGCGAAGTCAGGAAAGTAAATATTCCAGCCACAGCATCGCATTTCGAAGCGCGAAAGGCGCTGGTATATCTGCCGCCTGCAGCGCTTGCCACAGCCAAACACAAGCCGGCGTTGCCGGTCATACTGATGATGAGCGGCCAGCCGGGCTCTCCGGGTCGCGTGTTTGCCGCGGGCGGCATTCAAACCATGATGGACGATTACGCGCAGCATCATGGCGGACTCGCACCCATTGTTATTGCGGCCGACCAGTTGGGAGACGATTCGCATAACACCCTATGCGTGGATTCGCCGGTGTACGGCAATGCGTTGACCTACTTGACGAAAGACGTGGTCGACTGGGTGAAAGCCAATCTTCCGGCGGCACAGCAAGCGCAGGACTGGGCGATCGCAGGTTTTTCACAGGGGGCCACATGTTCGCTGCAGATCGGTGCGAACCATCCGGATTTGTTCGGTACCATCATTCCCACCGGCAGCGAGCTCAAACCGACCAATGGCAGTGAAAGCAGTATGATCAGCCGGTTCTTCCACGGCGATCGCACCGCATACGAGAAGCAGATCCCCATCAACGCCATTCGCAACCATGCACCTTCGAACCAGACGCTTGTTATCGGCGCAGGGGAGCGTGATCGCGAGTCCGTGCGCAATGTCGAACGCATCGCACCGGTTGCTCAACAGTCGGGCATGCATGTTACGGCAGTCGAATCGCTTGACAATGCGCATGACTGGCATGCCGTGCAAGACACGTTGCGGTACGGACTTGCCGTATTCGGCTACAACACGGGACTGAGCGATGCCAAGCCGAAATTGGTCGACTATCCGAATCTCAAACGCATTTCAATCTGAATCATCGAACGGAAGTACTGTATTATGACGCAATCGCAGGAATCAACAGTGAAACCATTATTTGGCTTTCGTGCGCTTATGGCCGATCTTGCCGACTGGATTCGTGAGCATCGCATGACCTTGGGGTTTGTGCTGTTCATCACGCTGTTCAATGTCGGCATGCAGCTCGTATGCGGCATTAGACATACGCAATTTCCGCCGCAATTGTCGCGCGTGAGTTTTGACGCGCTCGCGCATGGGCGCTGGTATACCGCGCCGATTTCACTGCTGTCGGTGCCTCAGTTGGGTCGTCTGCTGATCGACATTCCACTGATACTCATCGCATTCGGCTTATGCGAAACGGTGATTGGAAAGGCGAAGACGGCATGGGTGTCGCTGATCACCACGCTTGGCGGCATAGCGCTCGGTATGGGATTATGCTCGCTGTTCGCAGGCAAAAGTCCGCAATGGCATGCGATTTCGCATGATGGTGCGATTTTGGGGCCGCTGGTTGTTGTGGTGGGCACGCTGATGTGTGCCAGCGCGTTCACCGCCATGCTGTGGCGTCGGCGTATTCGTGTGATCGGCTATAGCGTGGTGCTGATCCTGTTCCTGTATCGTGGTGAAGCCGGCGATTACTGTTTGCTGGCGTCGGCGTTGCTTGGCCATGTGCTTGGCTATTTGATGGCTTCCGAGAGTCAAGGTGATGTGTATAGGCATGGTGCCTTGTATGAGATGCGCAGGCTGATTGGTATGGCTGCCGGCGTACAGGCGGTCGGTTCGCTGGTTGCCGTTTCCTCAAGACAATCATTCGGATTGCTCTCCATGTTCGGCTTGCTGACAGGTTCCACGGAATTCGACACGGAACAAGTGTTGGATTGCCTCAACGGTTCCTCGCATGCCAACTGTTTCGCGCAATATCGTATGATGCGATTCACCATGCCCGGAAACTGGCTGGTGTCGTTGATGCCGACGCTGATGCTGCTGTTGATCGCATGGGGTCTGTATCGCGGACGCCGTATTGCCGCAGCGTTGAGCGTGCTGTTCAATGCATGCACGGTGGTGCTTGCGATGCTGTTTTATGTGGTGCTTCCGCTGCAATATGTTGGCGATTCGCAGGCTGATGCGTTGCCTGCGTTGGCTCGTCATGGTGCGTTTCATGCGATGTTTTCCACTATGGCATTGCCGTTGATTTTTATCGTTATCGTCATTGCGTTCCGTCAGTGTTTTACGATTCGCACTAGAAGTGAGATTATGTTGCGTGCTGCGGCAGGTGCATTGTCGGCTTTTCTGTTGTTGGGATTGATGTATGCCGGATATGGGCTTGCCTCTCCCGACGATTTCAATGAAAGTCCGCAATTGATCGCATTGCTTGCTGATTATGTGCAGCGATTGTTGCCGATCGGACTGCTGAGTGGTATCGAATCTGAGTTTGTGCCCGTCGGTCGAATCTCCTTGCTGGTATATCAGTGCGTCGGTCCGGTGTTTTGGATTATCGCTCTGCTGTGTGTTTGGGATTGTTTGCGGGATCGTTCCATGGTGAATGACGCTTTGCACCATCGTGTTGACGCGATTATTCCGCTTGGCGGCGAATCCATGTCATTCATGGCAACTTGGAAAGGCAATGACTATTGGTTTTCCGCAACCGGACGTTCCGCGATCGCCTATCGAGTGTCGTACGGCATCGCATTGACGGTGACAGGACCATTCGGAGATCCCAGCGAATATGCGGAAGATCTTACTGATTTCGCAACATTCTGCACACAACATTCCTGGACGCCCGTGTTTTACAGTGTGCACGAATCGCAGCGAGCCGAACTCACCAAAGCCGGATGGGATTCGCTTGACGTCGGTACGGAAATGGTCGTCAATCCCAACGAATGGCAGACCCGAGGCAAGAAATGGCAGGACGTGCGCACCGCCATCAACAAAGCCAAACGAGACGGCATCACCGACGTGCTCACCACTTTCAAGGAGGCACCCTTCTCAGTGTACAAACGCAGATTCGTGAGATCTCCGCACAGTGGGCCGGCAAAAAGGCCCTGCCGGAAATGGGATTCACCTTGGGAGGCGTCGACGAACTGATCGACTCCCGGGTGCGCCTACTCTACGCGGTTGACGGCAATGGCAAAGTCCTTGGCGTAACCAGCTGGCTGCCCACCTATCGTGACGGTACGATCATCGGTTGGACGCTTGACTTCATGAGGCATCGCACCGACAGCGTCAACGGCATCATGGAATTCCTGATTGCACGCATGGCTGAACGACTACGCGACGAAGGCAACGTGGAATTCATGAGCTTATCGGCGGCGCCGCTGGCCGGTATGGGATCCAACGAAAGCGAACACGAGGAAAGCGAAGTGTTGCGTCATGCACTGCAAATGGTCGCAGACATCATGGAACCAGCATACGGATTCCATTCACTATTCCGTTTCAAACTGAAATTCCATCCCGATGAAGAGAAAGTGTATATCTGCTATCCCGACGCAGCCAAACTGCCGCAAATATCGCTTGCCGTGGCACAAGCCTACGTGCCGTCGCTCACACCTGCCGAAGCCATGCGATTCGTACGTACGATTGCGCCGCGTGATTGACATGATGTCAGACTTGAGACGGTCCATGGTTCTGGGGTAGCTCGGGTCTACACTAAAGAACGGTTCATAAAGTACTACTTTTCCTGATGGAAGGGGCCAGCATGTCAGCTGAAGCAAACGTCGGCGTAGTCGGTCTTGCCGCAATGGGCGGTAGCCTCGCACGTAACCTCGCACACCACGGCAACAAGGTGGCAGTGTTCAACCGCTCTTACGGCCGTACCGAAAAGCTCATGAACGAACACGGCAACGAAGGCGAATTCTTCCCGGCAAAAACCCTCGAAGAGTTCGTGGACAGCCTCGTCAAGCCGCGTACCGCCATCACCATGGTCAAGGCGGGAGAGCCGACCGACGCCATGATCAACGCGCTCGCCGACCTGATGGAGCCGGGCGACATCATCGTCGACGCAGGCAACGCCTACTTCCCGGACACCATTCGCCGCGAGAAGGAAATCAGCGCTCGCGGACTGCATTTCGTCGGATGCGGTGTGTCCGGCGGTGAGGAAGGCGCTCTGCTTGGACCTTCCATGATGCCGGGTGGCTCCGAAGAATCCTGGAAGACTCTGAAGCCGATTTTTGAATCCATCGCGGCCAAGGCCGAAGGCGAACCGTGCGTCACCCATATCGGTCTCAATGGTGCTGGCCACTTCGTCAAGATGGTGCACAACGGTATTGAGTACTCCGACATGCAGCTCATCGCTGAAAGTTACGATCTGATGCGTCGTGGCCTTGGCATGACTCCGGCTGAGATCGGTGACGTGTTCGAAGAGTGGAACAAGACCGAACTCGACTCCTATCTGATCGAAATCACCGCCGAAGTGCTGCATCAGGCCGACAAGAAGACCGGTAAGCCGCTGGTTGACGTGATCGTCGACCATGCTGGCATGAAGGGCACCGGCACGTGGACCGTGCAGACCGCACTGTCTCTGGCCGTACCGGTCACCGGCATCGCCGAAGCCGTGTTCGCCCGTGGTCTTTCCTCCGAAGCTGATCTGCGTGAGGAAGCCGCCAAGCAGGGCTTCAATGGCCCTGACGGCAACCTGAACCTCACCGACGATGAGAAGAAGGCCTTCATCGAAGACATTCGTCAGGCACTCTACGCTTCCAAGATCGTCGCCTACGCCCAGGGCTTCAACGAGATTACCACTGCTGCCGAAGAATATGGCTGGGATATCGATCTGGCTGCCGTGGCACGCATCTGGCGTGGCGGCTGCATCATCCGTGCGAAGTTCCTCAACCGTATTTCCGAAGCGTTCGAATCAGGTGAAGCCAACGTGTCGCTGCTGTTCGCTCCGTACTTCAAGAACGCCATCGAAACCGCCGAAAAGTCTTGGCGTAACGTGGTGGCTCAGGCCGCCGTCAACGGTTTGCCTACTCCGGCGTTCGCTTCCTCGCTGTCGTACTTCGACGGACTGCGTTCCAAGCGCCTGCCCGCCGCCCTGATCCAGGGTCAGCGCGACTATTTCGGCGCTCACACCTACCAGCGTGTGGATCAGCCGGGCGCATTCCACACGCTGTGGGCCGAGCCGGGCCGCGAGGAAATCGAAGCCTGATAGACGTATTTCTGCAACGAATCTAGCGGATTAACAGATGAAAAGAGCCTCACGCTTTATGAAAAGTGTGCGGCTCTTTGTGTTGCGGCAAATATGATCAGCCGCAAGGGAAACTCGTTGAGTTGCCTCCTGAATTATTCGCGATGCTGGTTGCGTGGGTTGCCGCCATTCATGATTGCGGCGACCCGTCGCGTCAGAGCGCGGGGGAGTAGTCGTTCCGCTGCGGCTCCGGCTTTGGTGAGGTAGCCGTGGTAGGCAAGCGTGCGCCCCTGCTTCATCTTCCGATACGCGTAGGTGGCAAGCTGGTAGGCGGTGGCCGGTTTGGTCAGCGTGAAGAAATTCATGCCACGCATGTTCGCGGCCTTGGCGAACCCTGTGGATGTCGGCCCGGGGCATACGCAGGTCACACTCACACCGGTATCTCGCAATTCGTACGACACCGCTTCCGAAAGCGATCGTACGAACGCTTTCGACGCGAAATATATCGCCATATATGGGCCTGCCATCATTGAAGCAACAGAAGAGATGTTCAATATGCGTCCGTGACCCTGCTCGCGCATATCACGACCATAACGGTACGTAAGTTCAGCCAACGCGGCCATGTTGAGCTGCATCATCTCATGCTGGCGATGCCAGTCGGCGTCGAGAAAACCCGTCCAATCCGCAAAACCGGCGTTATTGACGAGATGATCCACTTCAAAACCTTGCGAAACTGTGTAATCATGCAACTGTTGCGGTGCGTCAGACTCGCTTAGATCAAGCGCAACCGTCTCCACATGCACGCCATAGCGATGTTCCAGCGTGCGCTTCATGTCATCAAGTTTGCCTTGACTGCGTGCCGTAATGATGAGATCATGCCTGTCGGCCGCAAACAATGCCGCCATCTCACGCCCAATGCCACTCGAAGCCCCCGTTATCAACGCATATGCCATAAAACCACCTTTCTTAAGTATTGATGTTCATGGTAGTCAATACGCATGCAATAACGCCATTTGCAACGCATGGTCCGGAACTTTTCGACTGGGCTGGCTGATTGACAGTTTTCATGCACTTCTCGCATGGAAAGTAATACATCATTTACATTAGTTATTTTGGTTTGGTTCGTTCACAATGGGTGCGTCAGCATGAATGTGAAAGAACCAGTATGGAATGTCCGAAAGGCCATGTTTTTGAACTCATACAACAGGGCTGCCCGACCGACAAAGTCATTACAATGCATGTCGTGAAACCGGGATCATTCACAGCTTGCATTTGACTTCGTCCACTTGAAGTTCTTAAGTTTGATGGCATGACTTACGATTTCGACACTCCCGTAGACCGATCCGGCACGTATTCGCTCAAGTGGGAAGAGGCAGGAGATGCGTTGCCCATGTGGGTGGCGGATATGGAATTTCAAACCGCTCCACAGATTCGAGCCGCACTGCAACAGCGTCTTGACCACGGTATTTTCGGATATTCCATCGTCCCTCCTGCATGGAATCAGGCATACGTTGACTGGTGGCACCGTAGGCATAATCTTGATATCGACCCGGAATCGCTCGTATTCAGCACCGGCGTGGTGCCGGCAATCTCCAGCATGGTACGAAAACTCACCACAGCAAACGAAAACGTGCTTATCCAAACTCCGGTCTACAACATTTTCTTCAATTCGATTATCAATAATGGATGCCGCGTGCTTGAATCACCGTTGGAATACGACGGTTCCGAACATTACTCCATCAACTGGGCCGATCTGGAATCCAAGTTGGCCGATCCGCAAACCACGCTGATGATCCTGTGCAATCCACACAATCCCGTAGGCCGAATCTGGGATCGCGACACCCTCGCACGCATAGGTGAGCTTTGCTGGAACCATCATGTGACCGTAATCAGCGACGAAATTCATTGTGATCTTACCGATCCGGGATATGATTACGTGCCTTTGCCTCGGTGAATGAGCAGTGCGCAATGAACTCCGTGACCTGCATGGCACCGACCAAAACGTTCAATATCGCCGGTCTTAACACGGCTGCCGTAATGATTCCAAATCCCGTGCTGAGGCATAAGGTATGGCGTGCGCTCAACACGGACGAAGTGGCCGAACCGAACGCCTTCGCCATGACGGCCACGCTCGCTGCCTTCAACGAGAGCGAGCCTTGGCTTGAGGAATTGCGCGCATACTTGGCAGGCAACAAAGCCGAAGCACGAGCCATGATCAACGAATACAATGCTGCCGCGGCACCGGAACGACGCATCGCCCTGATTGAAAGCCATGCCACCTACTTGTTGTGGGTCGATTGTTCGAAACTGACGCACGATACCGCTCTGTTGTGCGAACATCTCAAGCGCAATCATCAGGTGATGTTCTCCGAAGGTGCCGAGTATGGCGGCAACGGGCATGATTTCATTCGCATCAACGTGGCTTGCCCGCGAAGCACCATGCAAGAAGGATTCAATCGTCTGCTCGCCGGGTTGCATGATTTTTCGGCAGAGTAATACATTGATCATCGATTGTGATATTGCTCACAGCCGCATAAAAACGGCTGGTTTTGTGGGTTTTCACAAAATATGGAAAGGACGTTTTCGGATGGTCACTGCCGTCCGTGACGTGTTGGCGATACTATGAAGCACATGACTGAAACTGTTTCATCCGTACTTGGCACGCCTGAAGAGTGGACGAATCCGCTGCGCGATCCGCGCGATCTTCGACTTCCACGTATTGCAGGCCCGTGCAGTATTGTGATTTTCGGCGTGACCGGCGATCTGTCACGCAAGAAGCTGCTTCCCGCCATTTATGATCTGGCTAATCGTGGCCTATTGCCGCCAAGCTTCGGTTTGACGGGTTTTGCACGTCGTGATTGGACCGAGGATCATTTCAAGGATTTCGTGAAGGAGAACGTGCAGGCGCACTGCCGCACGCCATTTAAGGAGGCGACCTGGAAGCAGCTCGCCGACGGTATTCGTTTTGTGCAGGGCACGTTCGATGATCCGAAGGCGTTCGAACGATTGTCGAACACTGTTGCCGAGCTTGACCGTGATCGTGGCACGCGAGGTAACCATGCGTTCTACATGTCGGTGCCGCCGCGCGCGTTCCCGCAGGTTTCCCGACAGTTGGCGGATTGCGGTCTGGCGAAGTCCGACAAGGGCGCTTGGCGTCGTGTGATCATCGAGAAACCGTTCGGGCATGATCTGGCCAGCGCCAAGGAACTTGACCGCGTGGTTTCCGAGGTGTTCGACCCATCGAGTGTGTTCCGTATCGATCATTATCTCGGTAAGGAGACGGTGCAGAATATTCTGGCGCTTCGTTTCGCGAACGCCATGTATGAGCCGATTTGGAACAATAATTACGTCGACCATGTGCAGATTACCCACGCCGAGGATATCGGCGTGGCCGGTCGTGCCGGATACTATGACGGCATCGGTGCCGCACGCGACATCATCCAGAACCACCTGCTGCAGCTCATGGCATTGACGGCCATGGAGGAGCCGGTCTCCTTCTCCGCCGCTGATCTGACGGCTGAAAAGACGAAGGTGCTGTCCGCAGTGCGCTTGCCGAAGGATCTGGCGGCGCATACGGCCCGCGGACAGTATGCCGCCGGATGGCAGGGTTCTCATGAGGTTGTCGGCTATTTGGATGAGAAGGGCATTAATCCGGCTTCAACCACAGAGACTTACGCAGCGATCCGACTGGATGTCGATACGCGCCGTTGGGCCGGCGTGCCGTTCTACCTGCGTACGGGCAAACGTTTGGGCAAGCGTGTCACGGAGATTGCCGTGGTGTTCAAGCGTGCCCCGCATCTGCCGTTCGAGTCGACCGCAACGAAGGAGCTCGGCAAGAATGCGATCGTGATCCGCGTGCAGCCCGATGAGGGTGTGACCATGCGGTTCGGCGCGAAGGTGCCGGGTGGCACGTCGATGGAGGTCCGTGACGTGTCGATGGACTTCGGTTACGGCCGTTCGTTCACCGAATCGTCTCCGGAAGCCTATGAACGTCTGATTCTTGACGTATTGCTGGGCGATCCGCCACTGTTCCCAACCACACGCGAAGTGGAATTGAGCTGGCAGATCCTCGATCCGATCGAAGAGTTCTGGTCCACGCTTGGCCAGCCGCAGCCGTATCGTTCCGGAACGTGGGGCCCTCAGGAAGCCGTTGAAATGCTGGCCCGCGATGGACACCGTTGGAGGATGCCGTGATCATTACCATGAAGAACACCGAAACCCGTGAGATTTCGGCGAAAATCGATGAATTGCACGAGGAGCGTGGCGAAGCGGCTCTGGGTCGCGTGCTCACACTGCTGATCTCCACGAATGAGACGTCGCTGGAGCATGATCTCGCCGTGGCGAACAACGCCAGCCGTGAGCATCCCTGCCGTGTGATCGCAATCGCGCCGAATTCACGTAGGGTGGATGCCGCTGCCGATGATGGCAAGCCGCACACCTTTCTCGACGCGGAAGTGCGATTCGGTTCCGACGCTGGCGCGGGCGAAATCATCGTGTTGCGTCCGATTGGTGGGCTGGTTCACCACCCTGATACATTGGTGATTCCGCTATTGGTGCCGGACGCTCCGGTGGTGGCTTGGTGGCCGAACGAAGCTCCGGCGAATCTGTCAAACGATTTGCTGGGTTCCATGGCGCGCAGCCGTATCACCGATGCCATGCATTCCTCGAATCCGATGCGGACCATGGATGATCTGCGCCGCAACTGGTCGTCGAAGAATGTGGACATGTCGTGGACTCGCTTGACTGTTTGGCGCGCAATGCTCGCTTCGATGCTTGACCAGCCGCCGCATCTTCCAGTAAGCGGCGTGCGTGTGACCGGACCAAAGAACTTCCTGCCGTTGAATCTGCTGGCCGCATGGCTTCGTCTTCGTCTGAACGTGCCTGTTGTGGTGGAAGACGATCCGAATGCAACCGCCGTGACCGGCGTGTATCTGACCCGTTCCGATGGCGTGCTGAGTTTGGAACGCCCATCCACCGACGATGGCATCGCCGTATTGAACGTTCCAGGGCAGTCCCCGCAAACCATGAGCGTTCCCGCACGAACCATCGAGGAATGCTTGAGTGAGGAATTGGGTCGACTCTATCCGGACGAGATCTATGCGGAAGTCGTGACTCAAGGCTGGGATCTTATCAATTCGAAGCACTGAATCGATTCTCCGAAACAATAAAGGAACAATGCAGGAAAAGCATATGGCAGAACGCACCACCGTTGTATATCCCAATCCTCAGATTCTGGCTGAAGCCGTGGCCGCACGTACGCTGTTGACCATCACCGATCTTCTGTCGGAACCGAATCGCACTCGCGTTGACATTGCCGTGACCGGTGGAACCGACGGCAATCGAGTGTTCGACGCCATGAACGCGAGCCCATTGAACGATGCCGTGGACTGGAGCCGCGTGCACGTATGGTGGGGCGACGAACGATTCGTGGCCGCCGATGACGATGATCGCAACGCCAAGCAGGCGCGTGAGGCATGGTATGGCAAACTGGTTGCCGACGGCCGTATGCCGGCAGGCAACATTCATGCGATGCCGTCCGATGAGCGTAACTTGGAAAGCGTCGCGGCAGCCTCACCCGAACAGACTGATGCTGTGCTGGCTGAAGCCGCCGCGCAATACCAGCGTGAACTCATTGAACAGTTGGGTGAGAATCCAGCTTTGGACATCGCCATGTTCGGTATGGGACCGGACGCGCATTTCGCATCCCTGTTCCCCGACCATGGCGAGTCGGAGATCGACGATCCGCATGTGCTTGTCGCCAGTGTGCGCGATTCACCGAAGCCGCCGCCACTGCGCCTGACGCTGACCGTGCCGATGATCGCACGATCGAAGCACACGTGGGTGTTCACATCCGAAGCACGCAAGGCGGACGCGGTTGCTGCAGCATTCGCGCAACGCAACAATCCGCATGCGCCAAGCTCCTACGCCGATGGTGAGGAACTGCTGTGGCTTATCGACAAAGGTGCCGCCTCCAAAATATGAAAATAGGGAGTAGGCATTGCAGCGCGCCTCGAGGCATATGATCATTGGCAGTCCCTGCAAACCCTCTGCATGAATCGTCTTACGTTCATCCAACGCATCGTCTGCACGCATCAGCAATCTCATGAGGTCGCAACACGGTAGTGCAAATGATCATAACGGCTCATATCCGCAGGCTGCATGAGCACGCCAGAATTGGCAGGACCATGATGGTTCATGCATGGTCGAGCAAGTCGATTATGGCGCCGTGTGCAGCACATTGCTGGTACTCAAAACCTTGGCATTAGTGTTGGACTCCTAATTTAATGTTTGGTAAACCTACGTGGACTTGGAATAACGCAGATTATAGCTATAGGTTCATGAAAAAACACCTATTTTAAGGCTTTTGATTCGCCATGGATGGATGTTGGTGGTCTAATTTATGTGGATTGGAATGGTGCGGATACTGACAACGCAAAGAATCGCGCTATTCGCGCGGTAAGGTGGGGTTATGAAAGTAGTAGTGCAACGAGTGAGCCAAGCCAGCGTCGACGTCGTCAACGAACTGGGCGCCGTAGACCCCACCTTCGAACCTCAGCAGATCGGATCCGGATTCATGCTGCTCGTAGGCGTAACCGATGAGGATGGTGAGGAGCAGATTTCTTGGCTTGCCCATAAAATCCTCAACCTGCGGGTTTTCGAAGACGAGCAAGGCAAAATGAACCGTTCCATCAAAGACATCGGCGGTGAAATCCTGTCCATTTCACAGTTCACGTTGTTTGCCGACGTGAGGAAAGGCAACCGTCCAAGCTTCGTCAAAGCGGGCAAGCCGGAACATGCCAACATCACGTGGATCAAATTCAACGAAGCGCTGCGATCCGGCGGTGTGCCAGTACGCGAAGGCCGCTTCGGAGCGCACATGCGCGTTGGACTGATCAACGACGGTCCGGTAACCATCGCCATTGATACCGACAATCTGTAATCAATAGTAAAGCGACGATTGCTTGGTGATATAAAAAATATTTGAGGAGCTGTGATATAATTTGCAGCTCCTCAAATATTGTTTTTTGATTGACAATGATGTTTACCTGTTGTCGGTAATTATCGTCACCTTGTTCGGATCAATCTTCGTTGGGTCAAGAGTCAATTCCTTGATGACATCCGCACGAATCGTGCCGGACGAAGGATTGAATACACTATCGATAGTGCTGTGAATATCGGCATCCACATTCGAATATTCGAAAGCAAGCGTCGTATTGATTAGACGGCAATTACGTAATACGAGATTATCCACATAGCACAAACCCTGCAGACTTTCGATCGTACAGTTCTCAAACGTGACATTACGGGAATTCCAAGCCAAATACTCGCCGGAAATGAATGAATCACGTACTGTCACATTCTCGCAATTCCAGAAGCAATCCTTGGAAATCAATCGAGAATTTGTGATTTCAATATTACGTGCGCCATCAAATGGATAATTGCCAACCAAACGCAGATTATAGGCTTTAATATCGGAACAATTCATCGCCAGATAATCGCCACGAGCGCTCACATTTTCCAGTGAAACGTTCGAACAAGCCCATAATGTTTCCTCGGCATTGACGAAATCAACATTCCTCAACGCAACATCATGGCACCGGCGGAAATTCTTCGGCGCTTCAAACGTGCAATCCTCAACACGAATGGTATTCGTATACCACACGCCCGCGCGTGCCATCTCGAACCATGTGCAATCCTTTGCCAAAATATCCGAGCAATACCACAGCGGATACTTCCATTTGAACGAACTCGACTTAAGCTCAATATCATGCGCATGCTTCAACGGTGATTCGCCATCATCGAAAATCGTGTCGATATATCGCTTGCCTGATGCTTGGAATTCGGCGCGTTCGCCGGTCAGTAACGCCTGACGAACCTCGTGCATGTCACTCACTGATAACTCTCCTTGAAAACGTTCTGTTGCCAAGATAGAAAGTTCAAGTACTTGAAGTCAAACGCATGCCCATGTTTCGCTGGCGGGCGAAGCGGATGAGCGATGGAACGCGTTATAAGCAATGTCGATATGCGTGCGGGTGTTTGCGAAACATGACTGTCGGTACCATGAATTGAACGATTAGACAATTGGGTGGTTACAAGGCATTGTGGTCGCGAACGGGCTTGCCACGTATGGCAGGGAGGAATGCGGATGAGCCAGCGGAATGGGGGAGTGAAAACGCGTGCGTTCAAAGCCGCGTTTCCCAAAGTGCTGCCGATTTGCATCAGCTTCTTCTTTCTGGCCATGTCGTACGGAGTGCTTATGGGAACCCGCGGGTTTTCGTTCCTGTGGCCGTTGTGCATGAGCGCGTTCATCTACACCGGTTCCATGGAATTCGTTACGGTGAATCTGCTGGTTTCCGCATTCAATCCGTTCGCCACGCTTATGTTGGCGCTGATGATGGGAACAAGGCACCTGTTTTACGGACTGTCCATGCTGGGGCGTTTCAAGAACATGGGGGCGAAAAAACCGTATTTGATTTACGCCATGTGTGATGAGACGTTCGCGGTCAACAACAGCGCGCAAATACCGGCGGATGTTGACCGCGGCTGGTTCTATTTCTTCGTGTCGCTGCTGAATCAGGTTTCCTGGGTGGCTGGAGCGACGCTCGGAGGCATTGTCGGCGGGCGATTGACGTTCGACACCACCGGTTTGGATTTCGTGATGACCGCATTGTTTGTGGTTATTTTCGTGGATCAATGGTTGACAACGAAACGCAAAAGCCATATGGCGGCGTTGACGGGCATTGTGGTGCCGGTGATTTGCATGGCGCTGTTCGGTGCTGACAATTTCATGATCCCGTCGTTGATTGCCATGCTGGTGATGTTCATTATGTTGCGTCCGTATTTGGATGATTTGAAACCTGATGATGTTGGGAAACGTGATGATGCTGATGGTGCGGTCGAATCCGCTGCGGATCGTAACGAAGTAGGGGAGGCGCGGTCATGATCATGACCACATGGCAGGGCGTCGTCACTGTACTGATGGCGGTGCTTGGCACCATCATCACCCGTTTTCTGCCGTTCGTGCTCTTTCCCGAGTCAAAGAAACCGCCGCACATCATCGACTATCTTGGCAACGTGCTTCCGTATGCTATGACCGGACTGCTGGTGGTGTATTCGCTGAAAAACGTCAATCCTTTTGCTGGAAGCCACGGCATTCCCGAAGCGATCGCCATCGCCGCGATCGTCGTGCTGCACGTATGGAAACGCAACATGCTGCTCTCGATCGCCGGCGGCACCGTCGTGTATATGGCATTACTTCAGCTTGTTTTTGCATGATTGTCTGTTTTGTAGGATTGCCCAAATCTGAAGTGAGTTTTATAGGGATTTTCCACAGTTGTTATTGCTGATATCCCATATCGTGAGAAGAAATGCGTTGATGCGATTGACGCGCCTACTCTTTTTCTTTAGCCAATAAGGAGCTGTGTTGAGCGGCTCTGGCTGTATAGAAGAGTTATATCTAACGAGAGAGAACAATATGACTAGTGCAGCAAGCACTGCCAATGCCGCGGTTCCAGCGCCCGGCAAACTGGAGTTCAAGGATGATTACACGCCTGAGGAAGCGGAACGCGTCATCCGCAATTCGAAGGGGCTCCCTGTCGGTGTGAAGCCGAAGATGGTGTGGACGTGGCCGAAGGCCCTGCTGTGGGCCGTCATCGCCATTGTGTGCGCTATTGGTTGGGCTATTCTGGCGGTTTCCCGTGGCGAGCAGATCAGCGCCATCTGGTTCGTGGTTGTGGCATTGTGCTCCTACGCGATCGCTTACCGTTCTACGCGTACTATATTCAGATCAAGATCATGCGTACCGACGATGCGAACGCGACGCCGGCCGAGCGCGTGCATGACGGCGCCAACTTCGAACGTGCCGACCGTCGCGTGCTGTTCGGCCAGCATTTCGCCGGCATTTCCGGTGCGGGCCCGCTTGTTGGTCCTATTCTGGCCGCCCAAATGGGTTATCTGCCGTCCGTGATGTGGATCATTCTCGGTGTGATTTTCGCCGGCGCCGTGCAGGATATGCTCATGCTGTGGATCTCCGCCAAGCGTCGCGGCCGTTCCTTCGGCCAGATGGCAACTGACGAAATGGGCAAGTTCGGCGGCACTATCCTGTCGATCTTCCTGATCGTGATGACCGCCATCGCCATGGCATTCCTTGCGCTCGTGGCCATCAAGGCCATGGCTTCCTCGCCGTGGGCCGTGTTCTCTATTGGTATGACCATTCCGATCGCCTTGATCATGGGCTGCTTCCAGCGTTTCCTGCATCGTAGCGTTATCGAAACCACGGTGCTCGGTTTCGTGCTGCTCGTGATCGACATCATCGCTGGCGGTTGGATCTCCAGCGTTCCGGCAATCGCCGACGTGTTCACGTTGAACGCCAAGGAACTGGTTATCGCACTGGTGATCTACTCCTTCGCCGCCGCCGCGTTGCCGCACTGGCTGCTCGTCACCCCGCGTGACTACCTGTCCACGCTGATGAAGATCGGCACGCTTGTGCTGCTCGTGCTTGGCATTCTCATCGCCAATCCGTCCGTGCAGATGCCGGCTCTGACTGAATTCGCGTCCACCTCCACGGGACCGACCTTCGCAGGCGACCTGTTCCCGTTCCTGTTCATCACCATCGCGTGCGGCGCTCTTTCCGGCTTCCACGGCGCAGTGAGCTCCGGCCTGACCCCGAAGGCTGTGGAGAAGGAAAACCAGATCCGCATGATCGGCTACGGCTCCATGCTGGTTGAATCCTTCACCGCCGTGATCGCACTGATTGCGGCCATCACCATTTCCCAGGGCGTCTACTTTTCCACGAACATGTCCGCCTCGCAGATCTCCACCGCTTCCGGCGTGACCCTGACCGCCACTTCCACTCCTGACGAGCAGGCTGAGGCCGCGGTCAAGGCCGTGGATTCGATGAAGGTTTCCGACATTGAAGGCAACCAGATGAAGGTCACTTGGGATTCTGTCGACGAGAACGGCAATGCCAAGACCTATGAAGGTGCCGACGCTTTGAAGCAGGCCGCTTCCGACATTGGCGAGAACACCATCGTTTCCCGCACCGGCGGCGCCACCACGTTCGCTATGGGTATGGCCGACTTCCTCAAGTCCTACCTCGGCGGTCATGACTCCATGGCCTTCTGGTACCACTTCGCCATCATGTTCGAAGCGTTGTTCATCCTCACCACCGTTGACAACGGCACCCGCGTGGCCCGTTACCAGATTGGTGAGTTGCTGGGCAACGTGCGCAAGCTGAAGAAGTTCGCTGATCCGACGTGGAAACCGGGCAACATCATCACCACACTGATCGCAACCGCCCTGTGGGGTGGCCTGCTGTGGGTCGGCGTGTGCGATACGAATGGTGGTATCAACGCCATGATGCCTATTTTCGGTATTTCCAACCAGCTGCTTGCCGCCGCATGCTTCATGTTGGTCACCGTTTGCGTGGCCAAGCTTGGCTATAAGAAGTACCTGTGGATTCCTGTTGTTCCTCTCGTTTGGGATGTGGCCGTGACCTTCACCGCCGACTTCCAGAAGATCGTCGGACCGATCAGTTACTTCGCCACCGCTTCCAAGTATCAGACGCTGATCGATGGTGGCACTTTGGAAGGCGAAGCGTTGGTCAACGCCAAGGCCGCACTCTCCAATGCGTACCTTGACGGCGTGCTCTCCGTGTTCTTCATGGTCATGATGGGAGTCTTCCTGGTCGTCGGCATCTACCAGACCGTGAAGATTCTTGCCAAGGGCAAGTTCGGTGTGGAAACCACGTCTGAGGAGCCGTTCGTGGAATCCGAATGGTTCGCACCGTCCAGCCTGATCGCCACCAAGCTCGAAAAGAAGGTGCAGCGCGAATACGCGGCCAAGAGCTATGAGCTGGCGCAGAAGGAACAGGCCGCAGCCTGATGCAGGGATTCACCACCATGGTCAGACGAATCTGGTCCGCATTATTGAAAGCCAAGGCCGGATTCGTCTGGTATGTGCGCGAATTCAGCGGAGAAGCGAAATACGACCACTATCTGGAGCATTTCGCAAGCGAACATCCCTGCGAAACCCCGCTGACCGAACGCGAATACTGGCGCATGCGAGAGGAATACGATCGCAAGCATCCCAACACCAGTTGCTGTTGCTGAAACTAACGGCCATGCATAAACAATCCCCGTCTTTCATTTCGGAAGACGGGGATTGTTTTTCTTATATTTATGTTGCTTGCTTGCGATTATTCCTATACCGAAGATATTCGATTGCATGTTCCGCAATCAATATTTCGCAATCAAGAAGCGAGTCCCATGCTGTATTTCAATGTCATCACACGAATCGCGGACTGCGTTACTTTGTCTGCAAAAGCGGAATCGGCCGCGGCCTTCGCATTCAAACCATCCAAAACCTGCTGAACATAATCGAAAGCGCCAATGCAGGCAAGATCACCGCCGGCCTCAACCAATCGCACACCCAAATCACTCGGCTGAATGCCACCCAACGCAGTGGCGGACAAAGAATCCGAAGTGATGACACCTTGGAATCCGACCGTATTGCGCAAATAATCCGTTACCAAAGCGCTGGAGAACACGGCGGGATTATTCGGATCAATAGCCTGATAGGTGGCAAGCGACATCATCACCATGGAAGGGTTCGCCTCCAACGTACTGTTGAACGCGCCGATTTCCGCACCGTCCAACGTGGTGGTGGTATCAAGAATGCCGTCGGCGGTGAAATCGGTGTTGCCCGTCACCGAACCCAAACCAGGATAGTGCTTGATGGCGCTGCCTACACCCGAATCCGCCATGCCCTGAATGAACGCCTTGGCATGGTCGGCATTGCCGTCCGCATCAAGACCAAAATCACGATACAGTGCGCCGATCGGGCCATTGGAAGCCCTATCTACCGTTACCGTGCCCACCACCGGCGCCAAATCAACATTGATGCCGGCCGACTTGAGTTGGGAACCCCATACGGCAGCCGATTGCCGTAGCTGGTTGGTCGACATTGAACCCTGATTGGTGGCGGAAGGCATCTGGTCGAAACCAGCGCCTTGAAGATGCTGCACCAAACCACCTTCCTGATCAGTGGTCATCAACAGCTGATTATTGGCCGGCGCATACGATTGCAATGCGGATGTGGCTGCGGCGACACCGGCCGTTCCCGAATTCCAGTTGCCGATGATCAGCACCGAACCGACATGCTGGTTCACAATGAGATCCTGTAACGAGGAAGGATCGGATCCCGCATACAGGGGTGCCATGACGAGCTGACCGACGCGCTCTGCAAGACTCATGGCATTGACTGCAGCCACAGCTCTGCCATGCGGCGAGTCATCCACCACGCTTGGCACGTTGGATTTGTCAAGCGCATCATGTGATGCATCGGACTGCTGCGAATTGGATTGCTCGGATTGGTTGGAGCCAGCATTCAAACTCGCGCTGGATGAACACCCAGCGAACGATAGCGGCAGTGCGATGGCGCACAGTGCGGCAGCACAACGAGCGAAATGAACGTGAACTCTCCTCATAGTGTCATTATCTATCACATGCCGGTGATGGCGAATACGATCGCATAAGAAAAGAACGGGTGGATTCGTGTTCGTGAATTGCGTAAACATTAGGCTAGCGGCATAAAGCCGTTCCGTGCCTGTCGATAGGCTATTAGTATGTCTTTTTTGATATGTTTGGTCCCATGTTCGACCCGGAAAGCGGTCCGAACCGCTCCCAAGGGCAGCGTGCCAATAAATCCGGCAACGATGATCCCATCATTCTCAATGTCGAAACCGATGGTGATAACACCGCCCGGTCTTCGGCGAACATGCCTCCAAGAGGTCCGTCCGGTCCGCGTATCACACGCCAGCCGAACCGTCCGCGCAAATCGTCGAACGGCAACAAGATTCTAATCGGTGTGGTGCTGGCGCTTGCCATCATCATCGGCCTGTTCTTTGGCTTGGCGCAGTTCATCACCGACGTCATGTGGTATGCGCAGCTTGGCTTTCAAAGCGTGATTTGGACGCAGTTGGGTACCAGGGTAGGCCTGTGGGTGGCGTATGCGCTGCTGATCGCCGCGGTCGGATTCCTGTCCGCGTCGCTGGCGATCTGGGCTCGCCCCGATGCTGCCGATGGTTCCACGATTCGTATTAACGGCGACACCATCGAAGTGGGCAAGGGCGTGAGCTCAAAGAGTGCACGTCGTGTGGCTGTGGTGATTTCATTGATCGTCGGCTTGATGTTCGGATCGCAGTTTAATGCGAATTGGTCTGAAATCCTGCTGATGTTCAACGCGCAGAGTTTCGGCACCACCGACCCGCAATTCGGCATCGACAATGGTTTCTATGTGTTCGTATTGCCTGGCTTGAAGCTGATCATGTCGGCAGTGTCGTTGCTGCTGCTTGCCGGCATCATCTTCTCCATCGTCACGCATGTGATGATGGGCGGCATCCGAATCACCATGCCAGTGCATGGTCGTGGACTGTTCCACATCACCAAGCGTGCGCGTAGACAGATCGGCATCTGGCTGATGCTCAACATGTTCGCATGGGCGACGAATCAGGTGCTTGGCGTGTTCTCCCACCTCACGCAGGAGGGTAGCCGCATCACCGGTGCCACGTATACCACGGTCAACGCCACGATTCCCGTCACCTTCATCATGGCTGCCATCACCGTCATTCTCGGTGTGATTCTCGGCGTGTGGATCATGAAGTCGCATGCGTTGGAAGGCCAGGCTCCGATTGCGGTGCGTGCTTCCGAAGCGCTTAAAGCGTGGAAGGTGCCGACCGTGGCCATCGCATCCGCCATTGTGGTGAGCTTGGTGCTTACCGTGGCATGGCCGATGCTGCTGCAGCGTTTCCGTGTGAATCCGAACGCGCAGGAAATGGAATCTACCTATATCCAGCGTAATATCGACGCCACCCGTGAAGCATACGGTCTGAACAATGTGAAGACCGAACAGTATCAGGCCACTACGGAAGGCGAGGCTGGTGCGTTGGCTGATTCCGCGGAATCGACCGCGCAGATCCGACTGCTCGATCCGCAGATCGTTTCCCCGACATTCAAGCAGCTGCAGCAATCCAAGCAGTATTACACGTTTGCCGATACTCTTGCCGTCGACAAGTATGAGGTCGACGGTGTGAGCCAAGATACGGTGATCGCAGCACGAGAACTTGACCTTGCCGGTCTTGACAATCGTAACTGGGTCAACGACCATACCGTATACACGCACGGCTATGGTGTGGTGGCCGCCTACGGCAACAAGGTGACGGCCGACGGCCAGCCGAAGTTCTTTGAGGCGGGTATTCCAACCCAAGGCAAGCTCACCGAATCCGAACAGTATGAGCCGCGTATCTACTTCTCGCCGAACGCTTCCGAATATTCGATCGTGGGCGCTCCGGAAGGTACGCAGTCGTGGGAGTTCGATTACCCGACCGGTTCCGAAGGCGCCACCAACACGTTCGGTGGCAATGGCGGCCCGAAGATCGGTAATATCTTCTCCCGACTGCTGTATGCCATCCGTTTCGGCTCCGACCAGATTCTGTTCTCTAACCGTGTGAACTCCGAATCGCAGATCCTCTACGATCGTTCCCCGAAGGAGCGTGTGGCCAAGGTCGCGCCATACCTGACGCTTGACGGCCGTGTGTACCCGGCGGTCGTGGATGGTCGTGTCAAGTGGATCGTCGATGGCTACACCACGTCTGACGCCTACCCGTATTCGCAGATGACCGATCTGGGCGAAGCCTCCAAGGATTCCACTACGGAATCTTCGGCCACGGTGAGTGAGCTGGCTTCGAAGAACGCCAACTACATTCGCAACTCCGTGAAGGCCACCGTCGATGCGTATGACGGTTCCGTGGACCTGTACGTGTGGGACGAATCCGATCCGGTGATCAAGGCATGGCAGAAGATCTTCCCCGGCCAGTACCACCAGTTGTCGGAGATTTCCGGCGATCTGATGAGCCACCTGCGTTACCCGGAAAGCCTGTTCAAGGTGCAGCGAGAACTGTTGACCAAGTACCATGTGTCGAGCGCCAGCCAGTTCTTCTCCGGTGAGGATTTCTGGCAGACTCCGGTCGATCCGACCGAATCCCAGCAGGCTCAGGAACGCGACATTCTGCAGCCGCCGTACTATTTGACGCTGCAGACCGGTGGATCCAACGAACCGGTGTTCTCGTTGACGTCGTCGTATATTCCCGCAGGCACGTCAACTCGAGAGATTTTGACGGGATTCCTGTCTGTCGATTCCGATGCGGGCCACGAAAAAGGCAAGATCGGCGCGAACTATGGCACGCTTCGATTGCAGGAGTTGCCGAAGGATTCCAATGTGCCAGGCCCCGGTCAGGCACAGAACAACTTCAATGCGTCGGCCGACGTGTCGAAGGAACTTAATTTGCTTGAATCCGGTTCCACCAATGTGCAGCGAGGCAATCTGCTTACACTGCCGCTCGGCGGCGGATTGGTGTACGTGCAGCCGGTGTACGTCAAGTCTTCCGGTTCCACCAGTTTCCCGCTGTTGAAGAAGGTGTTGGTGGCCTTCGGCGACCAGGTCGGATTCGCCAACACGTTGGACGAAGCGCTCGATCAGGTGTTCGGCGGCAACTCCGGTGCATCCGCTGGCGATGCTGAAAACGTCGACGGCTCGACCAGTGGCAAGACTGATACGTCCGATACCAACGGCGATGCCTCCACCGATGGTTCTTCCGGAACCGATGGCACGGATTCGTCATCTGGAACAGACTCGGGCAATGACAGCAGTTCCGGCAATACCGGTAGTAGCTCCGGCACGATGAGCAACGGTCTGAAGAGCGCGCTTAACGACGCTTCCCAGGCAATGAAGGATTCCGACGCGGCTATGAAGAAGGGCGATTGGTCCGCTTATGGCGAGGCGCAGAAGAAACTTCAGGAAGCGTTGAACAAGGCGCTCGAACTCGAGCAGTAGTTTCCGCACAAGTTCCGTACGATTGCTGTTTGCATAAGGCGGGAGACTGGTTCCATATGGGGAACCGGTCTTCCGCCTTCTGCATATGCCCGGTATGCTCAAAAACATGATCGAGTATTCCTACCGCATCGCGACACAAGACGACATTCAAGCCATCACCGACATTTACAACGCTGCAGTCATACGAGGTGGATCATCGGCCGATATAACTCCACGCACATACGAACAGCGCAAAGCATGGGTTGAATCGCATCATGATCCGTATGCGGTGTTCGTTACGGAAACGGTAGATGATGACGGAGAGAGGCGGATCATTGGATTCAGCGCGCTTTCCGTTTTCTACGATCGCGCAGGATACGACGGCGTCACCGATCTCGCCTATTATATCGATCCGCAATGGCAGGGCAGGGGAGTCGGTACATACACACTCACCAAACTGCTTGAAGAATGTCGAAAGCGTAATATGCGTAAGGCATGCGGCATTATTTTCGCAGACAATGCCGGTTCGATCGCACTGATGAAACGGTTCGGTTTTACACAGTTTGGCCTCATGCCAACTGCCGCCACCGATTCCACCGGCACCATGCGTGACATGAGTTACTGGTATCTCGACCTGTAAGTACAATCTTTGCGGTTATCAAGACGAGACAATGTGACGCAATATGAACGCGCACAAACGTATGTATGAATGAATGGAACGATTTCAATGGCATCTGATTTCTGGTTGATCGCAGGACTTGGCAATCCGGGATCCAAATACGAAGGCACCCGTCACAATATGGGATTTATGGCGGCCGATCTGTTGGCCGAACGTTGGTCGGTCAACTTTTCCGACCATAAAGGGCTTGCCATGCTCGGCAAAGGCGTGATGAACCTGTCTGGCCGTAACGTCAAATTCTTCCTGGCAAAGCCGCTCACCTACATGAACGAGTCAGGCAATGCGTTGGCTTCCATCAGTGCCTACTATCAGATTGAACCAGACCATATTGTGGTGATTCACGACGACATGGATCTTGATTTCGGACGTATCAAAGTCAAGGCAGGTGGCTCCGCAGGCGGCCATAACGGCATCAAATCAATTGATCGTGCCTTGGGAACGCCAAAGTATGCCCGAGTGCGCATGGGAGTCGGTCATGCGCAACGCGGCGCCCACGCCCACGACAACACGGTGAATTGGGTGCTGGGCGGATTCGGTCCGGATCAGCGCAAGCAGCTTCCGGAATTCCTTGCCGACGGTGCCGACGCGGCGGAAACCATCATCTTCAACGGCCTCGCCAAGGCTCAGGAGCAGTTCAATGGCCGCTGAACCGGTGCAACTGCCGACGTCAGGTTCGCTGGCTGGCATTCTCGACGTACTCGAAACCGATGAGGATTTTCGTGCGCTGATTTCCGACGAGATCGAAGTGCCGGAATCCGACATAGACCCCAGCATCACCGTTGGCGTTCCCGAAGGATTGCGTCCGGCGCTCGCTGCCGGGGCAGCGGGAACACGACCGGTTGTGCTTGTGGTGGCTTCCGGGCGCGAGGCCGAGGAAATGGTTGAGGCGATTCGTTCGTGGTATTCCGGCGATCCAAACGATGTGGCACAGCTTGAAGCGTGGGAAACCTTGCCGCACGAACGTCTTTCGCCTCGCGCCGATACCGTGGCGAGCCGTATGGCGGTGTTCCGCAGACTGATGCACCCTCAAGAGGGAAGCAAGCTGTTTGGCCCCATCAGGATTCTCGTCATGCCGGTGCGTTCCCTGATTCAGCCTGTGGTTGCGGGCTTGGGGGATGTGGAGCCGCTGGTGTTCTCCCAAGGTGAGGAGTTGGCGCTCGATGAGGCGTCGCATCGACTGGTGGAGAATGCGTATACTCGAGTCGACTTGGTGATGGATCGTGGTGAATTCGCAGTGCGAGGCGGCATTATCGACGTGTTTCCTCCAACATTGCCGCATCCGGTTCGTATCGAATTCTTCGGTGACGAAATCGATACCATCAAGGAATTCCATGCATCCGACCAGCGTACGTATGGCAGTGACATTCCGATGGTCTGGGCCACGCCATGCCGTGAGCTGCAGCTGACCGAAAAGGTGCGCGTGCGTGCGAAATCCCTGATCGGCTCCATTCCAAACGCCGAAGACATGCTTGAATCCATTGCCAACGCCATTCCTGTCGAAGGCATGGAATCGTTGCTTCCCGCATTGGTCGATGATATGGAACCGGTGCAGGGCATGCTTCCCAAGCGTGCGTTGGTGATGCTGTCCGATCCGGAAAAATTGCGTCGCGCTGCCGACGATCTTGCCAAAACGGCTAATGAATTCCTTGCAGCCAGTTGGCATGTTGCTGCATCCGGTCATGGTGCCGGTGCTCCAATCACATTCGATCAGGCGAATTTCTACGATTTTGAGGAAACGATTTCCTCACTGGTGTTCTCTAGGCATGACGTATGGAAGCTTACGAGTTTCGGTGTGGACTCCAGTAGGGAAGGCCGCGTTCAGCTCGACGCCACCAATCCTGGAGAATATCGCGGAGATGAGGCCAAGACAGCTTCCGGTATCGAAGGTCTTCTTGATGCCGGCTATGCCGTCACCGTCACTGCAGGAGCGCAAGGCACTCTTGTTCGACTCAACCGTGCCATCAACGAAACGGGAATCGCCAACTTCGACTGCATCAGATCGCGTGCCATCGACGGATTCGTCGATAATGCCGCGAAAGTCGCACTGCTTACCGAACGCGACCTGACCGGACGTACATCGGCCGCGGGACAGGCAAAAACACCGAAACGTCGCCGTAAGGCCATCGACCTTATGGAGCTCAAAGCCGGCGATTACGTGGTGCATGAGCAGCATGGCATCGGCAGGTTCCTCGAAATGCGCCAGCGTACCATCGGAGCGGGCGCCAACCAGACCACACGCGAGTATCTGGTCATCGAATACGCATCCAGCAAGCGCGGCGCACCTGCCGACAAACTGTTCATCCCCACCGACCAGCTTGACCAAGTCAGCAAATACATCGGTGCCGACGCTCCAAAACTCAACAAACTGGGCGGATCCGACTGGGCTGCCACCAAGGCGAAAGCACGTAAGCATGTGCACGAAATCGCCGAAGATCTGGTCAAACTGTATTCGGCACGTCAACGTATGCAGGGGTATGCCTTCAGCAAAGACACCCCTTGGCAGAAAGAACTGGAAGACGCTTTCCCGTACCAAGAAACCGCTGATCAGCTGACCACCATCGACGAAGTCAAATCCGATATGGAAAAGCCCGTGCCGATGGATCGCCTGATTTGCGGCGACGTGGGATTCGGCAAAACCGAAATCGCCGTACGTGCCGCATTCAAGGCGGTGCAGGATTCCAAACAGGTGGCTGTGCTGGTGCCGACCACATTGCTGGTGCAACAGCATTTCGAGACGTTCACCGAACGTTTTGAAGGTTTTCCGGTGGAAGTAAGGGCGATGAGCCGTTTCCAAACCACCAAGGAGATCAACGACACCATCGAGGGACTTGAAGACGGTTCCGTCGATGTGGTGATCGGTACGCACAAACTGCTCGGACCGAAGGTCAAATTCAAGGATCTGGGACTGGTCATCATCGATGAGGAGCAGCGTTTCGGCGTCGAACACAAAGAGACGTTGAAGGCGCTGCGTACCAATGTGGATGTGCTGAGTCTGTCGGCAACACCGATTCCGCGAACGCTGGAGATGGCCGTTACAGGCATTCGTGAAATGTCCACGTTGGCCACGCCTCCGGAAGACCGCTTGCCGGTGCTTACCTACGTTGGCGCGTATGAGGATGCTCAGGTCACTGCTGCGGTCAGACGTGAGCTGTTGCGCGGTGGCCAGGTGTTCTACGTGCACAACCGAGTGCAAGACATCGCTTCGGTTGCCGCGAAGATTCACGAGCTGGTGCCGGAATCGCATGTCGGCATCGCCCATGGCAAGATGGGGGAGAAGCAGCTTGACGGTGTGATCCGAGACTTCTGGCATCGCGACATTGATGTGCTCGTATGCACCACCATCATCGAAACCGGTCTTGATATTTCCAATGCGAATACGTTGATCGTCGATCATGCCGACCGTTTCGGCCTAAGCCAGCTTCATCAGTTGCGTGGTCGTGTCGGGCGAGGCCGTGAGCGTGCCTACGCGTACTTCCTATATGATCCGACCAAGCCGATGACCCAGCAGTCGCATGACCGACTGGCCACCATCGCGCAGAACACTGCGCTCGGTTCAGGTTTTGACGTGGCGATGAGGGATCTTGAGCTGCGTGGCACCGGCAATCTGCTGGGCGACGAGCAGAGCGGGCATATCGAGGGTGTTGGTTTCGATCTGTATGTGCGCATGGTGTCCGAGGCCGTCGAGCAGTACAAGGAACCGGAACGTACGGAATCGGTTGCTGTCACCATCGATCTGCCGATCGAAGCGTCCATTCCCGTCAGCTACATCGATTCCGACAAATTGCGATTGGAAGCCTACCGCAAGTTGTCGGGTGCTCGTACGGAAGCCGATCTTGACGAGTTGCGTGATGAACTTACAGATCGTTACGGCAAGCCTCCGGTCGATTTCGAGGCGCTGTTCGATGTGGCGAGACTTCGGTTCAAGGCAAGGAAGTTGGGCATTACCGAAATCATCGGGCAAGGCCGTAACGTTCGTGTCGCCAAATTCGAGCCGCGAGAATCCGTGCAAATGCGCATGGCCAGAATCTACAAGGGCATTCAATACCGTCCGATGACTAAAACGTACCTGATTCCCGCGCCGTTCGCAGGTTCGCTGGGATCTGGTCCAATGAGCTCTGATGAAATCGTTGGTTGGACGAACCAATTGCTGGATGACCTTGACTGGAAGCCAGCGCCAAGGAAATAGCAGGCGAAGTTCGGGGCGCGTCCGACACGATTTGTGTGAGCGTTCACATAAATCGTGTCGGATAAGTTTGCCATACGTCCACAAAACGCACTATTCTAGGCAATGTCATCACAACCTAACGTTTATAAGGAGTAGTTGTGGCAGTAATTGAAAGCGTTTACGCGCGTCAGATTCTCGATTCCCGCGGCAACCCGACCGTTGAGGTCGTTCTCGACACCGAAGACGGTGCTCAGGGCCTGGGCCTCGTTCCGTCCGGTGCTTCCACCGGTGAAGCTGAGGCTTGGGAGCGTCGCGATGGCGACAAGTCCGTGTATCAGGGCAAGGGTGTTCTCAATGCCGTCAAGGCCGTGAACGAAGAGATCGCTCCGAAGGTCATCGGCATGGATGCTTCCGACCAGCGCGCTCTCGATGAGGTCATGATCGAGCTCGACGGCACCCCGAACAAGGGTCGTCTGGGCGCCAACGCCATCCTCGGCGTGTCCCTGGCTGCTCTGTATGCCTCCGCTGAGTCCGCGGGCCAGCCGCTGTACCGCTACATCGGCGGCACCAACGGCCACATCCTGCCGGTTCCGAACATGAACATCATGAACGGTGGCGCTCACGCTGACTTCGCCACCGACATTCAGGAGTACATGATCTCCCCGTACGGCTTCGACACCTACAGCGAGGCTCTGCGTGCAGGCGTTGAGGTCTACCACACCCTGAAGAACGTCCTGAAGAAGGAAGGCCTGGCCACTGGCCTCGGCGACGAGGGTGGCTTCGCTCCGAAGATGAAGTCCAACAAGGACTCCCTGAACTACATCATGGACGCCATCTCCGCCGCCGGCTACGAGCCGGGCAAGCAGATCGGCATCTCCCTCGACGTGGCTTCCTCCGAGTTCTACAACAAGGAGACCGGCAAGTACCACTTCGAAGGCGACGATCGTGAAGCCGGCTACATGCTCGACTTCTACGAGAACCTCATCAACGAGTACCCGATCGTCTCCATTGAGGATCCGTTCCAGGAAGAAGGCTGGGAAGACTGGGCTGCCATCACCGCCAAGCTCGGCGATCGTCTGCAGTTCGTCGGCGACGACCTGCTGGTCACCAACCCGGCACGTCTGGCTAAGGGCATCGAGCTCGGCGCCGCCAACTCCCTGCTGGTCAAGCTGAACCAGATCGGTACCGTCACCGAGACCCTCGACGCCATCGAGCTGGCCACCAAGAACGGCTTCACCTCCATGGTTTCCCACCGTTCCGGCGAGACCCCGGACACCACCATCTCCGACCTGGCTGTGGCAAAGAACACCGGCCAGATCAAGACCGGTGCTCCGGCTCGTGGCGAGCGTATTGCCAAGTACAACCGCCTGCTCGAGATCGAGGAGGAGCTCGGCTCCACCGCTCAGTATGCTGGCTACAGCGCTTTCAAGGCCTGCAAGAAGTACATCGCCAAGTGAGCGTAAGCGCATCGAATATGCGCTGATGTAGAGTGCCCGTCGTGTTCCTCGTCGAACGCGGCGGGTATTTTCATTGCTATGAGTTCAAAGTCACGCAAGAAAGCATCCAGAAGGGGCAGCGCTGGCCCCATCGCGTTCTTTGTGGCGGTATTTATCGTGGCTTTGGGATCCATCCAGCTGGCGTCGACGTTCCATACCTATGCGCTGAATATGGCTGAATTGAATGGCTTGAAGAAGCAGGAAGCTGCGCTGATAGCGCAAAAGCAGGAACTGGAAAACGACATCGCGCGTTGGGATGACAAAGCTTACGTTACGGCGCAGGCAAGGGATCGTCTGGGATTCGTATTTCCAGGAGAACAGGCGATTCGTGTGGAACATCCCGAAGCGGTGACCGGCGAAACCACAGAAGATGCAAAAAAGACGGGTGAATCGCAGAAAACCGTACTGCCTTGGTATAAGGAAATGGCGTATTCGTTCAAACAAGCCGACCAATCGGACGAAGTGAAATCGAAATCGAGGGAAACGTCCGAAAGTACGTCAACCGGCGAATCGGATGCGAATGGAACGAGCCCGGAATCCGGTGGCCAGCAGCAGACTTCACAAGACAACAACCAACAGCAATCAGGAGATCAGCAGGAGTGACACAGGGTATGACAATCAGCGAACAGGCCAAAGCCTTGGCGAAGAAGGTTCTCGACCAGCCTGCCACCGAGCATGATATTGCTGTGGTCGAGCGTCAGTTGGGTCGTTACCCGCGTGGCATGGTGGCTGTTGGAGCACGTTGCGTGTGCGGCAGGCCTTTGGCTGTGGTCACGCGTCCGCTGCTGCCGGGAGGTGTGCCTTTCCCTACCACTTGCTATTTGACTGGCCCGGAAGCGGTGAAAGCCATCTCCCACATCGAAGCCGAAGGCAAGATGAAGGAGTACAACGATCTTTTGGCTGAAGATGACGATCTGAAAGCCGCCTACGAGCGTGCGCACGAACTGTATTTGGCGTTCCGGCATGAAATCGCCGTTGCTATGGAAGACAGCGAAGAGCATATCGAAGGCACCAGTGCCGGCGGCATGCCTGTTCGCATCAAGTGTCTGCACGCCTTGCTGGCGCAAACGCTGGTGATGGGCGAGGGCGCCAATCCGATCGGAGACATGGCATTGGAGGCGATTCGTCATGAATTCGACCCCAATGTATGCCGTTGCACGGTGGAAAACGAAGACTGAACCATATTCAGACAGAAAGAAGAAGCAATGAAATCCGTTACTGTTGCCGGCATTGATTGCGGTACGAACTCGATTCGTCTGAAGGTCTCCCGAGTCAGCGAAGACGGCGTCGAAGATATTGTTCCGCGTATTCTTCGTGTGATTCGCCTCGGTCAGGATGTTGATAAGACGCATCGTTTCGCCGATGAGGCATTGGAACGTGCCTACGCCGCTGCCCGCGAATTCGCCGAGGTGCTGAAAGAGCATCCGGTGGATGGCATTCGTTTCGTTGCCACTTCGGCCACTCGTGATGCTGAGAACCGTGAGGAATTCGAAGACACTATCGAGCAGATCCTCGGCGTGCGTCCGGAAGTCATTCCCGGTACGGAAGAGGCTGATCTAAGCTTCCTTGGTGCCACGAGCGTGGTTCGTCGCGACGTCGAAGCTCCGTATCTGGTGGTTGATTTGGGTGGCGGCTCTACGGAATTGGTGCTTGGCGGCGATGGCGTAAGCCATCCGAACACGCAGGTGCAGGCCGCGTTCTCCATGAACATTGGCTCGGTGCGTATGACCGAACGCCACTTGAAGAACGATCCGCCTACCGAAGCGCAGATTCAAGAGGCCATTGCCGACATCGACGAGCATATCGATGAAGCGTTCAAAACGGTTCCTGCAGGCAAAACCCGCACTATCATCGGCGTGTCTGGCACAGTGACTACCATGACCGCTCTGGCCATGGGATTGACCGAATACGACCACTCCGCGGTGGATGGTGCCAGCTGCTCGCTGGAAGACGCTTATGCGGTTGATAACAAGTTCCTTACGATGCCGCGCGAAGAGCGCCTGACCTACAAAACCATTCACCCGGGTCGTGTTGACGTGGTCGGCGGCGGTGCACTGGTGTGGAATCGTGTGCTCGCCAAAGTCAGCGAAGCGGCCTATGCCGACCATGGTCAGCATATCGACTCCTTCATGGCCAGCGAGCACGGTTTGCTTGATGGCATTGTGTTGGATTACGGCACGCGATTGCTTGCCGAACGTTAACGTGGCATAATGACTTGGGCGTCGGCTTGTTCGATGCCTTGCCGCATGGCGAAACTGGTATACGCAACCGACTTAAAATCGGTCTCTTCGGATTGCGGGTTCGATTCCCGCTGGCGGCACCATGCGACCCAATCAGAATATACTGGTTGGATTTTGTTTTATCTCGCGCTGAGATGAGCTTAATGTTGACTCAAAATCCGGTGTCCACATGATGAACAACGCATGACAATCGTCGTGCAAGGGGCTAGTTTTCTCTGCTGTGAGAGTGGCGAACGGCGAACAATCTATGCGAAGCAGAAGATATGCGTCTCTATCTATTGACTATTTGACAACGAATCTTGCATACAGTGCGGTACTGTCGATGCTTCCGATAATGCTCACCCAGCGTGTCGGCTCAGCGAGTGTTTTGTCGGGTGTGATGCTTGGTGTTCTATCGGCTGCAGCACGGGGAAGTACACTGTTTTTAGGCCGGTTGATTGAGAAAATATCAACACTATGGCTCATGCAGATCAGCTTGGCGATTATCGTACTGGGACTAGTATCTTTTGCATGGCTATTGCAGGTTTCGCCTGTATTTGCTTTGCTTGGCTTGATGTTGTTCGGTGTTGGCATTTCATTGGTGAATTTCACTCTTCGAGGGCACATCATTGCAACCACTGCAGATAGCAAGGAGCAAGCATCATTCTTTTCGCTGGCAACCTTGTCTGCGAACTTAGGAGCTGCTATTGGTCCTATCACAGCGTCTTATGTACAGTGCAGACTTGGTCTCGCCAACTTTCTCATCATCATTTGTCTGATATATGCCGTCATATCCGTTATCACCGGAATTTGTTTTGAGCGACATGTTTATCTACGAACTTCAGATAGTCCTTCAGAGGAAAAAACTTCGATTCTTTCCACCATCGGTACATTATTGAGCAGTCGAAGAATGTTGCCGGTATTGCTGATTGTCGTTACTGGCAGTGTGATGAATGGGCAGCTTTTTTCTGGCATGTCACTCGTATTTCATGGTTTTTCTTCAGATTTGCTGCCGAGTGGACTGTTCTTCACTGTGGATGCCATTGCTGGGATAGTTTTGCAGTTCCCCATCAGCAGGCTGGTGGTACGCATCATGGATACAGGAAAAACATCAACGTATTGCATGGGCTTAAGCCTAGGGTTGTACGGCATCGCTTTTGTGCTGTTCGCAGCGGGAACGTTGATGCAATCGGTATGGTTCATATTTGCTGCTCTGCTGGTATTTGCATCTGCGGAATGCACGTACGCACCGTTGACAAATGTCGCCATGGTGGAATCCGGAGAAAACATGCCTCTTGTCGACATACTCAATTGTCGTCTTATTTTGACAGCCATTGGTGAATCCATCGGATCATTTTGTGGCGGATTTTTCGTGCCTTTTCTCACATCGGCTTTCCATGCAACATGGATGTATTGGCTGGCTTTGTCCATTATTGCAGTTTGTGGGCTTTTTTTAATGTATCCGAAAGGAAATGCAGATAAATGAATAAGAAATTTGACGTTGTGTCTCAAATGCTACGTAATGCAGAAATTGCTCCTAAAAAATCGCCGTTGAAGACATGTCTGGATGCCTCACATATGAACAACTAGTTCAACAATCGATGAATCTCAAACAGAATATACTCTCTCGGTATGCTATTCAATGATGATGACTTGTCATTCATAGTCCGATCTCAGGTCTTCTGGCTGCGATGACGGCCTAATGGTCGAGGTCGTTGTGAAATATTGCTGGATAGCACGTACGAAACAATCCGTTATTACACTGGCGGCATTGATAACCCCAAGTAGCCGACTGGAACGGAAAAAGTATGACGTCGAAAGATATCAAGCCAGTAATCGAACAGCCCGATACGGAAATTCCGCTGATGCTCTCCCAAGCGATTATCGTCGCAGGAGTTTTGGCTGTGGGCGAACTGGCTTGTTCTCCGCTGTATTTCTCGTTGTTGAAGGCGTCGTTGGCATTGATTCCATGGGCTATGGAAGCGGTGTTCATGGCAGTGGCGTTCACGTTCGTTGTGGGCTTTGCGCTGCTGTGGTGCGCCGAATCGTTCACGCTCAAAATGCGTGAACGGTTCCGACCGTTCGCATATGCGATTGTTGGACTTATCGGTTACGGTGTGTGGAGCCTGCTGGTGTTCTCCGTCACCATCAATTCCGTGCTTGCCATGGTGGGGGAGAGTGTGCTCACCAATGGCCAGATTGGTGCGATTGCGTTGAATGGCGCAGCTCTTGGTCTCGTCGCTTTCCTGTTCGCCAAGTTACTTGACGTTAAACTCGGCAATCGTAAAACCACGGCCATTATCATGCTGGTGGTGGAAGTTACGGCCGCCATCATTGGTTTGATCATTATGATTCTCATGTTCCGTGCATTGTATGCAGCCTGAGCAAGGCACCTGAGAAGCAAGGCGACGATTGGTATGTTCAGTATTCTCGAAATGTTCAAGATAGGCGTTGGACCAAGTTCCTCACATACTGTTGGTCCGATGGTGGCGGCATGCAAATTTGTCGAATCGCTTGAACATACGGGAACGCTTGGCCGTGTGAGCCGCGTGCGTACGGTACTGTATGGATCTCTTGCGTTGACGGGTTTGGGGCACGGTACCGATCGCGCGACTGTGGCAGGTCTGGAAGGTAACATGCCGCAAACCGTCGATACGGACCATGTGAACATCATTCGTCATGAATGCGAGTCGAGTGGGGAACTGCTGCTGGCTGGTAAGCATCGCATCGATTTCGACTATGCGCATGATGTGGTGATGGACGTGTGGCATCGTTTGGCCGCGCACCCTAATGGCATGCGTTTCCAGGCGTTTGACCAGCAGAACAATCTTGTTGATGAACAGGTCTGGTATTCCATCGGTGGAGGCTTCGTACGGCAAGGCAATGCCGAGGATCTGATGATCGGCATTCATGAGCGTCCGCCGGTCGGAACGTCTTTCGCCGATCAGCAGAGTGATTCCTCACTTGATGACGGCTCGGATGTGCCATATCCATTCACGTCATGCGACGAACTCATTGCATTATGCGAGAAGCATCATATGAGTATCGCCGACATTGTGTGGGCCAATGAAACGGCCATGCAGTCGGCGGTGCAGGTTCGCAGCGAACTGGATAACGTGTGGCGGGTGATGCGTCGTTGCGTACAGCACGGATGCCACACGTCGCAGACCGTGTTGCCCGGCGGTTTGAATGCGCCCCGCAGGGCACCGAAAATGTATGCAAGGCTTGCCTCGAACAGTGATGTGCTTGCGCGAGACAAGAAACGCGCGGATGCGGTGCTCGAATCGTCGGATGCGGCATGGGTGGATTTGTTCGCTTTGGCGGTGTCGGAGGAAAACGCCGGCGGTGGGCGAATCGTCACCGCACCGACCAACGGTGCTGCAGGAATCATTCCGGCAGTGCTTCACTATTACTGGCATTTCGTTGACCATGCGAACGAAGAGGGTGTTATTACCTTCCTGCTCACTGCAGGCGCGGTAGGGTACTTGTTTAAACGCAATGCCTCCATTTCCGGTGCGGAAGTCGGATGCCAGGGAGAAGTCGGTACGGCATGTTCGATGGCTGCGGCCGGTTTGTGCGCGGTGATGGGCGGTACTCCACAGCAAGTGGAGAACGCTGCGGAAATCGGCATCGAGCATAATCTGGGACTGACCTGTGATCCCGTGGGAGGTTTGGTACAGATTCCATGCATCGAACGCAACGCCATGGCTGCGAACACTGCCATCAACGCGGTTCGTATGGCCATGCTGGGAGATGGAACGCATATCGTGACCCTCGATCAGGCCATTAAAACCATGAAAGACACGGGCGAAGACATGATGTCCAAGTATAAAGAAACCTCAAAAGGTGGTTTGGCGGTCAATGTCGTTGAATGCTAGCGGTGGTTGGTGCTAGTCTAGGTGGCATTGTGCTTTTCAAGGAGGTTCACCATGCATCTCAAATGCCCGTTGTCAATGTTGAGTTCGGCGATCGCCCGACCATCGAATTCCCGTCCGAGACCGCTCCGGCAGGTCTGAAGGTTGTGGAGCTGCTCGAGGGCAATGGCCCGATGGTTCGCCGCGGCGACACCGTCACCGTTAACTATCACGGTGTGGTCTGGGGCAAAGACACCCCGTTCGATTCCAGCTTCGACCGTCACCAGCCGGCCAGCTTCGGCATCGGTGTCGGCCAGGTCATCAAGGGTTGGGACCAGACCGTTCCGGGGCACAACGTCGGTTCCCGCTTGGTGGTATCCATTCCGCCGGAGTATGGCTATGGTTCCCGTGGCGTTCCGCAGGCCGGCATCGGCGGCGAAGACACTCTGGTGTTCGTGATCGACATCATCTCCACCCGCTGAAACTAAGCGGCATAGAGTAATTTCCAAGGTCAAGGAGGCAACATGGCCGAAGAAAAAACGCTTCTGCTGACGCAGGAAGCTTATGACAAGATGAAAGAAGAGCTCGCTTGGCGCGAAGGTGAGTATCGCGACGAAATCCTTTCCAAGGTTTCCGCGGCACGCGCCGAGGGCGATTTGAGCGAAAACGGCGGCTATCAGGCCGCTCGTGAGGCTCAGCGAGTAAATCAGGGCCGCATCGAGGAACTGACCGTCAAGCTGCGCAACGCGAAGATTCTGACCGCGCCCAAGGCCGGCGAAGTCGGCGACGGTTCTTTGGTGACGCTGGACGTCAACGGACGTGAAATGGTCTACGTGCTTGGCACGCGTGACCTGTCCATCGCCACGGACTACAGCATCATCAGCCCGGAATCCCCGATCGGCGCAGCCATCAACGGCGCTCACGAGGGAGACACGGTGTCGTATACGGCTCCGAACGGACGTGAGATTTCCGTGACCATCAAGGAAGCCAAGCCGCTCGCCTGAGTGATGTTCGTCATAAGCTGAATCTGATATTCCAGCGATATAAATACAAGGCTGGTTCACGAATACAACGGATGAACCAGCCTTTTCGTATATTTCGTCAAACTGCAATCAGATATGATCTGAACTTACGGCCATAGCTGCACGATCACCATGTAGATCGCCACCATATGGCATGCGTAACCGGCGACGGTGCCGCAGTGGAAAATCTCATGGAAGCCGAACACCTTCGGCCATGGATCGGGCTTACGTAGCGCGTATACGATGGCTCCGGCGATATAGCAGGCTCCGCCTGCGGCCAACAGCACCACAACCGCCGGACCGGCATATGGCGAAATCCAGAACAATCCCATGAATGCCACTCCGGAAACACCGAAAATAATATACACAATCACGTAAAGCCAGCGTGGGGCGCTGATCCAGATGACGTGAATGATGAGCGCCACGGTAGTGCAGATCCACATGCCCGCGATGATTGAATTGCGCCAGAACGGTTCGAGTGCAAAGGAGACCGGCGTATAAGTGCCTGCGATCAGCAGGAAGATATTCATATGGTCGATGCGTCGTAGCACATCCGTGACGCGAGGTGACCAATCGCCCAAATGGTAGCAGGCGGAATTGCCGAACAATACCAGCGAACACGTCATGAACACGGCGCAGGCCCACTTCAAACCGGTACCGTGTGCCAGGCAGATCAGCACGATGCCGGCCGCCAATGCCAGAGGAGTGGCCACGGCATGAATCCAGCCGCGCATCGCCGGCTTGGGGCGACCATGCACGTCAAGACGAATCTTACGTTCGATCTCCGTCGGAGTGATGCCTTCTATTTTCGCGGCACGAGCTTCGCCCTTGGCTATAGCCATTTTCGCCTTGCCGTCGGCCTTCTTGCGGATGTTCTCGGCCTTGTTGCGTGCCTTCACGCGAATAATATCGGCCTTGGCTTGAAGGGCCTGTTCGCGTGCCTCGGCGATGATCGCTCGTTTTTCCTCGATCTCTACGTCTGTGGGTTTCGCCATCTGTGTGCCTCCACTGTAAGTTACGGAACCGTAACCTACGTTACCGTAACTCATGGATATGTCAATATTGCTTTTCCTGCAATATGCGTCGTGTCGTGCAAAACCTCTGGTGTGATGCGTATGATGGAGCGCATGGCTGATTTCTCACATATCTTGACGACCCGTCCCGATTTCGATGACGAAGATCGTGAATGGCTGCATCATCTGGTCGCCGACTGGCAGGTGATCGCCGACCTGAGTTTTGCTGATCTGCTGCTCATTCTGCAAAATGGCGAGGGCAAATACATTATTGCCGAACAGTGTCGTCCATCCACGGTGATGAGCCTGAGGGCCGACGATGTGGTCGGCGACGTTGTCGAGGAGGAAATGAGCGCTGAATTGGATGCCGCGATGGCTTCCGAATCGGTGTTCCGTTCCACGGTGCTCCGCACTGTGGGCGAGTCCACGGTGTGCAATGTGTACGCGCCGGTGCGTCATAATGGCAAGACGCTGGGCTTGGTGGTACGTGAGACGAATATGGCCACCCGGGAGTCGAACGGACGTTACGAATCCGAAAGCATCAGCGCAGGTAAGCAGCTGTATGAGATGATTCCTCGCGGTCAGTTCCCATATCGTAATCCGATTATGAACCAGCGTCACAATGCGCGTGTGGCGGACGGCTTCATCGTGCTCACCGTCGAAGGTATCGTGCGATATGCTTCGCCGAATGCCATCAGCTGCTTCCGACGTTTGGGATCGGTCAGCACCATGCAGGGGGAGTATCTGAGCGAAATCGGCACCAAATTGCTGCGCGAGAACGATCCCGTGCTGGAAACCTTGCCTCTGGTGCTCAGTGGCAAAGCCGCCGTCGATTCCGAACTCGATGCCAACAAGTCCGCGGTGTCCATGCGTTCGCTGCCGTTGATGGATGCCAATGGCCGCGTTGGCGCTGTTGTGCTATGTCGCGACGTGACTGAGCTTCGCCGTCGTGAAAAGGAACTGCAGACCAAGGATGCGACGATTTCCGAAATCCACCATCGCGTCAAGAACAACCTTCAGGCGGTTTCCGCATTGCTGCGACTGCAGGCACGTAAGACCAAGTCCGAAGAGGTCAAGAAAGAGCTGAAAGAGGCGCAGCGTCGTGTACAAACCATCGCCATGGTCCATGAAGGCTTGAGCCAGACCGCCGATGAAATCGTCGATTACGACAAGGTCATTTCCAGCCTGTTGAAGATGGCGGTGGATTTGGCCACCATGCGTGACCAGCATATCGACATCGACTTCATCGGCAGATTCGGCATGATGCCGGCGCAGGATGCCACGCCGTTGTCATTGGTGCTGACCGAGCTGATCACCAATTCCGTGGAACATGGCTTCGAAGGTCGCAAAGAAGGTCATATCACGATTTCCGTGGGACGCGGTGGCAACAACCTCAATGTTGTGGTCGAAGACGATGGCACGGGCTTGGCCAATGAGGAGCATGATGGTATGGCACGTTCCTCCGGATCCGGTTTGGGAACGCAGATCATCAGCACGTTCGTCAACAACGATTTCGGAGGCACGGTCCGTTGGGAGCCCCGTCGTGGCGGTGGCACCCGAGTAGTACTCGATATGAAGCTGCGTGCGGCGCAGGAACGATAGGAAAGATACGAAAATGTCCGGTTGACCAGGGGAAGTCAACCGGACATTTTCGTTGTAAGTCGCTATTCGCAGAGCGTATGCAATGATGGATCTTTGAAAATTTCAGATCTGCATCTGCATGGCTTGGGAGCGGCGGGCACGCATGGCACGGCGCTTGAGCGCACGACGTTCGTCTTCGCTCAAACCGCCCCAAACACCGTAATCCTGATTGGTGTCAAGCGCGCACTTCAGGCACGCGTCAATCACCTTGCAGGTGCGGCAGACGGCCTTGGCCTCTTCGATCTGCTGATAGGCGGCGCCTGTATTGCCGACCGGGAAAAACAGCTCCGGATCCTTGTCGCGGCATGCGGCCTTGGCGCGCCAGTCAAAAGCACTGCTCATATAATCGCCTTCCTCTTGCCATGTACGGCATGTAAGTCCGTTACTCAGATAACCACGAATCGCGCGACTTTTCAAGAGTCTTCGCGAAAAGAATCCCACGAATCGTTAAAAACCTTGGAATTCCACGCACTGAATAGGGCATGCTTTGGCCTGTTGCATGAGCACGCCACGACCTGGGAGGGTATAGTCGTCGGCTGCGAACCCGTCCAGAATTGCGCCGGGAATGCCGAGCATCAGATCGTTGGAACGTTCTCCGCAGGGGAACGCCACACGAGTCGGACATCGGTCCAGCAGTGCGGAAATAGGTTTTTCCACCGCGGCAATCACTGTGATATTGGGATTGACCAACGCCTCACGCAATTCGTTCGCTTCAGGCGCAGAGGAAAAGGGATTAAGCGCTTCGTCCGCATCATCCACAATCCAGATGGTTCGCTTATGCGACGGTAAGGGTTTGCCGTCATCCGTCACCATGCCATGTTCGGTTTTGCGTGTGAAACGAATATTGGCGCAACCCGTGTCATATAGCCAGCGTGCGCAATGCAACAGTAGATTGGTTTTGCCGCTGCCGTAGGCACCGATGATGGCGATATTCTGTTGGCTCACGTCAAGAATGGCGGTATACACCAATACGCCATCGTCGGCAAGCGCAAAGGGAACGTTATGCCATGACTGGTTTGATGGGATGGAAAGATCGGATTGCGTTGCATGTTGCGTGAGAGGCTCGGAAAACAGGAGATCGGGGCGTTTGCAGGCGTGGAATCGTGCGGCCGTTCCAATATTACGGACAAGTCGGTTGACATCGCGGACCGCGCTGCATAGGAAAGGTGTGGTGTGTTGTCCGTCATTGCAATAGGCTGCACCGGGAATGCTGGGAGGAATCAGCGCTGCGTCACGTATGCCGATCAATTCGTTCGACTGCATTTGGTCTGTAACCCGTAAGCATATGCTCAGCGAGATATTGGCTTTCATGTCGGCATGGACTTGGCCCATGGGATATTGCGTGCAGACGATCAGATGCATGCCAAGGGAACGGCCAAGTGACGCAAGACGATTCAGCCGTTGCATATAGTCGGGCAGACGGTCTCGAAGCGCATGGAATTCATCGATGACCACAACCAGTCGTGCCGGAGGCCGGACCAATTGGTCGAATCTGGAAACACGTTCGGCGCTGACCAGAGCCTCACGACGCACCAATTCCTGTTCAATGGCATTCAACGCGCGAATCGCGTGGAACAAATCAAGATCGCAGACATTGCCAACGGTGTGGGGAAGATGTTCCAAAGCGTTGAATGTCGATCCTCCTTTGAAATCCAAAAACACAAAATGCAGATCATCAGGGCTGTATTGCATGGCGAGCGACAAGCACCAACTGATGAGCAATTCCGATTTTCCCGAACCCGTGGTGCCTGCTACCATGGCATGCGGTCCTGATCGTTGCAGATCCGTGCGAAACAAGCCATGCTCCGTGACTCCTATAGGGCAGGATGATGTGGAGGAAAGCCATGTTCGTGTGATGGTGCGCCAAGGCAGCGCGTCCTCGTCCAGAGCGTAGAACCGCTCGAAACACATATGGGGCATTGCGGCGAACGGCGAATGGCTGTTTTGCCTTGCGGTCTCCACCACCTTTGCATAGGTGGTGGAGACCGGTTCGTCATGCTGCTGCTTCTGATTGGAACGCAACGCCATGGATGCCAGAGACAACGCGCTGCTGATGAGTCCAGGAGCAAGCATGGCCACATATAGCCATTGCCGTTGCGCGATCATTATGACAAGCATGACGAGCTGTGCCAGCACAGGTGCGGACCAACTGATGAGCATCAGCCGGTCTTCATTGAATCCATCGGTATGCTTGCGTTTGTTCTTGCCCTTCATACCCGCCATAGTGGGCAATGCGGATGAGCGGGTGCAAGCTGAAACCAGGGTTGTGGTCGGAGGATGAGTTATCCACATCCTCGACCGGAATATCAGCCCTGCTGTTCGGCAAGCGTGCCTACAGTGCCAGCCCGATGGGTCCCCTTAGCCAATTCGGAGAACAATTCGAGATTCTTCTCCTCATCCAACAGCACGCTTGAGCCGACACCATCAACGTAGTAGTCGGGATCGGTCCAATAAACGCTTCCTGAAATGCCTTGATCCCCAGAAGCGCTTTTGAACGCCAAAGCCATGCGCATCAGCGATGAGGTCGAAGCCTTTTCATCCACGGTCACGGAGCCCAACGCAGCCTCCGCAACTTTTTTGACCTTGCCGAAGTTCAGCAGCGTATTCTTGGATGCGCCCTTTTTCACTATGGCGTTGATGACCTGGCGCTGACGGGCCGCACGACCGAAATCGCCTTGCGCGTCGGCGTAACGCATACGAGAGAACGCAAGCGCGGTGGTGCCGTCGGCGGTATGGCAGCCGGCAGTCCAGTTCAACTGGGAGTACGGATCGCTTACATCCTGGTCGTAGCATAATTCGACGCCTCCTAAAGCGTCGACCACTTTGACCAGGCCGCCGAACTGCACCATTGCCACGTGGTTGATTTTTGCCCGGTGATGTCTTCGACTTCGTTAACCAGTTGTTTGCCGTTGTACAGTTGGGCGACGGCGTTGATTTTCATGTAACTCTGGTCGATTTCCACCAAGGAATCACGCGGAATGGAAATCAGTGAGGAAGGTCCGGATTTCGGTTTGGTGAGTACCAGAATGGTGTCTGTTCTGAAACCGGTCACGTCGCCAGCGTCACCAACGGTGCCTTCGCGTTCGTCGGAACCGAGGATCAGCCAGCTTTCGCCAGCGGTATCGGCTTTGTTCGTCAACCAAGACTGTTTGTTGAGCTGTCCATCCACCCAATTCCATGCGGAGAATATCGACAGTCCCAAGGCGAGAATCACAGCAAGGAAAAACGCGAGAATGACCCGCCCCATATGTCGTTTTCTGTGGGGGAGCACGGCTTTCGCAGTGGATTGGAATCCTGTTGTGCTATTGCCGGACAAAGGTTGTCTGGGCGTGTTCTGTCGCGTTGTTCGTGGCATGCCAGTGGGTATGGAGGAGGATCCTCGTACCTGCTGAGACGCACGGTGATTGTTCGGAGCTGAAGCAGGAGCAAACGATGCAGGAGACGATGATGCCGACTTACGTGGTCTGCTGGTGGAGTTTGCGGCAGGACGGAAACTCTGTGGAACGCTGGAACCGGATGGAGTTACGGATGATGGTTGCGCTGTACGCCTGCTGGCGTGCGGGGCACTTGAGCGCGCTGGCTGTGCGGCAGGCGAAAAACTTGGAATTGACGGAGAGCCGGATTGAGAAGGAATTGTGGATTTGTGAGGCTGTGATTCCGTCTTCTTCCGTCCTGCAGACGGGATGAAGCTCGGTGGTGCGGGCATGGGGTCCTTGCCGCCGTTCTCTTCACTCATACAAATATCCTCCAAAAAGAAATCCGTTCCTACACCATTTACACCGTGCAGGAACGGATTCGGTGAAAGCGGTCTAGTTCTTTGCGGGAACGGCACAAACCGTCGCGTTGAGGTAACGGTCGGCAAGCCCGATGTACTGCCCGGTAAGAGCGTCATGAATGGAACCATCTTCAGGGTCGACCGTGCCGCCGGTGTTCGGATCGATCAGCGTGCCATCGGCCTGCGTGATCAGACCAGTGACCGGATCGGGTGTTGGCGCGGCTTCCTGGGAACCCGTGTTGTCAGTGCCCGTATTATCCGTATTGTCAGTGCCATCCGTCGAATTATCGGAAGAACCGTCGGAATTGCCTGCGGTATTGGCATCCGTGTTCGCGTCGGATTCGTCGGAACCATAAATCGGCTTGTCCGCGCGCATCTTCTCCCATAGCGTCTCCGCCTCATCGGTCCAGACCGAACGATTCGGGTCCGACGGCGCGGATACTACCGGAACGGTCTGCGAATACAGGTTGGACAGATTGAAATCCTTGAGGCTCATGGCAAGACCTGCAAGCGCTGCGGTATCGGCCATGCCTTGCGAGATATAGAGTGATTGCAAGGCTGATTTCGCTAGCTGGTAGAGCTGTGCGGTGTCAGTAAAGAGGTTCTTGCTGAGCGCTTCGTTCATCAACTGTTTGATGAGGTATTGCTGTCTGGTTGTTCGTGATGTGTCGGATCCGTCTCCCAGACCATGGCGGGTTCGTGCGTACTGCGTTGCCTGGTGTCCGTCCAGATGGTGCAGGCCCTTGGTGAGTTGCAGGCTGGTGTAGGGGTCGTCGACGTCCTGTGGGATGCACAGGTCGACTCCGCCTACGGCATTGATCATTTTGACCAGTCCTGCGAAATCCACGACGATGAAGTTTTGAATGTTCAGTCCGGTGAGGCTGTTCACTGCATTCAGGGTGCAGCTTGCGGCTGAAGCGAGATCGCCGCCGGTCTGGTATGCGTTCGCGAAAATCGAGTTGAACATCACATTGTATTGCGCGGGAATCGTGCCGTTGGTCGTTTCGCACTGCGGTATGTCCACTAGGGAGTCGCGCGGAATGGAAACGAGATTGATTTTGGTGCGGTCCGCGGAAATCTGCGCCACCATTGTGGTGTCGGCCTGATGGTTGCCTACCACGTCGTCGAAGTTGCCTCCGACGGACTGGTTCTCTTCGCCATCGCGGGAATCCTGCCCGATAAGTACGAATTCGATGGGTTTGCCGGAGTTGGGATCGATGATCGAGGTGTTGGCGTCAAGTGAGCCTTGTCCGATGATTTCGACCGAATGGTCTTTGATGATGCCATTCACATCCAGCCATGTTGCGGCCGCTGCGGTTCCCGAGAACACCAGCATCGCCGCGATGACCGAAGCGACTATCGTCCTCGCACGATGCTGCACTCGATAGCCAAGGCTGTGACGCGGCTTTGCGTCTCGCAGTCCATTGACGTTAGGAAGCTTATCGCCGGCTGGTGATGTGGTCACGGTATCGCCTTCCTGTTTATACAAAAGATCACGCCATATCTCAACGCGTTCTAGAACATACCACTACTCTGTCATGGGATTATAGAGATGTTCCCCGATTTTCACGGATTCTGCTTCAGGCCCCCGTCGTTCTTGGAGGTACCATGTACCATATTTTTCTCGAATTATAGTGATTGACACGGCGGAAAACTTGACAAAAAGAAATTGCATGTGTGTAATTTAACACGACTAAAAGTGCGCATACGTATAGCAGGGGAGGACGCATGTGGGGCGTGATCGACGAGTCCTCCGATAATCCGCTTGCGGAACTGTGGGGTCTGTTCAAAAGCGATGATGATGTTTCCTGGCAGCATAGGGCTTTATGTTCTCAGACTGATCCGGAAGCGTTCTTTCCTGAAAAGGGCGGATCAACCAGGGATGCCAAGCGAGTGTGCGCCCAGTGCGAGGTTCGTGAGCAATGCCTGAAATGGGCCATCGAGCATGATGAGCGTTTCGGCATTTGGGGTGGCATGAGCGAACGTGAGCGCCGTCGGTATAAGAAGGAACACAAGGAACGGGCATAACGCACGGCACACCCTGTGCGTACACTTGAAATTATGAATTCTAACGCCAGCAGCGATATCCAGGGAATTGTGACCGATCTGCTCAACAGCAGGCCGTACTCCCATCGGCAGGATGCCGATTCATCCGTGGCTGCGGTGATTACCGCGCAAAGCGATCTACGTTTTTTCTCATCCACTTTTGCCGCGGTGCTCGCACAGCGTGTGCTTCCAGGCACTATTATCGTTGCGGATTGCACCAATCAGGTTGAGCAGCCTATGCAGATGACGTTTAGCGTTATCCCGTCGCCTGCCGGTGTGCTTACGGAAGTTCCCGAAAGCAAGACCATACGTGTCATTCTCGTAGGAGTGAAGGGTGCCTCTTCATTCATGAATGCCGTGGCTCGTGCAATGCAACAGATCGATCTTGACGACCGGGTCGGTGCTCTGTGGACATTGCATGACGATTCCAGGCCGGCCGATGAGTCATGCCTTGAGGTGTTGCTCGATGCTTGGAAAAACACGCCGACTGCGTCTTTACTTGGCGCGAAACAGTTGGATTGGCAGGCGGAAAGCCTGCATAACGTCGGTTTGTATGCGGGGCACCACAATGTCACGTCTCTGGTGGTGGACGGTGAGCCGGATCAGGAACAGTATGATGGCCGGCAGGATGTGTTGGCTGTGTCGCTTTCCGGCGCGCTGGTTCCATTGGCCACCTTGTGTACTTGGAAGGGTGCCGATCCATGGTTCGGCACGTTCGCCGAATCCACGGACCTGTGCAGGCGCATCTGCCTGGGCGGTGGCCGTGTGGTGGTGGTCCCGCAGGCGCGAATCGCCCATAGGAGGGCAAGATTTGAAGGCGTGCGTTCCAAAAACGGCCAACCTGTTGAAGATGAGGAAGGCCGCGTCGATCCGTATCTTGCGGTACGCGAGGCGAATACGAAATACGCGTATACGGATGTGCATCGTTCTTGGTGGCCGCTGCTGTGGATCTGGTCGATACTGAAGGCGTTGGGACTGGCCGTGCTGTGCCTGACGCGCAAACAGCCATACCATGCCTGTTGCGAATTGGCCCTGCCTTGGCGTTCGTTGCTCCACTTGCCGGGCGCATGGAGGGCCCGTGCCCGATTGCGTGAGCAGAGTAGGGTCTCCTTGAAGGCATTGGCCGCATTGCAGACGACTCGTCAGCAGATCGGCCAATGGAACGATCGCAAGCGTGCGTTTCTTGACCAGCGTGGCACTGTGATCCTCAGCCCTCTTGCCAAGGCGCATCTGCGTAAAAGGCTCATGCGCAGGTGGGGGCTTGCCATCGCATCGGCGGTGATCGCGTTCGCATGGATCGTCTTCCTATATTGGAATGTGCTTCGGAGCGTGTTCTCCGGCGCGTCGATATATTCTCAAACGTTGCTGCCGACCGATGCCAGTTTCAGCCAGTTGGTGCATGCCGCCACCACGTCGTGGGCGTATACCGCGGGAACGGGAATCAGCGCCCCGAGCGCGCCTTGGCTGCTGGTGCTCATGGTGGTTTCCGTATTCACGGCTGGCCATGTTGCGACCGCAGTCGCCGTGGTGTTCTTCTTGTCCGCTCCTTTGATGGTGCTGTCGTTCTGGGCTTTGGCTGGAATCTTTACTCGGTCCGACACGGTGCGTTGCGTGATCGCGTTGGCATGGTTCGCCATCGCATTGTCGATGAACGTGTACAGCGATGCCGACGTGACGATGATGACGGTCATGGTGTTTCTTCCTGCGGCCTTCGCGTTTTCTTTCCGAGCCGTAGGCATGTACCGTACGGAAGATCTGGTCAATCCGCAGGCTTCCGTGCAGGCCGCGGCGCTTGCGGCATTGTGCTTTATTCCCGTCGTCGCGGCCGAACCGCAATTGCTGCTGCCGCTGATGTTGTCGTTCCTTGTGTTCCTGATGCTTGTACGCTCCCATAGAACGACGCTGCTGCTGATTCCGCTGCCGGCCGCTTCCGTATGCGCGCCCACATTGGTCAACACGGTACGTTTCGCAGGAGCAGGTACGTGGCGTCAGATTTTTGGCAGTGTGATATTGCCGTCGTCTGCGCATGATGGGCATCCGATGATCGCAAATCTTTCGGATATTGTTTCCCGTGCGTTCGGCGTTGCCGTATCCGGCGAGATTTGGCAGTATGTGGCTGCTGCAATGTTGGCATTGATTGTGCTTCTTGCCGCGGTATCGCTGTTCCTGCCATTCGTGCTTCGCGTGTCGCGTATGATGTGGGTCGTGGCGATCGCGGGTCTTGCCACGTCGCTGCTTTCCGCCGCGGTTGTGGTTGCGGTCGATGCGGATGGCGCCGTGGCCGGTTCCGTGCTTCCCGGCGTTTCATTCACGATGATGGGACTGCTGTCTTGCGTGTGCATGGTCGCAGGCGGTGCGGTGCAACGTTTCGTCATGCTGTGGCAGAGGCCCACCGGCGATGTCGAAGTTGAGAGGAATGGCGCTTCTACTGGCATTATTGCCGGGCGTGCGGCACGAATCGTGCTGGTCATGCTGATTGCGGCGTCGGTTGTGGCGAGTGCCGGTTTTGATTATGTCGCCAGAGACCATAACACGGTTTCGACCAGTGATTCCGGTTTGCCGATTGTTGCTTCCGACTATCTTGCGCAGGATGAGGCGAGGCGTGTGCTCGCAGTACGCGCGGATAGTGCCGGTTCCATCAGCTACAATGTGATGCGCACCCGCCGAGGTGATTTGATCGACAGCTCTCCGGCACAGCGTGTCGAAGTGGCGTTCGGACGTTCCGATGATGCGAACAAGGCCATCGCCAAGGATTGCGCGCAGCTGTTGTCGAATGCTGATTCCGACGCCGTCGCCGATTTGAGCGAGTTGGGATTCGGAGGCATCTATGTGGTGCGCTCCGGCGAAGATAAGGCGCAAAAGGAGATAACCGATCAGTTGAGTTCCAATATCAGCGCTTCCGATGGCACGCAGAATGTCGTAAGCACTGATGCGGGAACATACTATCGTCTCACCATCCAAGATACGGCCAAGCAGCATATCGACCGCAAGGGATATCGACAGGCTGAATCGAGTGTGTGGCGTCAGGCATGGCTGTGGTGCATGGGTATTGTTCTCGCAGCGTATTGCTTGGTTGCGCTTCCGCGCATGAGGCGTCACGGTCAGGAGGAAGCATGAGCAAACATTCCCGTTCCAAAACGGTTTGGCGTGTAATTCTGGCCATAGTGTCGGTGTTGGTCATTGTCGCACTGGCGACCGTGGCCGTAATCTACCGCCCGACTTGGATTCATGCGGATTCGCCGGTAACGCAGCGTTCATCCGTATCCCGCACCGTCAGTCCGCGTCAGCTGGAAACATATTGTCCAGCACGAATGACGATAGCTGATACTGATGCGTATGGAGACAGCGAATATCAAGCGTCCAACGGCAATATCATGTCGTCGGCGCGTTATGCGTCCTTCGGTTCGGTGTTCCGCTCTTCCGTAGGGCTTCTCGGAGCTGATGAAGCCACTTCGTCATTGGTGTTGAACAAGGATGATGCCGGATCGGATGATGATATTTTCATGGCGTCCGGCACGGTCGATGACGGAGCCCAATTGCAGAATACCCGATTGCTGTCGGCTTCCGATGGAACGGGAGCGGCCTCTTCGGTGATGTCTTGGGCTACTGAGGGAGATTTGAAAGGCGTTTCCGCTGCTTCCTGCGTCGCTCCGGCTTTGAAGCAGTCGCTGATGGTGTCGGGCACCAAAACAGGCATGACCCAGCAGCTGGTCGTGGCCAATCCGTCGGCTAAGGCCACGTCGGTGAACATCAAGGTTTGGGGATCCGACAAGTCGGGTGCTTTGGCATTGTCTACCGGTTCGACGTTGACGGTTGGCGCGGGCAAGGAATCTGTGCTGAACCTTGCCGCAGCAGCTTCCGGGCAGGATGCTTTGTACGTTACCGTGTCCAGCGTGGACACTCCCGTTGCGGCCGTGGTGCGCACCATAGCCATGGATGGTCTGGTTGCAAAAGGATCGGATTATGCGGTTCCCAATACTGTTGCCGCAAAACATTGGCGATTGACGGACTCACGGAAGGCGATGCCGTCAACCTGTATGTGTATCCGTCTCGGCAGGCCGACGTCACCGTATCTTGGACGGATGACCAAGGTCTGAAGAAAACCAATCAGCAGACGCTCGAATCGAATCGCGTTTCGGTCATCGACCTGGGTTCGGTTCCCAAGTCGGCGACCGGACTTACCATCAGCGCCAGCGAGCCGGTATCCGTCGCCGCGAAGATCACCAATGATGGCGATGATGACCAGGCTGATTTCGCCTTGGTCAACGCTTCAGTGCCGATGAGCGTCTCCGCCATGGCCGTGCCCGACCATGCCACGGCTCAAGTGGGCATCACCAACATATCGGGCGATGAGCGCACGGCAACATTGACGTCCTACAACAGTGTCGGAGATACTGTTGACCAGCGCGAGATTGCTCTCCACTCCGGCGCTTCGACAACGGTTGATCTGGCGGATATCAACGATGGAGACGTTGCCGCCGTAAGCTTTGCCGATCCGGACCAATCAATGGTGTGGAACATCCGTATCAGCCAAAAAGACGTATCGGATGCGAAACTGGCCGGAGTGTCGATTATCGGCGCAACGGATCTGAAGGAAGCCCGCGAGCAGGTACTGGCCAACCAGAACATGACCGTCGTGCGTTGATCACATACCCCAATCGGGGTCGATCTCTTCGGGACGGCGTCCATACAGTTCCGCCAGGCGCAACACCACTTCGTCGCGGATGGCGAATTGCAGGTCCATACGGCTTCGCGCATGCGATTGCAAAGGCATACGGTACAGCACGACGCGCGGCGGAATGCCATGTTCCGCGGGGAAAGACTGCGAGCCCAAGTGCGCAGTGGCCTCCCATGGTGCCGGGTCGGATGGCGGAACATCCTCGACCGCAAACTGTACCGGTGCCACCAGTTCGGGCCATGCATCGTTGAGCCTACGGATCTGAGCCACCAGCATGTCGTCGAACATACCGCTTCTTGTACGATAACGTGGAAGTCTGGTACCGAACATGGGAGTGCGGGTCCCACGACCATGACGGTTTCTATACACTGTTGATTCCCAAGGCAATTGATACATGGCTTCTACCATATCAGGGCCTTGCGCGAATCATGCGATAGCATATTGTTCATTGCATCGACACAGGAGGAAACGATCATGACGGATATTTCCGTGCCCTGTTGGAACGACGTGGATATCGAGGAATTGTGCAATGGAGTACGCCTTATCGCCTTCGATCTCGACAACACGTTGGCAAGGTCGAAAAAGCCAATGAAGGACGACATGGCCGAATGCTTCTCCGCATTGACATCGTTGATTGATGTCGCGGTGATCACCGGTGGCAAGTATGCATTGCTGAAAAGTCAGGTGGTGGAACGGTTGACAGGTCAAGCCAATCGGTCGCATCTGCATCTTATGCCGACCAGCGGCACCCGATATTACCGTTGGGGCGGATCGGATTGGGTGCCGGTCTTCGCCCATGACCTCAGCGCGGATGATCGTGCGAAAGCTTACGAATCGTTGGAACGCAATGCGCGCGAACAGGGTATATGGCTCACGCACGTTTGGGGTGAACGTATCGAGGATCGTGGCAGCCAGATCACATTCTCCGCATTAGGGCAGCTTGCGCCCATCGAAGCCAAGGAGGCGTGGGATCCAACCAACGAGAAGAAGAATCGTCTGGCACGAGCGGTTGCCGCCGATCTACCGCATTTGGAGGTACGGCCGGGCGCGCCAGCAGCGTCGATATCTCCGAAAAAACGTCGACAAGTCGTTCGCTGTTCGAGAATTGGCCGATATTCTCGGCATTACGGTGGCGCAGATTGTTTTTGTGGGAGACCGTATGGATCCGGACGGTAACGATTATCCCGCGGCAAAGGCAGGCACCAGGGCGGTGAAGGTTACCTGTCCGAACGATACCGTGAAATTGTGCGGTGGAATCATCGCCAGTCTATCGCGATAGAACCTGTTGGGAGGTTTCGCATGAACTCAATGGCGAGGGCATGCTCGATGGTGGTTAATCTGCTGTTTCCCCGGGGCTGCGCCGGGTGCGACAAACCGGATGAAGTGCTATGCGAAGCTTGCAGGGCATTGTTTTCCCAGCCGACCGCACAGTCGTTTGACGGTGTGGCGATGCAACGCTGGTTCGCATGCGGATGGTACCGTGGCACGGTCAGAAGGGCGGTTCTCGCGTGGAAGGATCACGGCGACGAGGAATGTGACCGTGCGTTCGCCGATGCGATATGCGCCCTTGCAAAAGCGTCTGGCGTTATTGACTTCGTTCGTGATAGGCATGGTTCATGCCATGATGTTGTTGTGGTTCCCGCGCCTTCGTCTCCCGCTTCAATACGTCGTCGCGGACGTAAACATATGATGCCGATCGCCAAACATCTGGCAGGTTTTCTACGGGAGGAAACAGGCTGCGAGGTGACGGTGCGTGACGCGTTGGAGAACAGGGGGGTCAAAGGGAAATCAGTGCAGACCAGCGGTGCGGCGCAACGGTCGCAACGTTTGAAGGGGCATGTTTCGGTGTGTCCTTCGGTTTCCTTGCGCAATACGATGGTGATTCTGGTGGACGATATTGTCACGACCGGTGCGACCATGCGCAGTTGCGTCGAAACGATGCGGAAGGAGGGTGCCACGGTCGTGACCGTGCTTGCTTTGGCTCACACTCCGGCGGGAACGCAGAAGGTTGGCCCAACGCAAGCATGGTCACGCACGCAAGTGCAGTGACGTGAGAAATCCTCTATTCGTCATCCGTAACATGGTATTTCGGCAGAATGATTTCAAAATCGGCTCCACGCGGGTCATCGACGACCCTCACCGAACCACCGTGCAACTGGGCGGCCCAACGTGCGATGGACAATCCCAAGCCGGTTCCGCCCGATTCGGTGCCCGGACCTGTTTTTCCTTTGACGAAACGGCGGAAAATGTCGGAACGCGCCTCTTGCGGATCTGCGATCCGAAATTGACGACATTGGTGACGATGGTGCCGAAATCCTTGTTTTCGTGTGCTTCGATAAGCACCGTGGTATTGTCCGCGGAATGCTTGAGCGCGTTCGCGATGATATTGGTGAACAGTTGGCGCAGGCGGTCCTGATCGCCTGCCATCTCGATATCGTCGGGCACATGCATTTCGATGTCATGCGCATGCCCGGCATCGGCGATTTCCAAAGGTTCCACGGTTTCGTCAAGAAAATCGGCGAAATTGAACATTTCGATTTGCAGGCTTGCCGCGCCGGCTTCCATGCGGGAAAGATCAAGAAGGAACGCGATCAGATCGGACAGGCGGTGCGTCTGATTGAGGATGCTTTCCAGATTTGATGGCGTAGGATCGATCACGCCATCCGCCATGTTTTCGACCATGGCTTGAAGCGCTGATACGGGCGTGCGTAATTCGTGGCTTACGTTGGCTACCATGTCCCGGCGCATCTGGTCGGCATGCTGAAGCTCTTCCGCCATTTCGTTGAAGGTGAGGGCGAGCTGGCCGACTTCATCGCGACTATTGGAGTCGACATGGACGCGCACGGTGTAATCGCCTTCCGCCATCGCTTCGGCGGCGTCGCGCATTTGGCGCAGGGGAGAGGTGAGTCCTCTGGAGAAGAAATATGTGATTCCTAAAGCCACGGCGAGGGTAATGGGCATGGCGATCCATACGCTGAGCCCTACTTTGAGCAGGAACCACGCCATGATGAACGCAATGGCGGTGGAGATGGTGATCAGAACGCTCAATTCAATTTTGAGCGATGAGAACAAACCAATAGGACGTTCGGTTTCCAATGGATTCACCGAACGCCCTGGTTTTGTATCGGTAGTACGCATACCACCGAATTTTAGCGCATTAGTCTTGGACTTCTGGCGGTTCGAACGCGTAACCGACGCCATGCACGGTACGAATGGTCTTCGAACCGAGCTTATGGCGCAATGCCTTGACGTGCGAATCGACGGTGCGAGTGCCGGAAGCATCCACCCAATCCCACACTTCCTCGAGCAGTTTCTCGCGAGTGAGCACGGACTTCGGCTTGCGGGCCAGCGTGGCCAGCAAATCGAATTCCGTAGGGTCAGGTGCACCTGCTTGCCATTGACGGTGACGATACGTTGCGCGGGATCGATGACCAAGGAGCCGAAATCGAGAAGCTTCTCGTTTTCGGAGTTTTGGCGATGACCTTGGCACGATCTACACGGCGCAGCAACGCCTTGCAACGGGCGATGAGTTCGCGCATGGAGAACGGCTTGGTCATGTAGTCATCGGCTCCGGCACCGAGGCCGATGACCTTATCGGCCTCGTCGTCTCGTGCCGTCAGGATCAGCACTGGCACAGGGCGCTCCGCCACGATGCGTTTCGTGGCCTCAAGACCATCCATCACGGGCAACATGATGTCCATGATGACCAGATCCGGACGCAACGTAGTCGCGGCCTGAACCGCACTGGCGCCGTCGGATGCCACGCGCGCCGTCCAGCCTTCCGCTGTGATGCGCTGCGCGATGGCAGTGGCCAGTGTCGGCTCGTCTTCGACCACCAGAACGGTGCGTGGAGCCGTTGTGGGTTGTGCTGATGAGTTGAGCATAGCTTTCCGCCTTTCTCAGAGTTCCGGCTTCAAGAATACTGCGCCCAGTGCCGGAACGGTGATTTTCGCGGACCAATCACGTGAATGGTATTCGCCTTCGATCGCTTCGACCGTGCCATTGTGAATGCCGGAACCGCCGTAGATCTCATCATCCGTGGTCAGCACTTCGGTCCATTTGCCGCCCTTGGTGAGCGGTACCTGATAGTCGGTCCATGCCTCGCCGGAGAAGTTCACCACAACCACCATTTGCTCTCCGTCCTTGCCGATACGCACGAAGCTGAGCGTGTTGTGATCGGCGTCATCGCTGGTGAGCCACTGGAAGCCGGCCGGGTCGAAGTCTTGGCTCCAAAGTGCAGGGGAAGCCTTGTACAGCGTGTTCAAATCCGCGACAAGCTTTTGCACACCCTGGTGGTCCGGCCATTCAAGCGCGGCCCAATCCACGGAACCATCATGATCCCACTCGCCGTACTGGGCGATCTCATTGCCCATGAAGGTGAGGTTCTTGCCCGGGTGGGCCCACTGGTAGGCGAACAGCGCGCGGACACCGGCATACTTCTGCCAATCATTGCCCGGCATCTTGCCGAACATGGATCCCTTGCCGTACACAACCTCATCGTGGCTGATCGGCAGCACATAATGCTCCGAATAGGCGTACACCATGGAGAACGTGATCTCGTTGTGGTGCCACTTGCGGTTAATCGGCTCCTCATGCAGATACTGCAGGGTGTCGTGCATCCAACCCATGTTCCACTTGAGGCCGAATCCCAAACCGCCGGCGTCGGTCGGCGCGGTGATGCCTGGGTAAGCCGTGGATTCCTCGGCGATCATCATGATGCCTGGATTGTTCTTGTATGCCGTGGCGTTGGCTTCCTTGAGGAAGTCGATGGCTTCGAGATTCTCGCGGCCGCCGTAGATGTTCGGATGCCACTGGCCGGCCTCACGGCTGTAGTCCAGGTACAGCATCGAGGAGACCGCGTCCACACGAAGCGCGTCGATATGGAACTCATCCAGCCAGAAGCAGGCGTTGGCCACCAGGAAGTTACGGACCTCGCGACGTCCGAAATTGAACACGTACGTGCCCCAATCCGGGTGCTCGCCACGAGTCGGATCCGGATCCTCATACAACGGCGTGCCGTCGAAGCGGCCCAGTGCGAACGCATCCTTCGGGAAGTGGGCCGGAACCCAATCCATGATCACACCGATGCCGGCCTCGTGCAATTTCTCAACAAGATACTTGAAATCGTCGGGGCCGCCCAAACGCGAATCGATCGCGTAGTAGCCGGTCACCTGATAACCCCAGGATCCTGCGAACGGATGTTCCGCCAACGGCATGAACTCCACGTGCGTGAAGCCTTCCTTCTGCACGTAGGGAACCAGCTTGTCGGCAAGCTCACGGTAGTCGTTCACGTCCTTGCGCCAGCTGGAGGCGTTCACCTCATAGATGCTGACCGGTCCGTTATGCGGGTCGCTGGCCGCGCGTTCGGCCATCCAATCGGCATCATCCCATTCATGGGTGGATTCGACCACGATGGATCCGGTGCGCGGCGGAATCTCGTGGGAGCGCTCCATCGGATCGGCCTTCATGGTCCATTCGTTATTGGCGTTGAGGATTTCATACTTGTAGATTTCGCCGGCCTCAATGCCTGGGATGAACAGTTCCCAAATGCCGGAAGAACCAAGTTCGCGCATGGCGTGGGTACGTCCGTTCCAGCCATTGAAATCGCCGACCACGCGCACGGCATGCGCGTTTGGCGCCCATACGGTGAACGCGGTGCCAACCACCTGCTCGCCATCTACGCCTTCAGAAGAACCCATCGGATCGTCATAGCGGAGCACATGTGCGCCAAGTGCCTCCCACAGCGCTCGTGACGGCCTTCGCCGAATAGATACATGTCCATCTCGCCGATGGTCGGCAGATAACGATAGGGATCGTCAGACACCACAACGGAACCGTCTTCATACTCCGTGCGAATACGGTAATCTGGCACGCCGTACCCCTCTTCTGCTGCGGCGGCGGGAACGAGTGCCATGAAGACGCCATTGTATTCATGGATTGCGAGCGTTTGACCTTGTTCAGTGATAATCGTCACGGATTTTGCCAACGGACGCAAGACTCGGATCGTGACGACATCCGCATGCTTGCCGGAACCGAGGTGCCCGCCGAGCACCTCGTGAGGATTGTAGAACGTACCGTTGCTTACTGCATCCAGTGTGCCCTGGGGAACAGGAACAGCAACGACATCTTCATTGATCTTGGATTCTGTAGCCATGGCAAAAGTGTAAGCATGAAACGGAAGAAAAGTGGCCCGTGTCGCGCCTATTTTTCCGTTTTTCAAGTGTTTTTGTCCAAGTCCACCCCTGATGGCACAATAATTCGGGTTTTGTGTAAGCTTTTCACGGAGGATTCATGGGTTACAAGGTCGGCGACATGGTCGTCTATCCACGTCACGGCGCTGCGAAGGTGGAGGCCATCACCGAACGGACAGTCAAGGGAATCACCCGCGAATATCTGCAGCTGTCGGTGCTTTCGTCTGACGGTCTGGTCATCAACGTTCCTGTTGATAATGCCAAAAAGGTTGGTGTGCGAGATATCGTCGACGCCAACGAAGTGGCCAAGGTGTTCGAGATTCTGCGCACTCCGATCATTGAGAAGGAGATGAACTGGTCTCGTCGCTACAAGCTGAATGTCGAGAAGATCGCCACCGGCGATGTCAATAAAATTGCGGAAGTGGTGCGTGACCTTGCGCAGCGTGATGTTGACGAGCATGGTCTGTCGGCTGGTGAGAAGCGCATGCTTACCAAGGCCCGTAGCATTCTGACTTCCGAGATTTCGCTGTCCGAACACCTTGATGAAGCCGAGGCCCAGCGTTTGCTGGACGTGAACCTTGGGTATGAGCCGGCCCAGCCCGGCGATGAGGAGCATCATACCGAGGCTCCCGAGGAGGCTGCCATGGATACGCTGGCCCGAGTTGAGGCCGAAAGCAAGAAGTCCAAGAAGAGGTAAGGCGTTTCATGCGTATCGGTCAGGGTTTTGACGCTCATCGATTCGCATCTCACGATGCAGGCAAGCCGTTATGGCTTGCCTGTTTGCGTTGGGAGGGCGATGGCATCGAGGGCGATTCGGATGGCGATGTCGTCGCTCATGCGTTGATTGACGCATTGCTTTCCGCGGCCGGTCTTGGTGATATCGGCACCTTGTTCGGTGTCGGCTCGCAGTCCGATGGCGCGGGCAAGCATGGCGCCGAAATGTTGCGGACCACGGTCGATTATCTGAACGAACGTGGTATGAAGCCAGTGAGTGCCAGCGTGGTCGTGATCGCCAATCGGCCGAAAATCGGAAAACACAGGGAAGAAGCCGAACGAGCGTTGTCTGAAGCCATAGGTTGTGAGGTGTCCATGACCGCCACCACAACGGATGGCATGGGATTCACTGGTTCGGGCGAAGGCGTCGCCGCGATTGCCGATGCTTTGGTGGAACCTGTTGATCCATCGACTCGTCAGGCAGTCTGATTTCGCCCGCTGACGGCTTTCCGATACTTCTTTCTGCTACTTTCTTTTGAAGGATTCAATAGCCTTCGCAACCGCCCAAAACAACGTCGAAATTGTCACGATGATGAAGCTCGGGGGAGCGGGGAACATGGCGGAAATCACGAGCCCTCCCCAAATCGAAATCAGGCAGATCACCGTGGCGACGACCATCGCCTTGAATGGTGAGCGGGCGATGATGTTGGCGGTGGCGGCGGGGGTGATCACCAACGCGAAGATCAGCAATGTGCCGACTGCGGGAACGGCAATGGTAATGACGCCGGCCATAATTGTCATAAAGCAAATGTTCATGAAACCGACGGGCACGCCTTTTGCCTGTGCCACCTGCTCGTCAAGCGAACTGAACAATAGCGGGCGGTAGATCACTGCCAGAACAGCCAAAAGCAGCACGTCGAAAATCGCGAAACCAATGATCTGACCGTCGGTGATCGTCAGAATCGAGCCGAACAGAATCGACTGCATCTGCTGCGAAGCCGAGCTTGACATGCGTGCGAAAAAGAGACCAAGGCCGGTGGCGAAAGCGAGTACGGTTCCAGTGGCGATCTCACGCTGTGAAGCCTTCTTGCCAAGCGCGCCGATCACCAGTGCTCCGCCGAGAGCGAACACGCCAAGACCTGCGGAAACAGGCAGGCCGAGCAATACGGCTCCGGTGGCACCTGGCAGTCCGATATGTGCCAAGGCGTGGGCTGCGAATGTGGAATGTCTGGCGATGGTGAAATAACCCATCACGCCGGCTGCCAATGCGATGCACAGGCCGGCGAGAAACGCGTTCGTCATGAATGGGGCGTTGAGCGTGGAAACCCAATCCGGGTCGAAAGCGAATACGGTACCGTCCATGCTCAGTCCTCCTGCGTGGTGTGGCTGTGATGGTGAAATTGCGCGATTTCTTCTGGAGCATGCGCATCGATGCTCATGTTTTCAGACTCGTCCTCGCTTGGCGTCACGAACATATCTCCTTGCGGAGTGGTGACCACCTGTACGGTCGTGCCATATAAATGCGTGAGTAGATGGGAATCCAGCACCTCGTTCATGCCTGCATAGTGTGGATGTCCGTCAAGCAGATAGACGGCTCCCGTGAGGATGGGCAGAAGCATATTAAGGTCGTGCGCCACCACTTGGATGGTCATGCCGAGTTCGCGGTTGAGTTTGGCGAGTACGTGCACAGTGGCGCGTTGACTCGCCAGATCAAGGTTGGCGAGAGGCTCGTCCAGCATCAGCAGTTTCGGGTCATCCACGAGCGCCTGCGCGATGGCGACCCTTTGGCGCAGTCCGCCCGAAAGTTCGGATAGGCGATAATTCGCTTTGTCTTGTAACTCGACGAAGTCCATGGCCTTGCGGGCTTCTCGCGAAGTGTTTTGGTGACGGGATGAATGCCGAATCGAGTTCCCGTCAAGCCGAGAAGCACCGACTGTTCCGCGGTGATGTTCGATTCGATGTCGGATGCGTAGCTTTGCGGCACGTAGCCGATGCGCCGGTTTGCGGAGCCTGCAGGCTGTCCGAGTACCTTGATGCTGCCGTGCGCGGTTGGAATCAATCCCAGCTCGGCCTTCATCATGGTGGTTTTGCCCGCGCCGTTGGTACCGACGATTGCGGTTACCGAGCCTTGCGGAATGCTGAACGTGCCGTGTTGCCAGATGACGTGACCGCCTCGTTTGACGCAGGCGTCGTCGAATTCGATGCAGGCAGGTGTCTCGTCGTGCATGGCTTCTCCTTGATTTGAATGCACGTACATACTCGCAAATGGTGTTGACAATCATTCTCAATAAGGATTGTCGTTGAAACCGTCGTAACGATCAGACGAGAGGCTTTGCGTAAAAAGCAAAACGTCAGGCAAACAAAAGAACCATCCCGCATTCAGTTGGACGCAGGATGGTCTTGGCAAAAGCGATTACCGATCGATTGTTCGGCAATCGCTTTTGCCGAACAATCATTTCACCGGATTTGGTTGCGGCGCATCGTTCGATCCGTTCGTTGTCTGATCGTTGTCTTGCGTCGAGGAATCTGCGGTTGATTCCAAGGAATCCGCGTTTTCCGACGTGCTGTCGGAACTTGTTGCATCCTGATCGTCGGCATCGGATTGTTCATCGAACATATCGGTCAACGACAGGATAAGAGCGCGGATCCACGATGTCAGGCTGTCGTAATCGGAGGGCATCTGTTCGCTGACATCAAGCACGGGAACGTCGGATTTGTAAGCAATGCCGGTCAGCGTGTTCGTGGCGTCGCTTGTGGATTGTGTGTCGTTGATCAGCACCTCGACTTTATGCTTTTCCAGCAATTCCTGAAATTCCTGAAGATCGGTGGGGGTTGGCTCGGAATTCGTGCTGGACGATTGCAGATACCCCTCCGGCGTGTTGTCGGTGAACCCCATGTCGCTGAGCAGATAGTAGGCCACCGGTTCGGTGGCGGCGTAGGAGACGTTCTTATGCGAGTCGCTGAACGCCTTCATGTCCTTTTCTATTTTCTTCTCCCGCCTGTTCCACGCGGTGAGTTTGTTGTTGAAATATTTCTTTTGCGCGGGCATGATGCGGCTATATGTGTCGGCCAATTCCTTGGCCATGGCGTTTCGGGCGTCACTGGAGAACCATAAATGCGGATTGTCTCCCTCGACGGCGCCCACCATTTGTGCTGCGGAAACGGAAACCATGGTCTTACTGAGGTTCTTGGTGGCCCAAGTGTCATAGCCGGCACCATTGGACACTACGACCTGTGCCTGCTGAAGTTTGTCGATATCGTCGGTTTTCGGCTCGAAATCATGCGCATTGACATCGGTTGAAGAGAGAACCGACGTGACCTTCACATGGACGCCACCGATCTGCTCGGCAAGAGAACCCCATTGATTGACCGAGGCGACCACTTCGATTGGAGTGATCTGTTCGGTTGGGGTTTCGGAGTCGGCGGAGGCGTCATTCTCCTGCGAAGTTGACCCTCCGGAACATGCTGCCGTGCCGAACGCCACGCAAAGCGCGATTCCCGCAGCGAAAGCGCGTAACAAAGAACGTTTGTGCAAGCGCATGTCGATTGCCCTCTTCCTGAACCGCCCTAATCGTGTTCATCTCATAAATACGTGTGCGACTTACGACTGAAACCAAGATAGCCTACGATACATGCAAATGCCAATACAACAATGAGACAACGAAAAGGGGAGTGGCCGGCATGGCGGTGAAAATCGATGGAAAGATGGTGTCCGCGCAGATCAAAGCGAATCTCGCCGAGCGAGTCGCAGCGCTGAAAGAGCAGGGGGCTAACCCCGGTCTTGGAACTATCCTGGTTGGTTCCGATGCCGGATCCGTCAAATATGTTGCCGGAAAGCATGCCGATTGCGCTGAAATCGGTGTGAACTCCATTAAGAAGGAGTTGCCTGCCGACGCAACATTCGAACAAATCGCCGAAGTCGTACAGGAGCTTAACGCCGATCCTGCCTGCACCGGCTACATCGTGCAGTTGCCGTTGCCGAAGGGCATCGACGAGAACGCCATCATCGATCTGATCGACCCCAAGAAAGACGCCGATGGTATGCACCCATATAATCTTGGCGAACTCGTGTTGCATGCGCGCGGCGAGATCACTACTCCGCTGCCATGCACTCCGCGAGGCGTGATCGAACTGCTCAAAGCCTACGACATTGACCTGGACGGCAAAGAGGTCTGCGTGCTCGGCCGAGGCATCACCATCGGCCGCACTATTGGTCTCATGCTGACTCGCAAGGCGGTGAATGCCACGGTCACGCTGTGCCATACCGGCACCAAGGACGTGCGCAAGCATATGCGTGAGGCCGATATCATCGTTGCGGCCATGGGCTCCGCCGGTTTCGTCAAGCCGGAAGATATCAAGGAAGGCGCGGTGTTGGTCGATGTCGGTGTTTCTCGCGTGTTCGACGAGGAGGTCGGCCGTTATCGCGTGAAGGGCGATGTCGATAAAGCCTGTTATGAGAAGGCCTTGGCATACACGCCGAATCCAGGCGGTGTAGGCCCTATGACCCGCGCCATGCTGCTGGAAAACGTGGTCGAGATGGCCGAGCGTCAGCTGTAATTGCGCTCTGTGTGTGAAAATATGAAGTAATTTCGGGCGTGTCGCGGGTTGCGGCACGCCTTTTTTGTGCATGGTCCCATGTAACTTACGCCTTGCGTGTGTTATATCGCACGCACATAATTGAAGACCGATTTTATCCACCCACTATTTGTAAGAAACCAAATTAATGGCAGAGAACAATAACGAAGTCGCCAAGGTCGCCATCAACGACATCGGCACCGAAGAGGACTTCATCAAGGCAGTCGATTCCACCATCAAGAACTTCGATGATGGTGATCTGGTCGAAGGTACCGTCGTCAAGGTCGATCACGACGAGGTCCTGCTCGACATCGGCTACAAGACTGAGGGTGTCATCCCCTCCCGTGAGCTTTCCATCAAGAAGGACGTTGATCCGGACGAAGTCGTCGAGGTCGGCGACACCATTGAGGCCCTTGTCGTCACTAAGGAAGACAAGGAAGGCCGTCTGATTCTGTCCAAGAAGCGTGCACAGTACGAGCGCGCTTGGGGCGACATCGAGAAGATCAAGGAAGCCGATGGCGTTGTCGAAGGCACCGTCATCGAAGCTGTCAAGGGTGGCCTCATCGTCGACATCGGTCTGCGCGGCTTCCTGCCGGCATCCTTGGTCGAAATGCGTCGCGTCCGCGACCTGTCCCCGTACATTGGCCAGACCATCAAGGCCAAGATCCTCGAGCTCGACAAGAACCGCAACAATGTGGTGCTCTCCCGTCGTCAGTACCTCGAAGAGACCCAGTCCGAAGTGCGCGAAACCTTCCTGTCCCAGCTCAAGAAGGGCCAGATTCGCGAAGGCGTCGTGTCCTCCATCGTCAACTTCGGTGCATTCGTTGATCTGGGCGGCGTTGACGGCCTGATCCACGTTTCCGAGCTGTCTTGGAAGCACATCGACCACCCGTCCGAGGTTGTCAAGGTCGGCGACAAGGTTACCGTCGAGGTGCTCGACGTTGACCTCGATCGTGAGCGCATCTCCCTGTCCCTCAAGGCTACCCAGGAAGATCCGTGGCAGCGCTTCGCTCGCACCCACGTTCCTGGCCAGATCGTCAAGGGCAAGGTCACCAAGATCGTCCAGTTCGGTGTCTTCATCTCCGTCGAAGACGGCATCGAAGGCCTCGTGCACATCTCCGAGCTGGCCAACCGCCACGTGGAGAACCCGGAGACCGTCGTCAAGCCGGGCGAAGAAGTCTTCGTCAAGGTGATTGACGTTGATCTCGATCGTCGCCGCATCTCCCTGTCCCTCAAGCAGGCCAACGACTCCGTCGATCCGGCTTCCGAGGACTTCGATCCGGCTCTGTACGGCATGCCGGCAGAGTACGACGAGCAGGGCAACTACAAGTATCCGGAAGGCTTCGACCCGGCAACCAACGAGTGGATCGCTGGTTACGAGAAGCAGCGTGAGGAGTGGGAGTCCCAGTACGCCACCGCTCACGATCTGTGGGAGCAGCATAAGGAATTTGTGGCCAAGGAGCTCGAGAACGCTGAAGCTTCCGCCGCTGAAGATGGCCAGGCTCCGAAGGAAGAGAAGGTCGAAGAGGTGTCTTCCAACTACTCCTCCGAGAACACTTCCGCCGGCACCCTCGCCGACTCCGACCAGCTCGCCGCTCTGCGCGACCAGCTGCTCGGCAAGTGATTGTATCCTGAGCTAGGATCCAATCCAGCTCAGGCTAGATTTTAGAAAAGACCCCGTTCCTGATTCAGGTTCGGGGTCTTTTCGTATGTGCACGGCAAGCGCGCATGCGAAGCGCATTACAATGGCGGTTGTGGTGATTCGAATAGGATTGACCGGCGGCATAGCGGCTGGCAAAAGCACGGTATCCGCAAGACTGCGTGAGCTTGGTGCAGTACTTGTCGATTATGATCTGCTTGCGCGTCAAGTGGTGGAACCAGGCAGCATCGGCCTTCAGCGTATAGTGGAATGTTTCGGCTCCGATGCTTTGACCGATCGAGGCGAGCTCAATCGAGCGTGGATGGCAGAGCATGTGTTTTCCGGCGCTGATGCGGAACGAAAACGCAAGATGCTGGACGGAATCGAGCATCCACTGATTTATGAACTTGCAGTGCAACTCGAACATGAGGCTGTTGAAGTTGATTGCCAAGCAGTAGTGGTGCATGACATACCGTTACTCGCCGAAGTAATTGACAGCATTCCTTTTGAATTCGACCATATCGTAACTGTTGAAGCGCCTGAACAGGTGAGGGTCAGCAGAATGATGTCAACGCGGGGCATGAGCGAAAGCCAGGCATGGAATCGTGTGAACCATCAATCCAGCGTGGAACAGCGTCTTGCCATTGCCGATGAGATCATCGATTCCACACAGTCGTTGGAACAAATGTTCGAGCATATTGATATGCTAATGCAACAATGGCGCACGGAAGCGAGGTAGGTATGGGATTCAATATTGAACGCACGAACAAGCCGTTTGTGGTCAAATCGCCATATAAGCCGAGCGGCGACCAGCCTAAAGCGATTGAAGAGCTTGCGGAACGCATTGAAAACGGTGAGAATGATGTGGTGCTCATGGGCGCTACCGGAACTGGCAAAACTGCCACCACGGCATGGCTTATTGAACGTCTGCAACGCCCGACGTTGATCATCGAACCGAATAAAACGTTGGCAGCGCAGCTGTGCGCCGAGTTCCGTGAACTCATGCCAGACAATGCGGTGAGCTATTTCGTTTCGTACTACGACTACTACCAGCCGGAAGCCTATATTCCGCAAACCGATACGTATATCGAAAAGGATTCCAACATCAATGACGACGTGGAACGGCTTCGCCATGCGGCCACGGCGAACCTGCTGACGCGTCGTGATTGCGTGGTCGTGGCAACGGTTTCCTGTATTTACGGCCTTGGTACGCCGGAAGAATATGCCGGGCGTATGCTGTTTCTCGAGGAAGGCCAGCAGATCGACCGTGACGACTTGCTGCGTACTTTCGTCGCCATGCAGTACAAGCGCAACGATATCGCCTTCACCAGAGGTACTTTCCGTGTGCGCGGCGATACCGTCGAAATCATTCCCGTATATGAGGAACTGGCCATCCGTATTGAATTCTTCGGTGATGAAATCGACCGTATTTCAACCCTGCATCCACTTACCGGAGATGTGATCGGGCGTCAATCGCAAGTCCATATTTTCCCCGCATCGCACTATGTGGCAGGGCCGCAACGTATGGAGCGAGCGTTGTCTACCATTCAGCAGGAACTTGATCAACGTACCGCCGAATTGCGCAAACAAGGCAAGGAACTTGAGGCGCAGCGTCTTACCATGCGTACCACATACGATTTGGAGATGCTTTCCCAGGTCGGCGTATGTTCCGGAGTGGAAAACTACTCAAGACATTTCGATGGCCGTGAGCCGGGCACGCCGCCGCATACGTTATTGGATTTCTTCCCTGACGATTTCCTACTCGTCATTGACGAATCGCATGTTACCGTGCCGCAGATCGGCGCCATGTACGAAGGCGATGCCAGTCGCAAACGCACGTTGGTCGAACATGGCTTCCGTCTGCCTTCGGCGATGGACAACCGACCGCTCAAATGGCCGGAATTCCTTGAGCGCGTCGGCCAGACGGTCTACCTTTCCGCCACTCCTGGCGATTATGAGCTTGGCTTGAGTGACGGTGTGGTCGAACAGATTATTCGACCGACAGGATTGGTCGATCCGCAAATCGATGTGCGCCCGGTTGACGGGCAGATCGATGATCTGCTTGCGGAGATCAAGGACCGTGTGAATAGAAACGAGCGTGCGCTCGTCACCACGCTCACTAAGAAGATGGCTGAGGATCTGACGGATTATCTTCTGGAGCGTGGCATCAAAGTCGAATACCTGCACTCCGATGTGGACACCCTGCGACGTGTCGAATTGCTGCGCGAACTGCGCGAAGGCAAAATCGACGTCATCGTCGGCATCAACCTATTGCGTGAGGGTCTTGATTTGCCGGAAGTATCGTTGGTTGCGATCCTTGACGCGGACAAGGAAGGTTTCCTGCGTTCCTATCGTTCCCTCATCCAGACGATTGGTCGTGCCGCGAGAAATGTGTCCGGAACCGTCATCATGTATGCCGATGACATTACCGATGCCATGCATAAAGCCATTGATGAAACCAATCGTCGCCGCGACATCCAAATCGCATATAACAAAGAGCATGGCATCGATCCGAAGCCGTTAATCAAGAAAATCAGCGACGTCAACGACATGCTCGCCAAGGAAGATGTCGATACGCAGACGTTGCTCGGTACCGGCTACCGTAATGAAGGCAAAGCCGGCAACTCGCATCTTGGCGTGCCTGCTACCAGCAAGGAGGAATCTGACAGACGGCATGAGGAGATTCTCAAGGCCGGATTGCCCGCGCAGGATCTAGCTGATCTCATTCGACAACTGTCCGAGCAGATGCATGCCGCCGCCGAACAACTGCAATTCGAGCTTGCGGCTCGTTTGCGTGACGAGATCCGTGACCTGAAAAAGGAACTTCGGCAGATGACGGAGGCGAGCAAATAGTTCTCGACCGGTCATACGGCATCCGTACCATAGTGGATTATGGCTGAAACACCACTTGTTTTTGAAATCGCCACGTTCGCGGTGCTTGCCGTCTTCTTCGTGGTTGACTTGTTTATCATCGGACGTAAGCCCCATGTGCCCTCCACCAAGGAATGCGTGCAGCATATCGCGTTCTTTGTAGTCATGGCGTTGATCTTCGGCGGACTTATGTGGTTCTTCGCGGGATTGAAGCCGGCCATCGAATTTTATTCGGGCTGGCTTACGGAATATTCGCTGAGTATTGACAATCTATTCGTCTTCGTCATCATTATGTCGAATTTTGCGGTGCCAAAACAGCTGCAGAAATTCGTGCTGTCCATCGGCATCACGATCGCATTGGTGTTGCGCGGCGTGTTCATCCTCATCGGCGCGGCCATTATCTCCCGCTTCACCTGGGTGTTCTTCCTGTTCGGCGCATTTCTTATCGTCACCGCCATCAAGTTGGTCACTGGGGGAGACGAAGATGAGGAATATCATGAGAATGGCTTGATTCGTGCATTGCGCAAGGTGATCAAGATCACCGATGAGTATGACGGAGAAAAGTTGCGTACCGTCAAAAACGGTGCCAAGTATTGGACTCCGATGCTGATCGTCTTTCTGACCATCGGCACCACCGATGTGATGTTTGCCTTTGACTCCATTCCTGCGATTTTCGGTTTGACGAAGGATCCGTTCATTGTGTTCACGTCCAATGTGTTCGCATTGCTCGGCTTGCAGCAGCTGTACTTCCTGCTTGGCGAGCTGCTCGACAAGCTGGTGTATCTGCCTCTTGGACTTTCCGTGGTGCTGGGCTTCATTGGAGTCAAGCTCATTATGGAGGCATTGCACGGCAATTCGTTGCCGTTCATCAACGGCGGTCAACCGATCGCTTGGGTGCCTGAAGTGCCTACATGGCTGTCTTTGGCGGTGATCGTTGTGGCGATTGGTGGTGCCGCATTGGCCAGCGTACTGAAGATGCGTGCCATCGAAGCAAAGGAAAAGTGACGATTTGAGAAACCGCATGGAAACATGCGGTTTCTTTTTATCAAAAAAATGTGAGCGCTCACAACACGCCTCGTTTCAGGGTGGAAGTGAGCGCTTTTTGCTAGTAGACTGGTCGGTTGGAAACAGGGTCGTCAGATCCAAATCAATATCAACAAGAATAGGCAGGCATTCATGCGTAAAGCCAAGATCGTAGATACCATCGGTCCAGCTACCGAGTCCCTGGAAGGCATCACCAGCCTTGTCGAAGCAGGTATGGACGTTGCTCGTCTGAACCGCTCCCACGGCACTCCGGAAGACCACCTCAAGGTCTACAACAACCTCCGCGCCGCTGCCAAGGCCACCGGCCGCAACGTCGCAGCCCTGGTTGATCTGCAGGGTCCGAAGATCCGTTGCGGTTGGTTCAAGAAGAACGCCGACGGTGAAGACAAGGTCCAGCTGACCGAAGGCCAGGAGTTCGTCATCACCACCGACGACATCGAGGGCGACGAGCATATCACTTCCACCACGTTCAAGGGCCTGCCGGGCGATTGCCATGCTGGCGATCCGATTCTCATCGATGACGGCAAGGTTCGTCTTGAGGTCACCAAGGTCGAAGGCAACAACGTGTACACCAAGGTCGTCGTTGCCGGGCCGGTTTCCAGCCACAAGGGCATCAACCTGCCGGGCGTTGCGGTGTCCCTGCCGGCTCTGACCGAGAAGGATGAAGCCGATCTGCGTTGGGCTATCCGCACCGGCGCCGACATCATCGCCATGTCCTTCGTGCGTTTCGCCACCGACATCGACCGCGCCCACGAGATCATGGACGAGGAAGGCCGTCGCATCCCGGTTGTCGCAAAGATCGAGAAGCCGCAGGCTCTTGAGAACCTTGAAGAGATCGTCAAGGCCTTCGACGGTATCATGGTTGCTCGTGGCGACATGGCCGTTGAGTGCCCGCTCGAAGAGGTGCCGCTGGCTACCAAGCGCTGCATCGAGCTCGCTCGCCAGTACGCCAAGCCGGTCATCGTGGCTACCGAAGTGCTCGGCTCCATGGTCAACTCCCCGGTCCCGACCCGTGCAGAGGCATCTGACTGCGCCAACGCCATCCTTGACGGCGCCGACGCCACTATGACCTCCAACGAGACCGCCGTCGGCAAGTACCCGGCAGTCACCGTGAGCACCATGAGCCGTATCTCCTCCTTCGCCACCGAGCACGGTTTCGACCGTATCCCGGAGCTGAAGAACCTGGATATGTCTTCCACCGGCGCTGTGTCTTCCGCAGCTGTGGATCTGGCTGACAAGCTGAACGCCAAGGCTATCGTTGCCTACACCCAGACCGGTTCCACCGTGCACCGCGTGTCCCGCGAACGCCCGGCCACCCCGATCTATGGCATCACCAACAACGAGCACACCTATCACTGGCTGGCTCTGTCTTGGGGTACCGAATCCTTCCTGCTCGATGAGGATTACCACGACAAGTCCCGCAAGGACCTGATGATCTTCACCGATAAGATCCTGAAGGATGCCGGCAAGGTCACCGATGGCGACAAGATCGTTGTGCTGAGCTCCGCCCAGGGCGAGCACCAGCCGGGCCGCACCGATTCCATCTACGTCCACACTGTCGGTGCTTGCGACTGAGATGCGTTTCGGTCAGTGACTGACTGATTAGCGAACAGGAGGGCTTCCGTCCATTTGGATGGAGGCCTTCCCGTTGTTTTCGGATGATGTTGATATGTTGCCGATTTGCAGACTGCGACAGGTTGCGATCAAGGTGTCGAGTATGGCGCGAAACGCCGACTGCTCAAGGACTTTGCAAAATCATTTTTCTGTGTTAACATGGTCAAGTTGTGCGAAGGCCCCTGTATCCCAATTGGTAGAGGAGACAGCCTCAAAATCTGTACAGTGTGGGTTCGAGTCCCACCGGGGGCACCGGATTGATGAACAGCCCGTGGTTGGAAATTTCCAGCCGCGGCTTTCTCTTTGAAAACCCATCTGGCGCATGTGCCGTTACGTGGGAGCTCAGTGTCTTGCCATCCGCCAGATTGTAGGTTATCTCCACGTCTCCGCCTTTCGCGCACCTCGTCGAGCGCATCAAGGGTCTCAGCCGGAATGGGTTGCCTCGACAGGCTGAGCGGAATACGGTTCTCCCTGACGATCTGCCGGTAGAACGCGCGGGTCACGCTGGACAGGTCAAGTCCAAGATCCTCCACGATGTCCGTAGCCTGTTTTTCGTGGCGTCGTCCACGCGGACCGTCACCGAAGTCATGGTCATCTCGACCTCCATCTTTTGCTGATTGTTGTAAGATGATTATAGCTCAATGTCTTACGTTTGGTATGGAGAGTCTGCACATCCTGTTTTTTCGGTTGACGGGATGCGGATTGGGACTGGACCGTGACTTGAACGCGATCATCCGCATCGGGGTCGCCGGGAGTGCCCTGGAGACTCTAAACGCGCATGGAGGAGATGGAAGATGGACCGGTTCGGACCGGGCAACGTAGGCTCCCGTGAAGTGTGAACCAAGTTGCTGCGCGAGCGACGTGAGGCTTGGAGCTGGTGTCCGCAAGAACGCCATGCAAACTAAAACAAACTAGTTTGTATGGCGTCATCACCCTCGCCGGTGGTCTGAAGGGCCAGAACGGTCCGACCACCCAGTCCGACGTGCGGCAGATCATCGACCTGCTCATCCCATCCGCCATAATCCATGGGCGTCACGCTAATACGGTACTGGGTGGCTTGGCCGCTGTCTTCGATGACTTGGATGATCTTGCCCTTGGAGTGCACCACAGCATCTTTATGACGCCTAGTCTCTCTCGAATGGTGTACCCATTGTTCCACCTTTAAAGGGTGGTAATTTGTGCGTGTTGCGGTGCGTGGGAAGCCAAATAGGACGAAAGAAAAACCAAAGAGCGATGTCTTGCTCCATTGATAAAAGCTAATAAATTATCCTGATAACAGTTTAAATGTCATATAAATTATGTCGATAAGTCCAAGCGTGTGGCGCATTTTCTTTTCGGGTTAAGTAGATGATCGTGCAAGCATGAAAGATGTGCGCGCGAAACAACTCTACAACCCGAGGGGGTGCGTGATGGCAAGATTCAATACACAGCTGGTCCACGGTGAACCGGTGAACGACAATGACACCAGAGCCGTGAATCCGCCGATCTATAAATCGTCCACTTTTGCATTTGAGTCGGTCGATGCCATGCCCCGTTGGGATTACGCACGTAGCGGAAATCCAACGCGCGAATACCTCGAAAGGCAGATCGCGCAGCTCGAACATAGTACTAGGGGATTTGCCTTCGCCTCCGGTCTGGCGGCGATCCATGCGGTGCTGTCCATTTTCCAGCCTGGAGACCGCATCGTTGCCGGAGACAATGTCTATGGCGGTTCGTATTCGCAGCTGAACGAGCATTTCAACCGCTGGGGTCTGGAGGTCACGTCAGCCGACACCCGCGTTCTGGAAGATGTAGAGCGTGCTGTGGCGGGGGATCCGAAACGGGGAATCCAGCCAGCCAAGGCGGTGTATTTTGAAACGGTCACGAATCCGCTGTTGAAGGTGAACGACGTCCACGCGATCGCTGAAATCGCCCATCGATACGGAACGATCGTTATCGTGGACAATACATTCGTGACGCCTTATCTGCAGAATCCCCTTGATCTGGGAGCTGATATCGTGCTGCATTCCGCCACGAAATATCTCGCGGGCCATTCCGATGTCATCGCTGGCCTAGTCGTGGTGAAGGATGAGCAGATCGGGCAGCGTGTCTACTTCGCCCAGAACCGTCTCGGTGGTGTCCTCGCACCCGTTGAATGCGATTCCGTGCGTAAGGGCATCCAAACATTGGCTCTTCGCTTGGAACGACAGCAGGAGAATGCCGCCGATGTGGCGAAATACCTGCTTGCCCACCCGTTGGTGAAGAAGGTCTATTATCCGGGTCTTACCGATGGCGAGGACCTGGCGGCCAAGGGGTTGCGCGGCGCTGGCGGCGTATTGAGCTTTGAGGTCGTCGACGGAATCGATCCCGTTGATGTGCTCGACAATCTTCGACTGTTCCGCCTTGCGGTTTCACTGGGCGCCGTCGAAAGCTTGGCGGAGCTTCCGTGCCGTATGACCCACTTCGAACTTCCCCGTGAGGAGAGGCTGAGGGTAGGCATTACGGATGAGTTGATTCGTCTCGCCATCGGCATTGAAGATGTCGCCGATCTCAAAGAGGATCTGGGCCAGGCGTTCGAGAAGGCCTCGGAGAAACACTCTGACAAGTGGAACGATGCGATCACAGAAGATGCATTGGCCTGACCGTCACGATTGGATGAACTGGGGGAGGCGAATATGATACGAATTCGTGGAGTTCGAAAGTCGTTCGAATCGCAATTAGTGCTTGACGGCGTCGACCTGGACATTCCGGAACGTAGCGTTGTCTCGATTATCGGTCCAAGCGGATCCGGGAAATCCACTTTGCTGAGAACGATTGACTTTCTTGAGACCGCCAACGCTGGCACCATCGACTTCGGAGAAGGCCCGGTGTCCCTCACCAGCACCAAGCCAAAGGATATCGCTTCGGTCCGCGCGAAAATCGGTTTTGTGTTCCAGAATTACAATCTGTTTTTGAACAGAACGGTTTGGGACAATGTGGCCATCGGCCTGATCCACGCCAAGGGAAAAGGCAGGAAAGAAGCCGTACGAATCGCATATGACGAACTCGACCGGGTGGGCATGGCCGGATTCGCGGACCGATATCCGAGCAAACTGTCCGGTGGTCAGCAGCAACGCGTGGCCATTGCGCGCGCGATCGCCATGGATCCAGAACTGTTGGTGTTGGATGAGCCGACATCGGCTCTCGATCCGGAAATGGTGGACGGCGTGCTCGCCGTTATCAAATACTTGGCGGATTCCGGAACGACCATGCTGATGGTCACCCACGAAATGCGTTTCGCCCGCAACGCCTCCGACCAAGTCGTGTTCTTCGAAGGAGGCAACATCGTGGAACAGGGGAAGCCGGAACACATCTTCAGCCATCCAAACGAGCCACGAACCGCACGTTTTCTGTCATCGATACACGATGTCAACGTGCTGGACGATTGGAAACCGGAAGAACTCGTGACAATTCAGCAGACGCACTCCAAATCCCCAACGTCTGAATTCAGTAATTGATAATCAACAAACCCTCCAAAACGTTAAGAAAGAACAGGAAGAAAATGTCTGATACCAAATCTGTCTGGAAGAAATATGCTGCCGCCGCGCTTGCTGTCGTTTCGGTCGTTGGATTTGCCTCATGCGGATCCTCGAACGGTGCGGGATCCGATGATTCCGCCACCAGCGAGCTTGAGCAGGTCAAGAAGAACGGTGAGATCGTGTTCGGCACGGAAGGCACGTATGCACCGTTCTCGTACCACGATACCGACGATAATCTGACCGGCTACGATGTGGAGATCGCCACCGCAGTCGCCGAGGAACTTGGTGTCAAGGCCAAGTTCGTGGAAGCGAATTGGGATTCGCTGCTCGCGGGTGTGGACGCGAAAAAGTTCGATACGGTTGCCGACCAGGTGACTCCGAACGATGAACGCAAGCAGAAGTACGATTTCACCGACCTGTACACCTACTCGCAGGGCGTCGCGGTGACGAAGAAGGGCAACGACGACATCAAGAGCTTCTCCGACATCAAGGGTAAGAATGCGGCGGAGACCAAGACCAGCAACTGGAATCAGACGGCCCAGGAGAATGGCGCGAACATCGTCTCTGTCAATGACTTCGCGCAGGCGGTTGACGCCATTACCTCCGGTCGTGCCGATGTCACGTTGAACGACAAGCTCGCCGTGCTGGACTATCTCAAGCAGAAGCCGGACGCGGATGTGCAGATCGCGGCAAAGTCCGAAATCAGCCCCGCGGCGGCCTTCCCGATCCGCAAGGGTGAGGACGACTTGGTGAAGGCGCTGAACGATGCCCTCGCGAAGCTGCAGAAGGATGGCACATTGAAGAAACTGTCTGTCAAGTACTTTGGAGAGGACGTTTCGGTAAAGCAGTAGAAAGATGGGTTTGCCTGTTCTCAACGGATTTGCATAATGCGTGCGGATCCGACGAAAGCGGGCCGGATATGAGGATCGGGCATCATGGATGACAGACTGTTGGGAATCATCATCGGTTCCTTCACGAAATTGCTGATTCCTGGGCTGACGGTAACCATCCCGCTGACACTGATATCGTTCGCAATAGGTCTGGTGTTGGCCATCGCCGTGGCGCTTGTTCGAGTAGCCAAGGTTCCTATGGTGCATCGAATCGCGCAATTCTATGTGTGGGTGTTCCGAGGGACTCCTCTGCTGGTACAACTGTTCGTTATTTTCTTTGGTCTGCCGTCCGTGGGCATTGTCGTGCCGGCGTTTCCCTCGGCACTTATCGCTTTCTCCCTGAATGTCGGCGCGTACGCTTCTGAGACACTTCGCGGAGCTATTCTCGCGGTGCCAAAGGGGCAGGTCGAAGCCGGCCTGACCACGAACCTCAGCTATCTGACCATTATGAGGCTGATCGTGCTGCCCCAAGCTTTCCGGTCGGCGTTCCCTGCATTGTTCAATACGTTCATCTCTTTGGTGAAAGACACTTCACTGGCCGCGAACATCACCGTGGTCGAGATGTTCATGGCCGCGCAGCGTATCGTCGCCACCGCCTATGAACCACTGGTGCTTTATTGCGAGGTCGGCGTGATATATCTTGCTTTCTGCACGGTATTGACATGGCTCCAAGGAGTGTGCGAGAAGCAGCTTGCCAAACGGTTCTGAAAAAGGCATCGAGTTCAGCGCCTTAACGGCAAATCCTGTGCTCCTTAAAGCAAAACCAATAAAAAACGATTCGCGTGGCATTCGCATAATGTCGTGAATGCCACGCGAATCGTTTTTTTGGCTCTGTTAACTCAGAGTGGACATGAGCCTTCATGTTCACAACTGTAGTTGCACTGAGATTACAGTTGTTGGAGGTGAGGGTGATGGGTTTCACCGAGGAGATCCGTAGCCAGTTGTTCGGCATGGGCGCATTGGGGCGCAGACGGGCCATCAATGAATTGCGATCTTCTGAGGACAAGTACGCGCGCAGTCTCGTCCCGTGTTGGAGGATGTGGTGGCTCGCCCACGCTCGAAGCGCGGACTGTCGAAGGAGCAGATCTGCATCATGAGCGGTGTCTTAGCCAGATTATTATCTCTTTTGCTCCTCAGATCATTAACAGACCTTTGAAGCTTAAGGTTGTTAAGGATAACAACTTTAATTATGGACAATGGAAAGAACTGCCGGAGGAATGTCAAAACAACAAAGCGGAATCAGGGACTTGCTCTTGTTGATGACTTCTTTGGAGTTCGTGAAGAAGATCTGGTAAACCAAACAGATTTAGCGTTTGCTATAGCTGACCTATGTGGGCCGGGGTTGGGATGTGATGAAGATATCGAGGCATATTGCAGCACCGTTAAAGACGTGGATATTCTTAGAAGGGGTTTTCGTCCTGCTCAGTCAGATGAGATTAATGTGCTTACTTATCATAAGGCTAAAGGACTTGAATTTGACATCGTTTTTGTCTTGAAGCCTATCGTTTTATCATGCCTCCATATAAAGGAGTACAAAAAGATATTGAGCAATCTCTTGGCATGCACTATGTCGGAATAACCCGTGCAAAGAAAGCTTGCTATATTGCTTTGGGGTCTCAACGGCACAACAAAGATGGTTTACGAGATGCTGAACCATCGGAGTTTTTAACAAAAACGAAGCTCTTAAAGGACTGCGCAGAGATGTGCACTGGTGATAGATGAAGAGCCTGTGATAAACGGTTCCCCGGTTGTGAGAGGCGAATTCGATAATCGGATGTGCGGTGCGTTTTTTATGGGGGCTACTTTCGAAAATATCATGCGGCGGGCTTCCAGACGAGAATCGAGGTGTGAGGCTTGAGTTTGGGAAGTAGATGAGAGGAAGAGATAATATGCCCGTCGGCGTTTAAGCTGCGGGCGTTTTTCTTGTTCTACTGAACAAAAATAAGACAGCATGACGTAATCTAAAAAACAGCAGACACTCGTGTTGGTTACATCCAGACGATAGGTTAATTGATAGACTAAACCGAAAGATGGTTTGCGAGAGAATCCATATGTTTGTGGGGTGAACAATGGCTGTTTCCAAAGTCGAATCTCGTACGGTTTCGGAGTTTTCTCTGAACAACATCACGTCCATGGATCCGCTGAACGAGGAATGGTACGAAAAGCTGATCATCGAGCATCTGACGGAGAGACTCGGATATGAGCATCTGTACGGGCCCGACGTCCGACGCACCGACGACTCGTATCGCGACGTATTCCTTCCTGATATTCTCCCGGATGCCTTGCGACGAATCAACAGAAATCTGCCGGAAGCAGCCATCGATGAGGCCATTCGGAAGATTCAGAATGTCGAGATCGGCAGCCTGGAGCAGCGCAACGAGATATTCAATGACTACCTGCAATCAGGAGTCGAAGTGCACTTCTTTGACGGCAAGGAAGAGCGTGATGACATCGTCCGCCTGCTTGATTTCGATGATCCCGAGAACAATGATTTCCATGTCGTGAACCAATGGACGTTCGTGGAATATTCCGAGAAACGTCCCGACGTCATCATCTTCGTGAACGGCATGCCGCTGGTATTGTTCGACTGAAGTCCCCGTCACGCGAGGAGACGGACGCTTCTGACGCGTACCTGCAATTGCGCCAGTACATGAAGCAGATACCGAGCATGTTCGTGCCCAACGTGTTCTGCGTGATGAGCGATATGACCCAGACCAGGGTCGGCACGATCACATCCGACGAGGACCGTTACGTGGCTTGGAAATCGGCTGACGGCGACTATTCCGGAACGAAGGCCGCGACATGGAGCACCATGATTGACGGCATGCTCCCGAAGGAACGGCTGCTCGACATCATCCAGAACTTCGTATGCTTCAACGATTCCTCCGAGAAGGTCGTGAAGATCATCGCCGCATACCACCAGTATTTCGCGGTGAGGAAAGCCATCGTCAGAGCGGAGGAGGCCGTCAATGGGGATGGCAAGATCGGCGTGTTCTGGCATACCCAGGGAAGCGGAAAATCGCTTTCGATGGTGTTCTTCGCGCATCTGCTGCAGCGTTATCTTGAAAGCCCGACCATCGTGGTCATCACCGACCGCAACGATCTCGACGACCAGCTTTTCGGACAGTTCAGCCGCTGCGCCAGGTTCCTGCGCCAGAAGGCGGTCCAGGCCGAGAGCCGCAGGAATCTTCAGGAACTGCTTGAGGGTCGTGAGGCGAACGGTATCATCTTCACGACCATGCAGAAGTTCTCGGACGGCGACGAGCCGTTGTGCGACCGGAGCAACGTTGTGGTGATGGTGGACGAGGCTCACCGCGGCCAGTACGGCCTGACCGAACGGATCAATGCGGACGGTCATGTGTCGGTCGGCGCGGCCCGTGTCGTGCGCAAGGCGCTGCCGAACGCGTCCTATATCGGTTTCACCGGAACGCCGATCTCCACGGATGACCGCAACACCCGCGAGATCTTCGGCGACTACATCGACGTGTACGACATGACCCAGTCCGTCGAGGACGAATCCACCAAGCCGGTCTACTACGAAAGCCGTGTGGTCTCGCTCCATCTTGACGAGAACGCGCTGGGCCGCATCGACGCGGTCTACAAGGAGTTCGCGGACCAGGCCGACGAGGCGAGCGTGGAGAAATCCAAGCATGACCTCGGCGGTCTCGATGCCATCTTCGACACTCCCGAAACCATCGACGCATTGTGCCGCGACATCGTGGACCATTACGAGAACAACCGCGCCGACGTCCTGGCCGGCAAGGCCCTGATCGTGGCGTACAGCCGGCCGATCGCGATGAAGATCTACTACAGGATCATGGAGCTGCGCCCCGAATGGAAGGACAAGGTCGGCGTGGTGATGACCATGTCGAACCAGGATCCGGAGGAATGGTTCGACGTGTGCGGCGGCACCACGCACAAGAAGGAGATGGAACGCAGGTTCAAGGACGATTCCGATTCCCTCAAGATCGCCATCGTCGTGGACATGTGGCTCACCGGTTTCGACGTGCCCAGCCTGTCCACCATGTACGTGTTCAAACCGATGAAGGGCCACAACCTCATGCAGGCCATCGCCCGCGTCAACCGCGTGTGCAAGGGCAAAGAGGGCGGTCTGGTCGTGGATTACATCGGCATCGCAGGCGCGCTCAAGCGTGCGATGAAGGACTACACCAGCCGCGACCAGCACAATTACGGCGACATGAACATCGCCGAGACCGCCTATCCGAAATTCCTCGAAAAGCTCGACGTGTGCCGTGATCTCATGTACGGCTTCGACTACCGCAAACTCATCTTCCAAAACAGCAGGGAAGCTCTTGCCGACGCCATCGCGGAAGGAACCGACTGGCTGCTCGATCCGGAACGACACGAAGACACGGAATCGTTCCTCAAGCAATGCCAGCTCATGAACCAGGCGCTGAGCCTATGCAAAAGCATGGTAAGCGAAGAGGACGCGCATGAGGCGGCTTACCTATCCGTATTGCGCGTGCAAGTTCTACGTTTGACCGGACGTGGCTCCGGCGGGGGCGGCGGCATGACGTACACGGAGTTCAACAAGCAGGTGAGCGAGATCCTCCAGCAGAGCGTGCATGCGGACGGCGTGCTCAACCTGTTCGAGAAGGATAGCGTGGAGATCTCCCTGTTCGATGAGGCGTTCCTTCAGGAGGTCGCCGGCATGAAGGAGAAGAACATCGCGATCGAGAGCCTGAAACGCCTCATCAAGGAGAAAGTGCGGGCGTACGGGCGCACCAGTGTGGTCAAATCCCAGAAGTTCAGCGAGATGCTCCAGAACACGTTGAACGCGTATCTCAACGGCATGCTCACGAACGCGCAGGTCATTGAAGAGCTCGTCAACATGGCCAAGGAGATCATGAAGGACCGCGACGACGCGCAGAAACTCGGCTTGAGCGACGAGGAGATGGCGTTCTACGACGCAATCACCCAGCCGCAGGCGGTCAAGGACTTCTACGACAACGACCAGCTCGTCTCGATAGCCCGCGAGCTGACCGATGCGATGCGGAGCAACGCCACGATCGACTGGCAGAAGAAGGAAAGCGCCAGGGCCGGCATGCGGCGTGCCATCAAACGTTTGCTGCGCAAATACAAGTATCCGCCCGAGCGTCGAGGACGCCATGAAGACCGTCATGGAACAGTGCGAGCTGTGGGCCGACACCAAGATCAGCGAATAGGACGAGCAGGAGGATAATACAAGACATGGCAAAGAAGAAGGACAATACCGCCGAGATCGGCTTCGAGGAACAGATCTGGAGTGCCGCCGACAAGCTGCGCGGCAACATCGACGCTTCCGAATACAAGAACGTCGTGCTCGGCCTCATCTTCCTGAAGTACATCTCCGACAAGTTCGACCAGAAATACCAGGAACTCGTTGAGGAGGGCGAGGGCTTCGAGGAGGACCGCGACGAATACGCGAGCGAGAACATCTTCTTCGTTCCCGAGAGCGCCCGCTGGAAGACCATCGCAGCGGCCGCGCACACGCCTGAGATCGGCAAGGTCATCGACGAGGCCATGCGCCAGATCGAGGCCGAGAACAACAAGCTCAAGGGCATCCTGCCGAAGAACTTCGCACGCCAGGAGCTCGACAAGCGACGTCTGGGCGAGGTCGTGGACCTGTTCACCAACGTGAAGATGGCAGAAAAGGGTGATAGCCGCGACATCCTCGGACGCACCTACGAGTACTGTCTGGCCAAGTTCGCCGAAGCGGAGGGCAAGAACGCCGGCGAGTTCTACACACCCGCGTGCGTCGTGAAGACGCTGGTCGAGGTCATCGAACCCTACCACGGGCGAGTGTACGATCCGTGCTGCGGCAGCGGCGGCATGTTCGTACAGTCCGCGGACTTCGTCAAACGCCATCAGGGCAACATCAACGACATCTCCGTGTACGGCCAGGAGTCCAATCCGACCACGTGGAAAATGGCGACCATGAACCTCGCGATCCGCGGCATCGACGCGGATCTGGGCGATCATAATGCCGACACGTTCTTTGAGGACCTGCACAAGACCGAGAAATTCGATTTCATCCTCGCTAACCCGCCCTTCAACCTGAAGGACTGGGGAGGAAAGAAACTCGAGAACGACGTACGCTGGCAGTACGGCACCCCACCGGAGGGCAACGCCAACTTCGCATGGGTCCAGCACATGATCCACCACCTCAACCGTTCCGGCCGCATGGGCATGGTTCTGGCGAACGGCGCGTTGTCCAGCCAGACGAACAACGAGGGCGAGATCCGCGCCAAGATCGTGGATGCCGATCTGGTCGAAGGCATCATCGCAATGCCGGACAAGCTTTTCTACAGCACCGGCATACCTGTGAGCTTGTGGATCATCACCAAGAACAAGAAGCAGTCCGGCAAGACGTTGTTCATCGACGCGCGCGATATGGGAACCATGGTGTCCCGCAGGCTCCGCGAGTTTACCGATGAGGACATCGCCAAGGTATCGACTGCGTTCGACGCGTTCCGTGACGGCACTCTGGAAACGGAGAAGGGCTTCTCCGCCATCGCCACGACGGAAGATATCAAGGCGCAGGATTACATCCTGACTCCAGGCCGTTACGTCGGTGTCGCCGAAGTGGAAGAAGACGATGAGCCATTCGAGGAGAAGATGACCCGTCTGACCGGCGAGATCGCCAAATGCTTCGAGGAATCCAACCGTCTGCAAGAGCAGATCAAGAAGAATCTGGAGGCCATCGGCTATGGCATGTGAGCAGGTGACACTGCAGGACGTCTGCGAGTTGATTGTCGATTGTCCACATACCAGCACTAAGGATGAAGGGGTGGGATATCCACTCATCCGAACACCTAATGTTGGGCGCGGAAGATTGATTCTGACTGATGTTCACAGGGTCTCCCAAGACGTATACGAGAGACGTGTCTCCCGAGCTGTACCAAGGCAGGGTGATCTGATTCTTGCACGTGAAGCACCAGCCGGAAATGTAGCTATCGTCCCACCTGGGATTGAGGTTTGTTTGGGACAAAGGACAATGCTTCTTCGACCCGATTCGTCTTTCGTGGTTCCCGAATATCTGAATTATTATCTGAATGCTCCTGAACAGCGTGACAGAATGCTGCGATTGGCCAATGGCGCAACTGTGTCGCATATTAATGTTGCCGATATTCGCAACATGCCTGTGCAGCTCCCTTCCCGCGGAGAACAAAGCAAAGTTGCGGAACTGCTAAATGTTCTTGATGACAAGATCGATCTCAACAATCGGCTAAATGATTATTTAGCCAACTTGTGTGAAACGATTGCCAGTAGATACTGTAATGACAGAAATTCACGTCTTCGAGATATCTGCTATCAGGTTGCTGACCACGTCGATTATGACAACGCGAATCAGGAGACTTACGTTTCGACTGAGTCACTAATGCAGAACAAGGGCGGACGGCAACTGGCGTCTTCGCTCCCAACAACGGGCAAGATTACACGGTATAAAGCCGGCGACACTCTGATTTCTAATATTCGGCCCTATTTTAAGAAGATATGGTACGCCCCGTTTGAAGGTACATGTTCGGGTGATGTCATCGTTTTTAGAGCGAATGATCCCAGCAACGCGCCATATCTGCATGCATGCCTGCGGCAAGATTCATTCTTTGACTACGTCATGCAAGGCGCGAAGGGAACAAAGATGCCCCGTGGTGACAAAAAACAAATGATGGAGTTTAAGGTTGCTAGTTCATGCAGTGCGGAAGATTTGATCCTATTAGATTCCGTAATAAAGCAAAGATCTGATAACGATTCAGAGATAACAAAGCTCCAAAAACTGCGCGATACGCTGCTTCCCAAACTTATGTCTGGCGAAATCGACGTTTCGAAGATTGACCTCACGCAGCTAACAAATAATCATTTAGCCGATTGTTAAGAGTTATTTTGTATTGAATGGAATCTAAAACTTGAGCAATAGAATCTTGTATTTCACGAGATGGCAGATCAATGTCAAGATTTTCAATCATTCTCTTAGTAAGGGCGTTCCTCGTTGCTCCGGAAGAAGCTAAGCTAAGGAGCATCGTCTTCTTAGATTGCAAAGAAGCCAGTAAATAGGTCGGGTTGATTTCTTTTCCGGCTCGAACGATCGCTACATGCTGATTCACTCGAGCCGGTATGCATTCCGAAGGAACTATGCATGCTCGAGCGACAGAATCACCTGTAATGTTCAATAGTACGTCATTACTGCGTACTTCAACGTTGGAGAGTGACTCTGCCTGTTCATCGTCTAGAAAAGCAAGACCATCGGGCTGGAAAACCCAATCATGAATGTTCTGGCTACGAATAATTGGGATACCGGCATCTTTGTAAGCTTCTTTACCCCCTCGCGGCGTTGCTCCGCTCCCGATCTTCTCGCAAACATCCCCGAGTCGTGTCATTCCAAATACCTTCTGTGTGAAGCTTTCACGTTGTTCTGGTTGACCATGGCATAATGCATAGTCGTGTCTATTCTCGCATGCCCGAGCAGTTTTTGCACCTGCTCGATCGGCATTCCCTTGTCGATGGCGTGCGTGGCCAACGTGCGGCGGAACTTATGCGGATGAACTCGATGAATGCCGGCATCTTTGCCGAGCTGTCTGAGGCGGCTTTCGATGCCGCCGATGCTGATACGGTCACCATCGCCATTCAAAGCAACGAATAGCGCTGGATTGCTGTCGTTACGTGATTGCAGGTATGCGGTGAGATGAAGCTTCGTTCTGGCGTCGAAATAAACGGGACGCTGCTTGTTTCCCTTGCCTGTGACCAAGCATTCCCGCTCCTGAAGATTCACGTCGGCTATGTTCAAGCCGACCAGTTCACCCACTCGCATACCCGTGGATGCGAGAATGTCCACGATGGCAAGATCCCGCAAGGTGCCGCATCGGTCCCGCAGAGTTTCCAGATTTTCGTCGCTCAGGACTTCCTTAGCCATTACAGCGGTCTTCACGCGGTGGATGCGCCTTACGGGGCTTTTGACGATATAATCCTCGTCCTCAAGCCATGCGAAGAAGCTTGACATGATACGACGAATGTTGTCGATGGTGACCTTGCCCGCATGACGCTCGTTCTCATATCTGTTGAGGTACTCGCGCAAATCATCGCTGCTTATCCGCGTGTAAGGCTTGGCAAGGGCCTTGGTCATGTGCTGAAGCGTGCTTTCATAGTAAGCGATGGTTTTCGGCGAGCAGCCTTCGACCTCTTTTGCCGTGAGAAACAACGCCAGCAGATTCTGCGGCGCTGATGTTTCCTGAGCTGGCAGCAACGTGACTCTGAGTACTTCAGCCAAATGTTTGAGCTGTGACGGATCAAGCATGTTCTGCATCTGCGACAGAACATTATTAATGATGGTTTCCATAGGCGTCCCTTCCAATAACGGTTAGGAACATTGTGCCCGAGCACCAGCAAATGATTATTTGTTAGCTGCGTGAGGTCAACCTTCGAAACGTCAATTTCGCCGGACATGAGTTTTGGAAGGAGCGTATCTCTTAGACGCGAAAGGGCCTGATTCTCAATGTCATTGGAATATATACAGTCCGAAATTGCTTTCAATTGATTTGTCAAGGTTTTGATTAGGTCAAAGGGAGGATAAGGCACAGTGAGATGCCTAAGACCATCAATTGTTATTTGCGGTTGAGCCGAGCCCGTTGCATAATCGTACAACTGATGTAGCATAAAATACTGTTTTAGATACTCGTAATATCGTCTATCTTTAAGTTCAATTATGAGTGAATTTGACGTAATAAAGCTTTTCGGCAGTGAGACAAGAACTTTACCTGAGGCAGCACCTCGGCAAGAAATTAGTATCTGAGGCTCTTCGTACAAGTACTTAGAATAAAAGCCAATCTGGCCATTCCCGCCAAAGACCGGATATCCATCCTCCACTAGTTCATTTTTCGCTAGCCCTTTTCCGTACTTGATATCAGCAATATCGAATAGAGCGATCCTTTCTTCGATATGAGATGCTTGATTTTGGAAAACAGTAGAAGCAAAGTCTGCCAAATAATCATTTATCAGGCTGTGGGTCTTTTTGTAGCGTTTGTTGTCCGTCCGGATTGGCCTCTGAATTTCATGAGTGGTTCCGTGAACATTTTTTCTTTGGTTACGGTCACCTATGCAAAGCAGATTTGGGATGAGATGATCTGCCCTAAAGATACCAAGGAAGAAGATTCCTTGCAGGCTAGTTGTGACTGTAATCGAGGTGAGGAGCAAGAACTGATGAGGCCGGATTTTCGAAGAAGTGAATTAAATGAGGGACAGGTCGAAATGAAAGTGGACGATGATGCGCATTCAATCGTGCCTGGATCAACGTCAGCGTATGTCCAAAAGAACTCCGTGACGACATCTGGGTCATCGGACAATTTATTGCAACAATTGTTGCGGTTGGTAACTGTTCAGGGCTGTTTATTGGCGTTATGTACTTTGCGTCGATATTCATCGAGTCCGGACGATCGACATGACGCCGATTAGCGTAGTCCAGGAAAGATTGTCGATGAATAAACTGCTGGTTCGATGGACATTGGAAACCATATTCGATGTTCATCGAACCGGCAGTTTCTATTTACTTTCAGTGCTTGACCGACAGTGTTTGCTGCAAGGTATGTGAGTCGTGCGGAGGCACGATGACCGCGCAGTCGCGATTGTTGACGGCTTCCACGCACACGAAGCCACGCCATTCGCCGTCGCTCAAATCTCCGATGGCATTGCCGGCTTGCTCTCCCGGATTCCATACCACGGTCTGCGCTGCGCCCTGCTTGGAGACAATGATGGTGCGCTGCAACACGGGGTCGCGCAGCTCAAGCGTATCCGCCGAATAGTAGATGCGGTCAACCATGCCTTGGAAGGTCACAGGTTCATTACCTTGGTTGCAACGGGGATCGCCGTCCAATACGGTATCGAGATAATCGGTGCCCTCCAGCCCGCACACCTGCGACTGTTCGGCGTCTCCAACCTGCAGATACGTATGCAGTGCCTCTTCGTAAGACAATGGCTCGTCTCCATCGTTACATACGGTAAGCGACATCGTCAACTCACAGCCGACTTCAATGGTGTAAACGGCATGAAATTGAGGATTCGGTCCAGAAACAAACTGGGAAAGTATATCTGCGTTGATCTCGCTGGAATCCAATGTATAGCGCAACAAGGCATCGGAAGAACCTTCCTTGTCATAATGCCAGAAGCTATTGCGGGCAAAACCATGCTTGGGCTTCTTCGAAGCCACATGCCCGCCTTCGAAACCGGAATTGAACCAAGGGAAAATAATCGGAACACCGCCGCGGATGGCAGTTCCTTCCTTAAGATGAATCGCCTTTGGCCGCCAAACCACAGTCTGTTCGCCGGCAGGTGCCCAGGAAAGCACATGCGCACCGTAATCGCTGACTGATGCCGTTGCGTCTTCGTTGACAATATCTCTGATAGTGAAAGTGCTACTCATACGACCAGTATAAACAAGACAACGTTGAAGCGGGATTGTAGAAAGAAGGACTTTGCAGGATTGCGGAATTTCTTGGATTTTTCGGCTTTGCACGTGAAGGAAAAAGAGGATTGCGGCAACACGCGCTTGTAGGCTTCTGCTAGTATCATCCATGAAAGTACAAGGAAGATAGCCGGTTCGTTCCAACTTGCGTGATGGAGGGTGAATCAAGGCTGTGAAAAGCTGAAGATTTCCAGAATCCGAACGATTGCAAGTAACGGCATCGAATCAGTCCAGGACCAGGTTGGGGTTTGTGAGACCGGCTTTGGGTGTGACAGTGGAAAGAGACCGACATGTCTGCAGAAAAGACCACGGAACCGGACGAAGTGCTCACCGACGATGAACTTCAGGCTGCCACAGCGCCTGAGCAGTCCATCGAGGAAGATGACAAACCTCGCAAGCGTACCGTCGTCGTGGCCGAAGACGAATCCGTGAACCGTATGGATTTGGTTGCCATGCTGGAAGATAGTGGCTACGAGGTTGTGGGCGAAGCCGCTAACGGTGAGGAAGCAGTCGAATTGACCCGCAAGTTCCGTCCAAGCGTGGTATGCATGGACGTCAAGATGCCTCGTATGGATGGCATCGAAGCGGCGGGCATCATCTGTGATGAGAATATCGCTCCGGTCGTTATGCTTACGGCATTCTCCCAGTCCGATCTGGTCAAGAAGGCCACGGGTGCAGGTGCCATGGCATACGTCACCAAGCCGTATGAGGAATCCAAGCTGCTTCCGGCTCTGGAAGTGGCCATGGGCCGTTTCGCCGAAATCAACGATCTGCTCGACAATGTGGAGCGCAGCGAATCCAAGCTGCACGAAACCGAAGAGCAGCTGAAGAAGGCGGAAGAGCAGCTGAAGAAGGCTGAGGAAACCCTCGAGGAACGTAAGCTTGTCGACCGTGCCAAGGGCTTGCTGATGGATAAGGCTGACTTCTCCGAGCAGGGCGCGTTCCGTTGGATTCAGAAGACCTCCATGGACCAGCGCATCCCGAAGAAGCGTCTGGCTATGGCCATCATCGCCAAGTACGGTGATCAGAAGTCGGAAGCAGAGGATGAGCGCTAACACAGCAACTGTGGAAGGCACTACGCGCGGGACGCTATTGGTCGTTGACGGCCATTCCTTGGCGTTCCGCGCTTTTTTTGCCTTGCCCGTAGAGAATTTCAGTACATCCGCAGGTCAGGCGACCAACGCCGTCTGGGGCTTCGCCACCATGCTTTCGCAGGTGATCGACGCGGAGCATCCGGATCATCTTGCCGTCGCTTTCGACGTCAAAGGCGGCACGTTCCGCAATACGATGCTGCCGCAGTACAAAGGCACGCGAGATGCGGCTCCGGAAGATCTGCTCACGCAGTTGCCTCTGATTCAACAGATGCTTGATGCGTTGGGCGTCACGTTCATCGAAAAACCCGGATATGAGGGTGATGATGTGATCGGCACGTTGGCGAGCATGGGAGACAAAGCAGGCTATCGCACGCTGGTGCTATCCGGCGATCGTGACGCGTTCCAGCTCATCAACGACAACATCACAGTGTTGTATCCGGGGCATCATTTCAAAGATTTGAAGCATATGACTCCCGACGCGGTGGTGGAGAAATACCACGTCACGCCGGAGCAATATCCGGATCTTGCCGCGCTTCGTGGCGAAACCGCCGACAACATCCCCGGCGTTCCCGGCGTGGGCGATGGATTCGCGGCCAAATGGATCAACCTGTATGGCGGACTTGACCAGATTATCGAGCATGCCGACGAAATCGGCGGCAAAAAGGCGAGGCGTTGCGGGCCAATATCGATCAGGTCAAACTGAATCGTTCCGTGAATGCCTTGGTGCGTGACCTTGACCTTGGCGTGTCCATCGAGGATTTGACTTTCGGTCAGGTGGACGCCAACCAGCTCAACCAACTGTTCACCAGACTTGAATTCGGCATACGCACCAAAAACCGTGTGCTGAGAACATTCAATGCGGGGAAGCCCACCAACGATCCCGTGCAGCAAGACGAGTCCGGCAAGCTGGAAATACCAGAATTCGAAACGATTGATTCGCCGGAGGCACTGGAATCATGGGTGCAATCCAATCTGCAGGCGACGAACAAGCATCTGCATGATGAGCGAGAAATCGCGCCGAAAACAACTCCTTCCGGCTTCGCCATTGATCATACGAAGAAGTGCGCACAATCCGTGGCCCGCTCATGGGTGTTGCAGGTGGAAGGCGAAAGCAAGCCAGGGAACGCGGCTTATTCGTCGCTGATGATCGCATCGCAAGGCAAAGCGATTCGCATCAATCATATTGATCGCGATATGGCGTCACAACTGCAAACGGTACTTGACGAACACCACCAATCCATGGTGGTGCATGGGTATAAGGAACAGTCCCACCTGCTGGAAAGCGTCGGTGTGGCGTTGCCGAAGCCGCTGTTCGACACCAAGCTTGCCGGGTATCTGGTCCATCCCGATTTCCATGCCGACACGCTGGAACGGGCGGCGGCGCATTTCCTTGACCTGCATATCGAGGAACAGTCCGAGGGCGCGACGCAAGGCACGCTTGATTTCGACGAGCCGGACGATAGTGCGCAGCGGAATGACAACCAGCTTCCGCGCCATACTGCGATTGTTGGTTTGCTGGCGCGTAAACTGGCGGATTCATTGGATCAGCGTGAGCAGTTCTCATTGCTTGAATCTGTGGAGATTCCAGTATCCCGTGTGCTGTATGGCATGGAGCATGCCGGTGCGCAAGTCGATATGAACAGGCTGATGAGCATGCGTGAACAGCTTGCCGCCGACGCGAATTACGCGCAGGAAACGGCATGGCAGTATGCGGGCGAGCGCGTGAATCTGCAAAGTCCTAAGCAGTTGCAGAAGATTCTGTTTGAGGATATGGGTTTGAAGCCTACGAAGAAGACTAAGACTGGTTCGTATACTACGAATGCGGCTGCTTTGCAGGTGTTGCGTGATCGTTCGTATGGTAATGATAGGGCTTGTCAGTTTCTTGATGCGTTGTTGTTGCATCGTGAGAAGAATAAGCTTAAGCAGATTGTGCAGACGTTGATTGATGCGACGAACAGGTCTGATGGTCGCATTCATACGACGTTTGAGCAGACTGTGGCTGCGACTGGTCGGTTGAGTTCGGTTGATCCGAATTTGCAGAATATTCCGAATCGTGATCCTGCTGGTCGTGAGATTCGTTCGGCTTTTGTGCCCGGTGAGGGTTTTGAGTCGTTGTTGAGTTCGGATTATTCTCAGGTTGAGTTGCGTATTATGGCTGATCTTTCTGGTGATGAGGCGTTGATTGAGGCGTTCCGTTCCGGTAGGGATTTTCATAAGTATGTGGCGAGTTTGGTGTATGGCGTTCCTGTGGATGAGATTACGTCTGATCAGCGCAGTCATGTTAAGGCGATGAGCTATGGCTTGGCATATGGGCTGAGCACGTATGGGCTTTCGCAGCAGCTTGGCATTAAGCCGGGTGAGGCCGAGTCATTGAAGCGGCAGTATTTTGCGACGTTCGGCAAGGTCCATGAGTATTTGGAGTCGTTGGTTTCTTCGGCTCGTGAAAAGGGATATACGGAGACGATTTATGGTCGTCGTAGGTATTTTCCGGGCTTGAAGTCGCCGAATCGTGCGGTACGTGATGCTGCGGAGCGTGCCGCATTGAATGCGCCTATTCAGGGTTCTGCTGCGGATATTATGAAGATCGCTATGATTCGTGCTGATGATGCGTTGCATGAGGCTGGTCTTGCCAGTCGGATTATTTTGCAGATTCATGATGAACTTGTGGTGGAGGTTGCGCCGGGTGAGGCGGAGCGTGTCACTGCGTTGGTGAAGGATGCCATGGAGCATGCGGTCGATATGGCGGTTCCGTTGGATGTTTCCACGGGTATTGGTTCGGATTGGCAGCTTGCCGCGCACTGATACGGTACTGGGTTTCGTGTGTGTTGCGGATGTGCGTGGTCGAGCAATGGCATAAGGAGGAATGATGGCAACGCTGAAGCAGGTTGTGGATGTGCTGGAAACGTTGTATCCGCTTCGCTATGCGGAGCAGTGGGATGAGCCTGGTCTTATCGTGGGTGATTTGCGTCAGCCTGTGCGCGGTATCGCTTTTGCGGCTGATCCCTCTATGGCGGTGGTTGATCAGGCGATTGCCGGTGGTGTTGATTTGCTGGTTTGCCATCATCCGTTGTTCTTCCGTTCCGTTCATGCGGTGTCGGGATTGGGTTTCCGTGGTGAGATTGTGCGTAAGCTCAATCTTGCCGGATGTGCGTTGTGGGTGGGGCATACGAATGCCGATGCGGCGTATCGTGGCGTCGGCATGGCTGCGGCTGACATGTTCGGTTTGGTGGATCAGCGTCCGCTGGTGCCCATCGATGATCCGGATGCCGAGCATCCGGTCGGTTTGGGGCGTGTGGGGCGTCTTGCCGAACCTGTGGCGTTGCGTGATTTCGCCAGTCGAGTAGCTGGCGCGCTGCCGTACACCGAGCTTGGCGTGCAGGTTTGCGGCGATCTGGACGTTCCGGTCAGCACGGTGGCGGTGCTTCCGGGTTCCGGTGATTCCTTGTTCGATGAGGTGCGTGCGGCTGGTGCCGACGTGTATGTGACCAGTGATCTGCGGCATCATCCGGTGACGGACGCCATAGAGCAGGCCCGCTATGAGGCTTCCATGCGTGCTTCCGGCGTTGCCATAGGCCATGGTGACGGGCGTGTGCGTCCGGCGTTCGTCAACACTCCGCACAGCGCTATCGAATCCATGTGGTTCCAGTATGCGATGGAAGACGTTCCCCATGCGGTTGCGGAAGCGACCGGCGACATTCCTGCCGTGCGTTGGATTTCCATGAATACCGATCCATGGAATATGGTATTTCCTTCGAGCGGGCAGGAACGGTGACGCGTCATGTGTGACGAGGCGGTAGACGGAACCCAGGTGGACGTATTGCTGGATGAATCCAGCGATGGCGTGGACATGTCCGGTATGGTCACGGTGCTTGACAGCAGGCACGTGTATCAGGGTGCGATTTTCGGCGTCGACGACCTGCGGATCGCATTGCCGATGCGTGACGGAGGGCAAACGGTGATTCGCCGTCAGGTGATGCGTCACGCGCCTTGCGTGGTCATGCTGGTGCATGATTGCGCGAATGACCTGTATCTGATCGAACGGGAATACCGTATCGGCTGCGACGCCTTCGCCTACGGTCTGCCGGCTGGACTCATCGACGGGGGAGAGGACGTGGAGGAGGCCGCGCTGCGGGAGCTTCGTGAGGAAACCGGTGTGGAGCCCGCCGGGCGTGACGGTGTCGAATTCGACCATGTGGGGCAGTTTTACTCGTCCGAAGGCATGACCGACGAGCTTGCCAACATCATGGTGCTTTACCTGCATGCATGGCATCCCGTCGAACGTCATTTCGACGGCGATGAGCACGTCGAATCGGCGTGGGTCTCCTGGCAGCGGCTGCGCGGCACCCGTATTACGGCCTCCAATTCCATGATCGCTATTCTTCACGAGCAAATTCGACGAAACCGGCAAAATACAGGCAAGAGTTCTTTCGAATCGTAAAAATAATCGCCGAACAACACGAAATTGCGATTTGGGGGCTGAAACGTGAGATACTTGAATCATGCAAATCAGACCCGGATCGATGTATCCACTCGGCGCAAGCTATGACGGCGCGGCGTGAATTTTGCCCTCTTTTCCCAAGTGGCACAAAAAGTCGAGCTTTGCCTTTTCGATGAGGAAGACAACGAAACTCGAATCGAAATGACCGAGCAGAACTCTTATGTCTGGCACAACTATCTGCCCGGAATCCAACCGGGGCAACGTTACGGCTATCGCGTGTACGGGCCATACGACCCGACGCAAGGCCTGCGCTGCAACCCGAACAAACTGCTGCTTGACCCCTACGCTAAAGCCATCGAAGGCAACATCGACGGCGATGAGAGCCTCTACTCGTACTGGTTCAGAAGCCCCGATGACGTTACCAGCATGAACACGCTCGACTCGGCCGCCCATACCATGAAAGCGGCCGTGGTGAACCCCTATTTCGACTGGGGCAACGACCAGCATCCGAACATCTCATATCACGATTCCGTGATTTACGAAGCCCACGTACGCGGCATGACCAACCTCAACATGGACGTGCCGCCGGACATTCGCGGAACCTATGCGGGTCTGGCGTACCCCTCGGTAATCGAATACCTGAAGAAGCTGGGCGTCACGGCCATCGAGCTCATGCCCATCCACCAGTTCGTCAATGACAGCTTCCTTCAGGAAAAAGGCCTGAGCAACTACTGGGGATACAACACCATCGGCTTCTTCGCCCCGCACAACGCGTATTCCAGCTCCGGACAGCGCGGCGAACAGGTCAACGAATTCAAATCCATGGTCAAGGCATACCATCATGCCGGCATGGAAGTCATCCTCGACGTGGTGTACAACCACACCGCCGAAGGCAACAACCGTGGACCGACCCTCAGCTTCAAGGGCATCGACAACGGCGCCTACTACCGTCTGGTCGACAACGACCGCAGACACTACTTCGACACCACAGGCACCGGCAACTCGCTGCTGATGCGCTCGCCGCACGCCCTGCAGCTCATCACCGACAGCCTGCGCTACTGGGTCACCGAAATGCACGTCGACGGATTCCGATTCGATCTTGCCGCCACATTGGCCCGTCAGTTCCAGGAAGTCGACAAACTGTCGGCCTTCTTCGACATCGTCGAACAGGATCCGGTGATCTCCCGCGTCAAGCTGATCGCGGAACCGTGGGATCTCGGCTCTGGCGGCTATCAGGTGGGCGGCTTCCCGTCCAGCTGGTCCGAATGGAACGGCCGCTACCGCGATTGCGTGCGCGACTTCTGGCGCTCGCAGCCGTCCACGTTGCCGGAATTCGCCAGCCGATTCATGGGCAGTTCCGACCTGTATCAGGTCAATGGCCGCCGACCGGTCGCATCCGTGAACTTCATCACCGCGCACGACGGCTTCACCATGAACGATCTGGTGAGCTACAACGAGAAGCATAATGAGGCCAACGGCGAAGGCAATCGCGACGGCGAAAGCAACAACCGTTCTTGGAACTGCGGTGTCGAAGGTCCTACGACCATCAAGGATGTTAACGAGCTTCGTCAACAGCAGATGCGCAACATGTTCGCCACGTTGCTGCTCAGCCAAGGCATTCCGATGATCTGCGGCGGCGACGAAGTGGCGCGCACCCAGCAGGGCAACAACAACGCCTACTGCCAGGACAATGCGATCTCCTGGACGAACTGGGATCTGGACGAGGATCAAAAGGACCTGCTCGAATTCGTATCGAAGCTGATCCATTTGAGGCTTGAGCATCCTGTGCTGCATCGCCGCCGCTTCTTCTCCGGTCGCGAGCAGGGAGACGACAGCACTGCGATTCCGCAGGTCGAATGGATGGATCATACCGGCTCCATTATGGATATGGACGACTGGTCAAACACACACGCCTTCACTGTGATGATCTATCTGAACGGTTCCGATATTCCGGAAACCGACTGGTACGGCAATCAGATGGTCGACAATGATTTCATTCTGATTTTCAACGCGCATTACGAGCCGATCATGTTCACCCTGCCCGATGAGCAATATGGCAAGAAATGGCGCTTAATTGTCGACACGCATAATCCAAAGGGGCCAGAACTCAATTATGAGGCCGGTTTTGCGATTACTGCGCAATCAAGAAGCTTCCTGCTGTTGATGAGCGACAAGAAGCCGTCCAACAAGCACTACAACTTCTGACGGCGCACTCGCGTTATGCCGTCAGAATCCAGTGGGGTGGAGTCGTCGCCAATGCGATGGCTCCACCCCACTGGTATGTATATGTTGAAATCCGGCGGTTGCCGGTCAGCCTTGCATCAGACTTGTGCGGCGAGCCTCGAAACTGTGTCGGGAACAGTTTCGCTGACTTCCGCAAGATCCTCGACGGAGCGTGGTCTTTCAGATTGCGCCAGTATCAGCTGCGTCTGCACGCGATCCGCTTCGATGGCGGCGATTTGACGCGAGAAAATGATGAACCAGCCAAGGAACATCATGCCGGCCAACGCCTCCACATTCGTCAGCGTGTTATGCCCGCTCAGCCATTGGAATCCGGCATAAGCCCCAATCGCAATCGCAAGATCGGAAACCACGTATACGACCTTTGAGAGTTGCGGGGCAAGCCAAGGCAGGGCAATCATCAGCACGCTCATCAAACATGGTAGGCCGCGGGCGAACACGTTGTGCAAAATCGGATGCGGTGTGTAACGGAACATGCCGATACCTACGAAAGCGATGCCGGCCAACGTCAACATGATTGACAGCAGCAGAATCCTCGTACGAAAATGCTTCGGCGTCTCATTGATGGCATTGGAATCCAGATACTGCAATTGCAGACGATACGTGGTGATGAGCTCGGAAACGGCGAAATAGCTGATGATCACAATGCAGATGCCCGCGAGCGTCAGCGTCGAATTGAACATACGCGCGGCGAACGTCGTACGGTCGCCCAATTGAGAGAAATTATTGTTGTACCAGTACGGATCGTCGGACGTCAATCCTGCGATACTCACGCCAGACACCACGAAAAACGGCAGTAGGGAAGCGATCGTTTTGGCATTCATAAGTTCCGCCTGCACGAAAGTGATATAGCCTACAACGCCTGCGATGGCCGCGCATAGGATCGGCAGATAGCCTTTCAGCGTGCGGATGCCCATCATGTTGTTGACGATGGACAACATCATGAACGATGTGACGAAAATGGTCGAAGCATACACCATGGAAAGCGCGAGGATCTCGAAAATACGACGGACCGGAATAGCCCAACCATGTTTGAGTGTCAGCGAACGTGATTTTCGTGCGTAACCCAAACTGAATGAAACGACTCCGCATCCTGCCACGATTCCCGCGCAGACGGTGAACAGACGCTGCGTGACACGCCAGATGGCCGGGGCGAACTGCATGTATGCGTTCATGACGAACCAGGCGATAACGGCGCATGTCACAAAGGAGATGATGCCTGACGATTCGGCCTGCTGGTGACGTCCCATGCCACTCTCCCTTCCGAAATGCTATTGTAAGCCTGTCGTTGTCCAACCATACGCTATAATAGAAACTCGTGTTCACTTGATGCGATTCCGTGAGGCGGATTCGCGGGGTGTGAACGTGAACGGGCTGTAGCGCAGTTTGGTAGCGCGTCTGCTTTGGGAGCAGAATGTCGCAGGTTCAAATCCTGTCAGCCCGACCAAAACCGTTGGAAACAAAGGTGTTTCAGACGGTTTGAAAAATCCTTTCCCCGGTTTCCGGTACAAACACGACGATCGCGGGAATTCCTCGTGGCATTTTGTGATATTCGCATAGTTCTGTCCGCCTGGGTTTTCAAACGGAAATGGTATGGATGGCATTTGATTGTCGAGTTCGAGCAAGATACGGGTGCTGTATGGCGAGATTGAAGCGTTGTTTTCCTCGGGTTTTGGATACGATAAGCCCTATGAACGCATCTCAAGAGAATCTTTGGCCGGCGCCGTTTGCCAGCAAGTCGCTTGACGCCACCGTTGTGGTGCCGGGCAGCAAATCCCTGTCGAACCGTTATCTCATTCTTGCGGCTCTCGGGCATCGTCCTGTGCGATTGGTCGGTCTGTTGCGCTCGCGCGATACCGAGCTGATGATGGACGCGCTGCGTTCGTTGGGAGTGCGCTGCGAAATCGATGAGCAGGTCGACACCACGGTTACGGTGGCGCCGCCGTCCGACGGCCGGTTCCACGGTGGTACGAAGGTGTTCTGCGGTCTTGCGGGAACAGTGATGCGCTTTGTGCCCGGTCTTGCCATGTTCGCGGATGGTCCTGTGGATTTCGACGGTGACGAGCAGGCGTACGCGCGTCCGATGAAGCCCGTGTTGGACGGTCTTGAACAGTTGGGGGCATGTATCGAATACCACGGCGAGGAAGGGCGCCTGCCATTTACAATCACTCCACCTCAAACGGTGAGCCAGCGCGCCGAGCCGAGCGTAGTCAGCATTGATTCTTCGGGATCCTCGCAGTTCATTTCAGGACTATTGCTCATCGGCTCTCGAGTGCCAGGCGGTTTGGAACTGCATCACACGGGGGAGAAGACACCGAGTTTACCGCATATTCGCATGACCGTGGCCGATCTGCAAGGTTCCGGCGTGCGCGCCAACGCCGACGAACACGCCCGCGTGTGGACCGTGCAGCCGGGAGCCGTGCAGTTGCCCAAAACGGTGACGGTAGAACCTGACCTGTCGAATGCCGCCCCGTTCCTTGGCGCAGCGCTCATCGCCGGAGGAGCCGTGCGCGTGCCCCATTGGCCGGAATCCACCACGCAACCCGGAGGCCTGCTTCCGGGATATTTGGAACGTATGGGAGCCGAAATCAGCTTTCCGGTGATTGACGGCGTCCGGTACTGCGAAGTGACCGGCGACGGCCATGTCAGCGGCCTAGGTGATTTCGACCTGACGGCGGCAGGTGAGATCGCGCCATCATTGGCCGCGATCCTGGTCTTCGCCGATACTCCGACGCGCATGCTGGGCATCGGTCATCTGCGTGGCCATGAGACGAACCGCTTGGAAGCATTGGTCAACGAGATCACCAGAGTCGGGGGAGAGGCCCGAGAGCTTCCCGACGGGCTGGAGATCGCGCCGGTGCCGGCAGCGAATCTCAGGCCGGCTGAAATGGAAACCTATGCGGACCATCGCATGGCGACGTTCGCCGCGATGCTGGGGCTGAAAATCAACGGCATTCTAATCAAGAACATCGCCACCACTGCGAAAACGCTTCCTGATTTCGCAAACATGTGGACCAGCATGCTGGCCTAGCAATGATTGTCCAGGATAATCCGCAAATAATATTGAAAACGGTATGAAAATGTCCTTCCTCCGCAAAAACGGAGGAAGGACATTCTACGTTTGCACAGGATCGTAATCATTCTGCGGATGCCGCTATGTCAAGCCACGATGGTTCTTAGCTTTCCTGACACGGCTTGGCCTTGTCCGGCCCAACATGGCAAAGGTAGTGGCGCTCGCAAACGTCATAATGCCTACGAAAAACACGGAACCAATGGAAACCTGACACCGTACGTAAAGAGGTAAGCAGCGACGAGGCGTCCGACACCTTGAGGGGTGTTATCTGGCTCGAGCCTAGAAGGCGGAAAGCATGATGAAGCCCCGAAAGTGCGAAACTTCCGGGGGCTTCATCATATTGATTGCGATTTTGCGTTCAGTAACGTAATCAGCTTGGAATCACTCCACTCACTTGTTG